>Ga0265340_10000550_pt1 | contig 20790 bp, 20 predicted proteins | sample 4CB225metaG_FD_202082 | JGI IMG/M metagenome (GOLD analysis project Ga0265340, IMG submission 202082) | Rhizosphere microbial communities from Carex aquatilis grown in University of Washington, Seatle, WA, United States - 4-CB2-25 metaG | ecosystem: Host-associated > Plants > Roots >...
AGCAGGCGGCGCGCGCCGCCGACCAGACCAGGATTTTCGATCAGGCGCACGAAATCCGCGGCCTGGCGGGAAATGCCGGCCTCACGGCCACCGGGCGCATCGCGAACAATCTGTGCAAATATCTCGACGCGCTCGATCAGGCCGCACGCGAGCCCGATCAGGGACTGGTGGCCCTGCATTTGGACGCCATCGGCCGGGCCGCCCGCGCCGAAGACGAAGCGACCAGACTGGGCGATGCCGTCGCCAACGAGCTGACCCGTCTCGTCGACAAGAAGCTGGCAGAAATTAACGATTCGGCAAGGGGCGCCTGATTTATCGCTCTTTAAGCCCTTTCCCCAATACTCGCCGATGTATTGCGGGCGGGTTCCATGCTTCAAATCGGCGGTCTCGTCGTCCTTTTCGTTTGCGTCTTCGGCGGCTTCATCATGTCGGGCGGTTCGCTGTCGGCGGTGATCGAAGCGGCGCCGCATGAAGTCCTGACGATCGGCGGCGCTGCGACGGCGGCGCTGTTGATCGGCGGCTCGATGTACACGCTAAAGAAGATGGGCGGCGACGTCGCCAAGGTCATGTCCGGGCCAAAATGGAAGCCCGCCGATTACCGCGACTTGCTGTGTCTACTGTACCTGCTCGCCAAGACGATGAAGTCTAAGGGGCTGATCGCGCTCGAAGCCCATATTGAAAAGCCCGCGGAGTCCTCGATTTTCCTGCGCTATCCCAGGATCAGCAAGGACCATTTCGCACTTTCTTTCATCTGCGACACGCTGCGCATGATGACCATGAGCCTGGAAGACCCTCATCAGGTCGAAGCGGCAATGGAGAAGCAGCTCGAAAAGCATCACAACGAGGCGCTGGCGACGGCCATCGCGCTGCAGACCATGGCCGACGGGCTGCCCGCGCTCGGCATCGTCGCCGCCGTGCTCGGCGTCATCAAGACGATGGGCGCAATCTCGGAACCGCCCGAGGTGCTCGGCCGCATGATCGGCTCGGCGCTGGTCGGCACGTTCATGGGCGTATTCCTGGCCTACGGCATCGTCGGGCCGATCAGCGTCAGACTCAAGTCCATCATCGACGAGGAAGCGCTGTTCTATCATGTCATCCGCGACATCCTGGTGGCGCATCTGCACGGCAATGCGGCGCAGATTTCGGTCGAGATCGGGCGCGGCAGCGTGCCGTCCGAGGCCCAGCCGACTTTCCAGGAACTGGAACAGGCGCTCGACAGCATCCCGCCGGAGCACCACTAGCGCGCGGATTAATCTAACCGCGGACTTTCGCCAGCCGCTTCTCGCCCAGCGCGACGAAGAAGGTCGCCAGCGCCCCCGCCAGAATGCCGAGCGGCATGGCGATGAACACATCCGTGTCCGCGCCGAACACGACAATGGTGGTGACGATCAGGCCCGTCAGATGCGCCACTTTCGGCATTTCCTCGAAGCTCCCCCGATGATGGGGCAAGCCTAAGCCGGAGCCGCGCCGGGATGAAGAAGATGCTTAAGGAGAGGTTAATTTACGCTCAGGGAATGGTCGGGTCTTCATGCTCGTGAGCGTGGCCGATGGCGCGACGCAGCTGGTGCTCCAGCTTTCCGCAATCGAGCACGACCTTTTCGTCCTCGACTTCCTTCACCGCGGTCAGCGGGATCACGAAATCTCCCGCATTCTCGACATAAACGGTGATGTCACGCGGCGAGACCTTGCGCACCGCGCCGAACGCCTTGTCGCCATCGTGTACGAAGACGTCGAAGCCTTCCTGGATTGATTCCGCCATGTTCGTCATCTCCGTTGTCTTTGCGGACACGATAGGGCGTGCGGACGCGGCAAGTCCACCGCAAAACGTGTAGGGGATTAGGTTCAGCGTTCGCCGAATTCGATTCCTTGGGCGAGCGGCAGCGCGTCGGAATAATTGATGGTCGCGGTTTGCCGGCGCATATAGGCTTTCCAGGCGTCGGAGCCGGATTCGCGCCCGCCGCCGGTTTCCTTTTCGCCGCCGAAGGCGCCGCCGATCTCCGCCCCCGAAGGGCCGATGTTCACATTCGCGATGCCGCAATCCGAGCCCGAGGCGGCGAGGAACTTCTCCGCCTCCTGCATGTCGCGCGTGAAGATGCAGGATGAAAGTCCCTGCGGCACATCGTTATGCAGCGCCAGCGCCTCGGCGAATTCGCGGTAGCGCATGACATAGAGGATCGGCGCGAAGGTCTCGCGCATGACGACTGGTGTCTGGCTCCCCATCTCCGCAATGGCCGGGCGGGCGTAATAGGCATTGGGATATTCTGCCGCGAGCGTACGCCCGCCGCCGGTGATCTTGCCGCCTTCGGCGCGCGCGTCGGCCAGCGCCCGCTCCATGTCCTCGAACGCGCCCTTGTCGATCAGCGGGCCGACCAGCGTCGACTTCGACAGCGGATCGCCGATGGAGAGTTTCGCATAGTGCTTCTTCAACGCGCCGACGAGTTTGTCGTAGATGCTTTCGTGAACGATAAGGCGGCGCAACGACGTGCAGCGCTGGCCCGCCGTTCCGACGGCGGCGAACAGGATGGCGCGCTCGGCCAACTCCAGCTTTGCCGAGGGGCAAACGATCATTGCGTTGTTCCCGCCGAGCTCCAAGATCGAGCGGCCGAAACGTTCGGCCACCGCGGGGCCCAGCACCTTGCCCATCGCGGTCGATCCCGTGGCGCTGATTACCGGGATGCGCGGGTCCTTGGTCAAAAGATCGCCCGCCTCGCGCGTCGCCAGCACGATCTGCGACAGGGCCGCGGGCGCTTCGCCGAATTTCTTCGCAGCGCGCGCGAACAGGGATTGGACGGCGAGCGCGGTCAACGGCACCTTCTTGCTCGGCTTCCACAGCACACTATCGCCGCAGACAAACGCCAGCGCCGCGTTCCATGCCCACACCGCGACGGGAAAATTGAACGCCGAGATCACCGCCACCGGCCCGGCTGGGTGCCACGTCTCCATCATGCGGTGGCCGGGGCGCTCGCTGGCAATGGTGAGACCGTAAAGCTGGCGCGACAGGCCGACCGCGAAATCGCAGATGTCGATCATCTCCTGCACTTCGCCGAGTCCTTCCGGCAAAATCTTGCCGTTCTCGATGGTGACGAGGCGGCCGAGCGCCTCTTTGTTGGCGCGCAATTCCTCGCCGAACAGGCGTACCAGTTCGCCGCGCCTGGGCGCCGGCACATCGCGCCAGATGCGGAAGGCTTCGACGCTGGCATCGATCTTGGCCGCGATGGCCGCGGCGTCATCGAAGGCGATGCAGCCGATCTGCGAGCCGTCGATCGGCGAACGCACGACATGCGGGCCGGACGTGGTGATGCCGAATTCGGCAAGAAGCTGGGCGTGCATGGGCTGGCTGCCTATTGGTTGTGGGTACCGGCTGTGATTCCGCACCCGGTTGATCTTTGTTTTCAGACTCGCCGCTACCCCCCTCCCCCCTCCCGTCCGGGACCGGGTCGAAAGCGGGAATAGCGGTGCGCGCCGGACACAACATCGCGGCGCATTATACCTCAGCCCGGACGAGCCGGGATAAGGCCGCAATCGCTTCGGCTCGCCATCCTTCTCCCCGGTTCGGAAGGGGGCGCAGGAACTAGGCGTAATATTTCCCGAAGCGGTTGGCGAGGAAGTCCGCGAGCCGCGTTTCTTCCTGCCGCACGAAACATTTTTGCGGCAGCTTTCCGTCTGCCAACAGATCGCACATGGCGCAGATGCCTGCCGCGGTCGTCACCTGGATCGCGCTCATCAGCTTGCCGCCGACCTCCTGGGCGTAAATCTTCTTGGCATAGCTTTCCTGGGTCAGCAGCCCGCCGCGCCAGCCCGAGACCGTGACGAAGATCAAGACCACGTCCTGATAGGTGATCGGGATCGCGGTCTCGAGCACGTCCTTGAGAATCTCGCGGCGCATGCCGAGCCTGAGATCGCGCACCAGCATCTTGATGATGTCGCGATGGCCGGGATAACGCACCGTCTTGTAGTTGAGATTCTCGACCTTGCCTTCGAGCGTATCGCACAGCGTGCCCAGTCCGCCCGAAGTGTTGAACGCCTCGTACTCCGTGCCGTCGAGCGAGAAATGCTCGGCCTCTTCCAGCGCCGGAACTTCGCCACGCACGCCGTCGCGGATGGACTCGCACGGATTGCAATATTCGTTGATCAGCCCGTCGGTCGACCAGGTGAGATTATATTTGAGCGCGTTGGTGGGGAATTCGGGAAGCGCGCCGACCCGCATCTGCACATCGCGCAGCTTGTCGAATTTCCGCGCTAGATCGGCGGCGGCGATGGAGATGAATCCCGGCGCCAGGCCGCATTGCGGAATGAACGCGGTGGAGGCGCCCTCGGCCAGCTTCTTGATCACTCGGGCGGACTCCACGTCCTCGGTGAGGTCGAGATAATGCGCGCCCGCGCGCTTGGCAGCTTCGGCGATCGTCGCGGTCAGATGGAACGGCGTGGCGGAAAGCACGATGTCCTGGCCGGCGATCTCGCCGGCTAAATCGCGCGGATTGTCGATTAGGACCTTGCGGACGTCGACCTTCTCCTTGGGCATGCGCGCCAGCGAGTCCGCGTCGCGGTCGATCACCGTTACCTGATAATCGCCGGTTCCGGAGAGGAACTGGGCGATGGCGACGCCGATCTTGCCGCCGCCGACGAGCATCACCTTCTTCATGGCGCGCACTCCCTTGTCTTGCCTGTGAAATGTGGGCCCAAAACCCGCCGGCGGGCAGGCGGCAAAGCGCCGGAAGTTGTGCTATCGTCCGGCGAATCGCCGGAGGTTTCGGCAGAATGACGCCCTTCGAGACGCTGCCCTCATCCTGAGGAGGGCGCGCAGCGTCCGTCTCGAAGGAGGAGGGCGGCTCCTCAGGGTGAGGTTCCATTTCCATTCGCCCCACCGACGCCAAACTGATCGCCTTGCTCCGCGCCAATGCGCGCGAGCCCACCGCGTCGCTGGCGCGCAAGCTGGGTCTGGCGCGCTCCACGGTGCAGGAACGCATCGCGCGGCTGGAACGCGAAGGCACGATCAAGGGCTATACGGTCAAACTGTCGGAAGATGTTCCGGGGCGGCTGAAAGCCCTGGTGATGATCTCCACCGATCCCAAGCAGGGCGACCGGGTCGGGGCCGAGTTGAAGAAGATGACCGACGTGCGCTCGCTGGTGGCGGTGTCTGGCGCTTCGGACTTGATCGCCACGGTGGAAGCCGAGAGCCCGGCGCGGCTTGATGCGGCGCTTGATCGCATCGGGCGCGTCCATGGCGTGGCCCGAACGGTGTCGTCGATCGTGCTGACGGAGAAGTTTTCGCGGTAGCGATATGCGGTGCTATCGTCGTGTGGGCGGGGATAGGGGGCGACACGCATGTGGCCGTTCGGTGCGCGGACATATCTCGATCCAGATGACGAAGAATGGCAGATAGAGACCTGGCGGTGGTTTCTCGCCAAGTTTGGCGGCCTTGCCGATCTAAAACGCTCGCCGCTGGTCTTGCCGACGCGACAGTTCTTTCCGCCCACCCAAAAGACGGGACACGAACGGGCCGAATATATCTTCGAGCAGGTGAAACGGCTTGCGCGGATGCCTGGTTGGTCGTGCCGCCTGCTTGCCCAACCTCGCCGCGCTGAATTACTTGTCGGGCAATACGTCGCGCTCAAACCGATTACGCAGGGGCCGGCAGGTACCTTCGGTTTCGACGCCGACGAAGTTGTCATCACCTATGAACCGTCCAGTCTCGATGACCCGGGCCAGTTGATTGCTACGCTAGCGCATGAACTGGCGCACTACTTGTTGCTAAGATGGAGAAACGACGTCCCTGGTGGGGAGGAAATGCACGAGCCCGCTACCGATCTGATGACGGTCTATATGGGATTCGGGGTTTTCGGCGCGAGTGCCGCATTTAGCTTCAATTCGGATTCCACTGGCTGGCAATGGTCGCGCCATGGATATCTCAGTCAAAGGGCTTGGGTGTTCGCGTTGGCGGTTTTTCTGGAAATGCGAAATGACTCACCTGAAACGGTCAAGCCGTTCCTTAAGCAGCATCTCTACAGCGACCTGGGCGTCGCATTGCGCTATTTAAAGCGCGGCGGCATGATCGCGGCCTTGCAGCGCTAAACCTGCAACTTGAATCCCGCCGCTTGGATCGCCTGCTTGATTTCCTCGGCGTGTTCGGCGTCGCGCGCCTCCACCGTCATGCCGAGCTGGGCGAGCTTGGCCGAGCTGTCGGTCATCATCCGGTCGTGGCTGACTTCGAGGATGTTGCCGCCCGCCTCGCCGATCAGCGTTGAGACCCGCGCCAGGACGCCCGGCGAGTCCACGATCTCGATCACCAGCGACATGATGCGGCCCTGGCGCGACATCTCGCGCACCACAACGTTGGAAAGCAGCCGCATGTCGATATTGCCGCCCGACAGTACGATGCCGACCTTGCGACCCGCGAACAGCGCGCGGTTGGCGACGACAGCGGCATAAGCCGCGGCGGCGGCGCCTTCCACCAGCGTCTTCTCGATCTCCAAGAGCGCGGCAATGGCGTTTTCGATTTCGCTTTCGCCGACCAGCAGAATGTCGCTCACCAGCGCGCGCACGATGGGCGTGGTGAACGCGCCGGCCGACTTGACCGCGATTCCGTCGGCCATGGTCTGGCCCGCGCATGGCATCTTCTCGTTCTTGACCGCGTTGTACATCGAGGGGAAGACGCGCGTCTGCACGCCGTAGATTTCGATGCCGGGCTTCAGCGCCTTTGCCGCGACGGAAATCCCCGAGATCAATCCGCCGCCGCCGATCGGCACCACCAGCACGTCGAGATCTGGCGCGTCGGCCAGCATTTCGAGCGCCACCGTGCCCTGGCCGGCCATCACCTTGGGATCGTCATAGGGATGGACGAAGACCAGTTTCTCCTCCGTCGCGATCTTTTCGGCGCGCACGAAGGATTCCGTCAGCGTCGCCCCTTCCAGCACGACGCGCGCACCGAAACCCCTGGTGTGCTTGATCTTGTTGAACGGCGTGAACTCGGGCATCACGATGGTGGCGGGAATGCCCAAACGACCCGCGTGATAGGCGACGCCCTGGGCGTGATTGCCCGCCGACATGGCGATGACGCCGCGCTTGCGCTCTGCGGCGCTGAGCGACTTCAGCTTGTTCAGCGCGCCGCGGTCTTTGAACGAGGCGGTGAATTGCAGATTCTCGAATTTGAGCCAGACCTCGCATCCGGCGATGTCGGAAAGCGTGCGCGACAGGCGGGTCGGCGTGCGCTCGACTTCGCCATCGATGGTTCGGGCGGCGGCGCGCACATCGTCAAGCGTGATGGCAAGCGCAGACAAGATGGATCCTTCGCACTGGGCAGCCGATGTATAGGCTCGCTGCGCCCGCTGAATCAATCGGCGCGATGGGCTTTAAAGAAATCCCACAAGGTCGATGTGGCATCGAGTGCGGTCGACGGCGGATCGAGCCTGAGCAGCCAAGCGAAGAATCCGCCCGCCCGCTGCGAGCCGGGCCATTGATGGCCCGCGCCCGAAATCGCGATCAGGATCACGTCGCGGCCGGCCGCGCAGTGCGCGCTGGTCGTCTTGACCGGCCCGTTCTGCTTAACAACCGGCGGCGGGCAGTCGTCCACCGCGTGGAACGGCACCAGCGACTTGTCCACGCCCAGCCATTGAACATCGGTCGCGGCCTTATTTCCGTGACCGCCGTTGAACGGAATGTTGTGGTCGTTGAGGCCGTGAATTTCCATCACCGAAACAGCGTGCGGCTTCGGGCACGAATACGAAAAGCTTCCCGAAACCGGGCCGATGGCCGCGATGGGGAACGTCCCCTCGCAGGCGTAACGGTAGGACATCGCCGCGCCGTTCGACATGCCGGTGAGATAGACCCGCTTGGGATCGATATTCTCGGCGTGCGATACGGTCTTGATCAGCGCCGTCAGAAAACCGACATCGTCGATGTTGTCGCGCTCAGGCCGGCCGCAGCACTTACCGCCGGCATTCCAGGCCCGGCGCACACCGTCTGGATAGACCACGACGAAGTGTCCGCGGTCGGCCATTGCGTCCCAGCCATAGGAATGTTCGGCCTGGCTGCCGGTGCCAAAGCCGCCATGCATCACGACCACCAGCGGCGCGGGGCCGTTCAGACCGGCAGGGCGGTAGACCAAATAGGACCGCTCGCGCCCGCCGAAAGTGAGCGTCCTGCTGTCGGCGGCGTGCGCCGCGCCGAACGAGGCGAGCGCGATCATGATCGAGAGCGTGACGAGCAGACGATACATGAGCCCACTATACCGGCTTCTTGGATCGGGCGCGAAGCGCTGGTAGCAGCGGAGGGATTTGAACCCCCGACCAAGGGATTATGATTCCCCTGCTCTACCACTGAGCTACGCTGCCACGCGGCGGGGGATGTAGGAGCGCCGGCCGCGCCCTGTCAAGCAGCGTGCAAAACGGCCGGGCGCGTTACTCCGCCGCCGCCAGCGCCGCCGCGGCCGGCGCGATCCAGCCGCCGCCCAAGACCCGGTCGCCCCGGTAGAAAACGCAGGCTTGACCGGGCGCAATCGCCTCTTCGGCTTCAGCGAGTTCGACCGAGGCGCAGTCACCCTCGCCGGCGACGACGCGGGCGGGCACCGCCGCGCGCATCGAGCGGACCTTGACCGCGCAATCGCGGGCCTCCGCCGGATCGGCCAGCCAGTTGACCTGGCGCAGGATTATGTTCCGTGTGCGGAGCGACTCGCGGGGCCCGACAACGACCTGCGCCTTGGCCGCGTCGATCCGCGTGACGAACAGCGGCTCGCTGTTGCCCGAGAGGCCGAGGCGCTTTCGCTGCCCGATCGTGAAATGGATGACGCCGGAATGCGTGCCGAGCACGCGGCCCGTTTCGTCGACGATCTCGCCCGGCCGCGCCGCCTCCGGCTTCAGCTTTTCCACCAGCGCGCCATAGCGCCCGTCGGCCACGAAGCAGATGTCCTGGCTGTCCGGCTTTTCGGCGTTGACAAGGCCGAGTTCGGCGGCGATGGCCCGCACCGAAGGTTTTTCCATTTCGCCTAGCGGAAAGCGCAGAAACGCAAGCTGTTCGGCCGTGGTGGCGAACAGGAAATAGCTCTGGTCGCGGCTCGCATCGGCGGCGCGGTGAAGCTCCACTCCGTTCGGTCCCTCGACGCGGCGCACATAATGCCCGGTCGCCAGCGCCTCGGCGCCCAGCTCACGGGCGCTCTGCAGCAAATCGGCGAACTTGACGCGTTCATTACAGCGCACGCAGGGGATCGGCGTTTCGCCGCGCGCATAGGTCTCGACGAAATCGGCGATCACGCGCTCCCGGAAGCGCGTTTCGTAATCGAGCACGTAATGGGCGATGCCGAGCTTTTCGGCGACGCGCTTGGCATCGTAGATGTCCTGCCCGGCGCAGCAGGCGCCTTTCTTCTTCGCCGCGCCCGCATCGTAAAGCTGCAGCGTCACGCCGATTACTTCGTAGCCGTCGCGCTTCAGCAGCGCGGCGGTCACCGAGGAGTCGACGCCGCCGGACATGGCCACGACGATGCGCTTTGAAGACAAGGTATTCATCGCAGCGTCTTATCCGCTGGCCCGCGCCCGGGCAAGTCCACCTAGCCGGTCGTGGTGGTGGGCAGGTAATTGAGCAAGGAGAGCTGACCCAACTTGGCTGTCACTTCCAGCGCGGCCTGGAGCGCGGTCTGGTCCAGACTGAGCTTGGTCGCCGCCGTGGTCATGTCCGCGTCTTCGATGTTTGAGACAAACCCCTTATAGAGCGTGGCTTGCGATTGCTGGTTTGTGACGGCGTCCTGCAGACGTGTGTAGGTTTCGCCGTTCGCCGCCGTCGCGTCGTTGAGACCGGCGTAGGCGTCTGTCGCCGAGGGCAAGACGTTGGTGGTGAGATCGTCGGTCTGGCTGCTGGTCAACGACCCGCTCAAGCTGCCCGACGGGCTGTCGGCATTGGCGAGATTCTGCAACGCGGTCATCAGCTGCGTGCCGACATCGGAGGCGAGCACCCCGATCTGCACGCTTTCGCCGTCTCCCACCATGACGGATTTCTTCGACGAACCGTTCTGGAAGAAACTTGCCACGCTGCCGCTGGTGAGATCGGACAACGAGGTCGCGGTGAACGGTTTGCTGTTACCCTGCCCGCCGCCGTAAGTGTAGTTGCCGTTGGCGTCGGTCGAATTGAGGATCGCCGACGCCTGCTCGAAAATATCCTGCGCCGTGGTCATCAGGCCTGTACCGTCGCTGTTGCCCGCGGCGCTGGAGATCGCCTGCTTCAACTGCTCCGCCAGGCTCGACAAAGTGGTGAGCTGGGTGTTCTGCAGATCGGTCTGGGTAACGGCGAGCTGGGTGTTGGTCGCGTAGGCGTCGGCGCGGGCGGCTACGGCGCGCGCGGCTTCTAGGCTCGCCGTCTTGTCGCCGATGCCGACATAATCCGACGAGACTTTGCCGCTGGCGACCTGTGCCTGGGTGGTGTCGAGCGCCGTGTTCGCTTTCATGATCTGCGAAAGCAAGTACTGAGACTGGGCGTTGGTGGCGACGCGATCGACGGTCATGGCGTGCTCCTCACTGGATCTGCAGCAGCGTCGTGTAGAGTTGATCCACGACGTTCAACATGCGCGCACCCGCGCTATAGGCCTGCTGGTAGATCACCATGTTGGACAATTCCTCATCCAGGCTGACCCCGGAGGTCGACGATTGGCGCGACTGCGCTTCGGTCAGCCGGTTGTCCTGCGCGGTTTTGTTCGAGGCGACGGCCGAGCCGCGTGTGGAGACATCCTGGTAGAGTGCAGCGGCATAGTTGCCGAGCGAGGTGACCTGCTGGCCGAGCGCGCCGACCTTGGCAAAACTCTGCCGCGACGTTTGCAGATTCTGCAGGGCGGTCAAGCCGCTGGAATCGTCGCTGCCGACGATCGGCCCGCTGGCGGAAAGATCCGCTTGGCCGAAAGCGAGCCGGCTTGAGTCGCCGGCGATTGCTGAGGTGACCGAAAAATTAGCGGCCTGCAATGCCGTCTGATTGGCGCCGACCCCGAACAGCTGGCTGAAGCTTATGCCCGTGGTGCCGCGCTGAGTTGTGTCCTTGCTGACCTGGAGCTGGTAGCCCGTGTAGTTGCTCGACGGCGAGGTCGTGATCGAACCGTCGGCATTGAGCGTGAAGCTTTCCGCTCCGCCCATCGCCGTGTTGAGCGCGCTGACCACGTCACCGACGGTCATGCCCGCGGTGATCGTTACGCTGCCTGACTTGGCGATGTCGCCGTTAGGGCCTTTGAGCTGAAGGTCGATCTCGCCGCCGGTGTTAAGTCCGCTCGCGTCACTCGCCGATAAGCCGGTCGAGAGGACCGACGGCGCAGAAGATTGGAAGAGGTCGTTCAGGCCGAAGAACTGCGAGAAACCGTATCCGCCGCGGGTTGCCGGCGTGGACGCATCGTCCTGGACGACGAGACCGTTGCTGCCGGTTGCGGCGAGCGACAGCTTTCCGTCGGCGAAGGTCGCCGTCCCATTAGAGCCGAGCGCCGTGTTCAGGGCCTCCGTGAACCCGCCGATCGTGGCCGTGAAACTCGTTGCCGCGCCGCCGTCGACCGACAGCGTGCCGGCCGTGAAATCGACGGCAATCTTGGAAACCACGTTGCCGCTCGAATCCGTCACCGCGATGTTCGTTTTGCCGGTGAAGTTGAGCGCATCGCCCACGATGAGGCCGGTATCGCGCCCGTCGAGCGTCGTCGGCGGCGGATAGGCACTGTTGGCGTTGTGCTGGGCGTTGAAAGACAGCGCCACGCCCTGGGCGAACGATCCCAGCTCGTTCTGAAGGTCGGCCAGCGTGCCGTCGCGCATGGTAATGAGGCCTTCGATCTGGCCGCCTTGGAGGTGCGGATCGAGAGCCTGGGCCGGTCCGACGGGCTGGCCGCTTTGGCCATTGACGTTCTGGATCGTCACCGGCTGGTAAACACCGCCGGAGCCGCCCGCCGTATAGGAAATCTGCGCGTAGGTGCTGCCTCCAACCAGACTGGTGCCGTCCTCCGTCATCACGGACGTACTGCCGTCCGCCTGCTGGACGGTCCGCACGTCGATCAGCTGCGAGAGGCTCTGCAGCGCCGTATCGCGTTGGTCGGCCAGCGCGGAGTCGGTGACGCCGGAGGCGGTTTCCGTCTTGATCTGCGCGTTGAGATCGTAGATCTGCTTGATGAGCGTGTTGGCCGAACCGACCGAGGTCGCCACCTGGGTGTCGGTTTGTTGTTGCAGGCCGGACAGCGAACTCGACATGGACGAGATCGAATTCGCCAGGTCCTGGAGCGAGCCCAGCACGCTGGTCTGGCTCGACGACGCGGTCGGCGACAACGCCGCCTGGCCGAGCGCCGAGAACACATTGCTCAGCTGCGAGGTCAGGGCCGTGCCGTCGCCGGGCGATCCCAGCAGCGCGTTGATCTGGTCGAAGATGCCGCTCTGCGCGTCATAGCTCGCCGACGACGCGCCGGCGGATAGGCTCTCCTGGTTGAGATACTGGTCGACGACGCGCTGGATGTCGGAAATGTCGACGCCGGCGAGCTGGCCGCCCGCCGAAAGCGTCTGCAGGTCGACCACGCGGCGCGCATAGTTCGGCGTGTTGACGTTGGCGACGTTGTTCGAGACGACGCGCAACGCCGCCGAGTTGGCCTGCAGGGCCGACAGCGCACTCGACATGATCCCGTTGAGACTCAAGGCCTGCGTCCCGAAAATGCTTTGTCTCCGGGCAGGCTGATCGCAAACCTTGTGCCATGCGTCGGCGCCCGGACCGCCGCGGAAAAGCGGCCAAAATCGCCGTCTCACGCGGCAAGCTTTGCCGCGGGCGGCAGATCGTGCCCCCTCAAGGTGCGTATTATTCCGTATGCAGAAAGCCTTTCGCGCCAAATACCTTTGTGGTCCGGGCCTTGCTTTGGCCAACAGCGGAAGAATAGCGGGCCCTCATTGTGGCGGACATCGCGGCAATCATTGCTATGACCAAGACGACGGCATTGAACGTTCAAAGCAACGCAGCGGCGCCTGCCGGTCTCGATGCGCTGTTCGCTGCCTTGCTTCAGACGGCCGCACAGCCGCCGGTCGATACTACGGCACAGCCGTCGACCGACAATACGAATCTCACCAGCGAGCCGGTGGCGCAGCCAAGCCCGCAAGCGAGCCTGCCCAATTTGGTTGAGCTGTTGCAAAGTCAGTCCCCGCAGCCGAGTGCGCGGCCGCCCGCTGATTCCGCTGCAGCATCCGCGCCGACGGATAACAACGCCACTCAACTGCCTGTGCAGCCCACACAAGCTGTGCAGCCCGTGCAAACGGACACTGCATTCGAAGCCGCACCGGCCACGGAACCGGCCACAAGCAATCCAGCGAACAACGACGCAAAATCAGCGCCCGCTCCGGTGCAAGCCGAGGAATCGAAATTAGCAAGCGACGTCGTGCAAACTGCGGAGCTCAATACGCCCTCGCCCGCACCGGCTGAGACGCCGGCGACGCCAAACAATCCGCCGCAATCGGCCGACGCCAAGCCGGCGGTGAAGAAGGGCGTGCGGAATAATGACGCGCCGGATGCGAAGAACGACCAGAAGGTTGCGCCGGACGCGACGAACGGCGCGGCCATCGCGGCGGAGGTCAACCCCATTATCGCGGCCATGCCCGCAGTGCAGACACAGGACACGGCGACCCAGTCCCAAACGGCCGCCAACAGTGCAGCTCCGATCATCGCGTCTGTCGCGGCCGCCAGTTCTCAGCCGGAGCGCGGCGCAAGCCAAGGTCCATCCGACAATCCGCACGCCAAGGTCGAACAGGCCGTCGCCGATGATGGCGGTTCACCTAAGGCCGAGATGTCGAACGCCGCGGCGAGCGACAGCGACTTGCCCAAGAGCGACGCGCCGAAGACCGCAGATGCACCGAAGAGCGAGGCAACTGCCGCGCCCCAGGCGAGTCCGCAGGCTCCCCAATCACCCGCCTCCGGACAATCCGCCCTCGCAGTGGCGGCCGTGCAGCCGCACACCACCCCTGCGGGCCACTCTTCCGTGTATACCAATCTTCAGGTTGCGCCGCAGCATCACGCGGACGTGACCGCCAGCGTCGACACGCTCGGTGTGGCCATCGCGGCGAAATCCGCCGACGGCATCAAGCATTTCGACATCCGACTCGATCCGCCCGAACTCGGCCGCGTCGAAATCCGTCTATCGCTAGATGATTCCGGCAAAGCGCAGGCCAATCTGGTGGTCGACAAGCCGCAGACCCTCGAACTGCTTCAGCGCGACTCCTCCGCCCTCACCCAATCCCTTGCTGACGCAGGGGTCAGCCTGTCGAACAATGGCCTCAATTTCTCCTTAAGAGGGCAGGATCGGCAGAGTGACAGCGGCAGCGTGGCCAAGGGGCGCAGCCGCTCCCTGTCCGTGAAGGCCGCCGTGGGTTCGGACACGATCTCGAATTCGGGTTCCATCGCCAGCCTCGCGCTCGATAGCGCGCGGCTCGACATCCGCGTGTAGGCGCGAAAGGAAGAAGTGCCATGACCAGCGTCACCCCGACCACATCGACGACCACTGCAAGCACAACGCAGAGCGCCACCCAGCAGCTCTCCGGCAACTTCCAGACGTTCCTGACGCTGCTGACCACGCAGCTCAAGAACCAGGACCCGATGTCGCCGATGGACTCCAACCAATTCACCCAGCAGCTGGTGATGTACAGCCAGGTCGAGCAGCAGATCGACACCAACTCGAAGCTCGATTCCCTGATTTCGCTCGGCACCAACCAGACCAACAGCTACGCCATGAATTACCTCGGCAAGTCCGTCGTGCTCACCAACGGCCAAGCGGCGCTCGCGAGCGGCGCTGCGAATTGGACCTACGGTCTCGACACCGCCGCCAGCACCACCACGCTGACGGTGACGGATTCGAGCGGCAAGACCGTCTATTCCGCAGCCGGCGAGACCGCCGCGGGTACCCACGCCTTCGCGTGGAATGGCAAGGACAACAACGGCAACCAGCTGGCCGACGGCAGTTATACGTTGACCGTCGCTTCCGCCGCCAAGGACGGCTCGGCGGTGACGACCTCGGTTGCCAGCAAAGGCACGGTCACCGGGATCGATCTGTCGGGCTCGAGCCCGCAACTCGTCATCGGATCAACCGAAGTACCGCTTACCGACGCGACACTCGTCGCCAACTGACCGCAACCGCGGCCGAGAATCGGCTGCACTCTCTGAGGAACGGCAAGCGGGCGAAGCCCGTAAAGCCGAGAAGGAAAGAAACAAATGAGTCTCTATGGCGCCATGATGACCGGCGTTGCTGGCCTGTCTGCCAACAGCACAGCGCTCAGCGTCGCCTCCTCGAACATCGCGAACGTCAACACGGTCGGCTACAAGTCGGCCACCAGCGAATTCGCGACCTTGCTCGCTTCGGCCTCAAGCACCGGCGATCCTTCGTCGGCAGGCGTGATCGCCACCGCTGGCCAGAACGTCACCCAGCAAGGCCTGCTTACGACGACCACTTCGGCCACGGACTTGGCCATTTCCGGCAATGGATTCTTCGTCGTCAGCGATTCGCCGACCGAAACCGCGAGCCAGGAATATACCCGCGCCGGCAGCTTCACCACGGACTCGAGCGGCAACCTTAAGAACTCGGACGGGCTTTATTTGCTGGGCTGGAAGCTCGATACCAGCGGCAATCCGCCGACCAACCCTAGCGACCTGTCGTTGATCAACGTCAACAACCTGTCGGGCAAGGCGGTCGCCTCAACCAAGATCGCGCTTCAGGCGAACCTGCAGGCCAGCGCTACGACGGCTTCGTCCTATGCGGTTGGCGACATGTCGTTGGCGACGACCGATGCGAATTATGTGACGCCGGACTTCCAGCGCACGATCAACGTCGTCGACAGCCAGGGCGGCACGCAGCCCCTGGAATTCTCGTTCGTCAAGACGGCAGCGAACACCTGGGCTTACGAAGCGTCCTATGCCGGCGACAGCACCAACATCACCGGCAGCAACCCGGTCGCCAGCGGCAGCATGGTCTTCAACTCCGACGGATCGCTGCAAAGCGTCACGCCGACAGGTGGATCGGCTTCGGCCACGGGAGCGGTGACCGTCAGCATCCCGTGGGATTCCACGACCTCTGGATTGTCGCCGCAGGACCTGACGGTGAACATGGGTACGCTCGGCGGCACCGACGGCCTCACGCAGTATGACACGAGTTCGACGCTGACCAGCGCCAACGTCGACGGCGCGGTCTACGGCAACGTCAATGGGATTTCGATCGCCAGCGACGGCACGGTCTCGGCCAACTTTTCCAATGGACTGACCCAAGCGGTGTTCAAGATCCCGCTCGCCACCTTCGCCAATCCCGACGGCTTGTCGGAAGTTTCGGGCAACGCCTACAGCGCCACACCCGGCTCCGGCACGCCCGTCGTCAACGTGGCGAGCACCGGCGGCTCCGGCACCATCAACTCGAAGGAACTCGAAGGTTCGACCGTCGATCTGGCGACGGAGTTTACCAATCTGATCACGACGCAACGCGCTTATTCGGCGTGTTCGCGCATCGTGACCACGGCATCGCAGATGCTCGATGAACTTCTGCAGATGTCGCATTAACGGAGATTTCCGGCGCCTTTACGCAATGAAGGCGCCGGAGTCTCAAGGGAAGGTGCAAATCTAATTGAAGTTTTACGAGGACGTTTACCTTGCCCGTAGACCATTTTTTTAAGGCGTCAAGACTACCTTGCCCACGGGTAGTGGAGTCAGGAGTGCGATGAACATGGGCGAAGACCGCAGAGGCCGCGTCAGCTACGTCATCGGGCCGGATGGAAGCCCGTTGACGATGGCCGACTTGCCGCCTCCGAACACGAAGCGTTGGGTCATCCGCCGCAAGGCTGAAGTCGTCGCCGCGGTGCGCGGCGGACTGCTTAGCCTGGACGAAGCCTGCCGACGGTACACGCTGACAGTCGAGGAGTTCCTCGCCTGGCAGCGGGCCATCGACCGCTTCGGCCTGCCGGGCCTGCGTGCGACGCGGGTGCAGCAGTACCGCAACTGAAAACGGAAGTCGGAAACATTTTCTTAATTCTGATTTCCGTCTTCTGAATTGCGATCTCCGGCGCCATTAAGGCGCCCTTTACCTAACGCACGGCAATGTTTGCCTAGCACGGCGCAACGGCGGGATTTCCTTCCGCTTGCTCGCCGGTTTGCGAGGGAGCGGGCATTGCCTGATTTTATCAAAGCCATAGGGGCCGCGCGGTTCGGCGTGATGGCGGGAGTCGCTGCGGCGCTCACCGCCTTCTTCCTCTACATCGCGGGCGTGATCTCCGAGCCGCCCAAATCCATCCTGTTCTCGGGGCTGGAGGCGCGCGACGCCGCGGCGGTGACCGCCAAGCTCGACGCCATGAACGTGCCTTACGAGGCCAAGGGTGACGGCGACACGATCCTGGTTCCCGCCGATCAGGTGACCAAGCTGCGCATGGCGCTGGCCCAGGACAATCTGCCCGCAGCCGGCGTCGGCTACGAGATCTTCGACAAGTCCGACGCCTTCGGCACCACCGCCTTCGTCCAGAACATCAACCGCCTGCGCGCGCTGGAAGGCGAGCTGGCGCGCTCGATCCAAACAATCGACGGCATCGAAAGCGTGCGCGTGCATTTGGTCATTCCCGAGCGACAGATCTTCTCCCGCGATTCCCAGACGCCGAGCGCGTCGGTCGTGGTCAAGACCCGCGCCGTGCTGGCCCGCGGCCAAGTGCAGGCGATCCAGCATCTCGTCGCCGCCGCCGTGGCGTCGCTGTCGCCTGATCGCGTCGCCATCGTCGACGACCGGGGCAATCTGTTGGCCGGCGGCCAGGAGAAAACAGGCGACGACGCCACCGCCGACAGCGAAGAGCAGAACACCACCGATTTCGAAGACCGCATGCGGCGTAGCATTGAATCGATCCTCGCCAGCATCGTCGGCCAGGGCCATGTCCGCGTGCAGGTCAGCGCCGATATGGACTACAATCACACGAGCCAAACTAGTGAGAAATACGATCCCGACAGCAAGGTCGTGCGCTCCACCCAGACCGTCGAGCAAAACGCGACCGATACCACCGGCGCGGGTTCCGGCGCGGTCTCGGTGAGCAGCGCACTGCCCGGTCAGCAGACCGCGGCGGGCAGCGACAATGTCAAATCGGACTCCGGGCGCACGGAAGAAACCACCAACTACGAAATCAACAAGACCGTGACGACCTCGACCGTCGACGCGGGAACCGTCAAAAAACTTTCGGTTGCGGTCGCGGTCGACGGCGCGTCGGGCGGAGCGGACAAGCCGCGCAGCGCCCAGGACATGAAGAAGATCGAAACCCTGGTCAAATCGGCCATCGGCTTCGATGCCGCGCGCGGCGATCTGGTGCAAGTCGTCAACATGCCGTTCGCCCGCGTCGATACCGACGTCGGCACGCCGCCGCCCACGCCGCTGCTCGGGCTCGACGGCCCGGACTGGTTCAAGATCATCGAAGCGGCGATCCTGTCGCTGACCGCTCTGTTGATCGGCTTCTTCGTCGTGCGCCCGCTGATCGCGCGGATGTTCGCGCCCATCTCCGCCCACGCCGCCCAAGGCCAGATCGCCTCGGGCACGCCCGTCGCCGGCCAGTTGGCCGCGCCTTCCGCCCTCTCCGCCGACGCGGGCGCGCAGAATGGCCATGCGCCGGCACAGATCGCTCCGCCGCGCGAAAGCCCGATCGACATCAGCCGCATCGAAGGACAGGTGCGCGAATCCTCCGTCAAGAAAGTCGGCGAAGTCGTGCAGGCCCATCCCGAGGAAGCGCTCGCGATCCTGCGCTCCTGGCTCCATCAACCGGTGTAATCGATCATGTCGCGCGCTCTCAAAGCCTCTGTCAAGGAAGACATCCGGTCGCTCTCCGGCGCCGAGCGTACGGCGATCGTCATGCTGTCGCTGGGCGAGGAACATTCTTCCAAGATCTGGCAGATGCTCGACGAGGACGAGATCAAGGAAATCTCGCAGATCATGTCCAATTTGGGCACGGTGAGCCCCAGCGTGGTCGAAAAGCTGCTCGTCGAGTTCGTCTCGCAGATGTCGGGCACCGGTTCCTTGATGGGCTCCTACGAAGCCACCGAGCGGATGATCGCGCGCATCATGCCGGGCGAAAAAGTCTCCCAGATCATGGAGGAAATTCGCGGGCCGGCGGGACGCACCATGTGGGATAAGCTCGCCAACGTAAATGAGACGGTGCTGGCGAATTATCTCAAGAACGAATACCCCCAGACGGTTTCCGTCGTGCTCTCCAAGATCAAGCCCGAACACGCCGCGCGCGTGCTGGCCTCGCTGCCCGAGGAATTCGCGATGGAAGTCGTGCAGCGCATGCTGCGCATGGAAAGCGTGCAGAAGGACATCCTCGACAAGGTCGAGCGCACGCTCCGCGTCGAGTTCATGTCCAACCTGGCGCGCACCGCCAAACGCGACGCCCACGAGCACATGGCCGAAATCTTCAACAATTTCGACCGCCAGACCGAAAGCCGCTTCGTCACCGCGTTGGAAGAGAGAAGCCGCGATTCCGCCGAGCGCATCAAGGCGTTGATGTTCACTTTCGAGGACCTCGGCAAGCTCGATCCGGGTTCCATCCAGACCCTGCTGCGCCATGTCGAGAAGGACAAGCTGGCGCTGGCGATCAAGGGCGCCACCGATGCGCTGCGCGACATCTTCTTCTCCAACATGAGCGAACGCGCCGGAAAAATCTTGCGCGAGGACATGGAGGCGATGGGGCCGGTGCGCCTCAAGGACGTCGACGAGGCGCAAATGCGCATGGTCAACGTCGCCAAGGATCTCGCCAACAAGGGCGAGATCATGATCGCCAATAAACAGGGCGAAGACGAGTTGGTGTACTGATGAACAAGCACCCGGCCGCCAAGTTCAACTTCGACACGGAGTTCCGCCCCGAGGGCGATCTGGTGTCGAATGCGGCGCGCGCGCGCCAGCGCAAGGTCTTCACCCAGGAAGAAATCGACCAGATGTTTGCCAAGGCGCGCGCCGAGGGCCTCAAGGCCGGCCAGGTTCGCGCCGCCGAAGCTCTCGCTGCTGCCGTCGCCGAGATGGGCGAGCACGTCCGTGTGACACTCGCCGCCGCCCAGGACGAAATCGAAGTGCTGCGCGAGGAAGCCGCGCGTCTCGCCTTTGCCGCGGCCCGCAAGCTCGCCCCTGTCGCCATCGCCTCGTTCCCCAGCGGCGACGTCGAAGAGGCCTTGCGCGAGGCGATCCATCAGGCCATCGGCGAACCGCGCATCGTCTTGCGCGCCTCGCAGGGCGTGATCGATGCGCTGTCGGACAAGCTCGCGGAAATCGCCCACAACGAAGGTTTCGACGGGCGCATCGTCACATCGGCCGATCCGGCAGTCGCCGGCGGCGACTGTCGCATCGAATGGCGCGGCGGCGGCGCCGAACGAAGTCTTGCCGCTCTCGAAGCGGCGGTCGGCGAGTTGATCGCGCGGCGCTTTGCCCAATCCACCAAGACGAAAGGCTAGACCATGGCGGGAACCGACGACGTAGATCTGCCCGATCTCTACCACGACGCCAAGGACGAGAGCGCCCCCGCGTTGCTCACCGGAGAATCCGCCGCCGAAATTGACGTCAAGCGCTCCGCCCAGGATCTGGAAGCGGTGTTCGACGTGCCGGTCACGGTTTCCGCCGTGCTCGGCAAATCCTCGATGGAAGTCAGCCAGCTGCTCAAACTCGGCAAGGGCACCATCGTCGAACTCGACCGCAAGGTCGGCGAAGCCATCGACATCTATGTCAACGACCGGCTGGTGGCGCGCGGCGAAGTCGTCCTCGTCGAGGAGCGCCTCGGCGTCACCATGACCGAAATCATCAAGGCCGGCCAGAACTGACCGGATAGGTAAGGA
>Ga0265340_10000551_pt1 | contig 20774 bp, 24 predicted proteins | sample 4CB225metaG_FD_202082 | JGI IMG/M metagenome (GOLD analysis project Ga0265340, IMG submission 202082) | Rhizosphere microbial communities from Carex aquatilis grown in University of Washington, Seatle, WA, United States - 4-CB2-25 metaG | ecosystem: Host-associated > Plants > Roots >...
TTGGTCTTGCTACAGATTGCGGTTTAGGTAAAACGACAGAGTCTATCCGTCTAGCAATTGAGTTAGCAAGAGAATCAATTGAGAATCAAAAAGATAAAGAACAAACTTTACAACTTAAGAAAGAAGCTAAAGAAAAACGCTGGTTAGTTAAAGCTCTTAAAAGAGATGATGCTCTAGAAGTAGAACTCGAAGTAGATGATATATACAAAGCAAAAGCATACGAACGCGGTCGTAAAGAAGACGAACAAGAGTTTATTCAAGCACAATTAAGAATCCAAGTTCTAAAACTTGGAGAACTAGAAGAAAAACTAAATCAAAACAAAATAACAGAAGTAGAATATACAAAATATGTAGCTGAGATAAATCACCAGTACGATCTTAAAATCAGTAAATACTTATCAAAAAAAGAAGATGATATAGTACATTCTTCTCATACTTGTATAGTTCTTATTTTTCCACGCAACGACCTTGCTGAAGAAAATTACAACAACGTACAAAAAGCAATTAAGGAATCAGGATTAACAATTCGTGTTGCTAGAGAATTCTCTCCGGCAAGTATTACGAAACCAATTAGAGCTCTTGAACCCTGCAAAAAACCTCATCTTTTACCACTCGTAAAAGAAGGAAATCAATCTCTTCAACGTATTGGTTGTCATAAGTGTGAATACAAAAATGTATGTAAAACACAATATGGAGTTGAAGGAGATAATGATCCTCATATTATTGTTTCTAACCAAGGATATATGGGATCCTGGGCTACAAGTAAAAATGCTACTATTATTGTAGATGAACCTGGATTTCCTGTTATCGAAGAAACTATATCTCCACAAGATTGGCAGGCACTTTCAAATACTAAGCATTTTTTTTCTCGTTATCATTTTATGGCAGACGTTGTACGTATCGCAGAAGCGTTACGAACTACCTACGCGCAAGCCGCTTCAGACGTGTTTGCCAATCATCCTGAAGTCCAAGACGCACATCCACCCGGATGGATAGGGACGGCACCAGCCATAGCAAAAGCGTTCAAAGACCGCGTAGACGCTCGTATGGTTGACCAGTACACAATCGACCAAGTTGCACAAGCATCTCGTATTCTTACTCTTCTTTATGAGCTAGCGGCTCCAGTAAACGGAAATTATCTAGAACAACTTGAAGTTCGTCTATCTAGAATGTCGGTAGACGAGTTTAATAAAAAATATACAAAAGAACCTACAAAGAGTCCGCTAGTTCGTTTCGTAGGAACAGAAAATACAGAACAAGAAAAAGGATTCGTTATTACACGTATGGACCGTGGACTAGAGGCTATTCTTTCAAGAAAACATGGAGATACTGGAAAAACAATCCTCATGGGAGCTGATTTACCAACGTACAAAGAAGCTTTCGAAACAGTTATTGGAGAAGAATTTCTTATCAATCCAATACCAATAAATGACGACAATAACGAAGAAAAATGGATATCAAGCGTCAAAATAACAGCAAATGATATTCGCAAAATAGAACGAACTCGTATGGAAAGAAAAGTGGCTCGTAAGACAATTTACGACTACAAGGAAGGAAAAGTTCATCTTAAAGAGCGTTCAGTAACTGGAATTCTTACCATTATTAAAAAATGGATCGAAGAAAGACCTGAAACTAATAAATATGGATTTATTACTTTCATGGCACTTGCTCATATAATGCGTCTTGCAAAACAGAGCGTAATTTCAAACGACGAAAATACAAATAAAGACATAAAACTTATTAAAAATACACTAGGATCAGATATACTAAATCGTATAGAAATTTACTGGTTCGGTGGTGTACGCGGATTAAATTCTATGGAAGAATTTGATGGAATTATTACGGCAGGAGATCCCCGTACTAACGTTGGCCACGTAGAACGTATTGCTAGATTTTTAGACGTAAAAGACGATCTATTCAAATCGCGACTCCAGCAGATGATGTGTGAAGATGAACTTGAGCAGTGCCAGGGACGTATTCGCCCTCTAAAAGAGAATATGCCGCAAGCCTATTGTTTACACGTTGGTGAGGTATCTCCCGCTGGCTTGCTTTGGAAGGGTACAAAAGTAACTCTACTTAATGCCCAGGACACGGGCGGTGCGACTCCGACCGCTCCTAAGCCCGTCAAGACGCTCCCAACCGTAAAAATGACGCAGCAGACGGCTCAGTCTGTTGTCACAATCGATTCGACTACGGTTGAGGATGTCACCGGGCAAATTCTAACCAGACTCGAGCGTCTAGTGGCGAAATGCGGAAGTATCCGGTCGGCAGCGGACATTCTTCAGTGCAGTCAAACTAGCGTATCTAGATGGATTTCTGGAGAGCGCCAGATCCCGAAAGACGTAATTACAAAATTACTGGAACTCAATCTGTAGCGGATGAGCATGTCACCGGCTGGTCTGCCAACCCCTTATAAGGGAACTGCTCTTATCCTATAAGGGGTTGGCAGGGTTGCCCGGTGACATGCTCATCCGTGGGGCGAGCAAGGGGGCCAGCAACAGCAAAGCAAGTGCACGCGCGATTCCTCGCAGATTGAAGGTAGAAACTGACTCTCTAAAACGTTTTTGTCACATCTAGGCTTGCGGAGTCCAAAACCAGTGGTCACGTTCTCTGAGAGGCAAATTTAAAGATTGACGCACACGGTCGTAAAAACTAGCTACTTTGTGACCCGATGTCGCCAAAATTTTCTCAAACTTCGCTTTCTGAGTGGTTGACAAGCTTAAAATAGGTGCTTTTATCACCACAGTGAGTCGTCGTTATGGAACCGATCAACCAAAACAAATTAAGAGACAAGGTTCGCGAGCTGTGTAGACCTCGAGAAAATAAGGTCAACGCAGTTGTTTGCGGTGTCTGTTTTGAAGTGATCGTCGGCGATCGGGCACAATGTGGTGGGTGTGGAAGTATCGTTACTAAGCCTCTTTTGGGTATCTCTGTAAACACCGGTTATAACGATACGGATACGGAACAGGAGCGTCGTTCGTTCTACATTAACCGGCTCGTATTCGCGCGCGCGCAAGGATACAAGGATGGCTGGGCAAGCTGGCGCTTCAAAGAGCGCTACGGCTTCTGGCCTCCCCCCTCCTTCCGCTCCTCCTAACCCTTGACGTCCGGCCGGGTGCCGGGCACACTCTGCCTGTTGCTTGAGTATTGTCGCTCAAGTGGCTGGCGCCCCTGGCAACAGGGCAAGGCCCCTGTAGGTGTTCCTAGGCACCTACGGGGGCTTTTTTTTGTCCTTGCATCCATGTGATGGTTGTATTACATAGCTCGTACCCCCTGTAGCTCAAACCATACTGGTACGGCATGAAAGACGTCGCTACGCAACGGCCAGACGACACGAGCAACGGTTACTTAAACCGGAGGATGTGGGAAGGTCCCACCAGGGGGCCTTTAGGAGGGCCGTCTCGGAGAACTCTACGTCCGCTCCGATTGCGAAGCGCCTGGCCACGCGGCGTGCCCGATGCGTGGCTCCTTCGGGACTTCTTACCATGATTAAAAATGCTGGCTTAAAATGTGACCACTGCGGCAATCTTGGCGCCAACGCTGAACAAGAGGGCCATCATAATACTGGCGAATGTAACTGTAAGATTGCTAAGTCTCTTTGTTGGCGCGAGTGGTGGGGCATTTGTTGTCAGTATCCGTTTGAGATAATGGATATGGAAGCGGCGCTTAAGGGTGACGAATGATCGCCTTTCTCCTCTGCCTCCATTTTCCTCCTGTCTTCGCCGACGACGACCATTACGAACACGAATCTTTTCCGACTTATCTACATCGTCTAGAGATGGTTGATGACAACCTTGAAAAGCACAAGACCGACGAACTAGACGAGGTACAGCGTCAACTGTATCGTGCGTTGAATGGAAGGGATCCACTATTATGAAATGGAACTACCGTGTTCTCCGTCACACTGATGGCGGAGTAGATAGCAATGAAGAATATTTCATGGTCCACGAGGTTTACTATGAAGACGATGGTAAACCGAGCATATGTACCTCTAACGAGTGTAAACCGTTTGGCAATACCTTAGAAGAGCTTAAGTCTGATATGGAAATGATGGTAGATGCATTTGAGAAGCCTGTTCTTGATTATTCGGACTTTCCGTGAACAAAACCATCGAAACTCAATCCGGCGATAAGATCTATCTGATCGAAGTCGCGTGCCTTTCTAAGGTTCCAATAGACGCAATTGCGCTAGTCGCGAAAGCTGGTCCGATTCGTCTTAGTCGTTACGACGCAATGAATCTTGCGCATGCGTTGATGCAATGGATTTGTCATGAATAAGTTACCTCCCGACCACACTCTTGAGTCCTCTGACGACGGCCAGTACACCGTTTACTGGCGCAAGACGCTCGGTAATTTCCCCGTCTGTCGTAAGACGACTGAGCAGGAGGCTGTAGATACGGCTTGGCGCCTCTATCAAATGGGTAAGCCAGGTAAAACTCATTCTGTCGCGGTTGCGGTTGGGAAGTGTATCAACGATGATTGATCGCTTCTTCGTCCCTATTTGCCTCGCAATCGTCTGTACGGTCGCGGCGTTCGTTTTTCATCTTACTCATCCTTTCGAGCCTATCGACCCTAATAGCGTCGATGACGATAACGAAGATGGTTGACGGCGGGTTCAGGCAAAAGCCAACTGTTCTTAAGCGCGTTCGCGTTTGTTACGACTGCTATGACGAATACCAGGATGAACGTATAGGTAAGATTCATAGCGAAGACGAATGCGAGCGCTGCGGCGATAAACCGTGTGAAGGATATGTAATACAGGTCGTACGATGATGCGTAGATCAAGGCTTGAAATTTTGCGATTTCTAGCAAATAGGGGAGTTCTTGGTGGCTATTTAGGTGGACTGAATGCGCCAAGACAGTGGCTTGAAGAAAATGGCTTAATTTGTAAGAAGCTTTATTCTGGTATTTATATAATTACTGATAAGGGCTTAACTGCGCTCAAAGAAAATGACCAGTCCGTTAGATAGGGTACGCATGCTTCTCGAACGCGCGGTCAAGACCACGTTCGAGGAAGAGGCTCGTACGTCTGCGCTCCTCGCTGCGCGCCTGATCGCCACCAACGGTTTTGTCGTCTCCGACGGTCGCCCTACTAAGCCACTCATTCAGGCTCCTACCGGTAGACCAGCGCCGCGCCCAAACGTTCCAACCAGCGCGATTCAGACTGGTAATTACGACGTAGAACTCATCTCAGCTAAGTATGAATTTTCTGGAATTCACTGTGTGAGTCTTGAGTTTATGATTGAATCAGCATACGGAATATGGAACGATGCTGCTTGCGGTCAGACATATACTGCATTCTATGGTTTTGAACTTCCATATAAGTCAATCGTTATAGACTTCGTTCGAGCGTCAAAATACGATTTGTTTAAATATCCAATCGACAAATCTAACTTAGAGGAATTTTGTGAATCAATTCTTAATACGAAGTATGGTGTGACGATTGAGTGTGGTGTATTATTACAGCGTCAGTTTGTAAGCGTAATCAATTACTTTCCTTATGGTACGAACGGTAATCTGACTGGTAGACGAAGATGACTAAAGAGCAATACAAAGATATCAAACGATATTACGACTACATTAAGACGTATTCAGATCGTTGTCCATCAGACGATATGATTGTTATTCTTGTAGAAGAATTACATAGTTGTTTCAACTATATTCTTGAGATTGAAAAAATCATTGGTATCGATAAGTATCTAGAAGAACTGAAGGGATTAGAAAAATGAACGGTGCATTTCAGAAGCTTCTTCAGCGTCTCGAGTCAGACGACGACGATGATCTCTCGTTCCTTGTTCCTGAGCGCGAGCCTGCGACGTCAATTCGTAGTCGTATTCTTTTCAATACAACGCCTACGGAGGTCTGTAAGCGAGATCAGGAGCGAGCGCGCGGTGCAATTGAGCGCGATGTTGCACGTCTCTCTTCTAGAGCTGAGAAAGAGAAGTGGCATCTTCCTGGTGGAATGGTGTGTAGTGCGAGGCTTCCTTGACGCTCCGTAAACTTCCCATCCGCCCTGGCGCAGACGGGCAAGCGATTTATGACAATCTTAAGATCTGCGGCTTCGAAAAGATTGTCCGCGAAATAGCAAAAGAGCATAATGTTATACCAATTGAAATGCTTGGTCCAAGTAAGCGGTATTCTCTTTCTCTTGCTAGGGCTCACTTGTCTGCAATTCTGCGTTGGACTCGCGCTATGTCCTATCCTGAGCTGGCTGAGCTTCTTGGATTCGCAGGACCAGGAGCGCTCCAAGCTGCTGAAAAACGTTGGGGACGAGAGCTAGAAAAGCGCTACGGTTACGTCGGTCCCTGGACTCAAGAGTACCAGGAAGCTTGTCATCGTCGTAAGACTATGGAGACACAAAATGACCGAGCCAAAGTCGCGTAAAGAGTACGAAGAAAAACTACGCAAGAACACGGCTTACGCAAACGACAAACTATCGTGTACGATGCCGTGTCCTTTCTGCGCTGAGCCTGGATTCGCGACTTACAGAATAACCGAAGTAGACGAGACTCTTTCTAAGGGTGCTGTTTGCAAATACTGCTTTCGTGGTATGCGAACTCTAAAGATTGACCATAAACACGGCGTAACCGAAATGCGCTTTATTCAAACCGAAGGACCGGAGCCGGGGCCGTATGCGCCGGAGTTGGATAGGGACTCTTAATGGATACAGAAATCTCTCTCGCCATCCGCGCCGCCCATCGTTCTTCGTCCAATCGTTTCCGGATTGGAGCGAGCGCACGACGCAAAGACGGCGCGATCGTCGCGGCGCATAATGCGACCGACAGAATCCCGTATCCTCGCGGACACGCCGAGATTCGTCTCGCGCGTAAGCTCGACGTCGGCTCCGTCGTCATAGTCGTACGTGTCCGGCGAGACGGTCGGCTCGCTATGGCTAAGCCGTGTCAGAACTGTCTTCGCTCTCTACTTTCGGTTGGAGTAGCCGAAATCTACTACTCCAACCACGACGGAGAGATCGTTAAGCTTTCTTTGCGGGAGGAGTGTTATCCATGCGTTCCACGATATGCTTCTTCGCAGCGTCAAGCTTCTCGTTCAGCTTATTGTCTTTGAGAGGGCGCGCGGCTTCTTGCGCCCTCTCGATCAATTCTTTGGTCCACTTAGCATCGTGCGAAGGCATCTGATTCTCCGTAGTAGCTTATACTGCTGAACGCATTGTTCTAATGGTTGCATTTTCAGCTGTCAGTCCCGTAAGGGTACCTGACAAGTTGAACGCTTGGAACTTGATCGTTTGACCTCCAAATGTTACGTTATTCAAATACCAAGATTTGGAGTAAGAGACGTAGCCTCCTGGTGTAGCCTTAGGACTCAACAGTTCTGAATAAATAACTGTAGAGTTTTGCACCAATTGGACGCTAAATGTATCACTGGTTAGTGCTGCACTACAGAAAAATACTGTACTTACGTCAATAACAATGTTATCACCAGCATTACAAGAAACACCTACTGGTGTCGCCAAATCTACAGGTGTACCAGAACTGCTTGGAATAGATGTAGTTGCTGCTGTAGAAAATTGTACATTGTAGATACTGCTATTCATCTGGGCAAGGAACAGTGTTGTTCCATTGTACCAGACCATATATTTGGACTGACTATTTAGTGGTGCAGTTACAGATGTACCGGCCTTTAGAGTAACAGTTGCTAGGCCGCTAAGTCCAGTTACTCCAGTGAAGTCAATAACCTTCATATATCCTGACGTATTAGGCAGGATAATATTGTAGGTAGCTCCGGTTGTAACGACTCCGCTAAATACGATTGTCTGATTTGCAAACTGAGTATTTGTTAGAGTTAGATCAGTTGATACTCCTCCGAGCGCAACTGTTGTAGATACACCAAGTCGAAGCGGATCGTTGCTTGCTGTATCTCCAATGAGAGGAGCGTCCAACAACACTTTATTGAGAGCAATTCTCATAAGTGTAGTTGTATTGGCGGCCTCAAATAGAATGCTTCCATCTGCGCTTGTACCACCACCAGGAATAAGAACTACGTTTCCTCCCGTGGCTCCAGACGATCCGGAAGCATGACCTCCCTTTATAATAACAGCTCCAGCTGTTGCACTATTTGCTGACGTGTCTTGACCATTTACAGTAAGTGCTGCACCGCTACCAACATTGGTTTGTGCATAATTTATATTTGCATTTACTGCGTTATTTGAGAACGTGAAAAATGCTCCACCAACTCCAGTATTGGTGAATTGCGCCCATTGCGTTCCACCGTCTTGGAGAGTAATAGCTCCATGGGCTCCAGCACCAATTGGAGCAGGAATGTTCAGAACTAGGTTTCCAGGAATTAGATTTGTAACCGCAGACGCGAATGGAGCTTGCGTGGAAATAGTAATATTTCCAGTAGGTACATCTGTAATTAACTGCGCTTGATTGATTGTTACGCCAGCCGTGAGAGTCTTATCCCACGTCATAAACCCATTCGTGGCACTCGATTGAGTGAACGCCAAGAATGGAGCCGTGTTCATCTGGAATCTGATATTTCCAGCGCCGTCTGGACCACCACCAGTATTCAGAATTAGATTTCCACCAATGGATCCAGCTCCAGTAGTGGTCTGAGACGAAATGGTAAGATTGGCTCCAGTTCCGGATGATGTGCTTAGCTGAGAGATAGACGGTGTAGGAGAGTTGGAACTGAAATTGACAGTCGCTCCTGTCGCTGTACCAATCTTCATAGTCTGAGTGGACGCAGTCCACGTCAAACCTGCATCCTGAGCGACTCCTCCGGTTGCTCCTCCATAAAGGATATCCGTTGCAGTGAGACCGCTAATGGTTCCGGATGGACCCGTCGCTCCCGTGGCTCCTGTCGGACCTGCAGCGCCAGCTGGACCTGTCGGACCTGTCGGACCAGCGACTCCCGCGGGACCTGTCGCCCCTGTCGGACCCGCGGCTCCAGCGGGACCGGTCGGCCCGGTGGCTCCAGCCGGGCCCGTTGCTCCTGTCGGCCCCGTGTGGCCTGTTGCGCCCGTTGCGCCCGTTGCGCCCGCGGCGCCGGCTGGACCCGTGGGCCCCGTTGCGCCTGCTGCACCTGCCGGACCTGTTGCTCCGGTCGGTCCAGCTGCGCCCGCTGGACCCGTCGGACCTGTTGCTCCGGCTGGTCCCGCGGGACCAGTAGCACCAGTCGGTCCTGTCGCTCCTCCTCCTGGTCCGGTTGGTCCAACGGCTCCCGTTGCGCCCGTCGGTCCAGTTGGTCCGGTCGGACCTACACCGCTCGGTCCAGTTGCTCCTGTAGGCCCTGTCGCACCGGTCGCTCCAGTGGGACCCGTCGCTCCGGTGGGTCCCGTCGCTCCCGTCGGCCCCGTTGTGCCAGTCGCTCCCGTGGCGCCCGTCGCTCCGGTAGCGCCTGTTGGACCAGTAGGTCCCGTGTGGCCCGTTGCCCCAGTGGCTCCCGTCGCTCCCGTTGCGCCAGTAGACCCCGTCGGGCCGGTCGGACCTGTTGCTCCCGTTGCGCCAGCTGCGCCAGCTGGACCAGCCGCTCCCGTGGGACCTGTCGGTCCAGTGGGACCAGGAGGACCGCCGCTCGGACCTGTCGGTCCGGTCGGACCCGTGGGTCCAGGACCACCTGTTGTACCTTGATTTGCTTTGCTTAGTACGAAATCAAGTAAAGCTTTGGTACCTTCGGAAGTGGCGTGCTTGGACATTGGAAATCCTCTATCGTTTTTTTTGTAAACGGGGTACGTAATTTATACGTTAGAACGCCACATAACCAAAGAGTTATTTATAGATGAGCATGAGGATCCAGTAGCTGTTGTTTTAGCTAAAAGATTTGCTGTATGAACACCTGGAGCAAGTCCGCCAGTTCTCCATACTTTTGCATAAGATGTAGCAAAAGCAGATGCGGTAGGACAACTGACAACATCTGGACTTTCTACGTTCACTCCATCAACCTGAAGTTCGTATTGAACATTCGTATCGATCTGGCCAGCATTCCAAGTAGGATTAGCTGAGACAGCGATGATTACTTGAGTGTTCGTTCCATCAGATCCAATAGTAAAAGAGAGTGGACTGAACAGAACAGTTGCGAACGAACTTGTAAGAACAGCTGGAGTGTTCGTTAGAGCATTCGTTCCGAGAAACGTTGTAGGACCAGTCGCCCCAGTGGCTCCCGTCGCACCTGTCGCCCCAGTAGCGCCAGTCGCTCCTGTTGCTCCTGTCGCTCCGGTTGCACCTGTTGCCCCCGTCGCACCTGTCGCCCCGGTCGCTCCTGTTGCACCGGTAGGCCCCGTCGCACCGGTTGCACCTGTCGGACCCGTCGCTCCGGTTGGACCACCGCCAGGACCGGTTGGTCCGGTAGCTCCAGTTGCCCCGGCGGGACCTGTTGCACCTGTAGGACCCGCTGGACCAGTAGCGCCAGTGGGTCCGGCCGGACCTGTCGGACCTGTACCGCCAGTTGCACCAAGCGCCTGCGTTGCTCGACTCAATACGAAGTCAATTAACGCTTTTGTGCCTTCAGACGTGGCGTGCTTGGACATGGGTTACTCCAACGGGGTACTGGAAAGTGTAGCGTAATTTTACGGAGCGGCTAGAAGAAGACTTTGCGATGCCAGGCTAGCCTGTCTTATATAATAAGAGTCATTTCCGTGAATTTGATCAGAAATTCTCCAAATTGGAAATGGACATCCTGGACCGCTAGATATATCTAGTCCTAGAACGCTATCGTTTTCCATATCGAATGCTAAAAAGTCAAAATCAACACCAATTCCAGTGCGTACTAGAGTATTGAATGCTGGTAGCACTGTTGGTTGCAAATAATAATGGTGATAACATCCTCCTCCCGTTTTTAATGTAAAGACACCTGCTGGTTTAGTTTTTCCTGTAGAAAACCAAACTACACCGCCGCCGTCCGTTGTAGGAACATCTACCGTTGCTGAAAAGGTAGGAGTTGAACCTGCACTTGTTCCGCCGGCAGTTGTTTGTTGAACAGTGTTGGATACAGAATCAAATATTACATCTCCTGGTACATACGTATGACCAGTTGCCCATGCTATAGCGGAACTTGCTGCGGCACAGTAGTTCTTTACGCTAGCAAAATATCTTTGTACGTATCCATATGTTTGTACAGCTGTGGCTCCAGCAGCATTAATATCGTTAAATCCACCATACAAAACAACTATGTTAGTCATTGTGGCAGATAAGTTTGCATAGACCTGGGATCCCATAACGGTAAGCATTCCATTATTTGGTCCTCCAGCTCCAGGTCCTACTTGTTGACTATTAACTCCTTGATTTGTACCTCCCCACTTTGTACCTAAATATGTTAATGCTCGTACTACATATCCACCACCGATAGTTCCACCAGCACCACGAGTGAGTGAGACACCAATTGCAATAAATTGTCTAGTTTGAGACCCAGTAGTAAGTGGATAAACAAGAGCCCAAGTTGGTTTTCCAGAAACCATATTTAGATTTGTACCACGCAAGGTACCAGGAAAAACTGCTGTTCCATCATACTTTTTTAGTAGATATAATCCACCAGAAGTAACAATAGCCGCTGGAGTTGGTCCGCTTGGAACATCAATTGCAATTCCTGAATCTGTATATCCTTCACCATTTGAATACGTATTTCGGTATTGACACGTCATGGGACTGGCGCCTCCGCCAGTAAACCATACATCCATAGCTGATAGATTTCGCCATCCAACGGCAAATGTAAAAGAATAAGAACTTCCATTAGCCAATAGCGTCATAATGCCAGTGGATGGAGAATATTGAAGACCAAATGTTGCATTAACGCTCCAGAAATAAACAGGATCTGGAGAAACTAAAAATGCATCTGTCGTAGTATTAAGATTTAGTTCTATATTAATTCTTCCTGAAGTAATAAATCTTTGTGGTGACAGGAAAGAACCTATACCTGCTCCAACAACTGGTCTCATATTGGTCCATAGATGTTGAGAATGATATTTTTCATTATCGTTCCATCAGCTGTAAATGAACTAAACTGATATACATTTGTATTTGCAATCGCGTATAGTCCAATATTTCCTGTTTGAGCTTGACCTCCTGCTGCTGAGTTAAAAAGAGTTATTCCTGCGAAAGCTGCTGTTCCTAGAGCTTCTCCGAAACGTAGAGGTGCTCCGTTGAGGGCGCAGTTTGTATCAGTGTTTGCGGTATCTCCTGCAAGAAACCAATAAGCTGGAACTCCGTACGCATATGATCCAGCGTTTCGAAGTGAACCGACAGTATATGTACTTCCGGTCGCTGCCGTTCGTTGAATACTGATTGAATTTGTAACACCAGTAGTCGTGTTATCACAAAGATATTGCTGACCAGATACGTACGCGGTGCTATCTCCAGCTACGACTACAGTATAGGGTTGACTCAATACAAACGATGATACGGTCATCGATGTATTTCCAGCAGCTGTTGCTGTTAATGCCGCCCTAGAATTAGGTCCCCATGCTGCATTGGTACCGGGTTGTCTACTTCCCGTTGCCTGAACTGCTGTCTTTCCTCCAATAATATCCGTCCATTGCGCAGCACTATCCGTAGCTGCGCGCATACCAGCATAGAAAATAAGAGTGAATGTTGCAGGTGCGATATAGATCGCGTTAAGTAGGGTTGCGCTTCCTGATCCGTTTGTAATTACGATATTGTATGGTGTAGCAGATGCGGTAAGCGCTGGAGAGGTGATCGTAATGGTACCACTGGTACTGGCATTAACGGTCGCTGAAACTCCTCCTACTGTTGCAGTGCAACCACTGAGATTTGTACCTGTAAGAGTAAATGGCTGTCCAGTTCCTGCTGCACCAGCTAGAAGTGGATTTGTTAGAGCATTAAGGGTTGGAAGACCAGGAGTAGTCGGAGGAATACCTCTTACAAAGTCGAGTGTAACAGCAGCATAAGAATCTACTCCTGCTGGTCTAGATATTTGAGATACAATTGATGTTCCTGAGATAGCTAGCTGAGCAGCTGCTGTAGATACGTTGGATCCGACTATTGAATCAATAGCTTCGTCTGTTGTCGATCCATCCGCACCAACTAAGGTTCCGCTAATATTTTGTACACCAAAAAACTTTCTTTGCCACCAAGCCGTATTTCCAGGTCCTCCATTAGTTTTAGTAAAGTTAATTGTAACAGCTACATCAGCAATTTCTCCATTGGCAAGATTTGCTACCGTTCCTCCAGGAATTGTTTGAAAACCGTCAGAAGTAATGTTATTCCATGTAAGAGTTGTTGGTAAACCAGGTCCAGTTGGTCCAGTTGGACCTACGCCGCTTGGCCCTGTCGCTCCAGTCGGACCGGTAGCGCCGGTCGCGCCGGTAGGCCCAGTCGCTCCAGTGGCGCCTGTTGGTCCAGTGGCGCCAGTGGCTCCCGTTGCGCCTGTAGCGCCAGTGGCGCCAGTGGCACCAGTGGCACCAATCGGTCCAGCTGGTCCAGTTGATCCGGTAGGCCCAGTCGCTCCTGTAGCACCGGTGGTGCCGGTTGCTCCAGTGGCGCCCGTTGCTCCGGTTGCTCCAGTCGTACCTGTTGCGCCGGTAGGTCCCGTTGCGCCGGTCGGACCTGTTACACCAGTTGGTCCTGTAGGACCTCCGGCTGGTCCTGTTGGTCCTGTTGCGCCAGTGGGGCCGGTTGGTCCAGTTAATCCAACACCGGTTGCTCCGGTCGCTCCTGTAGGTCCGGTTGGTCCGGTTGGTCCTACTGGACCAGTTGGACCGGTGCCTCCACCGCCGCCACTACCGAGAGCCTGGGTTGCTCTAGATAGTGTAAAATCTATTAGCGCTTTCGTACCTTCACTTGTTGCATGCTTAGACATTGATTTATTCCTAAGGCAGCGCTATAGAAGTTACAGTACCGCTCGGACCACGAGCCTTTAGTATACTATCTGCTGGATCTACGTAAAAAATAAATCCGCTTACTGGGTTTGCAGTTGGTGCAGTAGCAGCGATGGCAATATATATAACACCGTCACCAGTATTTGTTGGTGCTTGCGTGGATGTGATAGCTGTAGTTCGAGCTAACGCAACAATTCGTTGATTTTGAACTACTTCTGCACATTCCATCATTATAGCGGAAGTGCCGACGGTGCACTGAACACCACCTCTAAGTCCTGCACCTCCTCCTGCTGCACCACCTTGTAACGAAAGTACGGCGCCGTTATTGCCGGATGTGTTAGATGCACCTCCCTGAATTGTTAAGGACAGAGCGGTGTTAGCGATACCTTCTCTGATAATACATGCTGAAGTGAATTGAAAGACTGTAGTACCTCCGACAATTATTGCATTGCCGCCGCCAACTTGAAAAGTTGCAGTATTGCTTGATATAGAAACGGAAGTTGTTCCGCTAATCGATGTACTTCCGAATCCGCCAGCTACTGCTCCAAAAGTCAATGCACCAGCATTGAATCCAATAATCGCCAAGTCCGCAGTGTTACCAGCATTGCGGGCAGCGACAAGTGTACCAGCGGTGTTTGGGAAACGAAGATAACTGGCTGCTGCGGGAGTTACGCCGAAAGCTACGAAATCAGTTGTGGCAGATCCTAACTGAAGTACAGTTGTAGAAGCTAACTTAGCAGCAAAAAATCCTTGTGTACCGCCAGCTAGCGGAGCAGGACTGGTAAATGTAATATTTGCAGAATTCTTATTTGTAGTGGCAGATGCGAAAGGCGCTTGGCTTGTAAATGTTAAGTTACCTACAGCAACGTCTGAGGACGGACCCGTAGCCGTTATTGCTGTCAGTGGGTTATTGAGCGCGAGTGTGCCAGATGTACCGGTAAGCGCGACTGTCGTAGTGGCAACTCCGCCAGCTGTTGTAGTTGTATCGCCAGTAAGAGGACCAGGAGTATTAAAGGTTCCACTCGTTACTGTAACGATGCCAGTACCCGCTGGGGCTGTACCTGCTGGACCTGTTGCACCCGTGGCGCCTGTAGCTCCTGTCGCTCCCGTCGCACCGGTGGCTCCAGTTGCGCCCGTCGGACCCGCGGGGCCGGTCGCTCCAGTGGCTCCAGCTGGACCTGTTGCTCCCGTGGCGCCCGTAGTGCCGGTTGGACCTGTTGCGCCGGTTGTTCCGGTGCCGCCTGTTGGTCCCGCGGGACCAGTGGCCCCGGTCGCTCCCGTCGCACCTGTAGGTCCAGTGGCTCCAGTAGCTCCCGTTGCGCCAGTGGACCCTGTTGGTCCTGTTGCACCGGTTGTGCCTGTCGGACCCGTCGCTCCGGTTGGACCGGTCGCTCCAGTGGCTCCAGCTGGACCTGTTGCACCCGTGGCACCTGTAGCTCCTGTCGCTCCCGTCGCACCGGTGGCTCCAGTGGCGCCTGTTGGTCCCGTCGCTCCGGTTGGACCAGTCGTTCCAGCGGGTCCAATAGGTCCTGTTGCTCCCGTAGGCCCAGTCGCGCCGCCCCCAGGTCCAGTGGCTCCCGTGGCACCTGTAGGACCCGCTGGACCAGTAGCGCCTGTTGCTCCCGTGGGTCCGGCCGCGCCCGTTGCTCCGGTGGCTCCGGTGGGTCCAGTAATCCCCGCGGGACCTGTTGCCCCCGTGGGTCCGGTACTTCCCGAGGGGCCGGTCGGACCCGTCGGACCGGTGGGTCCTGTACTACCTCCACCAGAACCGTTTTTTCCGGACCTTAAAACGGTTCTGTCAAGAAGAGCCTTATCAAAGGTGGTATCTCTACGGGCCATACGCAAGTGTAACGTGGTTTACCCAGTGCGTCACTGGGTAACGTTTTCGCTTGCGTGTTTCAGAAAAACGTCAGATTAGAACGAATTCTAGCTTTGTCGTCTTCAGGTACGTGCGGATTAGCTACCAGATGTTCATGGAGCTGTTTTGATAGTTCTCTTTTACCAGGAACGTAGAAAGAGGAAACAGCTAGTTCATCAACTGCTTTCCAGTCATAAATTGAACTATCAACTAACCATCTTTCGTCTTGTGGTTGACTGATAGAGCTTGCTTGTGAAGCAAAAATAAATGCAATACTATGCTTCTTTTTTAGTCTAAGATATCTCGCTAATTCATAAAGAGGTTCTGCTCTTTTTGGTCTAAATTCGAATGCATTAAGATATGCAGCAATAATTGTAGATTCGCTATGATTTAGCTTCTCATGAAGCATTGCAGCTTCATACATAGCACGCCAAGTTTCTTCATCCCATCCTGGCATTTCTGCGCGCTTCTTATAAGCTTGAAGAGCTTCATTAAACATGAATGCATCTTTGTAACTCTGAGCAAGATAATAAGCGTGGCGTGCATTTGTCGGATCAGCAGCAAGTTCTTTCTTGAGTCCGACTATGAACTTCTTATATTTTGTAACCTGTTGTTCAGGAGTAAGTGAAGCGAATATTCTAATATACTGTAATTCATGAAGACGAGTGGTCTCCATTTTTTTATCACAGTTTACATATTCGTGAAACGATCCTTCATATCTAAGATTAGGGAGATCCGCTTTAAAGATCTGAGGACGCCAATAGTTGTTTGGTCCGTCAATGATCTCTAGTTCGTAAATATCTGCCGTGAGCTTGTTTTTATCGAATTTGTATTCATCTGTCGGAGGCAGGTTAGTGTTAACTTGTAAATAATCATCAGCATCCAACACTAATAAATAATCTGACTCAACTTTTTCTTTTGCAATCTGAAATGCTTTTGTTCGATTGACTGCAACATTTTTCCATGGGTGTTCAAAAACTCCTCCAGGTAAGTCACTAAGAATTTCACGAGCAGCAATTTGATGAGAATCCAAATCACCTGGGTCAACAACGATTATATAGGCATCGATGTATTCTTTTACAGATCTAAGGCAAGTTTTGAGTATCTCGGGAGCAACCTTGGCGACCATGACGAGTGTAAGCTTTGTAGGCATTGAACGTTTATAGCACATTGGTTGCGTGTGGCAAAATCATGGTTTTTTGAGACTTGTAGTGTGGTACGGTTGAGGCGTGGCTGGAGGAAGGCTTGACAAAGCGTTTATCGATTACATCGGAACACGCGCTATTCGAGGTAGCGATGGCGTTCCTGGCCCTACAGGACCAACAGGGCCGGCAGGTGCGCCAGGTCCAACAGAAACATCGATTTCTTATTTCGTCTACAACTCTGCATCTCCGCTTATTATTCAAGCTCTAACTGTTGGGACCATCTTAAACCGTGTTTCTATATGTATTTATGAAACTGTTAACACCATATCTTCTTTACAACTTGGAACTTTTGCAAACCCAGGGCTTTTTTTTGACTCTACAGATGTAAATTTGAATCAATTAGGATCTTTCGATAATCAACAAATTTACATGATAGATATTCCAGATTTTCTAGTTTTGACCCTTGCTGCGCCTGGTGCGACACAAGGTAAAGGTTCCATTATAGTAAAGACGGGGTAATTACAATGCCTGCTGGAATATTTTCAAAATTAATTGGTACATTAACATCGTTCTTTCAAGTTGGAGGAACGGCAGGACCTGGGATTAACGCAAACGGTGCTGCATTAGAAACTAAGAATGCAGCAAATAGCGCATTTGCTATTCATCGTGGCGCTTTTCCGGTAGGCGATAATGACTTCGCTACAAAGGCGTATGTTGATGAGGCATTTAAGCCTCTTATTGTTACTGCGCAAGCGAACGCCGTTTCCGCTCTTATCGCAAATACTAGCACAGAACATTACATTGTTGTTTCTGCTCCAGGAACTGGCGCAGCAGCTGCATATATATCTGGTACTGTACTTTGGGATGATGGATCTGGATCTGGAAACGTAACAATTCTTGGTCCAACAACTGGTGCTACGATTACTACTACCACGTCATTAACTGGTGGTACATTTGTATTTAATTCAAATAGTCAGTATGTTTGGACTGGTGCAACATGGTTAAATCTTGCACCAAGCGTTGCTGGCGCTACATACACAATCGATTTTGTGATTGGAACTGGCGCATCGCAATCTAGTGTTTCTAGTATTCCAGCTAACGCTATTGTAACTAATATATATACTGTATTTGGGACTCCCTATTCAGCCGGAACCACTATTAAAGTTGGACAAACTGGCACAACAAATTTACTTATGGATACTACTGATAATACTCCAACTGTAGCAGGTACGTATAACATTCTACAACGCACATCATGGGGTGCGTCTGCTCTTCCTGTACTCGTTACTATTGCGGGAGCCCCATCAGCCGGCGCAGGTACAATAACTGTTCAATATACACAAGCTCTAGCATGAGCTTGTTTTCTCGTATTGCTGGTGTATTTGGTACGCTCTTTCAAATCGGAGGAGCGACCGGTCCCGCTATAAAGAACAATTCTGGAAACATAGATGCACGTAATTCATCCGATTCTGCGTACGTTAATGTACGAGGTCTTGATCCGGTTATTACTCAAGACTTCGTAACAAAAAATTACGGAGATAACAATTATATTAGAGCTTTTTCTATTAATACAATAGCTGTGAGCACAGTATTAACTATTACATCTGGAAATACAATGTTACAAGCTGGAGATCTAGATATAGAAGGTGATCTAGATATTTCAGTTGGGGATGTTTGTTGGGTAGATTAAAATGGCAGGAACATTAACACAACCTATTCAAGCTTCTACTTCTCCATCAACTCCTACAGTTAATAAAGCTGTAGAATTTATATCTACAGATATAGATCCTCTTGGTCTTATTGCTATTAAAAGATCTGATGGATCTGTTGTAAATATGTCAGTTCCTGCGGTAGTTTCTATACTATCTGCTGGTCAGGCTATTTCAGCAGCTGCAGCAACATTAATAACTGGATCTGTAATCTCTCTTCCATCTGCTGCATTTCAAGTAGGAACTACTTTTCGTTGGACAATAGTTGCGACAAAAGGCGCGGTTGGAACAGCAGCAAGAACATTTAATATTCGTATCGGTACAACTGGAACTGTATCAGACGCTGTTGTTGCGGCTATAACTTCAGCTGCTGGAACTGCTGTTGGAGATGCTGGTATTTTTACCATTACTATGACAGTTGTTTCACTTGGAGCAGCTGCTGCTGCTATATGTCAATTTTGGATGACTCATAATCTTGAAGCAACAGGTTGGTCAACAACAACTAGCCAAGTTGTAGTTGCGACAATGAGTACATTTAATTCAACTGTTGCGACACAATTTGTTAGTGCATCTATTACAACCGGTGCAGCAGAAACAGCCACCATTAACTCGTGCATGCTTGAAATTCTAAAGCCGTAAAACTGCGCTACACTTGGTTTACAGGAGCCCACATGCCGCCGAAGGACCGATCTTTTGATAAAGCGTTTCTCGAGTGGTTAGCGGCTCGTATTCGGGCGGGAGGTGGCGCGGGTCCTACGGGCCCTACAGGTCCCACTGGACCTGCTGGCGCGCCTGGGCCTACAGGCGCTACAGGACCCACCGGTCCTTCAGGGTCTAGTGACCTTCCTAATCCAACTGCCGCTGGTCAATCACTTTTTTCAATCGCTGCTGGACCGATTCCAGGAAGTGTAGTGTGGGACTTGCCAGCTGGTTTAGTTATTACGTCGTTTACTGGCTTTGGTGGTGTTGTCGAAGTTGGTTCGTCACTTGTAAACCCAACTGTAAATGCTACATACAATGAAACACCTATCTCTGCATCGATTAGCTGGACTAATCCTGCTGGTGGTCCTCAGTCTCTTATTTCTCCGTTCACGTCTGCAAATATTACAGCGACATTCACAGATACAGTCATCGGACATACATCAACCGTAACGTTGACCGCTGTTGGAACTCGTAATACTCCAACTTCGACGCAGACTCGAACGTATGCAGGTTCGATTGTATTCGGATCTGTAACATCTCCAGTTGTAGGACAGGCATTATACAACACGCTTAGAGCTGATGGATTTCAGCTACATACAAATAATTCAGGTACGTATTCTTTTACATCAGCTCTTGGTGCAGACCAAGTGTTCGGAATTCCAGCAGCGTTCGGAGTTCCAACTGTAAAGGACGAGAACGGGTTTATTTATACTCCCGTACTGATCTCTGGTTCTCCAGTTTCCATTACTGAAAATGGAACCACTCAGAGTTTTAACTTCTTTACGGCAGGCAGCACTGGCGCCACCGTTCAGTTTACGCTGTCCTAATCGAGGATATTATGACTATCAAACTAGCATCACCGTTCGAAGTCTCTAATACAGCCTCTCAGTTTTTTGGACTCGGCCTTCCGGCTCCGGCACGTATTGTTTTCAATCCTGCTGCTACACGTCAGGAAGAAGTTTATACTTCTTGGTCTGAGATTACTGCTTCAATGTCGAGTTTTAACTCGCCAGTTGAAGTATATGTTCCCGCGAATGCCAATCTTACTGTTGGCTCGTATACGATGCCAACCACGTGGTATCTCACGATTGGCGCAGGAGTAACTCTTACTTTAGACGACGGAGCTAATCTTTCTACATTCCCTGCTCTTATTCGTGGAGAGAGAGGACACGGGGATACTCCTGCAATTCTTGAAACGAATGCTGTTACAACATCAAACTTCACTATTTCATCTGTTGCAAGTATTATAGATGGAGTAGAGTTAGTTGCTCATAACTCCGCAGTTATGATCTCTGTAACTGGAGTAGGTACAGCTACATTCGTTCTTGAGAACGAAGCAAGTTTTACTATTGATGTAAACGCGATTATTCAATCTAGTGCAGTTGTTACCGTTTACTCATTTGGTAGTACCATTCAAGGGAGTACCATCGCTACTGCTGGAGCGATACATCTTAAATACGACGCATCTTCAACCGTTGATCTAGGTCAAGGTGGTACGGTTACTCCTACGCTTCTGACGCAAAGTTCGATTGTTGGATATACTCCAAGTGTACCATCAAATTGGCTGAC
>Ga0265340_10000552_pt1 | contig 20763 bp, 13 predicted proteins | sample 4CB225metaG_FD_202082 | JGI IMG/M metagenome (GOLD analysis project Ga0265340, IMG submission 202082) | Rhizosphere microbial communities from Carex aquatilis grown in University of Washington, Seatle, WA, United States - 4-CB2-25 metaG | ecosystem: Host-associated > Plants > Roots >...
CCGCCACCCGATTCCAGTTGCACCTCGACTGAATAAATGTTGCCAGCCTTCATCTGGAAGGCATAGACGGTGCGCTTAAGTCGCACAGACCAGGCGCCATCGGAATTGCCTTCACCAATCTCGGTCTGCAGAACCACCAGGTGGCAACCAGGCAAGAGCGCATAGGAGGGCTTCCGCGGGACTTCTGTGCCGTCCACCGTGGCGATGGGACCGCTTAGGGTGGCGACCTGTTCCTGCGGAAGCGCTGGCGCCGGGTAGAGCGCAAATGGTACGCCCCGAATGGGCGAGCAGGCAAGCCCCGCGACGAAAAGCGGGGACAAGGCAATCAGGGGGCGGGGGCGACGGTTGGACATAGGCGTGGCGACAGCTTGCGCCTGCGGCCAGCAGAATTCAACCCGTGGCTGAGCTGCCAAATCCGCTGGCTTGCTTGCTGATGACGTGAATGCTTCCCGGCGGGTGATCTTACGGCAATCGGACCGCGGATGGGTGACGCCGGTAGGCGTTCGCGGCCGAGAACCGGACGATCGGCCGAACCCTGGACACCGTGTGCGGGTTTCGGATCGTGATTGGTGACGGGGAACGAAACTTCGACGAAATGCTGAGGTCACGGCTTGGCACGGTCTTCGCTTTGACTGGGTCTCGTGCTCAGTCATGTGCTTTCTGCAACGGTTGTCGGCATCGACGCGGCCCCGATCCACGTCGAGGTGGACGTCGCCCAGGGTTTGCCGGGCTGCCACATCGTCGGGTTGCCCGACGCTGGCGTGAAAGAAGGGCGCGTCCGCATCCGCGGCGCGATTGAAAACAGCGGCTTCAAGTATCCGCTCCGTCGCATCACAGTGAATCTGGCGCCTGCTGATTTGCGTAAAGATGGAGCAGCCTTCGACGTCCCCATCGCGGTCGGCATTCTTGCCGCCGCGGGCGCAATTCCCGCCCAGGCCCATCAAAGCTCGCTCTTCGTGGGCGAGCTGGCGCTCGACGGGCAGGTGCGACCGGTGCGTGGGGTGCTGCCCATGGCAGCCTATGCGCGCGCCTCTTCGGTCGCGCGTCTGTTCATTCCGCGCGAGAATGCGGCCGAGGCTGCGGTGGTCGGCGGCGATTGCGCCATCGTTCCCGTCGGACATTTGAACGAATTGGTCGAAGCATTGCAGGGCCAACCGCGAACCGCGGACACAGTAGCGCCGCCCGATTTTCTTCCGTCGATTGGCGCCGACATGGCCGACGTACGCGGGCAGGAAGTCGCGCGCCGGGCGCTGGAAATTGCCGCGTCGGGCGGGCACAACATCGTCTTTGTCGGACCGCCTGGGTCGGGTTTACCGGGGTACATAGGACCCGGAATCGAAGTTGTGGCCGCTTTCCCGAAAATCGCGACGCGGCAACCGACAGTGCCTGCCTTTTCCGGCGTTTCCGGACAGGTATCTGCCTGGTCCAAGCGCATGAACACAGCCAGGCGGCGAGCGTCGAGCACACGAATCCGTAGATCGTGATGGCGATGCAGCTTCTCTATGAAGGCCCTACGCTTGACCGCTGGTGCCGAGGGCAAATCACGTAGCCGCGCGAGATAGGCGGCCGTCTCTTCCAGAGTAAGCTGTCGTGTACTCGAAGCCCCGAGCTGCTGCTCCAAACCATCTGACTCGCGTCGAAGCTCCAGCTCTTGGTTCTTGAGCTCGCGGATGCGCTGCCAAATGATCTCCGCAGAAGCGTCGTCGATGGCGCTTTCGTACTTCTCCATCCACCGGCGCTGCTTGGCTTCGAGTTCTGCCATCGATGCTCTCACCTCGCGGAGCCTCGTCTCGAACTCTGGCGCGCGGTCCGCGAGTTCGCGATTCACCCGTTCCCTGATCGCCTGAAGGGACTCCGGCGTCTCGAAGAGCTTGTCGAGGTAGTCCAAGACAGCCTCGTCGGCCCAGCGCATGTGCATCGAGGGACCCGAGCAGCCATCCGTCACGCCGTAGTACTTGCGTCGCGCGCAGACGTAGTACGGTGAACGCTGGGTGCCGGAAGATTTTCCGGACATTTGCGACCCACAAACGCCGCACACGAGCACCCCGGTGAGCGGGTAGATGCGAGCGCTAGAACTGCCCTTGGTGCGAATCAATCTGGAGTTCACCTCGGTTTTGATCCGCTGGGCCTCATGCCAGCGCTCGACCGGAATGATGGCGGAATGCTGGCCCGGGAAGAGTGTCTGGCGAAAGCGGGCTGCCTTGGAGGGCAGCCCTTTAACGTAGGCTTCCTCGTCGTATGCCGTAAGACCGGCAACGGCCGGGTTGTTCACGATCTTGCCGACCTTGACTGCGCTCCATGCGTAGCCGTTGCGCCGCCGGTGCCCGCGTCGGTTCAGCTCCTGCGAGATTCGGCGGGAACCCAGCCGCTCTTCAAGGTACAGCTTGAAGATGATGCGTACTACTTCAGCCTCCCGCTCGTCCAAGTACCAGGTCTTGGCGACTGGGTACTTCTCACAGGCGAGCCGGTGGGCTTCGTCCTCGCTCATTCCCTGGTGACGAAGCTCAAGCTTGTAGCGAGACTGGGACGTGTAGCCGAAGGATGGTGGGCCCCCGCCCAAGCGTCCAGCGTGGGCCTTGCCTCTCTTCATTTCGCGGATACGCTCGCCTGTGAGACCCTTCTCCAGCTCGGCCGCAGCACCGAGCACTTTGATGGCAAAACGGCCACCGGCAGAGCGAAGCTCCCGCTGGCCAGCGAAGGTCCATAGATCCACGGTGTTCCGGCGGAGAACATTGAGGATGACGTCCTGCACTTCGGTCGAACGCCAGAGTCGATCGTCATGCCGGACGAGCACGCGCTTCACGTGACCAGCTTCGATGTCGGCTAGGAGCGCGGCGAGCGCCGGGCGCTTCGCAGGCGGTTCGTCGCCGCCGACGTGGCGCGGCTCCTGATACACTTTGACCGGGGACCAGTTGCGCTCAGTGCAAATCTCAAGCCCTCGCCGCCTCTGGTTTGGAAGGGAGAGATCCGTCTTGATGGATTCTTCGGCGGTGACCCGCAGATAGATTCCTGTCACAGCGTCGCCAGCACTGCCGGCATCTTCAACCACGCGAACCCGAGCCATTGCTTCCTTCTTCTCCGACCAACGCAAGAACTAGGTCAGCTAGATTCTCTAGCACATCCTCGTTCACGTGCAGCTTGCGCTTGCTCATCAGCTTGTCGAGGTTGCGAACGCGGGCGAAGTAGATGGCGTCGTCCCGCTCCTCGATGAAGATCATCTCTACCTCGGCGCCGGCATGAGTGGCGCGTGCAGGGGTCGCCGCGGAACTCGTTGGCCCAGTAGGATCGGGCGGGATACTCGCAAGCGCTTGGCCTCTGGGCGTCACGGCCGCCTCACCTCGCAAGAAAAACCGTCGTCCAGGTGGGCCAGGCCAGCGTCCGGCCGGTCAGGACGCCCGAAAGCGGCCTCTCCGACAGGAACCTTGGGCGCGGCCTCCCCGAGACCCGACACCATGGAGCCGCATCGTAGGTGCGCCGAAGCGCCCCCGATGCCCTTGGCTCCGGCGGTCGTCTGATGAGACTGATCCCCGCTGGAGACTGTCGTCATCTGGCGAGCGCACGGATTCGAGGATTCGTGAAACACAATGTGTCCCGCGATCTCGGTCCGCGTGTCGTGCGAACGGTTTTTCGGCCATGTCCTTCGGATTCCTTGCCGAACCAGCTCCACCTTACGGTGGTGCTTGTCCGTCACGGTCGCGTGCACTGACCCACCGGACGCCGGTGGGGATTCTTTTGAAAACTGATGCTCGGAAAGCCCGGCCAAACGGGGGAGAGTCCGGTTGGAACACCTCGGACGCGAGACAGCCCCGATGAAGCCGGCGCCCATCCCCAGGGCGACGTGCCGAACGAAGCGGTTCCGTGCCGCGCTGGACCAGCCCACCCTCCTCCGTCTGCCGGTCTCCGAGCCCAGATGCTGAGGGTCGCTTTTGCCCGTTCCTGCGTTCCAACCGCGATGGCTAGCCTTGCGCGGCTCCCCAGTAACCGATCTTCGGGTGCACAACGAGGCCGCGGGCGGCCAATCGTTGAACGACTTGGCGAACCTTGTCGTTCGTCCAGTCGGGGTTCCCTTTGACCAGCTCAGGAGCTGCTCGGCGTACGGCACTGTAGAGCACGGAGAGATGGACGGGGCCAGCTTGCTGCCGGAGGACGGCAAGCACGACATCGTTCCAGTTCCGCGATTCTGCAGAAGCCTTCTTCTTGGTGGTGTCAGGTGACATAGGGTCGTGGGTTGAAGAGTGAGTTTTCCGGTCCAGCGACGGCACGGTTCTCCGCTCTCGTTCGGCCACTCGTCGTCACGGGCGAGGCAACCCGGCGTGCGGGTCAGAGACTTTCGAGGCTCATCAGCAAGGGCGAGAGCCGCAAACCAGGGTCCGCCGGTCGGGAGACGCCGGACGATCGTCCGGGCGCCACTTGCGCGCGAATCCTGTCCAACGAGTCGACACGCGCGCGATCCGCCCAGCCATCCCCAAGCCGTGCGAAGCAACGCGTGCGCCTCCTCGTCATCGAGGACCAAGGCGAAGGCGGGCGGCGTTTGGCTCGGCCCGCGTTCCCGACCGGCTTTCCCTGCCGACACGGCGGCTTCACGAGCGATTTGGACAAGACCCCGCGCTTGCATGGTTAGAACCAGGCGTGCACTCCGTACCCGAGGCTGGCGACCTTTTCGTACCAACGCCCGGCTTCACGGATGGCCAAGAGCGCCTCTGCGAAAGTCGAGTATTCCTGGTACTCCCAGCTCTTGGTCTTGGCGTTCCAGATCCCGTTCCAGCCTGCCCCTTTGGTCTTTTGGGCTTTCCGTTGGTGCTTCCGTTCGAGGCGGTCGGCGGCGTCACGGAGCTTGTGTGCGAATTTCTCCGCCTCTTCGGCCGTCATGTCTCCATACATGCCTTCCGCGAGGCTGATTTCGCCCAAGGCTTCGAGTTCGTACTCCGCCACCTTGCCGCGAAGCGAGCAGCAGGTTCCGAGCATCCCCGTGGGGAAGTTGTCGTTCTGGAAAGGACACGGTTCGCCAGGACCGCGAGTGGTTCCGTCGTCGTACAAGTCCGGAAGGAGCGAGTGCTCTGGGCAGTCGCACCGTTTAGGGAAGTTGTCGAGTCCCATAGTTGTCATTTGGTTACGGATTAGCGGGCCGAGCCGCTTCGCCGCTTCCGCCGACGTCATGGTCCTTGGTCGCTCGTTTGCCGTCGCACCGTCTTTGCGGCCGGACACCTGCGCCGGCCTGAACCTCCTTGTGAATTTATGAAAATCAAACCAGGGTCCGCCGGTCGAGAAACTCCGGACGATCATCCGGCCTCCGGCTGCACGTGGGTCCGTTCCAGTTAGGGAAGCGATGCTCGAAGAGAGCGGCAATCCCCAAGCCGCGCCTCGCCGAGCGAACTGTTCCCGTTCTTCGTGGACCACCGCATGGGCGGGCAGCGCATGGCTCGGCCCGCGTTTTCGACCGGCATTCCCCGCGGCCACGGCGGCGTGGCGAACGACTTGGATCAAATCCCGCGCGCTGACGTTTCTACCGTGCCCAAACGCCGTAACCGAGGCTTCCAACTTTCTCGTACCAGGCCGCCGCCTCGCGGATGGAGTCGAGGGCTTCCTCGAAGGTCGAAAAGCCTTGCCAGTCCCACTTGTTTTCCTTGGTGTTCCACTCTCCGTTGTAGCCTGCCCCCTTGGGCTTTTCGCGCGTGCAGTATGCGCTGTCTTCGAGGCGGTCGGCCGCGGCTCGCAGCTCGTCGGCGAAGTCGATAGCCTCCTCTGCCGACATGTCTTGGAACATGCGGTCCGAGAGCTTCGTCTCGCCGTAGGCGTCGAGTTCGCGTGCTGCCATCTTGCCTCGTAGCGAACAGCAGGAGCGAGCGGCTTTGGGGAATAGGTACTGCTCGAAAGGACATGGTTCATCAGGATTGTGAGTGGTTCCGTCGTCCGGGTGGTTCGCATCGTGCGGATGCTTGGGGCAGCCGCAACGCTTTGGAATGAGATCGAGTCCCATAGGTTTGGAGGATTAGGATTGAGCGAGCCGAGTCGGTTCGCCGCCTCTACCCAAGCCATGGTCCACGGTCGTTCACCTGCCGTCGCACCGTCATTGCGGCCGGCCGTGGCCGACCTGAACCTCCTTTGAAATTTGTCGTCTGAAAAACCGTGGGCACTCGCCGACAAAAAGTGCAACCGCGCCGGAGGAGAGCAATGACGGGCCGCAAGCCGAGTCGGATTATCTGCCGCGGCGTATCCCCATTGCCTTGGCGACGCACCGACGGAACAGGCTCGTTCTGCCGGACCGACATACTCTCCCCCGGACGCGCGTTGCTCCCGCGCCGGCTTGGTTGGGCGGTCAATCATCGCGAACGCTTCCGTTCATCGAGACCCTTGTTGACCTCGGCGAGTATCGCCTCGTCGATGAAGCCGCATTCTTCGAGCTCTTCGAAAGCACCATAGAGGCGAATCGCAAAGACCCCGTCTGGACTGCATCGTTCCGCGAGTTCTCCGAATAGCTGGAAGAAGATTCGGACGAACTCGTCAAGCGACATCTGTCGCTTGCCGCTGCGGAATACGGCGCGTGCCACGTCGGTCCAAGTTGGTTCGAGAGAGGTTGTGTTGGCTGATTGGGTAGGTTGGGTGGTCATAGAGATTGAGTGAAGAGTCAAAGTTCGGTCCGGCAGGAACGAACTCGGTTCCGTCGCTCGACATCGATGGCCTCGTTTCCTATTTGCTGCCCTTTGCCGGTCTTGGGCCTTTCCGAATGGACTCTGTGCTCCATTCAAATCAATGGTTGGTATGGATGCGAAGGCACTCCCTCTGTCGGCACAAGCGCAAATCGTCATCATGGCGAAATCACTCCTGTTTCCGACCACAAACCCCGATCACCTGTCGGCCGGGGTTGCTGATCGGCCTCGCTGATCGGGGTGACGAAGGCATCGACCAGACTCACGGATGGGTCCACTGTGGACGAACCTGCGATGGAAGCGGCCGGGTAGAGGACCCGAGAAAAGGCTTGGCCACTTTCAAGCGCACTGATGACGCCAAGGAAGGTGAAAGCGCCGCCTCCGCCGGAAACGACCGCCCGGGCTACGGTGTGCGCGCGCCGCACGCTCGGAACCAGCGCCACCAGCCGCCAATCACCGAGCCCATATAGGGGACCACGCCCGCGCAGCTCGGCGTACTTCGACGCCTTGCTCTTCCAGACCGCGCTTCTTTCGGACCCTGTGTCCATCTCAAGTATCCATGCACACTGGCGGGCGTCTGTTACGTCCTTGTTCTCCAAGACCGTGATCGCGTCTGGGATGACCGGCACCGACTCCGACTTCATTGGGCGCAATTCCCATTCTGGTTGGAAGATGACGATGCCGACGCTCGGCTGGTTCCGGCACGCGAGCATTACTTTCAATCCGTCCGGCTGCAGGCGAAGGTGCCAACCGACCTTGCCACCGCGCAAAATGAGATGAGGTCCGCAGAGTTGCAGTTGGCAGACATCTTGAGAACAGACCGCAAGGTCGAAAGGCCACGAACCGATGCCATAAACTCATCTAGGTGCGTCGTTCCGACCGTCAGCCGTCTGACGTTTGCGGTCACGAAAGCGAAGTCGTTGCCGCTCGGAGTTAGGATTCGTTTGATGAGCAGCGCGAACGCCACCCCCCTCTTGGAAATCTACCCCACAATCGCCGCGCGAGCGCAGATCGAAAGCATTCCACTTCCTATCTCCGGGGCAATCTCTATCCGCTGCGATCAAAAGCGCTCTGCGCGGAACGGCGGAACACTTCCGGTAGCCGAAGACAACCTCGCGGTTGGCGCCTGCTCGGTCCAGTTTGACTACCAGCGCCTGCCGAGCGACGTGCGGCAGAACCTGTCCGATTACGGTCCGCAGGACCTGCTCATTTCGGTTCACAAGACCGGCGACGAGAACACGAACGATGGTAGCCGGAGTGCCCCGCTGACCGCAGGCTACCAGCCTGTAGAGCCCAGCAAGCCCACCTTGAGCTGGATTACGGAAGAGCCAGTGCCGTCGAAGGAGCCGGTGATCGTCGCGAGCCTGCCCTTGCCCAAGGGGAATGTCGATCCCGACGGTGTGTATCAGGTCCGGATCGTCTTGAACACGGGTGCGAACTCAACCGTCGTGTATCGTCCTGGGCGAGCGGCGGCGGCCTCATCGGCGGATGAAGATGCGTTTTCCGCCACGATCAGGGTAACCGGTGAGTACGCGTTGCCGATCGCCAGTCACACAAGGATATTCGCGACCATTCCCGTGAACGCCTTCGGAGTTCGTTTTCCGGCATCGCCCGCCGATCTGCAGTCGAGCGGAGATTCGCGGGTGTACCAGTCGGCGCAGATAAAGGCAGGCGTGATGCTCGCCGCTGAACCGTGGAATTATTTCACGGCAAGAAACGACTGGCCCCTCAAGCCGAGGGTTCTTGTCGGGATGAACCTGGTGAACCTCGTAAATGCAGCCTTCACGCCCTCGCTCCTAGCCGGTGTGGCTGGAACCTTCCCTCTGGTCGATTCTTCGTCGCAAATTGGAACGTCGGTCGCCATGGGCTTGTTCTGGGAAGTCGACCTGCGCGAAGATCACGCCTTCGACAACGGCCACATTCTCTTCACGGTCGGGTTCAACATCTTATCGCTCGGCACGCCGAAATAGAGTTGGAGTTCACGCTCTTCCACCGCTCGCATCAGTTCGGCTTTGCAGTCCGGATCGGTGCGTCCCCGCGTGAGCTTTGAACCCCGATCGTTTGCCCAGACGCGGCTACCATCCACAGGTTTGGATGTTCGAGTTTATGGTCAGGGGAGAAAATCCGAATCGGCCAAAACGAGCCGAAGCCCGTCTTTCACGCAAGAGCCTCGCGTTCGGCTTTCGACGTTCGTCGTTTGGCCACGCGTTCGGATAGGTCGCGCCCCACTTTGAACACCGGCAACCGCTTGGGCTGTACAGCGATGGCTGCGCCAGTCTTCGGATTTCGACCTTGGTAGCCTTGGTAGCTGCGCACCTGGAAAGTGCCGGCGAACCTCAACCTGCTCGCCCTGCTGGAAGGCGCTCTTCATGCAGTCGAAGATCGTCTCGACCACCAGCTCAGCCTGTAGCGCAGTGATCTTGCCCTTTCTTGGCCACGCGCTCGACAAGGCCGGATCGGGTCATGGCCTTCTCTCTGTACGCTACTTGAGGGTGAGGGCTAGTTTGACCGCAGCAGCCACGCCCTCTTTGGCGGCCATCCTCTTCACGCGCGCGCGAGCCGTCGGGCGAAGCGATCGAAGAGCGCCGATGTAGCGCCCCTGAAGCTTGCGGGCGGCCGTCGCCTTGTCGCTCAACCGCTGTGGTTGCGAGGCACTGTGAACACCTGCGTCTCTTCGGATGGGCGCCGGTGCAACCGAACCCGTAAGCTCGGCGGCGACGATTCCTTGGATATGCTGACCGGTCTGGACGGTCACGGCATCCATGAGGTGCGAAGTGAAGTCGCTTATCAGTGCTTGAATTCTGGAAGAATTGACACGTATCGTCTCGCGGTATAGCGCCTGGAGAACCTGGGCCTCGGCCCAGCGGCCGGCCTCTGTGGTGAATACGCTCGGAAATTGCTCGCGAGAGCATCCCTTCGACTGAAATCACTGCCCGTTCCGCTGTCACCAGATTTGTTGATTGACACTTTGTGCTTCGCGGGTTCACATTGCGGCGAATCATCGGCTCACGAGCGCAATTCCCTGCTTGGACCAAGGAGATCGCATGGGCTCACCGATCGGGTTTCGCTGTTGGAATGGCCGGACGATTGTCTTCCCACTGACGATCATGTTGTTGAGCATCATTGGTTGTGGAAGCGACAAAGCGTCTGAATTCACGCCACACATTGACTTGAATGCCTCGCCTCGAATAGGCGATTTCGCGCTTGAGGCCCAGAACAGCATTCGCGTGCAGACTGGAGGTGTGGTCATTGCCGGAGGCGACGTCGGTGCGCACGGCACCGGCAGCAGTCCATTCTTGTCGGGTGGCGTGGCCATCGATCTGGGAACCGGGGTTCAGGCACCGAGCAATCGCAACGTGATCGCCGATTCGGTTCGCCTTGGAACGGGTGTCACGGTCGGCGACATACAGACCAACCGATTCGTGGACGGCACGGGAACCCATCATGGGGTGGTGACGCCTCTGGTTCCGTTGCCGCATCCTCCAGCAGCTTCGCCGGTCAACCCAGGCACTGCCAATCTCACTGTTGCCATCGGTGGCATTCTGTCGGCAACCGCTGGTAGTTACAGTACCGTGACCGTAGGGACGGGCGGCAAGCTTCGACTCGCTGCCGGCCGCTACGACATGGTCTCGCTCACTATCGGCGCCGGGGCAAGGCTTGAAGCCCAGGGTACGGTCGTGCTTCGCATCCAAGGTAGGCTGAGTGCTAGCACGAATTCTTTCATTGGTGCTGCATCGGGGACGACCCTGTCGGCGCGAGACATACGCATCGAGGTGTCCGGCATCAATGGGACCAGCGGGGCTTTGGGTGCCACTCCTCCAGCGGCGTCGGTCGGAACCGGGGCCACGTTGACGGCGCTCGTGCTGGTGCCCAATGGAACCCTCGTGGCCGGAACCGGGATTAGCGCCACAGGGGCCTTCATGGCGCGCGACTTGGACATTGGAGGCGCCGGGTCGCACATCACCTTCCAGGACGGCTTCGACTGTGTCGGGGCGGCGGACGGAACCTTGTGCGATGATGGCAACCGGTGCACCCAGACAGACACGTGCGTAAGTGGCGTCTGTGTCGGCAGCAACCCGGTGTCCTGCCCCGTGAGCGAACCGTGCCACGCGGGTGCCTGTGACCGGACCACTGGTCAATGCAGCACGCAGGTCCTGGCCGACGGTACGCCTTGCGACGATGGCAATGCCTGCACGCAAGGCGATGCCTGCATGGGCGGAAGCTGTGCCGGCGGTTCGCCGGTGGTCTGTCCGATCGATCCCGCTTGCGGGGCAGCCGGCACTTGCGACAGGGTCACCGGAAAATGCGGCGCGCCGGGCGGCGCGAGCGTGTGTGGCGATGGCGTCGTGCAAGGGTGCGAGACCTGCGACGACGGCAACACCAACGACGGCGACGGGTGCAGCTCGACCTGTCATTTCGAGACTTGCTCCAATGGGCTGAGCAGTCGCACGGCGCAGGCGCTGAGGTTCTCTTGGCTGGGGCGTTCATGCGGCGGGAATGCCGACATAGTCTTTTCTCTCAACGGGACCGAGGTGGCGAGGGCGGCACTTGCAACCTCGTGCGATTGTTCGCCCGGCGTCGGCACACTCGAGGTCACGGATCCCAGCTTGCTTGCGCGTGCGAAAGACGGCACTAACGACTTCGCGGTGAGCACGACGGGCGACTTGGCCTGGGCAGTCGTTGAAGTGCGGACGCCCGCTGGTAACCGGGTCCAGAAGGCATGGGATGCGAGCGGAGATTATGGAAACCCCTGGCATCGTCCGACCAATCTTTGCTCGGCGGGGGTTCAGTCCGGCGTGCAGGCAGACACCTTCTTCGGGCTTCAGAGTACCGGCGGCGGACATTGTGCCACCTGCGGGAATGGCGTCGCCGAGTTTGGCGAGGAATGTGACGACGGCAACAAGGTCAACGGGGACGGCTGCAGCTCGTCCTGCAAGTACGAGATATGCAATGGCGGGGTCAGCAGCCGTAGCCTGCAAGGTCTGAAGTTCAGTTGGCTCGGCCGTTCCTGCGGCAACGACCCCGGAGCCGACATTGTGTTCACCGTCAACGGGTTCGAGGTCGCGCGGGTCCCCCTGACAAACACATGTGATTGCTCGGCGCTTCCCCAGACGGTTGTGGTCACCGATCCGTCGCTGTTGGCTCTCGCCCAGTATGGCGACATCTCGTTCGGGGCCTACACCACCGGTGATCTATCTTGGGCCAACGTCGAGGGGCAATTCGCATCGACCAACTGGGGGCAGAGAATCTGGGACGTCAACGGTGATTACAACGCATGGCACCAGGCGACCAATCTGTGTTCCACCGGAAGTCAAACCGGCGTGGGGAGCGAGACCTTCATGGGTTTTGGCAACCTGTTCGGGGGCAAGTGCGGGACTTGTGGCAATGGTGTGATCGAGTTCCCCGAACGATGCGACGACGGCAACCAAGTGAATGGAGATGGCTGCAGCTCGAGCTGCATGTTCGAAACCTGCAGCAACGGCACCTCCAGCCAGGCTGTGCAAAGGCTGAAGTTCAGCTGGCTTGGCCGCTCGTGTGGTAGCGGCCCGACCGCCGACATAGCATTCAGGCTCAACGGCACCGAAGTCGCACGGGTGCCGATGGCGGCAAGCTGCTCTTGTACTCCTGGGGTTCAATCCGTCGAGGTGACCGATCCAAGTCTGCTGGCTTGGGCGAGGACCAGCGACAACGTATATATTGACAATTACTTCAGGGTCGAGACCTCAGGTGAGCTGGCTTGGGCCAACGTGACCGCTCAGGCTCAGACGGATGACTTTACGCAAAGAATCTGGGCCGCATCGGGCGACTATGATCCCTGGCACCAGCCGGTGGACGGCTGCGCGGCGGGGGAGCAGCTTGGGGTATCAGAGGAAAACGACATGGGGCTCTTCCGCCAAGGTGGCCGCTGCGGCATTTGCGGCGACGGAGTGACTGACTTCGGCGAGCAGTGCGATGACGGGAATCAGGTCAATGGGGACGGCTGCAGCTCTGATTGCAAGTACGAGACCTGCGCGAGCGGGAAGAGCTCGCGAGCTCTGCAAGCGCTTTCGCTGAGTTGGCTCGGACGATCTTGCGGTATCGATCCTCCGGCCGACATCTATTTCACCTTGGATGGAGTCGAGATTGCGCGCGCGCCGCTGCCCGCTACGTGCGATTGTTCTCCCGGCGTCCAAACCATCGCGGTGACCGATCCAGCTCTGCTGGCACTCGGCAAGACCGGCACGGAGAACCTTGCTGTCCGGACCAGCGGAGAGCTTAGCTGGGCGGTGTCCTCTGTCACGACGCCCTTCTCCAGCGGAGAGAACAAGGTCTGGGACATTCAAGGCGATCTCGATCCGACTCACCGACCGACCGACATGTGTGCCTCGGGCGCGCAGAATGGGGTCGCTGGAGAGATCCAGATTGTGCCGCAAGGCGGCCTTTGCAGCAGCTGCGGCAACGGCATTGTCGAGGCGTCTGAGCAATGCGACGACGGTGCAAACAATGGGCCGAATGACCCCTGCTCGGCCTCGTGCACAATCAACAATTGCTCGGGCGTGACTTGCCAAGCCCTAGACCAGTGCCACGTGGCCGGAACTTGCGATCCGAGCACGGGCCAGTGCTCGAATCCTCCCGTGGGAGACGGCGCCCCTTGCGATGACGGCAGTGCCTGCACCAGCTACGATGCCTGCGTGGCTGGAACTTGCCAGGGGCAATCGGCGACGGCGTGTCCCGCAAATACCCCTTGCGCCACCTGGAGATGCGATGCCGCCAGCGGCCAGTGCGTGCAGAATGTCTTCCCTGATGGTGCAGCCTGCGACGACGGCAACCCGTGTACGCAGGGCGACTCCTGCCAAGGCGGGACATGCACCGAGGGGAGCCCGGTCACGTGCCAGGCTTCCGACCAGTGCCATGCTCCCGGGACCTGCGATCCAGCAGCCGGCGGGTGCAGCAACCCGACGTTGCCCGATGGCACTGTCTGTAGCGACGGGAACCCGTGCACGGTCTCGGACAGCTGTCAGAATGGAACCTGCACGAGTGGAAGTCCTCTCGCCTGTCCGCCTGCCGGCCAGTGCCATAACGGACACGGCACTTGCGACCCGACGACAGGCGGTTGTATCTATGCGTCGCAACCCAATGGCGCGAACTGTGACGATGGAAATGCCTGCACGCAAACCGACATCTGCCAGGGCGGAATATGTATCGGCGGAAATCCGGTGGTCTGTGGATCCTCAACGGCGCCATGCCGAACGAGCGATGGGGTCTGTGACCCTGGCAGCGGTGCCTGTGACTACCCTGGAAAATCCGACGGCGTCAGCTGCGATGATGGCAACGCCAGCACGTTCCAGGATTCGTGCGAAGCCGGCGTCTGCATTGGCAATCCAGCATTGCCGTCGTCCGTAACCAACGGGATAGCGGACTCGCTTGCATTCATCTTTCAGGCCCCTACCGGCAGTCAAGTCGGAATGCCCGAGGGGACTATCGCTGAACCGAGAGCTGCTGCCATACACGGTCGTGTTCTTACCCGGGAGGGGCTTGGGCTCGCGGGTGTTACTGTGACCGTGGCCGATCGACCGGAGTTCGGAAGGACACTCAGCCGCGGCGACGGTAACTACGATCTGGTTGTGAACGGAGGAGGCGGGTTGACCGTCCGCTTGACTAAGGACGGTTACTTCCACGTTGAAAGATCCGTCGGCGTGCCATGGAAGACCCACGTCAATGTAGACGACGTGGTAATGGTCGGGGCCGACAATGCGGTGACTACGGTTGCGATGAACAGGCAAGGTATGCAGGTCGCCATAGCCAGCCCCGTGAGCGATAGCAATGGCCAGCGTCAGGCAGTAGTCATGGTTCCAAGTGGAACAAGAGCGATGCTGACTCTGAAGGATGGTAGCGTCGTAGAGGAGGGGAGCCTCAGTATTAGGATGACCGAGCTGACGGTGGGTCAGACAGGACCCGCGGCAATGCCGGCGGACCTTCCGAAGACCTCGGCGTACACTTATGCACTGGTGTACACGGCGGACGAAGCCATCGCTGCGGGTGCGAGACGGGTCACGTTTAACCAACCGCTTATCCACTACAACGAGAATTTCTTAGGGTTTCCGGTGGGGACCGGCGTCCCAGTCGGCTATTACGATGAAGATAGTCACCAATGGCGGGGTTATCGAGACGGCCGCGTGGTCAAAGTTCTTTCGGTCGAGAACGGTCTCGCTCAGCTCGACGTAGATGGGAACGGGAGCCCCGCGGGTGCCGAGACCCTGCAAGCGCTGGGAGTAAGCTCTGACGAGCTAGCGAGCCTGGCCGTCCGATATGCACCTGGATCCAGCCTTTGGAGGGTTCTCGTGCCGCATTTTAGTTCTTGGGACTACAATTGGCCGTATGGTCCGGCACCCGACGCCATCTCACCAGGACCGGGAGGTGCCGGGGGAGCCGGCGGCGCCGGAGGAATGGGCGGGGGCGGCGGAGCTGGCGGAGCCGGTGGAACCGGAGGTTCCGGAGGTTCCGGAGGAGGTAGCAGTCAGCGCGGGGATGACAATTCAAACGCGCCGAACTCGAACGATAACACCGACGAGCAGGACTCGCCGACAGAGTGCGGATCAATCCTTGAAATTGACAATCAAATAGTCGGTGAGCGATTAGAATTGCCTGGCACTACCTTTTCTCTCAACTACCGCAGCAATCGAGTAGTCGGACACAAGGCCGATCGCACCGTCAATGTCGTTCTTTCGGGCCCACAAGTTCCGGACTCCCTGAAAAAGATGATGCTGCGAGTGAAGGTCGCCGGTCAGGCAACCACCCAGGAGTTTTCTCCTGCGCCTAACTTCGGATATCAGTATGTCTGGAACGGTCTTGACAAGTTTGGGCAGGTGGTCAACGGCGAGCAGCCGATTGATGTGTCAATTGGGTTTCGATACGGCCTTGTCTATTCACCCATAAAGCCCCCTTTCGGAGTCAGTTTCGCGCAGTTCGGAACTGGGGCTACAGTAGATGCGGGTGGCGGGAGCAATTGGTACGAAATCTGGGAGTCTCTCCCCACCTACAGGACTGTCGGTAACTTCCATGCAAAGGCGCTGGGATTGGGCGGATGGTCTTTGGATGTCAACCATGTCTACGACCACGAAGGAGTGCTGTGGAGTGGAGATGGAACGCGCGAGCGTCCTCCGGTACCGAACACGACTAAGTTTCTGAATCAGTGGGACGGCGATCATTGGGGCGGAAACTACTACATCGCCAGCGCGCCAGATGGGACGTTGTATGTTGCTCAGTCAAACGGCAGCGGTGGCGCCGCAGACCGGGCTGTCAAGATCTTTCGGATGGATTCGGGTGGCTCACAGACGCCGTTTCCATTTGATCTCAGTACGTTTGAAAGGCTCGGCCCCATCGCAGTAGCGCCCGACGGGTCGCTGTACTTCACGGCGTATTATAGAGTATCAGATGGCACAGTAGATTTCTTGGTAGGCGGGATCTTGCACGCTCGATCCGACGGTACCCTTATTGAACGGTATGGGCTCCCTGCGGAATACTGGATGGGCCGGGTGCTCGATATTGCAGTCGAGTCGGATGGCACGGCCTACTTCACAGCCTCGTATCAAATGAGCGGCAACGGCCAACGAATCCTCGGAAGGATCTCACCTGAACTCAGCAACAATGACTACCGATACGGGGGCTACACCATGTTCGTAGCTGGCGAGATGCCACGGGCCGTCGGTGAAAGCGGGGATGGCGGACCAGCGCAAGTCGCATGGTTCCACGACGGAACAAATGGCTATTTACCACTGGAGTCGGTCTACGATCCAATGAGTCTGGCTGTAGGGATCGACGGATCGGTGTACGTCGCTAATGGTCCAGAATGTTCGGTGAGAAGGATCCGAACCGATGGCATAATCGAAAGAGTCGCTGGTACCGGCTATTGTGGCTGGATTGGTTCTCCCCCGAGTGTCGGCATAGCAACGGAACAGGTGCTGTACAACCCTCTCTCGCTTGCAGTCGGGGCGGACGGCACCCTGTATATCGCTGACGCGGAGTATACGTCGGATGGCTACGAGTACGCGGTGGTGCGTGCTGTGCGCGATGGGGTCATGACGAAGGTGGCGGGTGGGAGTCCGAAGCCCTTTGAGAACCAACTCGCCGATGGAACCGACGCGCTGTCGTATTGTTTCGGTTCCATTACGAAGCTCGACGTCTCGCCTGGCGGCAACTTGCGATTCCTTATGAACGGGAACTTCGCCTGTGATATGAACTGGAACTACGGTGGAGTTGGCGAATTGACGCGTGCGCTTCCCTTGCTTTCGTCGGGAAACTCGATACTTGCGAGTCAGCGCGCCGATGAGCTGTACGAGCTCGACTCCCGCGGCCGCCACTTGCGCACTATCGATCCTCTTACGTCGGCTACCCGAATGACTTTTGGGTACGATAGCAACGGGCTTCTGAGCAGTATTACGGATGGAAACGGTCTGATTACCAGCGTGCAGCGCGATCAAGCTGGAAAGGCCACCGCGATTATAGCGGCGAATGGTCAGATGACTACGCTGACCATTGACCCACAAGGCTACCTCGGGGCGGTCGACACGGTGGGAGGACTCCATCACGAGTTCACCTACTTGAGCGGTGACCAGGAAGGACTTCTTGCCTCCTACAAGAACCCGCGTGGGTACACCAGCACCTTCACCTACGACGACCTGGGGCGTGTCGTGTCCGAAGACATGCCGGGCGCCTGCTCTTGGCAGCTGGTCCGAACCGGTCCGACGGCGACGAATCCGACCAAGTCGGTTAAGGTCACCCTTTCCTCAAAGATGGGAACGACCAGAAACTTCGAGCATGGGACGGATGTCTCCGGGACCCTGCAACGAACGATGACTTCCGCCGCTGGGTTGAAATCGTCGGTCGTGAAGGATGCCGCAGGGAGCGTGTCTCAGACATCCGCCGATGGCATGACGACGGCGGTAACGCATGGGCCCGACCCAAGGTTCGGAATGCAGTCGCCAATCGCAACGAAGGTGGTCACGACGACACCTGCGGGCACGCAGATGCAGATCGATCGAAGCCGGACGGCAACCATAGACCCTGCGGAGAACGTGCTTCAAAGCCAAACGGACACCCAAACGATCAACGGTAGAGTATCTACCAGTACCTATGACGCGTCGAAGCATACTATCACGGGGGTATCTGGCGAGGGCCGTCAAACGACGACCACGTTGGACGCCCAAGGCCGAGTTGCACAGGTGCAAGTTGGGAACTTGGCTCCTACGGCGTACGCCCATGACACCCGGGGCAGGCTGTCGAGCGTCACGGTAGGCACGGGTAGCACAGCAAGGGCAACGAGCTTCGGTTATGATGATTTGGATAGGTTGTCGACCGTGACCGATCCCTTGAACCGCGTACAGAGCTATAGCTACGACGACGCGAACCGCGTGGTGGGGCAGACGTTTGCAGACAACAGCCAGGTGGCGTTCAGCTACGATGCGAACGGGAACGTGACCAGCGTAACGCCACCCGGTCGGCCGCCCCACGCATTCGGCTTCACACCCAACGACCTAATGTCGAGCTACACGCCCCCCGCGGTGAGCGCCTCGGGCGCGACGACGTACGAGTACAATCTCGACAAGCAACCGACGGTCATTCACCGGCCGGATGGAAGCACGATCAACTTCACCTACGACAGCGCGGGGAGGCCAAACACGGTGACCTACCCGAAGGGGCCTGATGCCAGTGACGGGACGATGACGGTGACCAGGGCGTACAACCCTACAACTGGGAACCTCGCAAGTGTGAGCACCAGCGACGGGCAAGCGGTCGCGTACAGCTACGATGGGAGTTTGCCCTTGTCGTCTACTTGGTCGGGCAGCGTGAACGGGAGCGTGAGTCGGGCATACACGAACGACTTCCTGTTTGCCAGCGAGTCAGTAAATGGTAGCAATACAATCCCCTTCACCTATGACAACGACGGCCTCCTGACTGGCGCGGGGGCGCTTGTTGTTGCGCGCGATCCCTCGACTGGACTGGTCAGCGGAACGACGTTGGGAAACGTGACGGACACCCGGGTGCAAACGATCTTTGGTGAGCCGCAGGATGTTGAAGCGAAGTACAGCGGTTCGACCATCCTCAAGAGCAATTTTGCCCGAGATCGCGTTGGCCGGATTGAGCAAAAGACGGAGACCGTCCAGGGTGTGACAACAGTCAAGAGCTACAGCTATGATTTGGCTGGACGGCTGTGGCAGGTGATGAAGGACGGCGTGCTGACCGCGACGTACCTCTACGATTCGAACGGAAACCGTCTGAGCAGCACGACGCCGAGTGGAACCGATGCTGCGACCTACGACAACCAGGACCGGCTATTGACGTATGGGAAGTGGGCGTACACGTACACGGCCAATGGCGAGCTGAGAACCAAGACAGACACGACCACGGGAGACGTAACGACGTACAGCTACGATGGCCGAGGAAACCTGCGGAAGGTGAAGTTGCCGGACGGCAGGTTGATCGAGTATGTGATTGATGGGTGGCGACGGCGAATCGCGAAGAAGGTTGATGGAGTCATGCTCAAGCAGTGGCTCTATCGCAACGCACTCGATTTGGCTGCAGAGTTTGATGGTTCTGGGGCACTGAGTGCTCGCTTTGTGTATGGATCAGACGGCAGTGGCAGCTACTTGATCAAAGGTGGACGTTCATACCGGGTGCTGAAGGACCATCTTGGGAGCCCGAGGCTCATTGTCGATAGCCAGAGTGGCGCAGTTGCTCAACGACTCGACTACGGTGAGTATGGCACCGTTGAAGGAGACAGCGCCCCTGGGTTCCAACCCATGGGTTTCGCCGGTGGCCTCTACGATCCGGATACAGGGCTCGTTCATTACGGTGCCAGAGATTACGATCCACAGGCCGGACGTTGGATGTCAAAGGATCCTCTTCGGTTGGGAGGCCAGGACGCGAACCTGTACGTCTACGTGTTCGACGATCCAATCAACCTCGTCGACCGAGCAGGCCTTGGGGCATGTACTGCGCTTAGCGAAGAGGACAAGGCTGCGATTGCTGCGAGAGACGAATACTACGATCCATTTCAGCCTCGGGAGGATGCTGGACGCATCTGCAAGATGCCCAACGGCAGCTGCGAGCCAATAAGGAACCCAAACAACACCAACTCTCCCAGTGATAGCTCCGACCCGGGTTCCCCTGCTCTCTGCGGAGGACTGCAGTCGCCGGCCACCTGGCACGATCATGCGGCTGCCGATACTACACACGACAATGAGAACTTCTCGCCCCGGGACATAAGCACGGCAGAGGAAATTGGCAAGCCAGACTACGTATTCACGCCGGGTGGCAAGACCCTGAAATACACACCGAAGACAGATCAGAATGGGGTGGTGCAAAACTCCATGCGAGGCAAAGGGCGATACCAGAGCCTCAATGCTGACGAAACCGCGTTCTGTAACTACAAGCCGCCTCTGAATTGATTGCATGTGAGGTTGACCCGATGCAAACGCTCCTGCTCTACTTGCTACTCCTCGCGCAACCGGTGGACGTCGCGCAGAAGGCGCCTGTCGCCCAAACACCTCCAATTGATTGGGAGGACTACGAGAGCGTGTCGATGATCCAACTTATCTCGACGCCGCAGAACTTCGAGGGACGCAAAGTACGGCTGTATGGCTTCGCAAGGATGCGGTTTGAGGACTTCGGCGTGTATCTTACGCGCGACGACATGGAACACGGTAACGGCAAGAATGGCCTGTGGCTCGGCCTGGGCCGGGACCCGAAGGCAAAGAAACTCGACGGGCACTACGTCCTTGTATTTGGTGTCTTCACCGCGAAAGACAAGGGGCACAAGGGGGCGAATAGCGGAGCGCTGGATTACATAACGAGATTGGAAGAAATACCTACTCGCACGAAGTAGCCTGGCCTTGAGCGCCCCGGCCCCGCGGGCGACGCCCGCCGAGTCAAGACGCTCGAGATATCCGCTGGAAAGGCGCGGATGCCGCATGGCGATTCGGCCGCGTCGGGCTGGCTTGCGCCAGCATCTTCTTAGCAGACGCGTTCATGCGTATGACCTCGCCCTTCCCCCAGGGTGCCGGCATGACCGTCACCACCGGTCCCCAGACTACTCGGCCATCGAGGGTAGCGTGACCGTGCCGGGCGTCGTGATGGC
>Ga0265340_10000557_pt1 | contig 20706 bp, 18 predicted proteins | sample 4CB225metaG_FD_202082 | JGI IMG/M metagenome (GOLD analysis project Ga0265340, IMG submission 202082) | Rhizosphere microbial communities from Carex aquatilis grown in University of Washington, Seatle, WA, United States - 4-CB2-25 metaG | ecosystem: Host-associated > Plants > Roots >...
GATCAGATGGGATCCACCCGCGCTCTCACGGACAGCACCGGCGCCCTGGCCGGCGCTTACGCCTATTCGGCGTACGGCGCGGTGGCCGGCCATACCGGAACAGCGGCTACCGCGTTGCTGTACACCGGCCAATACCTGGACAGCGAGACCGGTTTCGTGTATTTGAGGGCGCGCTTCTACGATCCGGCGACGGCCCAGTTCATCACCGTCGATCCGGCCGTCGAGAAGACTCTCAGCCCCTACGCCTATACCTCCGGCAATCCATTGAACGACCTCGACCCCTCCGGGCTCTGCGGATTCTGGTGCAAGGTGGCTGTCGGTGCGGCCGTCGTCGGCACCGTCGCCTGTGTGATCGCCGAGCCCTGCGGGATAGCCGAAGGTGGCGCTCTCGCCTTTGCCGGCGGAGGGGCCATGGCCGGCGGGCTCGTGCTCACCGGCGGCGAATACCTCATCGGCGGCTCGATCGTGGGTGGCGTGATCGGTGCCGGTGTAGGCACGGGAACGATGTACGCGCAATCGGGGCAGAACAGTAGCTCAGGCAACTCGGGTGGGACGTCCGCCCGCGATGTGCACGGGGCCGCGGCGGACCCGGACGTCGATGTGGCCAAGGTCTGCAGCGACGGCGACATGTACATCCAGGATGACGGCCAGATCGTGAGAGTCTTGGACAACGGCAACGGAACCAGTGACGTCGTCGTCCGGGACCCGGCCAACCCGACCGGCAGGCCGACCACCAAGATCAAAGACATGCCGAACCGTCAGGTCGAATCCCGAATCAGGAGTGGGCGGTGGAACTGAGTGCTCTTCCCGGATGACATACTCCGCTGCTGTCTGTGCGGGCTCCTCCCGACCACGGATGAATACGTTGATCTCACTTTGCGGATATTTCGTTCGCCGGCTCGCCAGTCGTTCGGCGCTCACCGGGATTGCCTTGAAAATCTGATGGCCCCAGGATTCGTGATCGAACTGGAGCCGGTCGACGAATAGTGGCGCGCCGGTGGTCCGGCCCGGCCGGGCCGGACCACCGGCCGGGCGGGTACCGGCGCCGACCATCCCTGCGATCCGACGGGGATGGAACTCCAGGCCGATACCCGCACGGCCACCGCTGCCGGTACCGTCAGGTCTCGTGGCAGAGCGACTCCCGGTATCCCGGTCCTCCGAACCGGCCGGTCGGGCCGACCCGACCGGAACCGCGGACCCGGCACACCCCGTCCAGAGAACGGGCCCGGCGGACTCCAGCCACCGAACCGACCCTGCAGACACCAGCCACCGAACCGACCCGGCCAGCACCGCGACGGTCGACGTCCTCGGGCTGGGCGCGGACGGCTGGGGCGGTCTGGCCACCCTCGCCCGGGCGACCCTCGACCGGGCGGATGTGATCTTCGGCTCACGGCGCCAGCTCGACCTGCTGCCGCCGCACCTGAGCGCCGAGCAGGTCTGCTGGCCCAGCCCGCTGGCCCCGGCCCTGCCCGGGCTGCTGACCGCCCACCCGGGCCGGCGCGTCGTCCTGGCCAGTGGCGATCCGACCTGGTACGGGATCGCCACGACGATCGCCCGGTTGCTGCCCGACCTGCCGTTGCGGATCGTGCCGCATCCCTCCAGCCTGTCCCTGGCCTGCGCCCGGCTCGGCTGGGCCCAGCAGGAGGTGGAGGTGATCAGTCTGGTCGGGCGTCCGGTCGAGATCCTGCATCCGGCGATCACCCCGGGCCGACGGTTACTGGTGCTGGCCGGGGGCGTGGATTCACCGGCCGAGACGGCCCGGTTGCTGCGGAACCGCGGCTTCGCTCCCACCCGGCTGATCGCCCTGAGCGATCTGGGCTCCGCGCAGGAGCAGCGGGTCGAGAGCACCGCCGGGGAATGGCCCGCCGCCGGGGCCGGACGCTGGCCGATCGGCACCGCGCCCAGGGCCCTGACCGTGCTCGGCCTCGAATGCATTGCCGGAACGGACGCGAACCGGCTCACCCGCACCCCCGGACTGCCCGACAACGCGTACGAGAACGACGGTCAGCTCACCCGACGGCAGATCCGGGCGATCACGCTGGCCTCGCTGGCGCCGGCCCCCGGCGAATTGCTCTGGGACGTCGGTGGCGGCGCCGGCAGCATCGGGATCGAGTGGATGCGCACCCATCCGACCTGCTCGGCAATCAGCGTGGAACGCGACGGCGAGCGGGCGAACCGGATCCGGCGCAACGCCGTCGCCCTGGGCGTACCCGGTCTCGGCGTCGTCGGTGGCAGCGCTCCGGCGGCCCTGGCCGGGCTGCCCACCCCGGACGCGGTTTTCATCGGCGGCGGGGCGAGTACCCCCGGGTTGATCGAGACCTGCTGGCAGGCCCTGCCCGTGGGCGGCCGGCTCGTGGCCAACGTGACCACCGTGGAATCGGAGCAGGCGATCGTGTCGGCCTGGACCAGCCATGGTGGCGAACTGACCCGGATCGAAATCACCAGCGCGGCGCCGATCGGCCGGTACACCGGCTGGCGGCCGGCGATGCCGGTCACTCAGTGGACGGCGATCCGATGAGAGAAATACTGGTCATCGGTGTCGGCGCCGGTGACCCCGACTACATCACAATGCAGGCGGTCAAGGCGCTGAACCGGGTCGACGTGTTCTTCGTGATCGACAAGGGGGCGGCCAAGGACGACCTGGTGGCGTTGCGCAAGGAGGTCTGCGCTCGGCACATCACCGGCTCCGGTTACCGTTTCGTCGAGGCCAGCGACCCCGAACGGGACCGGACCGCACCCGGATACACCTCCGCGGTACAGGACTGGCTGGACGAACGGGCCGCGATCTTCGAGACGATGATCTCGGCGGAGCTGACCGAGGACGGCTGCGGGGCCTTCCTGGTCTGGGGCGACCCCTCCTTGTACGACGGCACGATCCGGATCATCGAGCGGCTGATCGACCGGGGGCGGGTGGAATTCGAGTACGAGGTGATCCCCGGAATCAGCAGCCTGCACGCGCTGACCGCCCGGCACCGGATCCCGCTGAACCGGATCGGCGAACCGATCCACATCACTCCCGGCCGGCTGCTGACCGACGGAATGCCGCCCGGACTGGACAATGTCGTGGTGATGCTGGACGGCGACTGTGCCTTCCGTCACGTCCACGACGACAACGTGCAGATATACTGGGGGGCGTACCTGGGCACCCCGGACGAGTTGCTGATCGCGGGCCCGGTGACCAAGGTCGGGGCGCAGATCGAGCGCCTCCGAGCGCAGGCCCGGGAGCGCAAGGGCTGGATCATGGACACCTACCTGCTCCGTCGCGATCAACCCAGAACCCTCTCGTGATCATGCACGATTGCCCGGTTCCAGGCGTGCAGTCGCGCCGGGGACACCTCCCGGCCGAGGGCGGGGAGAATCACGCCCAGGGTCACAGCGGTGGCTGATCCGGTGCGGCCGATACTGGTTCTTGGCGGAACGGTCGAAGGGCGCCAACTGGCAACAGCTTTGACCGGGGCCGGGCAATCGGTGATATCGTCCCTGGCCGGCCGGATCGGTTCCGACTCCAGCTCACTACCGCCCGGGCCGGGCCGGGTCGGTGGCTTCGGCGGCCCCGACGGCCTGGCCAAATACCTTCACGAGCAGCGAATTTCGGCCGTCATCGACGCCACGCACCCGTTCGCCGCCCGGATCACCGGCAATGCGGTAGCGGCCTGCGAACGGACCGGGACGCCGCTGCTGGTACTGCGCCGCCCGCCCTGGATCGCGGCCGAGGGCGACCACTGGACCATGCTGCCCGATCTGCGCGCGGTCGCCAGGCACCTGCACACTCTCAGCCCCGAGACCATCGTCCTGCTGGCCATCGGACGGCAGGACGCCGGGCTGTTCACGACCGCGCCGCAGGCCTTCTGGCTACGCGCCATCGACCCGCCGAAAGATGCGCTACCGCCGCACGGTGGGTTGCTCCTCGATCGCGGGCCATACTCTCTGGACGCCGAACTGGAACTGTTACGCCATCTCAACATCGGCCTGCTAGTGACCAAGAACAGCGGCGGAACGACGGCCCAGGCGAAACTGATCGCCGCCCGGCAACTGGGCCTTCCGGTACTGCTGGCCGCCCGCCCACCCCTACCCACCGGCGTCACCACCGCGCCCGACGTCCCGGCCGCCCTGCACTGGGCCCGCGCTCACGCTCCAGACCACTGACCCGTACATCCTTCAGATCGAGCTTCCAGAAGTCCCTGAATACGCCCATCGACGACATGTTGACGACCTCGCGGACCGTGATCGCGCCGGCCGCTGGCTCAGCCGGGCAAAGAGTCCGGCCACGCCTCCTCCAGCAGATCGTCAACGCGATACGTCTTCCCGTCGACGCCCCATTCAAGACGCAGACTGCGGGCCGCGACATCCGCCTCGATTCGAGCGAAGGAGTCCATTCCGTGACTGGCCCGCGAGGTGCGCCATGACAGGACGAGCGCTGATCCCTGGCCCCCGGATGCGAAGTCGCCCTCAAATGCGGGCAGTTCCGTGCGCAGACGGCACAGGCGTAGAAGTCCGCGTACCACGGGGCGCAGGAGTTCCTGCTCGATTTCAGCGGTGGTGTAGCGGTGCCGGTTGACGTCCCGGCCGACCCCGGTTCTTTCCAGCAAAGCGCTGTCGTTCATCCCGGCCAAGGCGCCAACATAGTAGACTTGGGGAACTCCGGGCAGGAAGAACTGCACGGCGCGTGCGATCAGCATCGCCCGGTCATCGCGGCCCAGAGCGTCGTAGAACGTCGAGTTGACCTGGTACAGGTCCAGGTTGGAGGCGGCGGCGCCGGTGGCGCGCAGGCTGACACCGCCGGTGTTTGCGTGGATGCCCTGCACGAGGGCATCAATTTCTTCGGCCGAGAGCAGCCCCGGCCGGGGCGGCCCGTCGGCGGAGCCCGGGCCGACGTCGATTATGCCGATACCGTCATGGGTGTCGAGGACGGTGACGGCATTGACGGGCCTGATATCGATCCAGCGTCGCAGGGCCTCCGGGGAGCCCGTGAAGAGGGCCGAGAGGATCAACGGAGGTAACGCGAAGTCGTAGACACGGTCAACTTGACTAGCTATCGCGATCTGGTCTTCCACGTGCGAGTGGACTTCGACGAGAACTTCCACACCGAGGGAGTGCGCCGCTTTCGTGTAGTTCGCGATGAAGTCGAAAGTGTCCGGCGTCATGAAGCACGAGGTGCCCCGGCGCTTGGCGACATAACCGACCGCGTCCAGACGCACACACCGCACTCCAGACTCAGCAGCACGGCGCAGGATACGCAGCAGATACGCCTGGGCGGCCTCGGAGCGAATGTTCACGTCAACCTGTCCGGGAGTGAAGGTTGTCCAGAGTAAACGCTTCTCGCCACCCATGGTCATCACGGTGAACGGCAGACCCGGCCGAGGACGGTAGATGGCGGCCAGCTCCGGCTCATCAGCACCGCCCGGGAAGACGTCTTCAAAGGTGAGGAACATGTCAGCGAAGGCAGAGCGACGTCCGTGCCGCCGCACATCCTCGAAGACGCCGCTGGAGTGCGAGACGTGGTTGACGATGACATCGCACATCACATCGAACTCGTCCGCGAGGGTTGCGATATCACGCCAGGACCCCAACCGGGGATCGACGGTTTCGTGGTCCGTGGGGTCGAAACCGGCGTCCGCGCCGTCGAACGGAGTGAAGAAGGGCAGGATGTGGACACCGCTAAAGGCGCCGCTGAAGGACTTCTCCATCACCTGCTTCAGTCCCTGGAGGTCACCACCGAACCGGTCGGCATAGGCGATGAGCTGCACGCCGTTCTTCATAGAGGCTCCTCCGTCTGGATCTTCATGGTTGCTCCTTCTTCCGGGGCGTGGACGCCGCCAGAGTTCATCGGGGATGCCCGTTCGCCTCCTGAAAGGTAGGTGAGCGTTCTATCGTACGGATCGCGGACGCAGATGATTTCTCAGGACGGCCGTTCGCACGTCGTACATGCGCCGGCTGAGCGGAGAGTCGGGGAGCATGGCGTCGCAACCGTGGAAGGCCCCCGGATAGAGATGCAACTCAACCGGATTACCGGCCGCAGCCAGCCGTCCGGCGAACGTCAAGGTCTCGTCCCTGAACAGGTCAAGTTCTCCCACATCCATGAAGACCGGTGGTAGATCCCTCAGGTCAGCAGCTCTCGCGGGCGCGGCGTACCCGTCAGCTTCCGCTCCGGCGAGGTACCAGTCCCACCCCTGGAGATTCGCGGCTCGGTCCCAGACCACGGGCCCTACGTCGACGACCTGGTGCGATGAAGCGGTCGCCCCGTCATCGTCGATCATTGGGTAGATCGCCATCACGACGCAGGCCCTCGGGCCAGATTCGTCGCGAGCTCGCAGCGCCGTGGCCAGTGCCAAACCACCTCCCGCGCTGGTTCCGAAAATCGCCACGCGGGTCGGATCGATCTCCGGCAGGAGGCCGCCGCCCAGGTGGGTCAAGGCTGCGGAGCAGTCACGCAGACCGGCTGGATAGGGGTGCTCGGGAGCCAGCCGGTAGTCGACTGACATCACGACTGCCTCCAGATCGACACAAAGACGTGCGGCGAACGCGTGTTCTATCGCGATGCTGCCAGTCCACATCCCGCCGCCATGGAGGTACAAGAGGGAGGGTGCCTCGGCGACCTCTCGGCGCCGTGGCTGATAGACGCGGACCGGGACGGGAGGGTCCTGATCGAGGCCTGGAACCGTTAGGTCTTCCCAATCGAGCAACTCCAGCATCGCGTCGGGGATAGCGCGGAGGTTCGCATGGTGAAGCTTTCGCTGCCGGGCCGCAGACAGTGTCGGCAGGTTCGGAGGAACCTGCTCAACCGCTGTACGCAGGACATCACGGTACTCGGGGGCGAGGTGTGGGTAGAACCAGGAAGGCCCTCGGTCGGCAACGGCGTTGTTGACGTTGGCCGTCATCGTCCGCTCCTGTTCGCCAAGGCGCCGATGAAGGTGACAGTTTCGGACACGATGAGGTCCCGGAGGCGGACGGACGTCCACCCGTGGTCTGCCTCGGGAACGATCGTGATGTCGAGTTTGTCACCATAAACCTGGCGGTAACGCTCGGCATAGGCGACAGGGATGAAGTCGGCGGTGCCGTGCAGCATGCGGACGGGCCCCGCGAAACCCCTCGCCCGTCCGTACACGTCGATACCGGGAGCGGCCTGGAGGAAATCCGTGCCGAGCCGCGCGCCGAGGAAGTCGAAGTAGCCATCGGCCGTGAGGACGTCAACCGGGTGCCCTTGCAGGGTCCCTCCTCGGATCTCGTCCGCGAAGGAGGCGGCAGTCGATATCAGGGTCAACGAACGGCAGCGGTCGGGACGGGCGGCGGCGGCCACCGTCGCGACCACGGCCCCCATGCTCATACCCACCAAGTGAAGGTTGCCAGGATCGACGGTGTCCAGAGCGCCAACGGCATCATGTACGTGGAGTACATCAGCGACGTCACGGTCGAAGCTGAGGTCGGTGAAAGAGCCGTCGCTCTCGCCATGACCGGTTCGATCGAACGCCACGGCGATGATTCCCCGGTCGGCGAGTGCCCGTCCGAGACGCACGAAGATTCCGGATTCCATCCGGTTGGAGCCGAACCCGTGCACGAGGATGGCGGCTGGCAACAACCCCCGCCGACCGGCCGGCAAGTACAGCGTTCCGCGAAGGACGACGCCGTCGAACTCGGCCTCGAAAGGCTTCTGTCTCATGAAAAGAGCTCCTGGATGAAGGGGTGGCACTGTGGCCGAGGTTCGACGTCGTCGGAATGACCAGGCCCTTCTTAGAGCGGGTCTTGGAACTGCCCGCCTACTGCGGCGCACCCGGTGGACGCCCCGCGGCACCCGGATGCCGTCATCGGTCGGATCCCTGCAGCAAGGCGCCGATGAACTGGCGCTGGAAGACGAAGAAGATGAGCAGGGAGGGCGCGATGATGAGCAGCGAACCAGCGCATAACAGAACGATGTTGGTGCTGTACTGGCCTTGGAAGGCGCCGAGAGCACCGGCCACCGTCCGCTTGAGCGGGTCATTCACCAGCACCAGAGCCAGCAGGAATTGGTTCCAGGTCCACAGGAAGAAGAGGATCATCAGCGCTGACAAGGCCGAGCGCGCCAATGGCAACTGGACGCTCCAGAAGATCCGGGCCGGTGAGGCCCCGTCCAGGCGCGCGGCCTCGATGAGTTCGACGGGGGTGGCAGCGAAGTGAGTTCTCATCCAGAACACGCCGAAGGGCATGTAGAGCCCGATCAGCGGCAGGATGATGGCCAGCCGGTTGTTCAGCAGCCCAAAGCTCTGCATCTGGTAATACAGTGGTGAGATCAGGGCCTCAGCCGGGATGGTCAGCCCCGCGATGAAGAGCATGCTCAGGAACCGCCCACCCGGCACCCGCGGCTGGGCCAGGCCGAAGCCGGCCAGGGTGGCCAGCACAATCGCCGTCGGCACCACCGCCAGCACTATCACGGTGCTGGACCACATCAACGGTAAAACGTTGGCTATTCGCCACGCCTCGGAGAAGTTTTCCCAGTGCAGTGGCCAGGGAGCGTCGAACCCCGTCGGCACCCGGTCGGCCGGCTGCAGGGCCGTGCTGAGCACCCCGAGCAGCGGGACCAGCGTGAACATCATCAGGGTGAGCAGGATCAGCACGTTCGTGGTCTGCTCGCGGCGGGGGATGCGCATGGTCAGGACTCCCGGGCCAGGCGTTGCAGGGGCAGAATCACCACGAGGATGAGCAGGGTCAGCAGCACGGCCAGGGCCGAACCTGCCCCTACCTGCTGGCTGGTGAAGGTCAGGTGATAGATCTCCAGACCCGGAACTATGGTCTGGTAGCCGGGGCCACCATTGGTGGCCACGTAGATGACATCGAAACTGGACAGCGCGGCGATGACCGTCACCGAGGCGGCCACGACGATCTCCCGACGCAGGCCCGGCAGGGTCACGGCCCGAAATTCCTGGTAGCGCCCAGCTCCGTCCAGGCGGACGGCCTCGTAGAGGGTGGGGTCGATCTTGCTGATCCCCGACAGCAGCAGCACGGTGCAGAAGCCCAGGCTGACCCAGCAGCCGATCAGGCCCACGGCCGGCAGCGCCGTGCTGAAGTTGGCGAGCCAGTCGGTGGCCAGCTTGCCCAGCCCGATCGCCGTCAGGAAACCGTTGATCAGGCCGTCCTTGGCGTAGATCCAGGTCCAGATGATGCCGGCGGCAGCCAAGGGCAGCACCTGGGGGATGAACAGCACCACCCGGCCGAGGGTTCCCAGCACCCCGGCGCGGGCCTCACGAATGATCGAGGCCGCGACCAGGCCGAGGGCGACCGGCAGCACGCTGAAGAAGATGATCAGGATGAACGCGTGCTCGATCGAGGCGAACTGTTCGGAGTTGGTGAAGACCCCGGCATAGTTGTCCAGTCCGGCCCAGGTGGCCGGCCCGACGCCGTCCCAGTCGTAGAACGAGAAGCGGATGGTCTGGACCAGGGGGTAGAGCTCGAAGGTGCCGTAGGCGATCAGCGCCGGCAACACCCACAGCAGAGCGGCCCAGTTGGCCCGGCCCCGGCGGGAAGGGTAACGCCGGATCCCGCTCCGCTCGTCCGGCCCGCTCTGCCCGGCGCGCGAGGGGACCGCATCGGTGATCGCCATGGCTTACTGGCCGGTCTGGTTCGCGTACTCGGACTGCAGCTTCGCGGCGAACGCGGCGGGCGTCGTCTTGCCGGTCACGAGCAGTTGCGTCTGCGGGATGAGGGTCAACGACATCGACGTGGTCGAATTGCCCAGGAAGTCCACCACGGCGTCCTTTTTGACCGCCGCGGCGAAGGCGGTCAGGGTGTCCTTGACCACGCCGACCGCATCGGGGGTCTCGGCGCCGGCGGCACCGCCAGGAGCCAGTCCGAAGTCGTCGACGGTGATCTGGCGCGCCCGCGAGTCGGTCTGGATGAAATTCAGAAACGCGGCGGCCGCATCCTTGTGTTCGGCCTTGGCCGGAATCACCAGGCTTTCGGAGGCGGACATGGCGTACTGCGGCTGCGAAGCGCTCTGGGCGGGAAAGAGCATGAACCCGACGTCCGAACCCATGCTCTTCTGCAAGCTGGGGGCCTGCCAGTTACCGCTGGTATAGAACAGCGACTTGCCCTTGGCGAACTCGGCGGGTGCGCTCGTGGTGTCCAGGCTGTTGACGCCGGAGACCAGATAGCCGGCGTCGGACCAGTCCTGGATGGTCTGGGCGGCCTTGATCATGGCCGGGGTCTTGACGCTGGCTCCGGCCTTGCCGTTGGTCCAGTCGCTGATCGCGGCGACGCCACCGTAATCGATGGCCAGATTCTGCAAGGGGTAGGCGACCCCACCGTCCTTGCCATTGGTGACGATTCCGGCGTAACCGGCCGATTTGGCCTTGGCCATGGACTTTTCGAAGTCGGCCAGGGTCGCGGGCACGCTGGCGCCGATCTTCTTCAGAATCTTCTTGTTGTAGTACACGCCGGTCAGTCCGTAGCCGTTGCCGACCGCGTACAACGATCCGGTTCCCCGCTCGCTTCCCTTGGCGTTCGAGCGACTGGAGGCGAACTGGGATGCCGGCCACCGATCCCAGCCGTACAGCTTGGCGTACCCGTCCAGCGGTTGCAGCAGGTTGTCCTTCACCAGGACGCCAAGGCTGGTCCGCGTAATGTCCGGGACCGTGCCCGAGGACAGGGTTCGCGAAGCGTTGGAGATCAGATTGGTGAACTCGTCGCCACTGACCTTGATCGTCACATTGGGGTACTTTTGCGTGAACAGGGCTCCCAGTTTCTCCGTCCCCGCGACACCGGGGGTGTCGACCAGGATGCTGAGAGTGATTTTGCCGCTACCTACGTCAGTGGACACCGGTCCTGACGTCGCGGCTGCGGAGGCAGAGCCGCCGGGAGCCGAGCACGCGGCCAGGACGAGCGCGGCAGCGACAGCACCCAGGCCCGTCAACGCCGAGCGCCGGGGGATACCTGCGATGAAGCGATCCATGATGTGACTCCTTTGTCTGGATCTGCCGAGCGTCTCCACCGGCCAGAAGAGTGAACCGTGGCGAGGTGACGCAACCGGGTTGGTGGCGGTAGTGCGATCTAACGGACGCGGCGGGACGAGTCCTCGAACGCCCGCGCTAAATGGTTTCAGCAACGGCTATGCTGCTGAACGGCGAGGCGATCTGTCAAGGGGCCCGGAAGTGCCTCCAGCCGATTGAAGACCTATGACCAGCATCCGCGGAGACCAAGGAGAACTCGTATGCCGCCGAGTAAGCGCGTGACTTTGGCCGACGTCGCCGCCCGAGCCGGACTGTCCACTGCCGCAGCTTCGATGATCCTGAACGGCCGCCCCGACACGCGGCTGTCCCAAGAAGCCCACGAACGGGTGCTCTCGGCCGCCAGCGAACTCGGCTACCGTCCCAACATCGCCGCCAGAGCTCTTCGCACCGACACCACCATGACCCTTGGCTTCGTCTCCGACGTGGTCGCGACGACCCGTTTCGCCAGTGGGCTGATCAAAGGCGCGCTGGACGCTGCCCGGCACGCCGGCTACGTCGTCCTGGTGATAGAGACCGGGGGCGAGCCCGAGCGTGAGGCCGAGGCACTGGCTGCCCTCTTGGACCGCCAAGTCGACGGGATCATCTTCGCCACCATGCGGGCCCGCACCATGTTCATCCCGGACGTCCCCGAACAGACGCGGGTGGTCATGCTCAATGCCAGCAACCCTCGCCACCACGCGAGCGTGCTTCCCGACGAGATGACCGGTGGCCGCGCCGCAGTACGCCTGCTGATCGAGGCCGGCCATCACGACGGGATCGCCCTGATCGGGCAGAGTGATGGCGCCGAGCAGGGCACGTTCGGTTCGACCACGGTGGCGCGACGGGTCATCGGCATTCGCAGCGAGATGGCCGCGGCGAATCTGTCCTTCGTCGCTGAAAAGCCGATCTGGCTCTGGGAACCGGAAGAAGGTTACGAAGCCACGCGGGCCCTGTTGGGCGAACACGACGGCATCCGGGCTCTACTGTGCATGAACGACCGACTGGCGTTCGGCGCTTACCAGGCCCTTGCCGAGCTGGGACTCCGCGTGCCCCAAGATATCTCAATCGTCTCGTTCGACAACGACGAGCTAGCCGCCTATCTGCGGCCGGGCCTGACGACCGTGGCCCTGCCACACGAACAAATGGGCCAGATCGCAGTGACAATGCTGCTGTCGGGGAATGCTCACGGCGAGACACTCGTGCACATGCCGGTCGTCACCCGCGACTCCATCGCGCCCCCGACGTGATCATCCCTGTTGACGTGATCATCCCAGTTCGCGTCAATGGCTCGAGAATAGTGGGCCTTTAGCCGCCGGCGCTGGGCGCGTTCACTCCCCCGCTCCCCCACCTCCTCCCGGCGCGCTGGGGGCGCCGCGATCGGGTGGGCGAACCGAGCCGGCCCCTCGGGGCAGCCGGTCGGACTGCGGGCACAAGATGGGACATTTTCCCCTAAGAAGTCTTAGGTAACAGTTAAGCAACTTTGTGGGAGCGTTCCCAAATATGGCTTGACGCGATCGCGTGACGGCCGTCACCGTATTGGGAGCGCTCCCAACGTGGGGCGACGAGGACATCCCGGGTCGAAGAGGCCCCGAAAGGAGATCCCATGAGGTCCCACCCGTCCCGGTTCCGCCGCGGAGTCATCGCGGTAGCTTCCGTGGCTACCCTCAGCCTGGCGATGACCGCCTGTGGTGGCTCGAGCGGCGGCGCCAAGGCGGCCGATCCGAACCAGAAGGTGACGCTCAAGGTCCAGGACTTCGGCCTGTTCGGATATCAGGCGCTCTACAAGCAGTACGAGGCCGCCCATCCCAACGTCAAGATCGTCGAGTCGGCCGAGGGTGACCTCGGCAAGTACACGACGGCGTTGACCCAGCACATCGCCGCCGGCAGCGGCGCGGGCGACGTGGTGGCGATCGAGGAGGGCTCGATCATCCAGTTCCTCCAGGCGCCGGACAAGTTCGTGAACTTCCAGAAGTACGGCTCGAACGCGATGAAGGGCAACTGGCTGGACTGGAAGTACCAGCAGGGCACCACCGCCGACGGTACGGACACGATCGGCCTCGGCACCGACGTCGGTGGTCTGGCGATGTGCTACCGCAAGGATCTGTTCAAGGCCGCCGGGCTGCCGACCGACCGGGACCAGGTCTCGGCCCTGTGGCCGACCTGGCAGGCCTACATGGACACCGGCAAGAAATTCCAGGCCGGCACCAAGGGCAAGGCCAAGTTCCTGGATTCGGCCACCAACACCTACAACTCGATCCTGATGCAGGTGGCCGGCGACTCGCCTGGATACACCTACTTCGACCGCAACAACAACTTCGTGATGGACACCAACCCGGCTGTGAAGTCGGCCTGGGACACCACGGACCAACTGCTCGTGGCCGGCCTGTCGGCCAAGCTCACGTCGTTCACGAACGAGTGGAACGCCGGCTTCAAGAACGGCGCGTTCGCCACGATCGCCTGCCCGGCCTGGATGGGCGGCTACATCAAGGGCCAGGCCGGCGACGCCGGCAACGGAAAGTGGGACATCGCCTCGGTGCCGGGCGGCAGCGGAAGCTGGGGCGGCTCGTTCCTGGCCGTCCCGACCCAGAGCAAACACCAGGCTCAGGCGATCGACCTGGCCAAGTTCCTCAGTAACCCGGCCGGGCAACTGGCCGCTTTCAACGCGGTCGGCAACCTGCCCTCCTCGCCCCAGGACGAGCAGAGCCCGGCGCTGCTGAACTTCAAGAACGCCTATTTCAGCAACGCACCCTCCGGAGCGATCTTCAGCAAGGGCGCGGCCAATCTGAAGCCGGTCTACCTCGGCGCCAAGAACCAGGCCGTGCGGGACTCGGTCGAGAACGACCTGCGGTCCGTTGAGCAGGGCAAACGCTCCAGCGCCCAGGGCTGGGCTCAGGCGATCAAGGACGGCAAGGCCGCGGCCGGCCTCTGATCGGCCCTCCAGAAACCGGTGGCACCCGCGACTGTGGGCTCTGCGGAACCAGTTCCGCGGATCAAGGCCGGTCGCGGGTGCCGCCCACCAACCACTTCTGCTGCGCTGCCCTCCACCGCTCGGGTTCTTCCCGGGGAGAGGAACCCGATGACCATTCACGACAACCCCGGCCCGGCCGGCCCAGTCAGCTCCACCGGCCCAGTCAGCGCTACCAGCCCCGCCGGCTCGGCCGTCGCGGTCGATCCGGACGGGAGCCCGGCGCCCCGGCCGGCCGGAGATCGCAGCATTCCGCGCTCGCGACTGCGGATCACCCTCAGCCGCTGGGACACCAAAGGCGCTCCGTACGCCTTCATCTCCCCCTTTTTCCTGATCTTCGCCGTATTCGGCGCTTTTCCCCTGCTCTACACCTTCTGGATCTCGCTGCACGCCTGGCCGCTGCTGGGCGCGCACAGCTGGGTGGGCCTGCAGAACTACCACAAGCTGCTCACCGATCATGACTTCTGGAACGCGGTCCGCAACACCTTCGGCATCTTCGTGCTGGCGATCATCCCGCAGTACGTGCTCGCGCTGCTGCTGGCCGTGACCCTCAGCCGGCGGCTGCGGATGCAGACCCTGTTCCGGATGGGGGTGATCATCCCGAACGTCACCTCGGTCGCGGCCGTCACCCTGATCTTCGGGATGATCTTCGCCCACGGGTTCGGCCTGGCCAACTGGGTGCTCGGCTGGGTGGGCGCCAGTCCGGTCGACTGGACGGCCAACGTGTGGTCGTCCTGGCTGGCCATCGCGACCATGGTCGACTGGCGCTGGACCGGCTACAACGCCCTGATCTTCCTGGCCGCGATGCAGGCGATCCCGACCGACCTGTACGAGGCGGCAGCGATCGACGGTGCTTCCCGCGGACGCCAGTTCTTCTCCGTCACCCTGCCGCTGCTGCGCCCGACCCTGCTGTTCACCACGATCATCTCGATCATCGGTGGCGTCCAGCTCTTCACCGAACCGCTGCTGTTCTCGCAGGGTTCGGGCGCCATCCAGGGCGGCTCGCTGCGCCAGTTCCAGACCGTGACCATGTACATGATCGAAAACGGCTTCACCCGCTTCGAGTTCGGCTACGCGGGAGCCATCGCCTGGATGATCTTCCTGTTGATCCTGGCCATCTCACTACTGAATGTGCTCATCATCCGCCGGATCAGCTCGGCCGACTGAGAGGAACGACGTTGACCACGATCACACCGGTCCCGGCTCACTCAGCCGATCCGCACGACCCGGCGCCGACACCGCGGCTGAGCCGCAAACTCGCGGACAGCAATTCCCGGCTGTTCCGGGCCAGTCCACTCAACTATCTGGTGCTGGTCATCACTTTCGTGCTGTCCGCCTTCCCGCTGTACTGGATGCTGGTGATGGCTTCCCGCACGAACGACCAAATCGTCGCGCTGCCGCCACCATTGACCCCGGGCAGCCGACTCGGTCACAACGTCCACGCGCTGTTCGCGAACCCGGACGTGATGTTCGCCCGGGCTCTGATCAACAGTTTCATCGTGGCCGGAACGATCACGGTCGGGGTGGTCACGTTCTCGGCGCTGGCCGGCTTCGCCTTCGCCAAGCTCCGGTTCCGCGGCAGTAACGCGCTGCTCGGCATCGTCGTTCTCACCATGATGGTGCCGATCCAGCTCGGCACCATCCCGCTCTACATGATGATGGGCTGGCTGGGGCTGACCGGAACCCTGCCGACCGTCATTCTCCCCTTCCTGGTAAGTGGTTTCGGCGTCTTTATGATGCGCCAGTACGCCGGCCAGGCGGTCCCGGACGAGCTGATCGAGGCGGCCCGGGTGGACGGTGCGTCGACTTTGCGAATTTTCGTCAGCGTGGTGCTGCCCGCGTTGCGCCCGGCTGCGGCTATTCTAGGTCTGTTCACCTTCATGCAGTACTGGAACGACTTCCTCTGGCCGTACGTCGCGCTCGATTCCGACCATCCGACCGTCCAGGTCGCGCTGTCGCGGTTGTCGAGCGGCTACTACACCGACCAATCGCTGGTGATGGCGGGCACGCTGATGGCGACCCTTCCGCTGATCATCGTCGTGGTGCTTTTCGGCCGACAACTGATCAGCGGAATCATGGATGGAGCGGTCAAAGCGTGAGCGAACTATTGAGTGAGCGTACCGAAAATCTCATCTTTCCGGCCGATTTCGTCTGGGGCGGGGCAACCGCCGCCTATCAGATCGAGGGCGCGTTCGAGGAGGGCGGACGAGGCCCGTCGATCTGGGACACCTTCAGCCACACCCCGGGCCGGACCGCGGACGGCGACACCGGCGGCGTGGCGATAGATCACTTTCACCGCTACCGCGACGACGTGGCCGTGGTCGCCGGGCTCGGTTTGAAGGCCTACCGGTTCTCGGTCTCCTGGCCGCGGATCCAGCCCGGCGGGACCGGCCCGGCCGTCCAGGCCGGGCTGGATTTCTACCGCCGACTGGTGGACGAACTGCTCCGGCACGAGATCGACCCGTGGGTGACGCTGTACCACGCCCCGGGCCGGACCGAACCCGCCGCCTCGCTCCGCGCCGTCCATCATCTGCTGCTTGGGCACGGGCTGGCCGTGCGGGCCCTGCGGGGCGCCGACCCGAAGCTGCGGCTGGGCCTCACCCTGAACCTGTACGCCGTCGACCCGGCGAGCGACGATCCGGCCGACGTCGATGCCGCCCGGCGGGTGGACGGCCTGCAGAACCGAATCTTCCTCGACCCGATGCTGCTGGGCCGCTACCCCGACGATGTGCTGCGTGATGTTGCTCACCTCGGCGGGATGGGTGAGGTCCAGGACGACGACCTGGCCGTGATCAGTTCCCCGATCGACTTCCTCGGGGTCAACTACTACACCCGGCACGTGGTCAGCGCCGGCCCGGGCTCCGGATCCCCGACGGCCCAGGCCGGCCTGCCCGTGGTCGACAGCCAGCCTGGGGTCGATCCGCAGCCCGCCGGCGACTTCGAGTGGGCCTGCGGCTACGGCAAGCGATTCGGCATCATTCACATCGACTACGACAGCCTGCAACGTACCCCGAAGGACAGCGCCGGCTACTACGCGCGGGTGGCCCGCACCGGACAATTGCCGATCAAGTCATAATCAATGACCATGAGCAGTTCTGAATCCTCGCGGCGGCCACCGACCCTCGAAGAAGTGGCTGCGCTCGCCGGTGTCGGCCGCGGTACCGCCTCCCGGGTGATCAACGGCTCCACGCAGGTCAGCGAGGCCAGCCGGAAGGCGGTGCTGCAGGCCATCGACGACCTCGGCTACGTGCCGAACCGGGCGGCCCGCTCACTGGTCACCCGGCTGACGGACGTGGTCGCGCTGGTCGTCTCGGAGTCGGAGGAACGGTTCTTCGGCGAGCCGTTCTTCGGTCAGATCGTGCGCGGGGTCAGTGGTGCCCTGGCCGGTACCCAGCGCCAGTTGCTGCTGACCATGGCCCACCGGGCCCGCGACCGCGGCCAGCTCGACAATTACCTGAGCCGGCAGCACGTCGACGGGGTGCTGTTGCTGTCCCTGCACGGCGACGACCCGTTGCCGGCCCAACTGGCCCATCGGGGGGTGCCGGCGGTACTGGGCGGACGGCCGACCGAGCCGACCTCGCTGCCGTTCGTCGACGTCGACAACGCCGGCGGCGCTGCTCAGGCCGTGGCGCACCTGGCCGGCCGGGGCCGGCGCCGGATCGCCACCATCACCGGCCCGCAGGACATGAGCGTGGGGCTGCTGCGACTGGAGGGTTACCGGAACGCGCTGGCGCAGGCCGGCCTGCCGTTCGACCCGGCACTGGTCGCCACCGGAGACTTCAGCGAGCAGAGCGGCTGGCTGGCCACTGAGGAGCTGCTGGAGCGGGCGCCCGATCTGGACGCCGTCTTCGCCGCCTCGGATCAGATGGCCCTCGGCGCCCTGTCCGCGCTGGCCGCCCGGGGACGGCGAGTACCGCAGGACGTCGGCGTGATCGGTTTCGACGACTCGCCCAGCAGCCGGTACACGACGCCGCGGTTGACCACCGTGCACCAGCCGGTCGAGGAGATGGGGGCCGAGATGATGCGGCTGCTGGGCGAGCTGATCGCCGACGCCGAGGGGCCGCAGGAGAACGTCCTGCTCGACACCCACCTGGTGGTCCGGGAATCGGCCTGAACACCGAATCAGCCTGAGCACCGAATCGGCCTGAACACCGAATCAGCCTGAACACCGAATCAGCCTGGGCTTTATTCCTGTTCGCGGGCAATCGCGTTGACGGCGGCGGCGGCCATCGCGCTGCCGCCTCGACGCCCGCCCACCACCAGGTACTCCAGGCCGAGCGGATTCGCCGCCAGCGCCCGCTTCGATTCGGCGGCGCCGATGAACCCGACCGGCAGACCGAGGATCGCGGCCGGTGCCGGAGCGCCGTCCCGGATCAGCTCGAGCAACCGGAACAACGCGGTCGGGGCGTTCCCGATCGCGACCACGGACCCTTCCAGCCGGTCCGCCCACAGCTCGATCGCGGCCGCGCTCCGGGTGGTCCGGTGCTCCCGGGCCAGCTCCGGCACCCGGGGGTCGGTGAGCGTGCAGATCACCTCGTTGCCGGCCGGCAACCGGGACCGGGTGATTCCGCTGGCCACCATCCGGACATCGCAGAGGATCGGGGCCCCGGCCAGCAACGCCGCCCGGGCGGCCGGCACGGCATCGACGCTGGCCTCGACGTCCGGGGCCAGATCGACCATGCCGCAGGCGTGGATCATGCGGACAATGACGCGGGCGACGTCGTCCGGGCGGCCGTCGAGGTCGGCCTCGGCCCGGATGGTGGCGAACGAGTCGCGATAGATCTGCGCGCCGTCCACCCCGTACCGCCCCGGCCAGACGCCACCGGCCCATTCGCCGCCGGGTCCTTCGCCGCCAGGTCCTTCGCCGCCGGATCCTGCGCCACCGGCCGATTCGCCGCCAGGCCGTCCGCCGCTAGGCCATTCGTTGTCCCCGGACGCCCTACCCACCCCCACTGTCACGCCCCGATCCTAGGTCACCGCCTCGCCGCCAAGATTGGGGAGGATCCAAGCCTGCCTATGGCCGAGGCCTTCCCCAATCCGGTGCGAGCTGATCCAGGGGGAGCTGGCAGTGGGGGGCGCAGGGGCGCGGGCGGCCGGTCCAGCCGCAGGCCATCAGGTGGGCCGCGACCATTCCGGCCACCTGACAAGGCCGGCCCGCGACATCCCGCCAGCCGAAGCGGAGCACCAGGTCACCGGTAGTTCTGATCGCGTTGTCCCGGCGCAGGTCGCGAAAGGACTCGTCCGGTGGATGCGCCTCACGGCCGTCCAGCTCCACCACCGTGGCGAACTCCAGGTACCGGACGTCGTAGTAACGACGTCGACCGGCTGCCTCCTCGGCCTGGTTACGCAATCCGGCCGGGAGCCCATGGGCGCGCTCTACCCCCCCCGGGCGTAACGCAACTCGAGCATGGTGGTGACTCCTTCGGAAGCTTCCTCGAGGACACCAGACAACAGCGAGCGCCACCGATGCCGGGGACGCGCCCGCAGGTGTGACGACAGCCGATCCGCCGTCGTGAGCCGACGTTGAATGGCCCGCAACAGGACGTCGATCGCCGGTTCCGCCTGGACTTCTCGATCAGCCACGTCGAGCACGGCGCTTTCCAGTTGAACCCGGGGCGGCCGGGCCGCGGGGTGCACCACCCGGGACAGGCCATGCCGGCGGTAAATCCTCACCCCGTCTCCGGAACCGGCTCGCCGGTCATGAGGGATCGCCACGTCAACGATCTCTGGACACTTGTCGATCACACCGGCCAGCCAGAGTGCCGTCCGGTGACTGGCTGCCGCCTGTTGCCCAGCCCGGAGAACCGCGGCCCAAACCCGAGCCCGGTCGGGAATCGGGCCGGTAAAGGTGGCGTACACACCGTCGTGGAGCCGGCGCCAGCGACGGCCCCGAATCTCACCCTTGGCTTGGTCTGGAGTCAAACCCGCGGCGCTGAGTTGTCGGCAAGCAACGATGCCTTCCTGCTCGGCAGCGATGGCCGGCCAGACCTGATCGAACCCCGAAGACCGTTTTGGCACGGTGAACACCCTGACGCAATCAGAGCCGCCCGCAGGCCACCTGTGGATAACCCGGAGCGGGGAGGATCCAGGCCTGCCTATGGCCTAGGTCTTCCCCGGTCTGGGGCGAGCTGGGCGTACAGGGGGGAGAGGTGGGCCAGCAGGCGGTCACCGCCGAGAGCGGCACCGGGTACGGGCAGCGAGCGCAGTAGCAGGTCGACCGGAAGTTCCGGCTGGCTGGGCAGGGGCAGGGTCTCCCCCGCTGTCCAGAAGCTCAGGGCCGCGTCGGGCCCGGCCGCCGCAGCCAGGCGGGCCGCCGCGAGCGCACCACCCGCGCCCGCACCACCCGCCGCCGCTCTTCCCGCGCTCGCCGCAGCATCCAGACCACCCACCGCCGCACTTCCCGCACCATCCGTGCCACTTACGCCACCAGCACCAGCACCAGCACCAGCACCAGCACCAGCACCAGCACCAGCACCAGCACCAGCACCAGCACCAGCCTCGGGAGTCTCGGCGTCCGGCGAACTTTCCGGGCCCACGGAGCTTTCACCGAGGTCGAGCACGGCGGCGGCACTCAGCACCGGTGGGAGGGCCCCGGTGGTGTCCTGATCCTGCGCTGGTGCGGGCCCCGCCGTCGGCTCGCCCCCGCGCAGGTCGCGCAGTCGCTGCAGCAGCGTCTCCCGGGGGCGCCCGCGCCAGCGCAGGATCAGGAACGGGTCGTCGTCGAACCGCTCGGCCAGCAGGTAGAACACGGCCGCGAGGTGCTTGCACGGGACCGCGGAGTCCGGG
>Ga0265340_10000558_pt1 | contig 20671 bp, 9 predicted proteins | sample 4CB225metaG_FD_202082 | JGI IMG/M metagenome (GOLD analysis project Ga0265340, IMG submission 202082) | Rhizosphere microbial communities from Carex aquatilis grown in University of Washington, Seatle, WA, United States - 4-CB2-25 metaG | ecosystem: Host-associated > Plants > Roots > Rhizosphere...
GCGGTAGAGGTGATACTCGTTTACCCCCACGCAGTAATACCAAACATTCTTGTTCTGGGGATCCAAAGTGATTCTCGACATCGAACCATTGGCGTACCGAAAATTTATCCCTGGTACATTTGTCCAATTCAAGCCGCCATCGTTTGTGGTTCGTACACATTTAGCGCTGCCATACATCCATATCTCCGTTGGCAGGCCGCTGCGAACGAGCGCCTGCTCACCACAATCCGCTTTTTCAACTATCTCCCAAGAGTAACCGCCATCCTGCGACATGGAAATGAATGTCGGACGAGTCCATTGCTGGATTTGGTCAGAGGAGTAGAGGTTGGCAGTTGCTGCAAAAATCGTGGGATGACCCTTCATTGAGCCGACCCATACGTTATCAACCTCAGAATGGGTCAGGACTCCATAGTTCAAGCCGATGAGGATCCCTTTTGAATCAAGATACCCTATCCTAAAAATATCTCCTGAATCCTCATTGAAGCGAAACAGGAGAAACAGACCATCGTGTTTAGCGTACCCAAGAACGCCGAGAAGGATTTGAGGATAGTATTTACCACTCTTTATCGGCAAGTACTTCCAATTCGTTCCATTTGTGGAACTATAAATCGAGTCCGCAGTAGCAAGAATGATTTGTTTCGAACCGACAAATGCGTTTATCAATTTGCCACTTCCAGCGATACCGACACCACTGCTCTTCCAAGAAACACCGTCATCGTCGCTTCGGAATAGTCCGCCCGTTACCGTGCCTGCAAGCAAAAAGGGTTTGTCCCAGTTCACAAATACAAGAACAGAACATCCCACGGGCAGCTTGGACGCAGTCCTACCTTTACCTCGAACAATTTCAGTAGGTAAGCCGGTTTCCGACCTCTTCCATGTAATCCCTTTATCGGTCGAGATGTAAATTGTTCCTCTGACCCGTGCATAATAGTATGACGGTGTTCGTGAGTTAACCATGAACTGGCTAACTTGTTCAGTGAACAAGGTAGCTTTCCAGGTGAAACCGCCGTCGGATGTTTTGATCAACCCAGTTTCTGTCGCTGCAAAAATTTCTTGCGAATTTTCCGGATTAATGTACAATAGCCAAGGTTTGCCAATATAATTTGGCAAAGTCTTCCAATTTGCAGGCGGGTACTCAAGCGATATCCATGTTTTCCCACCATCGAGCGACTTTATCATGAGTGACTCGTTAATGTATGTTTTTGTAGTGATTGCGTAAATCACATTGTCATCCTTTGGATCGACGGCTATGCATTGCACATTTTGGGCAATTTGGTCCCAAGTGTCCGCCTCACCTGTTGAGTTGCGGTACAGATTGTTTCCAAAAATGAGATATATAGAACCATTCGAACCCGAGACAAAAAAGTTCGAATTCGAGATCTGGTTGTTTTGGAAGGCCGTTTCTTGAGATGGCTGGGATAGTGTTACGGTGATTATAAGAAAGCCTGCGGCGATAACGATCAAAAGGCAAGAGCAACAGGGGAGCAAGTGATGTGTGATTTCATAGCCAGAATAGAAACCTGATTTCAAACTCATAAAATGTCCTTTTAAGTTCCACTAATACTGTGGTCAAAATAGTTTTTAAATTCATTTCCGTATCGATCTTTATAAATAAAAAACAAGCTTAACATACCACGTTAGTTTGTGCAGCTGACAAACCGGCAATAAGCTGCTGCGACAAGCGGCAATTTGTTAGTTGTAATTGCCCCATCATTATTTCAAGAGCAACATTTTCTTCACCTGCACGAAATGATTATTAGGATCCGTCGTGCTAACAGCATTGATACGATAGAAATAGATTCCACTCGATACCTCTGCGTTCCATTTCACCCCGTACCAACCGGCTGCTTGTTCCCTATTGACTAATTCCGCGACAACCTGACCGAGCGCATTATAAACTCGTAAACTTACACGACTCGTGATCGGGAGGCTGTATTGAAGCGTGGTCGACGGATTAAAAGGATTTGGAAAGTTTTGCTTGAGTGAAAACTCTTTAGGGATTTCACTTGCCGGTTCTTCAACTGCCGTTAATGTCCCATTTCCTGAGACGGAGAGTGTGTCTATCAGGCTCAGAGCATTGGAACTGACGAGTATTAAACCAGAAGCAGTGCCCGCCGATGACGGTGTAAACCGCAATGTGTCGAAAAAAAACTGGGATGGAAGTATATTATTGCTCGTGGGACGAACATTGAAGGCTGCACTAGTTGACAATATACTTGTTATCTTCAACGTATCTTTTCCAGTGTTGGAGATTTTGATGACAGTGTCTTTGAAACTCCCAATTTCGACTGTTCCAAAAGATACTAACTTACTACTGTATGAAGTTACGGAGTTATAAAGCGCAACATCCCCGATCGGTTTACTCCATAAATAATCCGATGATTCTGTTCTTACCCATATTGTATCTTGCCGATTCCAATTGTTGAGCGTCGCATGAACTGTTGCATATCCTGATCCAAAAACACCGTTGAGCGATGACATGGGTAAACCCTGCCCAAGAAGAACTGCATTAGGATTATTTCCGACAACCACTTCTGCTCCACGTATCCATCTTGTAGGATATTTAAGGTCAACAGGGGAACTCCACCTACCTTGAATATCCTGTGTCCTCAGATGCACATACTGACCTGGCGATAAATTAACGCTTAATATGTTCAACGGAATACTCTGAGCCGCAGTTATCGGGACAGAAGTTCCCCTTCCTTTTCCGGGATCAGAACCAACAAAATATTCAACATAGTTCACAACTGCCGACCTATTCACCCCAACGCCCGTAAACGTTGTTGCACGGGCAGCGCTCCATATTCCATTACCATTCTTAAATCTAATGAAAACAGCTTCGTTGGTCGCTAAGTGTAGATTAAGAATAGTTCCAAGAACGGTGGTGGATGGATTTAGTATAGAAATCGGAATCCCTTTCCCAACACCTGGATCACTGCCGACAAAATATTCACCGGTGGTTATTTGTGATTGTCTCGTAATCACCTGAGCGTTGATATTAAAACACACAGATAGAAATACCAAGACAATCGCAAGCATTCGCAATTTAATCATTGCCTACTCCTTTTTTAGTATCTCGACTGAGCGGTTGCTTGTACATTTACCGAGCCATCAGGATTCAAATAGATGCGAAGATTTGTTACGACTGGAAAAACTGGTGCGTCTGGGCCACCATAATATCCCATGTCAGAGCGAGAACCGTCGGGATCGTAGATGTCGGGCTTCCCAGTATCAATACATGGAGACCCACCACTGAGAGTGAAGTCCGTTGAGGAGGTAAACTGTGGATTGGAAGAAATACAGCCGCTATAACCACCTACACCTACTCCGAACACAGAGTAGAGACCATTCAATGTACCGTAAATATCGATGACGGTATACGGATTAGAAGTACTACTAGTATTTGCCCAAAGTATGCAATTTATAAAAGTACCAGTCGATCCAGACGATATATAAGCCTGAGAACTAGAATATTTGTTATTCACCAAGTCGCAGTTCTGAATGATTGCCGTGGTTCCCCCAGTTATGTTTACACCGTATTTAGGTGAGTTCCAGACAACACAATTGGTAACGGTTCCACCCGACATGGTTATACCGTTGCCAGTGTTGCTCGAAATAGCAAACCACATCATCTTGCCGGAAGACATACTCACTGCAGGGTCGGCGTTGGCAACGATTTGAGTATTCTCATAACCAGAACCTTGCACCACGATGCTTGTTGATATATTTATCTGCTCATTATAGACACCGGGAATTACCTTCACTGTATCGCCAGCAAGAGCGGCATTGACTCCCGCCTGAATGCTTGTGTACTCCCCCAAGCCGGATTTGTCCACGATGATTGTGTTGGATAATAACGATTGAACCGCTAACAAAAGAAGAGCGAAGAACTTAGTGGAGCGTGTCATGGGCATGTCCCTTTCCATTAGTTAAAAGCTGAGAGAACAATTGTATTTTCCGTAAGGTTGAGATTTGCTTCTTCCACAGCTTTGCATACCGCCGTATAGGCTGAGAAATTTCATAAGATTTCAGCGTTCCATCGAGACCGTCCTTCTTCATTGAATGAGATTCGAAATGATTTCCTACAAAAAACACATGGATACTACTTGTATATTTCAACATTAGTCACACTTTTCGGAAATTATTTAACAAATTTATTTATAAAAGTGATTACCCCGAAGCGACCGGATTACTCACTGGGCCGTTATCCCCTTTCGCTCCTTTATATTTGCTTAAAAGGCATAGAAATAAAAAACCCGTCAAAAGTGAGACGGGTGTGGTCAAACGCTGGAATAGTTGGGATTGTGTGGGCCGCAGAAGGTGTTTATGGTAGCACTAGGTGTTTTGAGGATTTTTTGTTGAAAGTCGGATAATTCACAAACTTCTCCCCATCCCACCACCGAACATTGTGCTTAAGTTTGTTGTAATACTCTGCCGTGAGCGGTTCCAAATTATATTTTCCGGACTGCAATGCTTCGGAATATTTTTTTTGAAAACCACTTCCAGGGACGACGCTGACCACTTCTAAACGTTTATTAAGGGTGTAAAAAATGCCATTCATTGCACTCCAGCCATCATCTTCTGTCGTTGCGATCTTAACAAAATCCTCCCCTTCCAACGGCTCCATATCCCCAATCCCGTTATATTTGACAGCCCTTAAGTCTAGACACAGAGATGTGGGGGGGAATAGACAATAAAACAGTTCCTGAGCCCGCCGTCCATCCATAAATCCAGTAAATGAAACAGATGTTGGGCCGGAAATGGAATCAGGGTCTAACGCAGCAACAAAAACAGCGTTTTCGAAATTGTTAATTCCCGTGAACAAAAGTTCTTTCTTCCTATCGCCGTCAACGTCGCTTGCAAAAAGCTTCTGAATTTCACCGACATGCCAATAAAGCTGAACCTCTTTTTTTTGTACCGGGTCTATTTCAGCGATGCATGACGGATAAGCGTTAGGATAGCCGAACGCGACAAAAATCATCGGCTTCTTTAAACCGTATCCCGGGACAACAGCAAAATCATAAATTTCTGTTTGTTCAGCATGCATTCTCCCTTTTTCAATGCCGGAAAGATCGGCAGCAAGGGCAAAATGCCAGCGCTCCGTGCCGGCGTTTGAGTAGCATGTCAACGTATTTGTAGTTGCTTGACCCAAATATTTCTCATTGTAAAGATTCGTCAACACTTCGTTTATGCCATCTCCGTCAACATCGGCAATGAGAAAAGGCCTCATATGTCCGCTTGCAAAATCATCGTTCATGCCGTAATCAGGCGTTCCGACTGCCGGTTTGGTCCAAAGCTTCGCACCCTCTTTATTATACACCATGAGGACATTATTTATAACTTTTGCGTACATAGGATTTGAATCTAGGCGCGGTGAGAACATGTTGAATGCTAGGACGATAGCTACCATGGCAGCGACAGCAAACGAACCTGTCTTAACGGGATGTATCCCTGCGTACCGGATAAACCGGACTGGAAGCGGCGCCCGGCGCTCGGCAATAATTTCAAAAGGAGAGGTCAGAAAATCTTTCTTTCCCGGGCGCGTTAGACCCAGCGACGGGAGAAGAAATTGTCTTTTTCGCAAAAGCGTATCGGCGCGCTCGAAATCTGATTTCGTTGGCGGTTGCTGTATATCCTTATCCAACTCGGCGTACATTTTCCTTTGGAGAGCGACATATTCTGCGGCGAGCATATTCTTCCGCAGATATATTTCAATCGCACTCTTCTGCTCACCGGTCAATCGATCCGGAAAGCGAATGTACAGGTCAAGTTCTTCTTGTGTATATATCTTTTCGCCCATCACTTATACTATTTCTACGTTTCTTGCCGCTTTCTGATTATTCAAATGACGCCATTCAGTAATGCTGAAAATTGTTCCTTAGCTAGTTTTACCAGATATTCCGCCTGATTTTTCCATTGCTGCTTATATTCTTCATGTGTCAAAGCAAAATGCTTTCGAATACTCTTTTCAACAGAGTTCTTGTCCTCGGTGGATTGCCAAAAGCCAGATATAACATCTTTTAACGCTGCGCCAAGTTTTTCTGCATCCTCTTTCGTGCCGATCTTTCTCGGATAATATTTTGTGAAGATGATCTTGTTGAGAAATGACATTACTTCAGTTTCCATTACTTCAATTTCCTCAACAGTCAATTCTTTATCAAGCGCAACGACTTCTTCCTCGTCATTGTCAACATAAAATCTGCGTATTATTTGAACGAAATCGAACAGCGGAACCGACCGTCTGAATTGCGGTCGGTCGGTAAATATGGAAGGGAGAAGCCCAAGGATATCCGGGACCCTATGCATGTGGTCGATCCTGGAAAGCAATTCTTGTTCAAGAACATCCAAAGGAAATTCTGGTTGATTCAACCCCGAATTGTCGCTCTTCATTTGGAGAACTTTTCCGCGAAAATCTTCTACTATTTCCAGAATGGTTATTTTTTTTACTTGATCTTTAACGTTCCGCAGAATTCTTGCTCCGGAAGGGTCTGCCTGCGCATACGTTTTTGCCAGACGAGAAGAAGCTTTTTGTAACACGAATTTCTTAAAGGCAAAATAGACGTGCGTGTCATCCGCATTTTCAAAAGGCGAGTCGAACGATCGTATAAAATTCTCCAGCTCGAATAATCTATCGTCATGATCTTTAGCGAAAATGTCTGCTGTTATGTCGACTCCGAGATCCAATTCCGAGATACCGGTGTTTTCACACAAGCGCAGGACGGAGGGTTTGTGATAAAGCAAGTGTTTCTGAGCGAGTAAACGGGAAAATTGAATCAGAAGAACAAGCTCCTGGCGGGAGATAACGTTCTTTCGAATAGACAATAAGTACGATTTGAGTTGCTCCCCCGTCATCGACTTTCTATAGCTAATGTAAAGAGTACACCAATAATCGATATAATGTTCAATCCAACACGCCGACTTAGTTGAGAGAAATTTACAAAAAGTACGTTATCAAAAACAGTCATTTTGGATAAAAGGTTTTGAGAATTAGCAGGTTTCTTGTTCCTAATGTGTGCTTAAAGCTATCGCAATAGAAATACAGATGCAAACTTGATGCAGGAGATGAATGAAAAGGTTATAGCTTTAATCCGGAGCGACTTCGAAAAGAATCGACCGGAGGATCGCTTTGACGATGCACACTAGAATTAACAAAGTTATCTTTTATTGACCCGATTGACCGGGACTTGCATACGTTCCCGCTTGGTAGACGTTATTCCACGAATCCACATACTGCCGATAAACGTGATTGAAGACCAGTTCAGCCTTCACCTCGACTTCATTCGGAGTGTAAGCGTCCGCCGGCAACCCCGTCGATTCATTCCACAGAAAATCATGAATGAATGACCTTACGGATGCGCGAGTGCCTTCTTTTTCCCTCCAATCAAAAACCTTTAACTGCTCTTTTTTGAGTTTCTCTAAAAGCTCTTTTGCTACTTTCTTTAGAACGTTTCTCTCCCGCGTACTGAGATTAGGTTTTTCCAGAAGGTCGAAAAGCGCCAGAGTCTCCTCGTCAAGCCCTTCGCGTATGGCACGTTTGTCTTCACGATCCAACTGACCGACAAACCTCAGCAGCGCAGTGAATGTTTCTTCAATTGTCACACGATCTTTCTCCAAATTGTACTGAGCGATAATTTCCTGATACCTTTTGTAAAGGTCGACCCGGAGAGGATTTCTTAAGATCATCGCTTGCAAACGTTTTTCTATTTGTGTCTTCAGTTCATAAGTAAGGGTATTCTTCCGCTTGTACTTATTGAATTCCTCTTTCAACTTGTCGAAGTCGATCTTACTGATGTCAAATGTCCGGTCACTCACATCTGCAACCGTGTTAGGCTGAATTGCTTTATCGACGATGGCCTGCAATTCTTTAACAACCGATGTAATATCCGCCTTCTCACGGTCATCCTGGAGCTTTTTGTAGATAATGTCTATCGCTCCATATTCATCTCGAAATTCCTGAACGCCCGGGATCGTGATACACGCTTTGAACTTTCTAAAAACTTCGCGCGCGAGGAGTTCGAAGTTCTTTCGCGTCTCCTCACTCTGGTTTATCACTTCCTTTGCGCCATTAATGGCTGCTATCCTTGGAAAGTCGCGCTTCTCGACGACATCCTGGAGATTGAATTTACGATCCGACAAAAATTTCCTTGTTTCGTCAATCGCCTCATCCAACTCTTCAAGAAGTTCCTCCTCCGGTTTGATAGGATCGACATTTACTTCTTGACCATCCGGAGTAGTTCGCGTAGCGAAGGTCGCGAGAGCTTCACGGAGGTTTTTCAGTATTCCGCAGTAGTCGACGATGAGCCCGTTCTCTTTTTCCTCATAAACGCGATTTGCGCGTGCAATGGCTTGCATGAGCGTATGCGCTTTGAGTGGTTTATCCAAGTAAAGCGTGGCCAGTGATGGAACGTCGAAGCCGGTCATCCACATTGCGCACACTATGGCGATGCGAAATTTATGTTCTGGCTCTTTAAAGGCTAGATCAATATCGATCCGCTTATTATCCGGTGTTTCAAAACCTTTCTTGATTTTTTCACGGTGCGGCGTAATGTCCAGATCCCATCTACGGAAAAGATCCACCTCCCCCTGTTCCTCACTTATGACAACTGCCATTTCAGTCTCACTCAGCCATTGATGCTGGCGGCGTAAATAGATTTCTTCTTGCTCGTCCCTCGCCTTAGCAATGCTCGCATCAATTTCCGACGTTCTTTGCTGCCAGTATTTTTGAATCAAATTAAACATCCGCACGGTCGTTATCTTGTCGATACAGACGAGCATTGCTTTCCCCGTCTCCCACCTGCTTGTATAGTGTTTGACAAAGTCCTTGGCGATCGCATCGAGACGTTTCTCGGCAGTGTACACGTGATAGTCCCGACCTAGTTCGTGTTCGAGGGCCGCTTGCTGATTTGCATCGAGTTCAATGTTTTCAAGAACCTCAGCGACGCGCGCATTGATGTCGCCCATTGTGATCTTTAGCTTTTCGCCTCGTGCATCGTAAAAAAGCGGTACCGTCGCTTTGTCGTCTACCGCACGTTGGAAATCATACGTTGATACGTATTCTCCGAAGATTCTCCGAGTAAGCTCATCTCCTTTGAAGAGAGGCGTTCCGGTGAAACCGATATAGCTGGCGTTCGGTAATGCGTTTCGCATGTTCAATGCCAGGCGACCGTACTGCGTCCGATGAGCTTCATCTGAGATAACTATAAGATCATCACGTTTGGTATATGGAAGCGAAGGATCGACATTCTTGTTAAACTTGTGGATCATCGAAAAAACATAGGGCAGGTCTTTCTTTAGCAATTCCTCTAAATCATCGCCCGAGCCAGCTCGGCACTGAAGCTTATCATTGTCTGCAACTCCACAACCCGCAAAGGTCTTATAGATTTGGGTGTCGAGGTCCTCTCTATCTGTGAGGATGAGAAACATGAAGCTCCCAGGAAGTTTCCGGTGGACTTTTTGAGAAAAGAAAACCATAGAATATGATTTCCCGCTCCCTTGTGTATGCCAAAAAACTCCAAGCTTCCCCTTCCGTTCTTTCCGTTGCTTCACTGCTTCAATTGCTCTGTTGACTCCGAGGAATTGATGATTGTGCGCCAGAATCTTTATCAGCTTTCCTGTGCTGTCATCGAATGCAATGAAGTTTTCAAAGATGTCCATGAAATTCTCTTTACTGCATACTCCCTTCAGCAGTGTCTCCATGTCCACCACTCCCTCGTCTTCTTCGGCAAGGCGCTTCCATTCATGGAAGTGTTCGAACTTGGCAGAAACGGATCCTATCTTTGCCTCACTCCCATTACTTAAAATTGTAATCGCATTGTGATGAAATACTTCAGGAATCGTATCTTTGTAATCACTCAAGTTGTCATCATAAGCCCGACGGATATCCTTATGAATATTTTTTAATTCGATGAAGATTAGTGGGAGCCCGTTTACGAAGCATATTATATCAGGCCTTCTACGATAGAGAGCGCCTTGAATCCACAACTCGCGAACGACAATGAAATGATTCTTTGATGGTGTAGTAAAATCGAACACTCGAAGTTTGCGTGATTCAACGCTCCCATCTTTTTTCTTTATTGAAACAGGCACACCGTTCTTACACAGTTCATACTTTTCATTATTAAGCTGAAGTGGCGATTTTGCGACATTCAATTCTAGAAGCCGCCGAATCGCAGACGCGTATGCTTCTGCGGGCAAGCCTGGATTGAGCTCTTCAAGCCCTGCACGTAGATACCGCACCAATACGACATCACTCTCCGATTCGCGACCAAGTGTCCCATTTCGACCTAGAATTTCTTCATTATAGGCATAAACAGATTCCCAGCCTAGATGGTCACGAAGGTAGTTTGCAGTTGTCTCCTGTATTAGCTTATCTTCTGAGTAATCGTACGTCATAGCCGCTCAGTATCCTGGATATTGATTTCAACATGGTATCTAGAAGCCTCAATGGCCCTCTCAGGAACAACTTCTATTATTTCTTCCAGTGTTTCTCTTTTGTGAATTGGGTCGGCTAGCACTAGGAAATAATAATCGTTCAGCGTCTTTTCGTAAACACGATAAATGTAATACCGCTCAGCATAGTCCCGAGCGGCTGCAAGTTCATTTCCCTTTAGATTGATCGACCCTTTTTCGTTGACACTTCCTTTCACTTCAATAAAGCGTGCGACATCATTAATATCCTTTTCTTGAGTGGGATACGCAACAAACCGATCTCGATCAGCTTCTGATTCAAAGCTTAAGATATCGCATTTCGGTCCCTTGTACCCAACAACGCCTGACACCCTAATAGGAAACCTGTTTTCATGCTCCTCGAACGCCTCTGCGAGTTCTTCGCATCGATTTGAATCGGTAATACGATGCACCGTGCCCATTCCTCCGGTGTCTACGGGAGTTCTCCTGCCAACTATTGGCCTCTTTTGGGATGATGGTGCGGGCACATGGGTCTCCGGGTTCACGCCAAGGGAATCTGGATTAATAGGCGCAGGGATTTCTTTAGGTTGAGATTCAGGATTCGCTGGTCCTTCGGATTTTTCGGGAGTGTTAGGTTTCGCTCCAAGTTCATCACCGGTTTCGGGAAGAAGCGGGAGGATTATCGGAGGCAGGATTGTATCAACTAATCCCAATTGTCGCGTCAAATCGTCGATATCTGGCATTTCGGATTCACCCAACATACGTCGTAGCAGTTCCATGCGGTCTGATTCATCACATTGAACAAGACGAGCAAAGTCACCTCCGCTTTCGATATTAAAGGTTGTGGCCACAATTTGTCCCAAACTGTCTGCAAACATGGCCGCTCGGAAAGCAGCCCTCTCACCGTCAGGTACAAGTATGTATGCACAATCATCTTTTATTAACCAGGTAAATGATATCTCGAAGTCCGTCTCGATAGTGGTCGTTTCGTATGTGAGCCTAACATGTAATTCCTGACAGGTTACAAGCTTCAATGCTTTCAGACCTACAAACTCTCCACTCTTTTGTGATTTTGACTGTCGCAATGCAAGCAAGTACGGCTTAATTCGATCGAATTGAACTCGAAGATCATGACACTCTTCCCGCTCAACCGGCGTAATGGCGCTGTAAATAATTTTCCTTTTATCAAGAGGCTCGACTCCAAAAATCCTTCGGATTTGCTGATTTCCTCTTCTTTTTGGCAAATCAACAATCTTTATCCGCGATGTGAGTATCTCAGGAAAATCCTCGGAGTCTGCGTGTCGCAGGTCTTGAACTGGATAGTATTTCGCTCCATCAGGTCCTTTGCCCCACATTAGTCCTTTACGTGCGAATTCTGAAGGCGGTTTTTCCCAACCCAGCAGATTTGTATCCACCCGATTCATAATACTCAAATAAAGTGTTTTAGCGTTCAAGCCACTCGGATCTTTCTCAGGTAGGCTCAGTAATATTTTTTCAATTTCCTTTCTCGATAGATATGTTAAATCAGGTATTACGCCTGCATTCTCTAGCGCTCGTCTGAACATCACTGGGTCCTTGATGTAGCGGTCAAGCAGTGGGTGTTGGTACAGTGCGGGGGTCGGAAATATTTTTTCGAGGCTCCGTTCGGCCAACATACATTCGACCGGTTTCTTCTTAACACCATCAGCAACGATCAGCCACGCCGCATTCTCGATAACCCACTTTGCATGATGCGGTAGCGGTCCAGAATATTTTCTTCGTTTATACGCGGAGCCCGGGATAGCACTAAAAGATGCAAAAGTGGAATCATTGACACGCCATTGACTACAACGAGTATCAACGGCCAACCATACAAGGATTGCTGCTGCATCGGCTTTTACAAATTTTTCAACACTATCAATTGAAAATGCATATTCAATTCTTGGAGCACCGAGAGACCACCTTGAATTACAAGTATAATCCTCCAATATGACGCCTCCAGAATCAAACGGAAGGGTATCGATAACATGATCTACGTAGGCTTGCTCTAAGGTTTCGATTCTCGTTACTCGTGGTAGATCAGCTACTCCAAGCCATTTTAGAAAACTCAAATACCGTTCATCCGTTCCATCGATTTCCAGGTCTGCCGCGCTCGCCAATAGTTTTTCTGGGGTCGATTCATACAGTACGGCAAGCCAATCTCCATTCCCGGAATACGACTCGCTGAAATACAATTCCCTTGCGCTCACATAAGATCGGGCCTTAGTGAATAGAGGGACAGAAAGTCTCTCGGGTAAGGAGGCGTCACCTCTACCTTCATAGAGATAGAAAAATGTATAAATTACGTCCCTATGAGTTTCCGCTGTAAGCTCAGGCCTCGCCGCAATTCTTTTGTTCGTCTCGGCGATAACGGCAGCGGCTATCGAAGCTAATGAGTATTCGTTTACACCAAAAGGGCTAAGCTTGACACGTAATTCTCGAACTTCCGTCAGCTCAAACAATTCCATCAATCGATTTCGAAGATCTTCTTGAATGAATTGGATGTTGAGCCATGCAGGCAATTGGAAGTTCTGCTGCTCCCGAGATTGAAGGAATGATCGACCGGAGGCCGTTATCTTCCTTCCCGCTTGGTCAATCAATAATTCTGGAACAGGTGCGGTAGGAACGAGATTATATCTCACTAGATTTACTATCAGTCCAGCTCTTGAATCAACATCCTGAAATTTAACTAGATTAAGGCAATTCGCAAAATCCTCACTTGGAAGAGTCCTTACCCCGAGCAAATCGTAGAATCGATTGACCGGTTCATTGATAGGGACAAGGGCGATATCACCAAATTGTTCAATAGGTAGCCAATCGACTGAGCTGGCATTAATTCTTGCGGTTTCATCTGCTGAGACATGGACACCTGCTCTCGTTGGGATAAGAGGTAGTTTCCGAGACTCATTTATTAATTGAGTTTCGAATTCGAAGTCATTTAAGAATTTGTCTAGCTCATCATTTTTCGAAAGCAATTTTACTCTTGACCAAACATCTTCGCGAACGTCTTGGCGGGCAGCAATTTCTACAAGAAACTTTGCTAGCTCATTGAAGATCTCTCGATTCGTTGAACTTGGCCTTGGATGTTTTCTGTTTGTTTCCAACTCAAGCGTGACGTGGCAGAAAAAGGGATAAGGAAATTTCATTTCAAGAGGGAAAAAAGAAAACAAAGGGGTTGAAGGTTTAATGTCTTGATTCCGAGGAATGGCGATTACGATGCCGTAGTCATTATTTTCTGCTCCGGCGCCCGGACCAATCCTCTTTTTTTCAATCGAACCCGTTTTCCTAAATATGTTCCACACAACTTCTTGCGAATTCTGCCAGCGAAGCGTAACAGTTTGATTTAAATGATCGCGCTCAACAATTTTCCAATGCCGGTGGACCTCTCCATCGATACGGATATAGATTTCATCAAGTGAACCAACAAAGAGTAGAATCGCAGAATCTAATGAATAGAGCTGTTTCTTTGCCTCATCATAATAATCTGCTCTGTCAAAAGGAATCCCGACTACAGTATCAAACGAATCCCTCCGGCATTGAAGCATCTTTTGATATAGCTCCACACCGGCCATTTCTTGCTCGTTCACATAACTTGGGAAGGGCAATATCGGAACAATTAATTCTTCGGAGGAAGTCTGCTCCCTCTGTACAAGTTCACCTATATTAGGGTTTTCTCTTACAATTTTGTTAAGGATTTCTATTCGCTTAGAATCTAGATATGCCAAACTGAGATGACCACTAAAGATGCTGGGTTGTTTACACCAATTGAGAATCGAACGGAATCCGAGCCCCTTCTGTCCAATTAAATTCTTTCGCTTCTTCTTTGGGCTGATATGACTAAAGAGGAGCGAATTCACACCACCGATTGAGAAAGGTTCGCCAGTGTTCGCAATAAGAAGATAATCCTTACAAAGATCTATATAAACCTTGCCACGGATATCTGCCTCGGCTGCTGCATCATTCGAATTTTGGAGTAACTCATATACTTCGCGCCCGAGATAGTCTTTCGTAGTCTCATTCTCAGAATTAAAATCTTGAATTAATCGCTGTGGTTGTTTTAGATAGACATCGACATTTGTTGCCTCCTGTTTTGCCAACCAGGATTTCCACTCTTCCGCAGATTGTGGCACGTACTGATCAGTAAAATTCATCTTCGGTAAAGAAATTGGTTAGTCTCCGTATGGACTTTCAGACTCATCACGCTTAGCCTCACGATCGTATGAATCTGCCAAGCTTCTGAGGGAAGTAGCAAAGCGCACAAACCCCTGACCATCGACCTCTGCCGCCTTCTGGCGCCAGCTGTTCGCTATATCTCGTTCTTGTTTTCCCCCGGTATAACCGTGCGTACCTCTCATGTTAAATTTTTCGACGTTAAATGCTAGGCGCATTTCGTCGGAATCCCTTTTATTGAGGTGTTCAGCTATAGACATGTGAATCCATAATCCATTGGGATCCGCTGGAGCATATGCAAACACTCTTCCGATTTGATCGAGAGCAATTGGCAAGTGGCCAGATTCTTCACACAGTTGTTTGACTTTTTCTACCCAGGCATTTAATTTTAATTGGTCAACAGTACCATCGGGATTTGTTCCAGGAGGTGTCCTCCATTGGTGTAATAAGTCGAAGGCTTGTGACGCCAGTTGCTTCCTTTCTTCAGTTACCGCTTGGCCTCCTTCCTCTTTTTCCCTTGCTGACTTGAAAACCGTTCTAATGACTTCACAAAAAAAGTGCGGATCATCAGCCAATTTTCGCTCAAGGGCCTTCGGACCCCTACCGAAAAGATGATCAAGCAGGGGAAGAAAAGCCCACTCGATTTGTGCCAGCACACCTTGATCGACATCAGATCTATTCTGCAACCACTTGATTAGTTCTGTCACTCTGTGTTGATCAAATGTGTACTTCGGTTCAGCAGATTGAGTTATCGCAAGCAGAGTATCACATACTTCGGTGACTGTCGGTTCGATTTTACAATGGAGCATCCAATCGATACAAGCAATCGCAGCGTTTGGTCGATTGAATTGAAGCAGTAGCTGTAGTGCTTCTTTCAGATCATCATTAAGTTGATAAGGCCTGGCATCAACTTGTTGCCAATACAATTTCCTATCCTGATTGAGAAGTGCGTTCGCTCTTGTCCAAGCGTCCTTAGTGAATGGAAGACAAACAAAGAATTGTGCTTTTTCTTCGTTAGTCCAGCCAGATTTGTCAATATCGTCTGCCCATTTCCAACCAAGCTGATGGAATCTCTCCCATATATATCCTCGAACAACTTCTGATATTACTTTGTCACCATCGATCAGTTTGCCAGGGAAGAGAACAGGGTCATGATTTGCCTCCTTAATTCTTCCCAATGCTTGACCTACCTCAGATGGGTATTTTGATGCACGAGCAAATTCCAAAACGCCGGCAATCCCGAACGAAGCTGTTATTTCTCTAACAGCGGTGGTTCTTTGATCCGCAAGGTCTTGATCCTGTTCTTTGTAATCATCTTTCAAAGAGTATATTTCATGATCTCCGAATAGACGTCGGTATTTGTACTGAGGCGAAGATGGCTCAAGTAATTTTGCTACTTCGACTATTCTGTTCACCGCTTCAACAGGCATAGCCCATTCTGCATCATGAAACTTTCGATGTTTGAACACCATTTTTGTTAACTTTTCCCATATCTCAACTCTTTGATTGTCAGGCAAATCAACAATAGCAGATGAAGATAAATGTGCCAATAAATCCGATAAGGCTGTCCAAGAAAGATTGTCTAATTGATCCACCAACTCCCGAATTCTGTTGAGATTATCCTTAGCACGATCTACTGCCATAGATATGTAATATTGAATCTGTTCATTGTAGTCTTTTACTGAAATATTTGGTCGTTGATTTAGTTCATTACTACGATACCCATCGGGGACATAATCCCGGTATTGTGGTGTATGGCTCCCTGATGACACCTGATGAGCATTTGGCAACAAAGACAGAATTAGCCTCCAGGCAATTTCCGGACACTCTTTGAAAAGAGTCGCAATTGAAGATTTCCTTATTTCAACTCCAGCGGATGTTTGAGGTAGCCAAGGCAAATAGATTGTTGTGAGCGAATTCATGGGGCGATTTGCCCAATTGCCTCCGGGATCAATCTCAGAGAGCTGGCCTAACAAGATGGTCACCCTCGGAAGGAATTCCGGGCTCCAAGCAAGGGACTCCAATCCCCACAGCACCCCCGTTATGTAATTCCATCCACCAATAGCTCCTCCCTCCTGGGCAAAAATGGACCGAAATAGCGTGTTGGATTTGTCATTTAGTTTTTTCTCTATCGCGTCAAGAAATTCTGTGGGACTTGCTTCGGCAAGCAATGGCAGATAATCATTAAAGCTTGCCCATACAACCCAATCATCGCTTGCAAGCAACTGACGAACAAGGAGTGCGGCTGTTACTTCAGCCTTGTTTGCAGAGCAGGAAGTAAGTGCAAGTGGAAATGACCCAACAAGCGCAGCTCCCTCGGCTATACCCTGTAACAGTGATTTAGAAAAGACTCGATTTTTGCCGTAAACTGAGGCTGCATATCGTTCATCCTTAGGTAATTCAAATTTTGGATCCTTTTCGGTTAGGACCGAGACAGCAATTTCCTTAAACCGATCCAAGTGGTCATCATAAATGAATGATCCAAATTTTGGCCATAAGTCTTTGCGATTCTTGAATTTCCATTTTCTATTTTTTTGTTCAATCAGAGAATCTGGCTGGAGTGCCAGATCCTGAACTGGACGAATCCACTTACGATATTCAATGTCAGTTATTTTTTCTATGATCTTCTTGTCATCACTCAATGATTCATCCCAAGCGCCAACTAAGAATACTGACGCCATTTCGGATGTGAACACTTTTTGTTCGAGACCGGCTTTTATCTCTTGCTCGATTTTTGAAATGAGTTCACTCGGAATGACTCTTATTTCTTTCTTAGCGAAAGCATCAGTGATCTCTATGGAAAATGAGTCTTTCGTCAGCACACCTGCATTTTGATCACAATAGCTAACTTCCTCAAAAACTTGAGCCCACAAGCCAGCTACGTTGGTTGGCAAATGGATCCCGATTATTGTCTGTATTAGTGATCGAATAACTCCATACTTAATATCAAAATCATAACCCATCACGTGGAACGACTTCAGGAATTGCCACAACTCTTCATCGGTAACGGGTGTCGCTTTGGCGCTATCAAGATGATGGCGGAAGGCTAACAACTTTTCTTGTTTTTCTTTGTCGCTGAAATGAGCTCTGCTTATCCGATTTAGAAAATCATTCGCACTGTCTGATTCACGAGCCCACTCAAGGATTGTTTTGACATTTTCATTGTCAGTCTTGCTGATTAGGCCAGTAATAAGTGCAAGTACGTCGCTCCCGACCGTAAATATCGCGGGGTCACAGAAATCATTCCACATACTCTTTATTACTTCACCGAATTCTGTGTGACCCTCAGTAAAACTAAGAGAGTGTTTAATTTGACCTAATAATCGCGCTTCTCTTCCATCGGAAGGATTCTTTACGAACACGACGAGATCGTCTGTGCTGTATCCGGCGTACTTTCCTTGAAGTTTTATTTTATAAATAGGCCAGACCGGCAAAGCCGGCGCAAAACCGCCCGATAGCATGAGAACTGCATAAGCAGCTTGTATGTGGATTTCAAAATTTTGCCCACCTCCGCCCGTAGAGAATGGATTACTTAATTGTTTATCGTCTGACATATTCTATCTCTTTCTTTATACTTCAATTTCTCCGCTCATTAGTTTGGGAAGTAACAGATCACGTGCTTCACCGAGCAATTTGTTTTGAGAGGAGATATTTTCCAGCTGATTGATGATTGGTTCGATAATCTTCTCGAATTCATTGGTCACTTTCTTATTTGGAAGAACAAAGTCCATTTCAGAAATGGTCGCATTCGAGAGCTCTGTTTGATTCGTTGCACCACGGCCAAGAACTGATAGAAGCGGTTCAAGTTTCATTATAGAAAAGCCAAAGTACCATTTAGGTATTTCTTGTTTAGGGCGTACGATAGTAACGTGAGAATCAAAGGTATGCCGTTGGAGCTCCCTTCTAACCTGGGCAACTCTTCCCAATGTTCCCTCGCCTGTAGAATTCACTAGAACATCACCCAAGCGAACCAGTTTACGTGTCGGTACTTCGTTTTTATGCTCTCTGGCAAATTCAAGCGACAACTGACCATCTCGAATACACTTTTGGTTAATCACAGTAAAACCCGTACCCTCTTCGTATTGAGGTGTGATTCCACGAGTAATGGCTTCGGTATAATGGGCGAGCTGGCTTTTTATCCACCCTTCTGGCACACCCTTGACGATTTTTGCGTGCTCGTAGCCAGGAAACCGCAATTGCACAAACCATTCCCTGTAAAGATGACGCGCTGATTTCTCAAGTAATGCCATGCGCGTACCGTTATTCTCCAGAAGGGTATCATAAGCAAAGAGTATAGATCCAATTCTTGCTCGGTGACCTTCCTTCGGATGGAAAAGCAATTCGGTATCTGAGAGAACATCTTTGCTTATCGATTCAAAGATTGCCCCTGAGCTTCTCCCAAAGAAGATTTGACGAGAGTGTTTTAGAAGATAGAATAGGTAATTGTTGGCTTCTGCTGGTCTTATAGCAGCCAGACCCCTACCAATGCAACAGTCTACGTTGCATAGGTTTAATTCTCCTACCGGTGCTCTTACAGTGAAAAGGATATCGTTGGGTCTTGCACGTTTTGTTACTTGGGTTGTGAAGATCCGAATCACTGGATGTCGTTCAGCATAATCACCTTTACCTTGAAAAAAAGGGATCCCATTTCCCTCATCATTGTAAAATTGCGACTTTGGCGATTGCCCCATGATTATCTCACATAGATTCTTTATCCGAGTACGTTCTAAGTTCATGAACACAGTTCCTCAAAGTTCTTCTGAATTGTTTTCGCAAGCTCTATGGCCTTCTCATTAAGCATGTCAAGCTCATCATGTATTTCACCCAATCGCTCTTCAAAGTGGAAATCTTCATCTTCTGCCAATGGTGCGACGCCAACATAGCGTCCCGGTGTAAGGCTCCAATCGTTTTTCTCGATCTCTTTATGCGACACGAGCTTGACAAGTCCTTCCACATCTCGCAGTTTCCCATCCGGGAACTTCTCTTGTAACCAATGGATCTGCCGATAGAAATAGACGGCTTGTTGTAGTGGTTCAATCGTATCTGTTAGAAGCGATCGGTCATCGCCGTTGTTTAAAGATACGGTAAATGCCCGAGCTAACTGAGCCAACTCTTTTCGATCTGAAACATCGAGTATCCCATCTATCTCTTCCGCCATTGTTCGCACTTGTCCGATAGCTCTTACCCCAAGCTTTGCGCAATGTTCTACCAGTTTCAGCAAGCCTTTGATTTGTTCTTCGCCCTTTTCGATTTCCTTGCTCATTCTGTGCTGTTGAGCGTTTATCGCGGGCAAGCCCTTCGAAAGCAACTTTAGTAAGCGGTCAACTTCGGCTACAGCACTTTTATGTGCGCTCTGGAAATCTCTCACGATTTTCTGAAATTCCGCGAGGATGATTTGAAATTCTCGTATCGACTCCTTCTTAATCTCTTTGTTCTTTTGAAGATGGGCATAATGCTTCTCAAGCATTGTCAACATTTTATTTGAGCCTTCATCAAATATCAATGCCTGAGGAATGATCTTGTCGTACTCACCTTTCAATTGACCGAAATAATTCTGAATCAGTCCGAGAAATTTATCTACCTCACCTCGATAGAGCCAAACAATGGCAGAGAGATTGTTCAATTGCTCCGGTGAAAAGTCAAATATCTTTCGTGTCACTTTTCGATTAATGTTCCGGGCATCCAAGAAAAGAACTCTGTCGAGTTTGTCTTTCGGTTTTCCTTTGTCGAAAAACCAGAGTTCGCATGGGACAGAACGGGTATAGAAAAAGTTGGAGCGGATGGCCACCATCACATCGACATGACCGCTTTCTACAAGCTTGCGCCGCACAACGGCTTCATCGTGCCCCGCACTTGACGCCTGAGACGACATAACAAAACCGGCTCTTCCCTTAGCATTTAGATAGCTATAGAAGTAGGATATCCAAAGGTAGTTTCCATTCGATACGGTTTTGCTCTTGTTCACCCCCGGAAGTCCGAATGAGAGGCGTGGATCTTTCTTTATCGCCTCGGAATCTACTCCGTCCACATTAAATGGTGGGTTTGCCATCACAAAATCAGCTTTCCCTAGCATCCT
>Ga0265340_10000559_pt1 | contig 20671 bp, 14 predicted proteins | sample 4CB225metaG_FD_202082 | JGI IMG/M metagenome (GOLD analysis project Ga0265340, IMG submission 202082) | Rhizosphere microbial communities from Carex aquatilis grown in University of Washington, Seatle, WA, United States - 4-CB2-25 metaG | ecosystem: Host-associated > Plants > Roots >...
GAGCGGGGAATTGGGACCGAGGTTTACTACCCCGTGCCGCTGCACTTGCAGAAATGTTTTGCCTATCTCGGATATCGAGCCGGCGATCTGCCGGAATCGGAACGCGCCGCAAAAGAAGTGCTCGCGCTGCCCATGTTTCCTGAGCTGCGCGAAGATGAGCAGCAGCGCGTGGTCAAAACAATCGCCGAGTTCTACAGCCGATAGGCGGCCGCAGAAGCCTCTACTATTTGTGCTTGTGTTTCGCGTGCGCGCCGGGCTGATTGAGATGTTGGGCACGGCGCGCGGCGTACGTGGCCTCGCGGTTGGCCTTCTCCGCCGCCTCCTGCTCGGGCGTGAGCACACGGCGAACGATAGGCTGGTTCAGCTTGTAGGTAATCTCCACCATCTGTCCATCGGCGTTCCTCTTGCGGATGGTAAAGGTCGGCAGATCGCCTTCCTTGCCGAAGACTGCATGGCCGGTCTTCACCGGAAAGAAGCCTTGCAGGTCGCGCTCGCGATACGCGGTCTCGTAGCGGTGCTTTACTTTGCCCCAGGTGAAGACGCGAATCTGGTTGAAGTCCCATGGCAAGCCGTCTTTGGGCTCGTTCAGCATGACCAGATATTGCGGCACCTGCTTTTCCTGGTCCTCGACGGTGCTGAGCACGAAGTAGCCCATGATGCGCTGGCCTTCGGCGTACTGCGCGATCTCCAGCGGAACGTCGAGGTCGACCATGCGCAACAATACCCAGCCGACGCGGCCGGACGAATTGCGCACCAGATACCAATCTTCCATGATCGGCTTCGGGGGCGCCGTTGCATCTTTGGCCGGAACCGCCGCGGTCGTGGTTTTGGCTGGCGCAGGAGTTGGCAAAGCCGGCTGTTGAGTCGGCGCCGGAGGTTTCTGCCCGGGTTTTGTTGTGCTGCCCTTGCTGGTGTTCGATGCCGGTGTTGTGGCGGCTTTCGGGGGGTTCTTCTCCGCCGTGGCGCGCTTCAGGATCTCGACCTTCTCGCCATCCTTCAACTGGTAGAGACGCTCGCCGTCGCGCGATGGCGTAGAGTGCATGTTCAACTCTGCGCGCGTGGTTCCATGGGCCTGCGCCGGTTGGCCGTTGTTGTCCTGCGCCAGTTTCTGGAAGGCGTCGTAAACATCCTGCGTGACCAGGCTCCGTTCTTCGATCCAGCCTTCCTGGCCGCCGTCGGTGCGAACGCGAAGGAAGCGCCGCTGCTTCTCCAACACTTCGACCCGGTCGCCGTTGTGGACGGTCCCGACCTTGTTATACATGGTCGCGACGCGGTCGCGCAGGCTGGTTTCGGGCGCGGAGATGTACATGTACTCGTGCTTGGCCAGCGCCCCCTTCTTGCAGGCGGACGCCAGCGCCAGCAGCGCCAACGCCACACAGCAGAGAAGAATTCGGTTGTGATGAAAGCGGCGAGATGTCACCGGCAGCACAGAACACTATAAACCAGTGGTTAGTGGCCAGGGTCTAGGAGATAGTTACAAAACAAGCACGGGAAGTTGCTCACCTCGGAGAACACGGATGGAGTCCTGGCTTGTCTTCCCCCCGTGTCTCCGCGGTGAATTCGATGTTTACCAGACTCGGCACTGCGGCTTGCGGACCATGGGCGCGTCGGCCTTGCAGCCGAACGCCTTCTGGAACTCCGGCATATTGCCCACCACGCCGTTCACCCGGAATTTGCCCGGCGAATGTTCGTTGACCGTGGCCATCATGCGGGCGAACTCGGGACGCTCGTTTTCGCACCAGATCTGTCCCCAGCCCACGAACAGCCGCTGCTCGGGAGTGAAGCCGTCGATCGGCTTCTCCGGGCTGCCGGCCAGCACGTCGAGCAGCGCCATGTGCGCGATGCGCAGGCCGCCATTGTCGGCGGTGTTCTCGCCCAGGGTCAGCTTGCCGCGCACGTGCACGTCATCGACCGCAACGAAGCCGTCGTATTCGTTCGTGAAGCAGGACTCCAGCTTGTCGAACTGTTCGCGGTCCTTGGCGGTCCACCAGTTGCGCAGATTGCCCTGGGCATCGTATTGGCTGCCCTGATCGTCGAAGCCGTGCGTCAGTTCGTGTCCGATGACCGCGCCGATGGCGCCGAAGTTCACCGCTGCGTCAACTTTGGGATCGTAGAACGGCGGCTGTAGAATCCCCGCCGGGAAGTTGATGTTGTTCTCCTGCGGGTTGTAGTAAGCGTTGACCGTCGGCGGAGTCATCTGCCATTCCGAGCGGTCCACCGGCCTGCCGATCTTGTTGAGCTGCCGCTTGAACTCGAACTCATTGGCGCGCAGGCCATTGCCCAGGGCATCGCCGCGCACGACGGTCAGCGTGCTGTAATCGCGCCATTTGTCGGGATAGCCGATCTTGTTGTCGATATGCGCCAGCTTATCCAGCGCCTGCTTCCTGGTGTCGTCAGTCATCCACGAAAGCTGGCTGATGTCGGCCTTGAGCGCGGCTTCCAGCTCATGCACCATCTTGAGGGTGGCGGCTTTGCTCTCGGGAGGAAACTCCTCGGCCACGTACGCGTGGCCCAGCGCTTCGCCAAGGTCGCTGTTGGTGTACTGCACGCAGCGCTTCCAGCGCGGACGGATCTCCTTCGCGCCGGTCAGGGTCTTGCCGTAAAAATCGAAATTCTCGTCCACGAAGGACTTGGGCAGCAGCGGAGCAGCGCCGTGCACTGCACGCCAGCGAAGGTAGGTCTTCATGTCGCCGAGGCTGTTGCCGGTCACAGTCTGGTTCATGCCTTTGACGAAGTCCGGAACTGAAACATCGAGGCTGTCGAAACTGGGGCTGCCGACGGTGGCGAAGTACTCCTTCCAGGTGAAGGCCGGGCTGAGTTGCTGAAGCTGCGCCGTGGTCATCTTGTGGTAGACCTTGTTGGGATCGCGACGCTCGATGCGGTCCATCGAGGCTTGCGCTAACTCGGTCTCAATCTTCATGACGGTCTCGGCGTCGGCGGCCGCCTGCTGCGGCGATTCGCCGAGCAGCTTGAACATGTTGGTCACGTGCTGCTGGTAGGCCTTGCGCAGCTCAACCGACTTCTCGTCCGTCTTCAAGTAGTAGTCGCGATCGGGCAGTCCGAGTCCGCCCTGATCGGTCCCGGCGATCTCCATCATCGAGTCCTTAGCGTCGGGCTCGGAGCTGAATTCAAACAACGCGTGGATGCCGCGGTTGTGCATCGCACCGACAAGCGCAGGCAGCTGCGATTTGTCCTGGAGAGCGGAAATTCTGTCCAGCATGGGTTTCAGCGGGGCCGTGCCCTTGGCATCGATGCCTGCTTCGTCCATGCAGGAGTAGTAGTAATCGCCGATTTTCTGCTGGTTGGAGCTGCGGCCCGGAGTGTCAGCGGAGTGCTTATCGAGGATGCCGCGCAAGACCAACTGATTGTTCTCGTGCAGCTCGTCGAAGCTGCCCCAAGCCGGCTGATCGGCGGGAATCGCATTGTTCTTGACCCAGTTACCGCAGGCATACTGGTAAAAGTCAACGCAAGGATCGACGGACTTGTCCATCGCGTTCACGTCAAAGCTGGCAAGCTTCTTCGCCGAGCCAGAGGAAGCGTCGTTGTTCTGCGCCTGCGCCGAAATGGCGGCAAGCAGAGTCAGGCAAGCAAGAAGACAGAAGTGTCGCATCAATGACCTCATAAACCTCGTAAGAAAATAAGCGCCAAATTGAATTCCAGTCGCAGTCGCCTACCAGACCCGGCACGCAGGCTCGCGGACCATGGGCTGGCCGGCCTTGCAGCTAAACGCCTCCTGGAACGCGGCCGAGTTCTGCACCGCGCCGTTCACCCGCCAACGTCCGGGAGAGTGCGGATCAGTGATGGCCAGGACACGCGCCTGCTGGTCAGTTACGTTCTGGCACCAGATCTGGCCATACGCCAGGAAGAAGCGCTGCTGCGGCGTGTAGCCGTCGATGGGCTTCACCTGCGTGTTGCCGATGATGTTCATCAGCGCCATGTAGGCGAGCTTCAGCCCGCCATTGTCGGCGGTGTTTTCGCCCAGCGTCAGCTTGCCGTTGAGGTGCACCTCGCCCTTGTCGTCCTTCACCGCGACAAAGCTGGAATACTCTTCCGCGGTGCAGTTCGCCCGCTCTTCAAATGCCTTACCGTCCTCGGCAGTCCACCAGTCCTTCAGGTTGCCGACGGCGTCGTACTTGCGTCCCTGGTCGTCGAAACCGTGGGTCAACTCATGGCCGATGACTACGCCGATGGCGCCGTAATTCACCGCATCGTCCAACTGCTGGCTATAGAACGGCGGCTGCAGAATGCCGGCGGGGAAGTTGATGTCGTTCATCGGCGGCCGGTAATAGGCGTTGACCGTCGGCGGCGTCATCGACCAGTCCTTGCGATCGGTCGGCTTCTGGATCTTGTTGTATTGCCGTTGGACCTCGAACGCGCCTGCCCGCACCGCATTGCCGGCATAGTCATCAGTCTTCACGACGACCGTGCTGTAGTCGCGCCACTGGTCTGGGTACCCGATATTGTTGACGATCGTGGTCAGCTTGCCATACGCCTGCTGCTTGGTGGTGTCGGACATCCAGGTCAACTGCCCGATGTCGGTATGCATGGCCGCTTCAATGGCTTGCACCAATTTGACGGTGCGCTCCTTGCCCTCGGGTCCGAACACTTTGTCGACATACAACTCACCCAGGGCCATGCCGAGATTGCGGTCGGTGGAGCGCACGCAACGCTTCCAACGCGGCTCGTTTTCCTTCTGGCCGGCCATGTATTTCCGGTTGAACTGGAAGTCCTCGTCCACGAACGCCTGCGTCATTACCGGAGCGTAGCTGTCGAGGGTGCGCCAGCGGAGGTAAGTTTTCCAGTCATCGAGCGAGACGCTATTGAGCTGTTCGTTCACCGCCTTGAAGAAGTCGGGATTGCCAACGTTCAAGCTGGTGAACTTGGGCGAGCCGTTATCGGAGAAATACTGGATCAGCTCGAAGTTGGGCGCCACCGCGGCAATCTCGGTCGCCTGCATCATGTGGTCTCGCTTTTTGGGATCGCGGCGTTCGGTGCGGTCCATGGCGGCTTGCGCCAGACCGTTCTCTACGGCCAGCACGGTTTTGGCCTCGGCAGCTGCGGCGTCAGGCTTGTCGCCGGCCAGCTCGAACATCTTCTGTACGTGCTCCTGGTATTTCTGGCGGGTCTCCACCGACTTGGGATCGTCCTTCAGGTAATAGTCGCGGTCGGGCAGCGTGATCCCGCCCTGGTCCAGGTTGGCGATGGTCAAGCTGGAATCGTGCATGTCGGGCATCGGGTAGAAGTTGAACAGCGCCGGGATGCCATTGCGATGCATGGTAGCGACCTGCGGAATGAGCTCCTGCTTGGTCTTGATCGCCGCGATGCGCTGCATCTCGGGCTGCAACGGTGCGGTGCCCTTCTTCTCTACCGTGGCTTCGTCCATGCAGGCGGCGTAGTAGTCGCCGACTTTCTTCTGGATGGCGCTGTGCTGGCCCGGTCCGTGGGCTTTCTCGAGAAGGTCACGCAGGATGTAGAGATTGTTGTCGCCCAGTTCATTGAAGCGCCCCCAGCGCGCCTGATCAGCCGGGATGGGATTGTTCTTCATCCAATTGCCGCAAGAGTACTGGTAAAAGTCGACGCAGGGATCGGCGGTCTTGTCGATGGCTGTCAGATCGAAGCTGGGAATTTGTTTGGGGAATTCGGAGGAAGAATTGGATGCTGTCTGGGCTACGGAGAGAACGGCTGCCAGCAGCAACGGTATGACGGAGAGAATTCGAATCCGCATGGCTTGCCTCATGAATGAAATTGTCGCCTTGCGCGATGTGGAATCGGCGCCAGGACCGTGCCTTGGGTAGGACTGCGTACGTCCTGCAGAGACGAAGAACCGCCGGTCTCCACTAGAAACACTACTACAACCGGCTTGGACTGGGAAATTGGTGGGGGGTTAGCAGGAATGAAGTGCCGCTCCCCCCTAGAAAAGCTTGAGGTGGATAGTCAGGTACTTCTTGGGGTCCTTGTGAATGGCGGCGATCAGGCCGCGCACCTCGACCAGCAGGTCATTCGCGTTGTCGTACAGAGCGGGGTCCTTCAGGAACTTGCCTGCCGTGCCTTCGCCCTTGTCCAGCCGATCGGCGATGTTGTTGAGGCGGGTGATGGTGTTGTCGAGCCGGCGCGCCAGGTCCTCGTCCTTGGCGAACCTGCCCAGCGTACCCTTACCGGCGTTAATACCGCCGATAAGCTGGTTGGCCTCAGCCACGGTCTTGTTGGCGTTGTCATACAGCGAGGGATCTTTGAGGAACTTGCCGATCGTGCCCTGTCCGCTGTTGACCTCGTCGATGATCTTGTTCAGGTTGTCGATGGAGGCGTTGGCCTTGTTATACAGTTCGTCGCTGTTGAGCAGCTTGCCGATGGTGCCCTGGGACGAGTTGATCTGCGAAACCACCTGCTGCAACTGGTTCAGCATGTCGTTGGCGCGGTTGAACAGCGAGGGATCGTAGATGACCTTGCCAATCGAGCCTTGTCCGCTCTGGATGTAGGAAAGGATGCTGTCCAGCCGCTTTACCAGGGTGTCAACGTTTTGCAGCGTGCCCTGGCTGGCGCGCACCACGTCCTGAAGCTGGGGAACATCGCGTGTGAGCAGCTCATCGCCGTTCTTCATCGGGTCGCCTTTGGCCTGGCGGCAGTCGAAGTCCACAAAGACCTCGCCCAGTACCCCGGCGGTGTTGAGCGAGACTTCGCAATCGCTCCTCATCGTCGCTGCGTACTTGGTGGTGATCTTCATGACGACTTCCACCGGAGCGTAAGCGCGCTTGGGATCGGCAACCACACGAATCATGGTGACATTGCCGATGTCAACCCCCTCCAGCCGCACCGGAGCGCCAACCCGCAGACCGCCGGCGTTGTCCACGTAAGCCCGGACGACAATTTTTCTGGTAAACAAACCGGTGGTGCCGGTCATCACGAAGATGAGGACCGCCAGCGTGATGAGTGCGAAAAGTACGGTCAGGCCCACCCGAAGCTGCGACCACTTAACCTGTTTTTCGCTTGGCACGTTCTATCGATCGCCCCTTGGACGCGTCGGCCACAACCACCCCAAACTAGCGCCAACCCGCGCTCATTTGGGGACCCCGGTCACCGCGGCAGCCGCTGCCGATTGCACTCCTGCAAGACCACGAATCATAACATGGCGGCAAAGCAACATCGCGGTCCATTTGCGCATTTTCCGCCGGCTGGCTTCCGGCCAGGCCCAACCGGCGCTCCGGCCCGGCAAGATCGTGAACCAATGCAGAGTTTTTCGCGTTTTCGGGCCGGCCGGATTTGCCAAGTACACAGCCAGAACCGCCCAACTAATGGATTGCCGCGTCGGAGCCGATGAGGAAAGAGAAAAGGCGGAGAGCGCGCGTGTACGAAATGCGGCAGGGGTTGCTCACTATAGTCGTCATGATCGTATCTGGCGTTGGCGTCGTCGCAATCATGCTCTGGCTGTGGATGCTGTACGCAGTAGGCTACGAGGGAAGGCATGCCGGCAGGGGCCGTGCGGCTGCGGCAGGCTCCCTGCCCGGCACAGCTTCTACCGGGATCCCGGTGACTAGTGTTGCCAAACGCTGGGCAATGTCACATTTGTGGCACGACTCTGGCCGCGCTAGTCGATGTTCAGTATCTTCAGCCCCGAATCGTAGAACTTGAGGGGTTTTGCGGGCGTCTGAGCCTGCACGCGAAATCCCGAGCGCAGCGAGGGATCTCGTTTGCTGAAAGCTGACGGCTGAAAGCTGCGCGACCGTAGATCAATCGGCGATGGTGATGACCACGTTGCCCTTCTTGTGTCCCTGCTCGACGTACCGGTGGGCTTCGACGATCCGCTCCAGCGGGTATCGCCTGTCGATCACCGGCTTCAGCTTCCCCGCCTCGGCGAGCTCTCTGAGCCGGATGAGATCGTCGCGGCGAAATCTCGGTAGCCCGTCGTCCACCGAAATGAATTTGCCCGCGGGCGTCAGCGCGTTCCTCGAAGCCACTTTCATCGGCGACGTTTTTCTGCGTCCAACGGCATCGAACACGACGTCGTAGCGCCTAAGCGCCGACGCTTGTTCTTTCGTGTAGTCGAGCACCGTGTCGGCGCCGAGGGACCGCAGCAGCTCCACGTTCGCCGTGCTGCAGACCGCGGTCACCTCCGCGCCAAGATGCTTCGCGAGCTGCACTGCACAGGTTCCGTTGGCGCCGGATGCGCCGTAGACCAGCACCTGCTGGCCGCTCTGGATGTTCGCCTGGCTCAGGAAGTACAAGGCCATGAGACCTCCGCCGGGGAGGGCGGCGGCTTCGTCATCGCTTAGATTCGACGGCGCCGGCGTGAGGCGCTTGAGGGTTGCCGGCAAGCAGATGCGCTGGGCGTAACAGCTCATGCGCAGCGCGGTGAACGCCCACACCCGGTCGCCAACTTGAAAACGCGATACCTTCCTTCCGATGGCTTCGACCTCCCCAGCCAGGACGGCGCCCAGGATCGGACGTCGGGGTCTGGTGAAGCCGATCGCCACCCGCGCCATCAGCTGCATGGCGAGAGGGGCGGAGGGAATCATGCTCCTGAGGTAGCAGTCGCTTGGCGTGACCGTCGTCGCGCGGATCCTGATCAGGACGTCCTTGGCTCCGGGAACAGGATCGCGGACGTCCTGAAGCTGCAGAACCTCCGGAGGCCCATAGCGCGTGCAAACAGCTGCCTTCATAGCTAACCTGTTCAGCGGAGTTTATATCGTTGGCATGGCAGTTTTCGAATCGGAATCCTCAATGCTTTAGGGCGGATCGTGAATGAACGGTCGGGACGGGCATAGCCAGGTTGTTGAGGTCCGATGCCACACCGGGATGGTCGGAGCCCAACGCCTTCTCGTCAATTGCCAAGGCACGCCGCAGGAGCGGCTCTGCTGCTGCGTAGTCGCCCTTATTGCGAAGCAGCCGACCGATGGCGTTGAGGTCCGTTGCCACTTCTGGATCGCCGGGCCCTAATGTTTTCTCGTCAATCGCGAGGGCCTTCTGGGCCAGCGGCTCGGCTGCTGTATAATCGCCTACCCATACCAATCCGAATACCGCATTCTTGAGTGCAACTGCATTGTCCGGTTTGGCTTGCAGGCAACGCTGATAGGCTTCCGCCGATTCTCTGTACTTGCTTTGCTCCAAGAGTGACTGTCCAAGGAAGAAAGCGGCATCTGCCGCTGTGTTTTCGTTCGACTGAGACTTTTTCGAACCGCGGCTTAGATATGCCTGGAAGTCGTTTGTCGCCTTCTCGTAATCTTTTGCATACAGAGCTACCAAACCCGCGTTGTAGGGATCAGTGGTCCTTGCACCCCAGGCTCTTATAGCCCTGTCGAGATCATCGGAACTAAGGCCCAGTTGTTTGGCGGCGGCGGACATGCTCCCCTTGGGATTCGCTGGATCCGCCTGTTTGTCAGAACTTCTGGGAGCGTTCGCTTTGTTAATCTGCGACACAACCGCTTTAAGGACCGTGTCACTTGCCAAGGCTGTGCGGTCGCCACCTTGGACGACCATCACTTCCACAGAGTTGTCGGACCCGCTCTGGAATGAAGGAACCTGGGCCGCGGAGTCCCAGGGTGAGATCATTGTGAAGTCCTCGCCGGAAGGAGACTTCACAATCTGCAGGGAGACCCAGCTCTTTTCCTTGATATAAGGCGCCAACGGAATGCGGGCCTTGCCATTGTCGTCAGTGATCGCTGTTCCTGCCTCGCCTCTGAGTCCAATCTCCAGACCGGGCACCGGATGCTTGTGTACGTCTTTCACATGCACAGTGAGAATGCCGGTTTCCGCCCAGGCAATCGGGCACGGGATGCAAAGCCCCGCGAGAAGGACAAGGAACAGCGAGTGGCGCCAAGCAGCTTACATGCGTCTACCGGAGCCTCCGACGGCCAGAAACGTGTTTAGCTTAGGTCCATTTCCACACGAGTGAGGAAAGATAACAGTATGAGCACGAATGGACGCGTGCAGTGACGGCGGTCACCGGAACACGGGTCGTCCACTGACCTTTATTCCCCTCGTGGTTTGTGGTGCAGCCGTCGCTGGCCGCGGTGACGTGTTCGATTTCGCGGCTCCTCAGTTGTTGATCTCCGGCAATCCATTCTCCAGCAATCCATCATTAGGATAACTAATTTGCATTATATTAGTACCTTATATAAGTTACTATTTATGGTACGCTGAACCTGTCGCAACACGCCTCCATCTCTTCCGCGTGCCGCGTGCTTGCACTGACTTTGCTCTGAGGTGCGAGCCATGGACTACCGGCCGAGTCGCCCATCCTCTCGCTACCGGACCTCTACCCTGCGGACCTACCTACCTAAAGCCTTTAGCGGAATACCTGCGATGGCTGCCATCGCGGCGGGGAGAATCGGCAAAGAATTGTCTTTTGGCTTTCCGGAAGTCTTAGACGCGATCAGGTTGTGTTCAGAGAATCTCGTCGCTGTTCTGGGAGTGGAGCTATTTCAATTGACACCCGCCGGACTTTATCAGACAGTCAGGCTATCGGGATATGAACACGGAAGGAACAAAGGTCCGCAGGTGTTCGCCGAATGGCCCGAATATCTCGCCATAAGCAATGGGCTGGCGAACGAATTCGTTACCAACAACCCAGCCAGAGACCACCAAATCTATGTTCTAACTACCTCATCCTGGGAACAATTCTGTGAGATTGTGAGATTGAACAAGCGGTAAGCAGTATTTCGATGTTCCAACAGGCAGAATCACGGCGTGGGAATCGAGTTGATGGCCACCATCCACACCATCGGACACTCCACCCGCACCCTCGATGAGCTTGTGGCTGCGTTGAAGGCACACGGTATCCGTACTTTGGTGGACATCCGCTCCTTTCCCACGTCACGCCGCTTGCCGCACTTCAATCGCGAATCGCTGGAGCTGGAGCTGCCGAAGAATGGCATCGACTACGTCTGGATGAAGGAACTGGGTGGGCGCCGCAAGAAGATTCGTAACGATTCGCCGAACACCGGTCTGCGCAACGATTCATTCCGCAACTACGCCGACTACATGCTGACGCCGGAGTTCGAGAACGGGATTGAACGGCTGCTGGAACTCGCCAACCGAACCGCAGATCCTTCGACTCGCTCGCGCAACAGCAGCACGAACTCGCTCAGGATGACAACTGAGGCAATTCATAGCAACACCGCCATGATGTGCGCCGAGCGGATGTATTTTCAGTGCCACCGCATGCTGGTCAGCGACTATCTCACGGCACACGGGCACACTGTGCTGCACATCGAGGATGACAAACGCCCGCTGCGCCCGCACAAGCTGATGGCGGAGGCACATTTGGTCAACGGGCAGTTGCTGTACAACGCGCAGCAGTTGTTCTGAGTGCTGCACGCCTCGCTGTTCGCTATTAGCCTTTAGCTTTTAGCTCTTAGCAACAGCTCCTGCAGAAGTTGACATTGGAGTGCGGTAAACGAACATCTGTTGTGCAAACCGCAACTGCCTTTGCGGGTTGTGCTGCGGTGGCTTAAAGCTAACAGCTACGAACTGACAGCTGATAGCCAATGGCGACCCCGGCTTTTCTGCGCTACCATCAATTCCTCATGAAACAGGCCGTCTTCCGCGAACGCAACAAGCAGTACTACCGCGTTCTGCATTCTCCTATCTGGATCTGGGTCTTCTGGGTGCTGCCCGGCTGGCCGCTCACCTATGACCTGTACGCCCACGGGCCCGACCGGAGGCACTGGATCTGGCTGGCTATCGTGACGGCCGGCGTGGCGTGGCGCGGCTTCAAAGGGCGCATTCCGGGATGCGAGCGACAGCCCTACATCACGCATTACGGCGTGCACCAGCCAAACCTTCCTTATCGCGTGGTGTGCTACACGGCAGCGTGGATTGATCTGATTGTCCCTTACACGCTGAACTTGATCGGCTTGGTAGTGGCAGCCATCAACGGGCGCTGGCTGCTGCACGACCTTTATCGGTACGGCTACTATCCGCTGGCGCTGGCCGTGGTGCTGGCGACGGTGTTCGACTGGACACCCCGCGCTCGCCGCGACACCTTTGGCGAGGGCGCCGAGCGTGCCTGGTTTTACGTGGCGATATGGACCGTGGTGCCGACACAGGTCATTAATTGGGGGGCATGGCGGATGGGCAAGTTCATGGACCTGGCGCCGCTGCCACTGGCCCACGTCCGGCTGGCGGTCTGCCTGATTTCAACGGCCCTGTTCTTTTTCCTGGGATACGCCGAGCACCTGCCGCGCACCCAGCGGCATTACGAAGGAGTGGCGGCTGCCGGGGTCTAACGTTAACAGCAATCAGCGACCACCTCCCAGGACGAAATTCGAGCTTCGCCCGAAAAATCGACCCTGAATTCTGATGTCTGTGTGCTGACTGAAAAAAAAGCGGCCCTTTAGGACCGCCTTTCGTTAAACCCTGAAGCTCGAGACCTACAGAACTTGTACGTTCTCTGCCTGCCAGCCCTTAGGCCCTTTGACTACGTTGAACGACACAGCCTGGCCTTCCTGCAAGCTGCGGAAGCCGTTGGTCTGAATCGCAGAATAGTGAACGAAAACGTCTTCCCCATTCTGCCGGCTGATGAAGCCGTAGCCCTTCGCGTCATTGAACCACTTAACTGTTCCTTGTTCCATGGTGATACAGGTTCCTTCGATGTTGATGTAGCGCAATTCGATCGGGATGTGATGCAGGCAGGGATAACTGCAATGCAGAAAACTGCTGCGTACAACGACGATCAATCGAGCACTTTCATCATATCAGTCCGTATCGAAAAACCCAAGTGTTTGCACCACCCCGCGTTCATCTAGGCCGCCCAACACTCCTGTTCTCAATATGTTAACTTGTGAATGGAATGTCCCTGAGTGACTTATGATCGTCGGAACCGGCATTGACATCGCTGAAGTCGACCGCATCGAGGCCTCGATTCAGCGCTTTGGACGGCGATTTTTGGAGCGCATCTTTACCCCCGCCGAGATTCGCTATTGCGAGTCCAAAGCCAACAAAGCAGAGCGCTACGCCGGACGCTTCGCCGCTAAGGAAGCCGCCATGAAGGCCATCGGCACTGGCTGGAGCCGCGGCGTGACCTGGCAGGATATAGAAGTCACGCGCGCGCCCGGCGGCCGGCCGACGGTCAGCTTCCATCGCAAGGCCGCGGAGTTCTTTCGCCAGCTCGGAGGTGACCGGGCGCAACTTTCCATCACCCATACTCGGGGTCTGGCAATGGCGCAGGTCATTCTGGAATCCGACCATCTGCGCGAAAGCTGACAGCCTTCCCGGTCTCCGCCTGGGGAGCGGGAGCCTTCTCGTAGTAATCTCAAAGCTTTCATGATCGACACAACGGAACAAGCCACCGCGGTTCGCCCCTCCCCTCAGGTTTCGTCCCGAATCGCAACGTTCGCCGTTGCGTTGATGAGCTTCTCCGCACTGCTGCTGGAGTTGGGGCTCACGCGGCTGTTTTCGGTGGTGTTGTTCTATCACTTCGCATTTCTAGCCATATCGATCGCTCTGCTCGGCTTGGGCGCGGGCGCCGTGTTCGCTTATTTGCGGCGCAGTTGGCTCGAACGTTGGAGCATTGCCGAACTGGGTGCCGCCTTATGCACCGCCAATGCGGCTGTGATCGTCGCCGTGCTGGAAGTTGTGCTGCACAGCTCCGTGGCGCTGCATCTGGACTGGTCGAACTTCCGCCACCTGACCGTCCTCTACCTGGCATCGGCCGTCCCATTCTTCGTCACCGGATTGCTGTTCTCCATTGTCTTCGCACGTCATCCCACCCGGATCACGCAGCTCTACGGCGCCGACCTGCTCGGAGGAGCGCTCGCCTGCCTGGCCCTGGTTCCGCTGCTGAATTTTCTGGGCGCGCCCAACACGATCTTGTTAGCCGCCGTCGCGGTTGCGCTCGCGGGAGTTGCCTGGACAAGCTCCCCCATGCGCCGTGCGGCAGCGTTGATGTCGACCGCGCTGCTGTTGCTGATCGCTCTTAACTTTCGCGGAAAGCTGTTCGATATCGTCTACGCCAAGGGCATGAAGCGTATAGTGCCGCTCTACGCGCGGTGGAACGCACTATCGCGGGTCGAAGTGGATGAGCAAGGATGGGCGAAGGCGATCGTCATCGACGCCGACGCCAGCACCTACCTGATGAACACCGATCCCCATCACTGGGATGAGACCTATCGCCGCAACCTGATGTCCGCCCCCGCTGGCCTGGCCAACGTGCTGCGTCCGCGGGGTGACTTCGCCATCATCGGTCCGGGCGGCGGAGTGGACGTGCTGCGCGCCGTGGCCAACGGCAGCCAGAACGTCACCGGCATCGAGATCAATCCCATCATCGCGAACGACATCATGCGTGATCGCTTTGCCGACTATACGCACCATCTCTATCAGATTCCTGAGGTGCACATTCACGTCAGCGACGGACGCTCGTTCGTTCGCAACAGCCGTGACCAATACGACGTGGTGGAGATGACGCTGGTCGATACCTGGGCCTCCACCGCGGCCGGGGCGTTCGCGCTCAGCGAAAACAATCTCTACACGGTGGAAGCTTTTCGCGAATATTTCGAGCACCTAAAGCCCGATGGCATGATCGCCGTCACGCGCTGGGAATTCGCTCAGCCGCGCGAGGCGCTGCGGGTGGTTTCGCAGGCCATGGAGGCGCTGCGCCAGCTTGGCGTCGAGGACAGCACGCAGAATTTCATTGTCGTAAGCGATGGCGCTCTCGACGCGGATGGCCGCGCAGTGCTGGTGCTTGCCAAGAAATCGCCCTTCACTCTGGCGGAGCAGAGCGCGGTACTGGACCATATCCAGGGAGCGACGCCGGCGGAAGCGAATCTCAATCTGCACGTGCTGTACCTGCCCGCGACTGCCGGCAGGCCGGGTATGGCGCACCCGGCCTTTGCCGACCTGATCCGCAGCCAGGACGCGCGCGCGTTCTCGGCGAAATATCCGTACAACGTCACGCCAGTAACGGACAATGCGCCCTTCTTCTTCTTCACGCTGAAGCCGGAGCAGGTCTTCGGTAACTTCAACCAGGCAGGCATCGACTGGAAGAACAATCTGGGCATTGCCGTCCTGGGGGTGCTGCTGGTGCTTTCGGTGGTGGCGGTCATCGCTTTCCTCGTGCTGCCAATGGCGCTCTCCCCGCAGGCCCGTTCGGGACCCAGCATTCGCGTTCTGTACTTTATCGCCATCGGTCTGGGCTACATTCTGGTTGAGATTGCTTTCATCCAGCGCTTCGTGTTGTTCCTGGGCAACCCTACTTACGCACTCACCGTGGTGATCTTCTTGATGCTGCTTTCGAGCGGCGGCGGCAGCCTGCTCTCTCGTCGCTGGTTGGGTCAGCCGACGCGTGTGGTGCTGGCGATGGCCTTCATCGTCGCTGCCCTCGTCCTCTACGTCTTCATTCTCCCTGGGTTGCTGGGAGCGCTCGTGGGGTTGCCGTTCGCGGAAAAACTGGTGATCACCGGGTTGCTGTTGGTTCCACTCGGAGTGGCGATGGGTATGCCGTTCCCCAGCGGGTTGCGCGCGTTGTCCCCCGACTCGAACGATAGCGGCAAGAAGCACGGGGCGGTCGAGTGGGCTTGGGCGATGAACGCTGCATCCAGCGTGCTGGGCTCGGTGCTGGCGATGGTGATTGCGATCCAGTTCGGATTGAACATCACCTTGGCTTGCGGCGCTGTGGCCTATGTTTTGGCGATGCTGCTGATACCGACATTCAGACCAGCAACCAGCCATTCGTAGCCACAAATGCCTTGCATTAAGCGGCGCATCGAGCGGTGCATTGCTGTGGAAAACTCGCGGTTATCGAGTTCGCACGTGCATTCTTGCGGCGCCCGACCGAGAAATCGATTCACGCCGCAGCCGCGAAAATTGCGGTGTTGAGAGCGCCATTCGGCAAAACGCGCGCGCCACTTGCAAACTTGCGAACCGAGGTTGTTATAATCACACGCTTGGGTGATTTACATCACACCCTGGTGAGACGTAACAGCTGCACCGCACGAAGCAGGGGGTACCGGTGATGGGGTAGCCGGACCCGAACCCGCTAATCTGGATCGCTTCATACATGGGCCAAGTCTTTCATCGTAGTGCGAACACAATTGCGCGCGCCTCCATCATCGGAGTGGTGGTGGTGGTGTCGGTCCTGTTGTGGGCGGCGCTGCAGGTCCAGCGCTCGCCGTATGCCACCTATCAGGGAGTGGCGCAGGCGCAGCCGGTGCCGTTCAGCCACCAGCACCATGTTTCCGGCGACGGCATCGATTGCCGTTACTGCCATACCTCGGTCGAGAGCTCCAGCTTCGCGGGCATTCCTCCCACCAAGACCTGCATGAATTGCCATTCGCAGATCTGGACGAATGCACCCATCCTGGAACCGGTGCGGGAGAGCTTCCGCACCGGAAACTCGCTGATATGGACGCGGGTGAACGACCTGCCCGACTTTGTGTATTTCGACCACAGTATTCACGTGAACAAGGGCGTTGGGTGCGCGAGCTGCCATGGGCCGGTCGACCAGATGCCGCTGATGTACGCCGCCAACTCCCTGCAGATGGAATGGTGCCTCAACTGTCATCGCGCGCCGGAGAAGTTCCTGCGGCCGCGCGACCAGGTATTCAACATGAAGTACGAGCAACCTAGCGACTATCGTCCGGTGACCCTGGCTGACGGCAGCAAGTTTACCGATCAAATTGCGCTGGGAACAGAGTTGAAGCGCCGCTACAACATTCGCAGCGTGGAGGCGATTACCAGTTGTTCCACCTGTCACCGCTAATCAGTTCATGGCGGGCAGTGGAGTTTGACGACCGTAGCCTTTCCAGAAACGCGAGAAGAATGGATAACGAGAACCCGAGCAAGCCTGAGGCTGTCTGTCCCAGCAGACTGGAGCTTGTCCAAATCAAGGACCAGTTGGCGCGCGCCAAGAGCGGCCCGCAGTATTGGCGCAGCCTGGAAGAGCTGGCGCAGACCGACGGCTTCTACGAAATGCTGCACCGCGAGTTCCCGCGACAGGCTTCCGTCTGGGCTGATGGGACGTCGCGTCGCGATTTCCTGAAGCTGATGAGCGCCTCGATGGCCCTGGCGGGCTTGACCGCGTGCGTGAAGCAGCCGCTTGAGCCGATCGTTCCCTACGTTCGCCAGCCCGACCAGATCGTGCTGGGCAAGCCGCTGTTCTTCGCCAGCGCGATGCCCTTCGGCGGCTATGCCACTCCGGTCTTAGTCGAGAGCCACGAGGGACGTCCTACCAAAATTGAAGGCAATCCTGACCATCCTGCGGGGTTGGGAGCGAGCGACGTTTTCGCTCAGGCTTCCATCCTCGACATGTACGACCCGGACCGCTCGCAAACCATTACGTATCTGGGTGAGCTGAACACTTGGAGTGCCTACAACACCGCTCTGAAGGCAGCGCTGAATTCGCAGAAAGCCGTGCAGGGCGCTGGGTTGCGCATTCTTAGCCGCACCGTGAGCTCGCCTACTATGGCCTCGCTGATGGATGCGGTACAGGCGGCCTATCCCCAATCCAAGTGGATACAGTACGAGCCGGTAAGCCGCGACAACGTGCGCGCCGGCGCGCAGATGGCTTTCGGACAGTTCGTCGAGACCCGCTACAACCTGGAGAAGGCTGACATCATTCTGTCGCTCGATGGCGACTTTCTCTCCAGCGGATTCCCAGGGTTCATTGCTTACGCGCGCGCGTTCGCGGTCCGCCGCAATCCCGATCTCAAAGACAAGATGTCGCGCTTCTACTCCATCGAGAGCACTCCCACCAACACCAGCGGCAAAGCGGATCATCGGCTGCCGGTCAAAGCCTCGGAAGTAGAAAACCTGGCGCGCGCAATCGCTGCCGGACTGGGCGTGGGTGGAGGAGCAGAGGCGAAGCCTGAATATCAGAAGTTTGTTGCGGCGCTGGTAAAAGATCTTCAGGCGCACAAAGGAGCCGCAGTCGTGATCCCGGGCGACAACCAGCCGCCGGCAGTGCATGCGTTGGCGCACGCCATGAACCAGGCACTGGGCGCGGCTGGCAATACTGTCGTCTTCACCGATCCCGTGGAAGCCAAGCCACAGCTCCAGACCGCCGCGCTGAAGGACCTGGTCAACGAAATGAACTCCGACCAGGTGAGCCTGCTGATCATTCTGGGCGGCAACCCGGTTTATGACGCGCCGGTAGACTTCGGATTCGCCGACGCCATGGGCAAGGTCGGCTTGCGGGTGCAGTATGCGATGTATAAGGACGAGACCTTCGATCACGTCCACTGGCACATCAACGGCACACACTATCTGGAAGAGTGGGGCGATTGCCGCGCTTTCGATGGCACTTGCACCATCACCCAACCGCTGATCGCGCCCTTGTATAACGCCAAGAGCCCGTACGAGTTCGTCTTCTCGCTGATCGGCTCGTCGGAGACGGCGGGTTACGACATCGTACGCAAGTACTGGCAGGGGAAACTGCCGGGTGGCGATTTCGACACATCTTGGCGCAAAGCGGTGCATGACGGGTTCGTTGCGAATACGGCTCTTCCAGTGAAGGGTGTTGCTGCAAAGGCAGGCAGCATCCCGGCGACAAACAATGCCGAAACCGGCGGCAGCGAGATTGAAGTCATCTTCCGGCGCGACCCCATGGTCTACGACGGTAGCCGCGCTAATAATGCATGGCTGCAGGAGACACCAAAGCCGATCACCAATCTCTGCTGGGACAATGCCGTGCTGATGAGCCCGGCTTCAGCCGCAAAACGCGGCCTCAAGACCGGTGACGTTGTCGAGATTGACGTGAACGGCCGCAAGCAGCGCGGCGGTGTGTGGCCCCAGCCCGGACATCCCAATGACAGCATCACCGTGTTCGTGGGCTATGGCCGCACCAAGGGCGGCCGGGTGGCCGACGGCATCGGTTTCGATGCCTACAGACTGCGCGCCAGTGACGCTCTGTGGATCGCCAGCGGCAAGATCACCAAAGTCGGCGACGGCTATCTCTTCGCTCATCCGCAAGGGTTCCAGTACATCGATTACTCCGACCTACCGAAGGGCACGGAGCCGCTGAAGAACCGGCACATCATCCGCAAGGCCACGCTTGAGGACTTCATCAAGAATCCGAACTTCGCGCACGAGCAGGAAGAGGCGGTTCCTCCCGAGATGACGCTCTACTACAACTATCAGTACACCGAGTTGAAGTGGGGCATGACCATCGACATGAACTCCTGCATCGGCTGCAAGACCTGCATCCTGGCCTGCCAGGCGGAGAACAACATTCCCGTAGTCGGCAAGGAGCAGACCATGCGCGGCCGCCAGATGCAATGGCTGCGCGTCGATATCTACTACGAAGGCGGCACCGAGAATCCTGGGATGTACTACCAGCCAATTCCGTGCCAGCAGTGCGAGAACGCGCCCTGCGAAGTGGTCTGCCCGGTCGGAGCGACGGTCCATAGCACCGAGGGTTTGAACGACATGGTCTACAACCGCTGCGTCGGCACCCGGTATTGCTCCAACAACTGCCCCTACAAGGTTCGCCGCTTCAACTTCCTGCTGTGGCAGGACTGGGACACGCCGCAGTACAAAATGATGCGCAATCCCGAAGTGAGCATTCGCAGCCGCGGCGTGATGGAGAAGTGTACGTATTGCATCCAGCGCATTGCGCATGGACGGATGAGCGCCGAGAAGGAAAACCGGCAGGTTCGCGACGGCGAGGTGGTCACTGCGTGTCAGCAGGCTTGCCCGGCTGGCGCCATTCAGTTTGGCGATATGAACGACAAGAACAGCCGCGTGACGAAGATTAAAGAGAATCCGCGCAATTACCAGTTGCTGGAAGACCTCAACACACGTCCCCGCACCACCTATCTGGCGGTGGTGCTGAACCCGAACCCTGAACTTGAGCAGTCGGAGTCCAGTTAGCGATGCCCCAAGGACCAGACGACAGAACCGCTTTGCTTGAAGAGCCGCCGGTAATCGCTCCCGGCCAGACCTTCGGCTCGGTGACCGATACCATCGCCGATTCCGTCCTGACCCGGCCGATCGGACTGGGCTGGCTGGCGGGCTTGGCTGTCGGCATGGGCCTGCTGGCGCTGCTAGGAATGGCCGTCACTTATCTCTTCATACGTGGCGTAGGCATCTGGGGCATCAACATTCCGGTGGGTTGGGGTTTTGCCATCATCAACTTCGTGTGGTGGATCGGCATCGGCCACGCAGGCACGCTGATTTCCGCCATTCTGCTCCTGCTCAAGCAATCCTGGCGCAACTCCATCAATCGATTTGCGGAGGCCATGACGCTGTTCGCGGTGGCTTGCGCCGGCATGTTTCCGCTGCTCCACATGGGCCGTCCGTGGCTGGGTTACTGGATGTTCCCCTATCCCAACAGCATGGGAGTCTGGCCGCAGTTCCGCAGCCCGCTGGTGTGGGACGTCTTCGCAGTCTCGACGTACGCCACAATTTCCGCCGTGTTCTGGTTCGTCGGCCTGGTTCCCGATTTCGCCACCATGCGGGAGAAGGCCAAGCACCAGTACACCAAAATGATTTACGGAATTCTGGCGCTGGGCTGGCGGGGTTCGGCGCGCCACTGGAAGCGCTATGAGGCGCTGTACATCCTGCTGGCCGGCATTGCGACGCCTCTGGTGTTGTCGGTGCACACCGTCGTCAGCTTCGATTTTGCGGTGGCGGTCATGCCGGGCTGGCATACTACGATTTTCCCGCCGTACTTCGTCGCGGGCGCAATCTACTCCGGTTTCGCGATGGTGCTGGTGCTGGCGATTCCTATCCGCCATTTCTACGG
>Ga0265340_10000560_pt1 | contig 20664 bp, 13 predicted proteins | sample 4CB225metaG_FD_202082 | JGI IMG/M metagenome (GOLD analysis project Ga0265340, IMG submission 202082) | Rhizosphere microbial communities from Carex aquatilis grown in University of Washington, Seatle, WA, United States - 4-CB2-25 metaG | ecosystem: Host-associated > Plants > Roots >...
ACCCGGAGCCGGCCGCGCCAGCCGCAATTCCAGATTCAACAATCCAAGCAACCGTCATTGAAAACGCGGGGCAGACTCCCCATCCTGCCCCAACCGATGCCGCGGGCCAGTAGCACTTCCCCCGCCCTTCGGTGCATCGGCCACACGCCCGCCGGCAGATCGCTTTGTGGCGCACCGGCGAAGAGGGTTGCCGGGCGGCTTCATTTCTTCGACAGATTTACTTTGCCATTTCCTTCTGCAATCTGGCATTTTCCCGCCAATTCAGCGGCTGAAAGAAGACCAAATTAAACCACTTCCAAAATCCAAGCATGAACTGGTATTACGTTGATCAAGGACAGCAAGCCGGTCCGGTAAACGACGCGCAGTTTGAAGAATTGGTGCGCAGCGGGAAAATTCAACCGGACACGCTGGTATGGCGCGAAGGCATGGCGGCCTGGCAGGCTTACCGCGAGGTCAATTCACCCGCCGCATTGTCGGCTCCCCCGCCCGCCGGCGGCGGCGCCGGTTATACCCCCGGCCAGGGCGCGGAGGCGGTCTGCGCCGAATGCGGCAACATGTTTGCCATTCAGGACATGATCCGCCACGGCGGGGTTTACATTTGCGCGAATTGCAAGCCGGTCTTCATGCAAAAACTGGCCGAAGGCGCGAAGCTCAACACCGGAGACCTGAATTACGCCGGGTTTTGGACGCGCTTTGCGGCCTACTTCCTGGACATCTTGATTTTGATGGCGGTAAATTTCAGCATCGGCCTGATCGCCGGCTTGAGCATGGCGCAGGCCGCTGGAGTGCAACCGAAGGGCGCCATTGTCTTTCAACTCGTTCTGTTTGCCATCAACATGTCCATCGGCATCTCGTATGAAGTCATTCTCATCGGAAAATACGGCGCCACCCTGGGAAAGATGGCGTGCAAAATCAAGGTGGTAACGGCGGATGGCGGGCGGGTGACCTACCTGCGCGCCTTTGGCCGGTATTTTGCCAAAATGCTCAGCAGTTTCACCTGTTTGATTGGTTTCATTATCGCCGGCTTCGACGAACAGAAGCGCGCTTTGCATGATCACATCTGCAACACGCGCGTGGTTTTCAAATAGCCCATGAGTGCGTCGCTGATTCAATGCCCCGCCTGCCAGGCCTGGCTGTTGGATGGCGTTTTCAATCAGCCCCAGTTGTCGCCCTGCCCCGCCTGTGGCGTGCCGTTGCAGGTTGAAGTTTTCCCGGCCCTGTTTCGCCGCATCAATCCCGGACAGAGCGGCGAACCCATCATGATCGAAGGCGAATCCAGCTGCTTCTATCATCCGCAAAAAAAGGCGGTGCTGCCCTGCCAGGGATGCGGACGTTTTCTGTGCGCCCTGTGCGATTGTGAACTTAACGGACAGCATTTCTGCCCGGCCTGCCTGGAAACCGGAAAAACCAAGGGCAAAATCAAGAGCCTGGAAAACCAGCGCACGCTTTATGACAGCATCGCCCTGTCGCTCGCAGTTTATCCGCTGTTGATCTTTTATTTCACCCTGGTTACCGCGCCCGTTGCCTTGTTTATAGCCATCCGCTACTGGAACGCGCCGCGCAGCATTGTACGTCGGACGAAAATCCGTTACGTCGCCGCCATCGTCCTGGCCTCGGCACAAGTTGCCGGATGGGCCCTGCTTATCGTGTTCCTCGCCACCCGTCATCGCACCTGACCATGCCCGAAAAGGAATACCAACGCCTGACCCGTGCCCGGTCCCGATCGGCGTTTGGCGTCGCTTTCATGTCCCGTTCGAGCCTGTGGCTGGGCAGGGACCATCTGCTCTGCGTTGACTCCAATGGATACACGGAAACCTACAAGCGGTTTTACTTTCGCGACATCCAGGCCGTCATCCTCATGGCCACAAAACGCCGGGCCATCTGGAATTGGGTGTTGGGCGCCCCGACAGCCATTTTCCTGATGCTTTTGCTTGGCACTCTGTCTTCATCCTCGGATTCGCGCATGGCAGGGATCATCGCTTACACGATATGCGGATCCGTGTTTGCCGTGCCGCTGTTGGTCAATAACATCTTTGGGCCGTCGTGCATCTGCCACTTGCGCACCGCCGTGCAAACGGAGGAATTGCCTTCGCTCGACCGCCTGCGCCGCGCGCGCCAGGTGCTCAACCGCATCCGCCCCTTCATGGTTGCCGCGCAAGGCGAACTTTCGCCGGGGGAAATTCCCGCCCGGATGCGGGCCGCGATCACGTCGCCGGACAGCGCAACGGTGGCGCCCACGGTTTCCACTTCCCCGCCACCGGACACGGACCGGCCGGACGCGCCGCCCATCCTTTCTTGAATTTGAACCGCATTGCATCATGCAAAACCTGGCTCAACAGCGTTGTTTCAATCATGCCGCCCGCGAAGCCGTGGCGCGCTGCCCGGAGTGCGGATATTGTTTTTGCCGCGAGTGCATCACCGAACATGACGACCGCGTCGTCTGCGCCGCCTGCCTCACAAAACTGGCGCGGCAGCCGTTCAGCCGGCACATCGTGTCGGCGCGGCTTTGGCGTCTCGCCCGGTGCGCCCTTGGAATTTTAATCGCCTGGTTTTTCTTTTTCCTGATCGGCGACGCCTTGTTGCGGGTGCCGGCGTCGTTCCACGAAGGGACCCTCTGGCAGGTCCCTTGGATTGACAAAGAATGAGTCCAAAATGGGTTCCATGTTCAAAGTTCAAGGTTCAAAGTTCCACGTTGAATGGCGGGATCGCGATCCGGCAACTTTGAATCTTGAACCCCGGACATTGAACTGAGAAATGAAACGCGCGCGGCGACAGCAGGGCAAGGGCAGCTTCGACCTCATCGAAGAGGCCACCCACCAACTGCGCACCGCTCCGGTCGCAACCCTGGCGGTTTATTATCTGGGCGCGATTCCGTTCGTGCTCGGGCTGCTTTATTTTTGGGCGGACATGAGCCGCAGCCCGTTTGCCGGGCAACATCTGGCTGACTCCGCGCTGGGCATGGCCGCGTTGTTTTTCTGGATGAAATTCTGGCAGGTCATTTTTGCCCGGCGCCTGCGCGCGCAGGTCGCCTCCGAAACGGCGCCGCACTGGACCATCCGCAGCTGGGGACGCATTTTCCTGACGCAAGCCTTCGTGCAGCCGTCCGGTTTGTTCGTGGTGCCACTGTCGCTCCTTCCGGTTTTGCCTGCCGCCTGGGTGTATGCCTTTTATCAGAATGTCACCGTGCTGGATGACGGCAGTCCGGTTGGGATTTCGCCGCTGCTGAAAAAGTGCTGGAAACAAACGACGCTCTGGCCGGGGCAAAACTGCATCGTTTTGGCCATCATGGCCGGATTCGGTCTTTATGTGTTTCTAAACTGGACGGTGGCAGCCTTGACACTGCCGCATTTGATCAAAATGTTGTTCGGCATCGAATCGGTTTTCACCCGCAGCACGTTCGGCATGTTGAACACGACCTTTTTTGCCGGAATGCTGGGCCTGACCTACCTGTGCGTGGACCCGATATTGAAAACCGTCTATGTCTTGCGCTGTTTTTACGGTGAATCGCTGGAATCCGGCGAGGATTTAAAGGCGGAGCTGAATTCGGTGGCAGTCGTTTCGCAACCCAAGGCCGCCCTCGTTGCGCTCCTGCTGGCGCTGTTTTGCGCGTCGCCGCTGAAGGGCGCCGACACCACTGTGTCTCCCGCGCCACCGGCCGGGGCGGCGGTTTCATCGCCAGTCGCCCCGGCGGATCTGGACCAGGCGATCAACCAGACCATCCACGAGAACAAATATGCCTGGCGCATGCCGCGGGAAAAAATCGCGGAACCGGACACCCAGGAGGGCCTGATCGCGCGGTTCTTTCACAAGGCCGGCGCCATGCTGCGGAAATGGGCCCGTGCCGCCGTGGACTGGCTGGGTGAATGGCTGCGGAAACTTTTCCGGCATCCGCAAACCCACTCCAGTTCCGGGAACTCCAGTTACGGCTGGATCGAATCCCTGCAAATACTGCTTTACGGTCTGGTGGCCGTGGCGCTGGTCGCGCTGTTGATTCTGCTTTATCGCGTCGGGCGGGACTGGCGGGCTCCAAACATTGTCGCCAGCGAACCCATCCAGCCCGTGCCGGACCTCAGCGATGAAAATGTCGGCGCCGACCAGTTGCCGGAGGATGGCTGGACGAAACTGGCCCGCGAACTGCGCGAACGCGGCGAACTGCGGCTGGCCCTGCGGGCATTTTATTTCGCCAGCCTTTCGCATCTGGCGGCGCGCAATTTGATCAGTGTCGCACGATTCAAATCCAACCGTGATTACGAGCGTGAATTGCGACGGCGCGGACATTCGTTTCCCGATCTGCTGCCGGTGTTTGGCGACAACCTCGAATCATTCGAGCGCATCTGGTATGGGCTGCACGAGGTCAACCCCGGGCTGGTGGACCGGTTCGCGGCCAACGTCGAAAGGATGAAACCCGCTGGATGAAAAGACGCCTCCCCCTTTTCCTGCTGCTGGGCTGCGCAGCGCTGTTTGCCGTCGGCCTGGTCCGGCTGTTCGAGCTCCGGTTCGAGGTGGGCGACGTTTATCCCGCGTATTCGACGCTGCGTTCGGACCCGCTCGGCGCCATGGCACTGTATGAAAGCCTCGGCAAGGTGCCGGGCATTTCCACGCGCCGCGATTTCACCACGGAAAACCGCCTGCCCGAAGAGCCGCACACGGCCTATCTCCAACTGGCCGGCTCCGTTTACGACTGGGACTGGGTGCCGGCGGATTTGTCCCACGACCTGGAGGCATTTCTCAACCGCGGCAACCGCCTGGTCATCACGTTCTTTCCGCGGACCTGGTCCTATGACTTTCACGATGACGACGAAACCAATTCGGTAAAATCGGCCCCCGTCGGCGCGAAGGACAAAAAAATGACGCCCGACAAACCGGCCAAAAAGAAAAAGAAGACCGCCGACGAGGACCTGGGCGTGGACCTGACCGAACGTTGGGGCTTCCACGTGGATTTTATAAAACTCACGCAAACTGACGACCTTTACGAACCGGTGTCGGTGGCGAACAAAACGGATTTGCCGTTGCCGCGCACTCTCGACTGGCACAGCGGCGCGGTTTTTACCAATCTGGACAGCGCATGGCGCGTGATTTATGCGCGCGGCACCAACGCGGTGCTCATCGAACGACACTTCGGCAAAGGCTCGGTCGTGATGGCCACCGATTCCTATTTCGTCAGCAACGAAGCCATGGCAAAGGACCGGCACGCGGATTTGCTGGCGTGGCTCATTGGCGCAAACAAGAGTGTGGTATTCGACGAGGCGCATCTCGGCGTCTACGAAACCTCCGGGGTTGCGATGTTGATGCGCAAATACCGGTTGCACGGGCTGGCGGCGGGGCTGCTGCTGCTGGCCGGGTTGTTCATCTGGAAAAATGGCAGCCGCCTTGTGCCGCCGCAGGCGGAGCCGGAACAGCAGGGTTGCATCGCCGGCAAGGACTCGGCGGCCGGCTTTGTCAATTTGCTCCGCCGCAGCATCGCCCCGCGCGACCTGTTGCCGGTCTGTTTCGCCGAGTGGAAAAAATCGGCTGCGCAGGCCGGGCAATACTCCGCCACGCGGCGGCAACAGGCCGAAGCCGCGTTTCAAGCGGAATGTTCACTGCCGTCCAAAGACCGGAATTCCATCGCCACCTATAAAAAAATCTGCTCCATTCTGGAAACCCGCAACGCACCACCAAAATCATGAATACTGAACGACTCAAGGAAGTCCTCGCCCAGGCACGCGCGGAGGCCGGCAAAGTCATCATCGGCCAGCACGATGTCATCGAAAAGGCGCTCATCGCCATCTTCACCGGCAACCACGCCCTGGTCGAGGGCGTGCCCGGCGTCGCCAAGACCCTGCTCGTACGCACGCTCGCGCGCGTGCTCGGCGCCGATTTCGCGCGCATCCAGTTCACCCCCGACCTGATGCCCGCCGACATCACCGGCACGAACGTTTTCAACCTGCAGCGCAACGAATTCTCGCTCATCAAAGGCCCGATCTTCACCTCGTTTTTGCTGGCCGATGAAATCAACCGCGCGCCGGCCAAGACGCAGTCCGCGCTGCTGCAGGCGATGCAGGAGCGCATGGTGACGATTGACCGCGAAACGCATCCGTTGCCGCCGAACTTCACCGTGTTCGCCACGCAAAACCCGATTGAATACGAAGGCACCTATCCGCTGCCGGAGGCGCAGAAGGACCGGTTCATGCTCAAAATCACGATGCGCGCGCCCGACCGCGTCGAGGAACTGGCGCTGGCGCAGCGCACAATGACCAAGGAAGCTCCCGAAACGGTGCTGGCGCAGGGTGCCGTCCAGCCGGTCATCAAGACCGAAGACCTGGCCGCGCTGCGGGAAGACCTCGCCGCCATCGTCATGCGCGAAGAACTGGTGGGCTATCTCGTGGACATCGTCCGCGCCTCGCGCCAGCACGAGAGCATCCTCGTCGGCGCCGGGCCGCGCGCCACGCAATCGCTCATCATGGCCGCGCGCGCCCGGGCCGCCCTGTCCGGCCGGGATTTCGTCACCCCGGACGACATCAAGGAGATGACGCCGCCGGTGTTGGAACATCGTTTGATCCTCCGGCCGGAATTTGAAATCGAGGGCCTGACGGTGACGGAAGTGATCCAGCAAATCCTCCAGCAGCTGGCCGTGCCACGATGATGAGTTGGAGTTCAAGCTGCAACTGGCTTGGGCTCCGCCGTGAAAGAATGAACAAACAAACCAAAGCTTGAACTCCAACGGATGATTGTCCCCCGTTTCAGATTGTTGTTCTGGGTGGCGGCGGTGGTGCTGCCGTTTGCGCTGATTGGCGCGGTGTCGCCACCCGCGGCCGGCATTTCGCTGTTGTGCATCGGCGGGCTGTTGGTGATGGTGCTGGCCGACGCCATCAGCGCCGGCAAAAGCCTGGCGGGCATTGGCTTGGAATTTCCCGCCATCACGCGCATGTCCAGGAATCGCGAGGCAAAACTCGAATTGCGCATCCGCAACGAAAGCCAACGGCAGCGCAGCCTGCGGGTTGCCCTGGCCTGGCCGCGCGAAATCCAGACCGCATCCGAAACCATGGATGCCGTTTTGCCCGCGCAAAGCGAATGGTCGCGGCTGGTCTGGCCCTGCACCCCGCTCCAGCGCGGCAATTACCGGTTTGACGCCGCTTACGTTGAAGGCAGTTCCCCGTTCGGATTTTGGGGCGCGCGCAAAACCCTTCCGGTGCAGTCCGAGATCCGCGTTTATCCCAATCTGCTGAATGAACGGAAAAGTCTCGCGGCGCTGTTTCTAAACCGGGGCGCCTTCGGCATTCACGCGCAACGCCAGGTCGGCAAGGGCCGTGACTTCGAAAAGCTCCGCGAATATGTCCCCGGCGACGATTACCACGAGATCCACTGGAAGGCGACCGCCCGGCGGGGAAAACCCATCACGAAAGTTTTCCAAATCGAGAAAACCCAGGAGGTTTACGTGGTTGTGGATGCGTCGCGATTGAGCGCGCGGCAAGTTCAAGGTTCAAGGTTCAAGGTTCAAGGTTCAAAGCTGGCGGATGGTGATGATTCCCAACCTGGAACTTTGAACTTTGAACCTGGAACCCCGGTTTTAGAGCGTTTCGTGACCGCCGCGCTGGTGCTGGGGCTGGCGGCGGAACAGCAGGGTGATTTGTTCGGCTTGCTGACGTTTACGGACAAGGTGGAAAAATTCGTGCGCGCCAAAAACGGCAAGAACCATTTCAGCACCTGCCGCGACGCGCTATACACCCTGCAGCCGAAAATCGCCACGCCGGATTTTGATGAACTCTGCACTTTCATCCGGTTGCGGCTCCGCCGGCGCGCGCTGCTGGTGTTCCTGACCGCGCTGGATGACCCGGCGCTGGCGGAAAGTTTCGTCCGCAACGTGGACTTGATCCGGCAACAGCATCTGGTGCTGGTGAACATGACGCTCATGCCGGGAGTGAAGCCGCTGTTCACGGACCCGGAGGTGGCCGGCGTGGATGAACTGTACGGCCGGCTCGGCGGCCATCTGGAGTGGCAGAAACTGCGCGAGCTGCAAAAGGTCCTGCAGCGGCGCGGCGTCCAATTTTCACTGCTCAACCAGGAACGCCTGAGCGCCGAGCTGGTCTCGCAATACCTGAGCGTGAAACAAAGGCAGCTCATATGAAAATGGATTATTGGATGAATGGATGGGTGGATTATTGCCGGGTACCATCACATCAATCCATCAATCCATCAATCCATCAATCCTTGGACTTCCGATGATTGTTGACTTGCAACGTTTCATCACCGCCGGGCGGCCCTTGTGGGCCGAGCTCGAGCGAATGCTCGACCGGCTGGAAGCGGAACCGGATCTGCGGATGACGCTCCCGCAACTACAACTCTTTCATCATCTCTATGAGCGCACGGCCGCCGACCTCGCCAAAATCACCACGCTTTCCTCGGAACCGGAGACCCGGCGGTATCTGGAAAATCTGGTCGCCCGGGCTTATGGAGAAATCCACGAAACGCGGGAGAAACGGCGCCGGTTCTTTCCAGTGAAATGGTTCTTCCAAACGCTGCCGCAAACGTTCCGCCGTCATGTCCGGGCCTTTTATCTGTCGGTGGCCATCACCGTGGCAGGCTGCGCTTTTGGAGGGCTGGCCATCGCGTTTGACCCGGACGCCAAGCCGGTGCTGATGCCGTTTTCCCATTTGCTCCAGGACCCGGCCAAGCGCGTCGCCGAGGAGGAAAAGGCCACGCAAGACCGGCTGGCGGGCTTCAAGACCACGTTTTCCGTGGAACTGATGACGCATAACACCCAGGTTTCGATCTTCACCCTGGCGCTCGGCATGACATGGGGTGTCGGCACCATCATCATGCTGTTTTACAACGGGGTGATCCTCGGCGCCGTCGCGGTGGATTATATCCAGGCGGGACAGACAAAATTCCTGCTCGGCTGGCTGATGCCGCACGGCGTGGTGGAGATCCCGGCCATCCTCATTGCCGGGCAGGCCGGCCTGATGCTGGCCCTGGCCCTCATCGGCCGGGGCAGCCGGGCTTCGCTCCGAACCCGGCTGCGCGAAATCTCCGGTGACATCGTCACGCTGATTTTCGGCGTCGGCGTGCTGCTGGTCTGGGCGGGCTTTGTGGAGGCGTTTCTGTCGCAATATCACGAACCGGTCATTCCCTACGAAGCCAAAATCGCCTTTGGCACCGTTGAACTGATCCTGCTGTCCCTCTTTCTGGCAAAATCCGGAACCAATAAAAAGGCGGACCCGGGAAATCAGGACCAATGAAAACCAGCGCGCTTTTCATCCGCACGCCCGAAGGGATTGTGTTCTCCCAATGGCTGGCGGGGCCGGTGACGCGATTTATCGCGTGGTTCATTGACCAGCTTTGCATCAGCGTCGCGTTGTCCATCCTGGGGATCGCCTTGCACCTGCTCGAACTGATCAACTGGAACTTTGCCGTCGCGCTCAATGTCATCAGTTATTTTGTCATCAGCATCGGCTACGGAATCTTTTTTGAATGGTCCTGGCGCGGCCAGACCATCGGCAAGCGGCTGCTCCGCCTGCGGGTGGTGGACGTGGAAGGGATGCGGCTGCAGTTCAACCAGATTGTCGTGCGCAACCTGCTGCGGTGTGTGGATGCGTTGCCGGCGTTTTATTTTGTTGGCGGCCTGACCTGCTGGCTCAGCCCCCGATGCCAGCGCCTCGGCGACCTCGCCGCCAACACCGTCGTCGTCCGGAACCCGCGCGTGGCCGAGCCGGACCTCGACCAGATGCTCGCCGGCAAATATAACTCGCTCCGGCAATATCCGCATCTGGCCGCCCGCCTGCGCCAGCGCGTCTCCGTGACGGAGGCGGATGTCGCCCTGCAGGCGCTGTTGCGGCGCGAGGAATTTGATCCCGCGGCCCGGGTGGAACTGTTCGGCAAACTGGCCGGACATTTCCGGGCCAGGGTCGAATTTCCCGACGAGGCAACCGATGGTGTTGCCGACGAGCAATACCTTCGCAACGTGGTGGACGTGCTTTACCGGACGCACCCGGAGACCCGGGCCGCGACCGGACAACCTCAGTGAAGCTGCCGCAACTGCACGTCGCGATAGCGGACGACGGCGGCGTCACTGTCACTGAACGCGCCGAGTCCGACCAGATAGCCATTGTCCGGCACCTGGATGCCTTCGGGTGGCGTGGCCTGGTGCAAAATTTCCACTCCGTTGACAGACGCTGTCACCCGTCCGTTTTTGAGAATAAAGTCGAATGAGTTGGTAATATCGTTCAACTTGACGTGCTCGATGATCTGTTCGCCTGACCAGCCAAGGCTGAAACTCACAACGTCACCTTCCTCGCTGTTGCGTTTGAGACGGAAGCCGTACCAATTATCGTGGACGCCGTTAAAATCCGGCACACCCATCACCAGACCGGCCTGGAAATTCTTATTGGGCGAGCGCACGGATTCCAACCGGCCGCGTATCTCGAAATTCCTGCTGGTTGGCACCGTCGAAAACAGCATGTGGCCTTTGCGGCTGGATTCCGCCTCCAACGCGCCATCGGCGAGCCGGTGTGCCTGGCCGAAACTGAACACCCAGTTGGGATCATGATCGTTGGCCGGCAGCCAGTCCGCCCATTTGCCGTCGTGCAGACGCTGGGTGACCGCCAGTTGGGCCAGCCGGAGCTGGACGAATTCCCGGGTGCGCGCATCGGCGCCGGACGCGGCCGCCAGCGCGCCATATTGTTTCAGCGCAAAAGCAAAATCGCCGGCGCTGCGGGCGGATTCCGCGGCGGAAATTTTCACGCCGAGCGGCCCGGTGCGGGCGGCAACTTCGAGCGGCATGAACGAAAGATCAACACCCCAGTCCCGCAAATGCTCCGGCACCGGCTTCCAATCCAGCGCCTCCAGTTGTTCGCGGGCCACGTCGTATTTCCCGGCAAAATAAGCGACGACCGCATACGAGGTGCGCCAGCCGCCCAAATGACTCCAATGGGATTGCGCCGAAGCGTCAATGTAGCCTTGATACATTTTTTGAATGTCCGGCCAGATATCGTCGCGTCCGTAAATATGCCGGCCGGGAGCCAGTTCCATTTCCGATTCCACATCCGCAACACAATCGAGGAACTTGCGCGGGACCTCGGTATCGAAGCGTCCCGTTTTGATGGCGGTGCGGCCCAACGTGAGCAGGGCGGCTTCACTGCCATGCCAGCGGGGCCGGAGACCCCAGCGCATTTCCTCCCATGCGCCAGGGTAATCCAACTGTGCAAGCAAGGCCCGATCAAACCAGGTGCGCGTTTCATCAGAATCGCCCAGCGCCACCGTTATCATGAGCCGGGGCGCCATAGGAAAGCCCGGTTGCAGATTCCACGCTTGCGTGAGATGTTCCCGGGCCTTGGCCAGATGATCGCGATAACCCTGCCAGCCTTCCTCGGTAACGGTGTCAGCCCACCCGTGGCCGCGCACCTGCCAAGCCGCCCTGATTTCCCGTTCTCCGTCCAGCGTCAACGCCAGCCATTGGTAGGACGGGCCAGCTTGATGAATAATCCGACAGACTGAGTTGGCGTTGCGGAAAAAAAACTCGTTCCCCCAATCGTTCACAAAAATTTCAGCAATCTCTTGCTGGTCGCCCGGCGTGAAACTGCCGTCGGCAAAGCATTCCGGCAACAGTTTTAAGGCTGATGAATTCAAGGCCCCGGCCCCGGGCGCGTTGTCACCCAGTTCAAATATGAGTTTGATCGTGCCGTAAAATTCCGGATATGCACGATGGCCAGTCCCGGGATATGCCGCCAACGCGCGCTCAAACCGGTGAACCATGTCAAAATAGTTCAGGCTGTTGTCGGCAGCCACGATCAACACCAGCGGGTCGGTGCAATCCGGGTTGTTGGCGAGCCGGTCGCTCTCGGCTTCCAGCGAAAGCGTGTTGGTCGCCTCCGGACCGCCGTAGTTGCGGGCAATCCAGACGCGCATGAACTGCTCCGCCTCGGCGTCAACGGCCGGATTGTGCCGGCCCCGCTGTTCATAGCCTGCCACCCACTGGCGGAGTCCGAACTCGCGGCCCCGCCTTTCAAAGTCCCGCATCGTCAGCGTGTTGGTGGTCCACGTCACGGGTTTGCTGGCCTCGGCCACTCCTTCCGCACTTGACCCGTTCAGGTTCCGCTGCACCCGGGCGGAATTGGTGGCTGCCCGATAACCGCGTTGGAAGTTGATCCCCAGATACACGAAGAACGTGACGAGAAGGATGAAAAAAACCATCCCTCCAATAACGATTGCCCAAATGATGCCCTGGTTGGTCCGCTGGCTTGAAACCGACGGAGGCAGGGGCGGCGGGATGACGCGATAACCTTGTTGCAACACCAAATCCAGTGGCTGCCAGTCGGGCCTGCCTTCACCCTGAACGTATTCGCTGCCGGTTAGTTCCCCCAACTCGCGGCGACGCCTCAATTCTTCCAGCGAAAAAACGCCCAGGTCTTCTCCCTGACGCCGCATTCGATAGTTCATGCGAATGATTTTATCCAAAAATAATGGAACCCAGATTCGCGGGCAAGATTATAGCAATGGGGTTGTCCAATAATTCAGCACGCCTTTTATTCATGTCAACCGTGCCACGGGTGATTATAATATTCAAAACAAGCGCCTTGGGCATGACGAACGAAACAAAACGCCAGCATGGGAGCCAGCGGGCCCCCAACCTCGCCGCCGCCTGGCTGCAGCGGCATTCCTGGGCGGTAGCCTGCCTGCTGGCGGCTGCTTTTTTCGTCCAGGCATTCTGCTCCAGCCGGCAGGAATCACTGACCTGGGATGAGCCCAGTTTTATTTCGGCCGGTTACGCCTATTGGACGTGGAACGCCTTCGAGGTCAACCCATCACACCCGCCGCTCATGCAGATGCTGGAAGCGCTTCCGTTGCTGCCAATGGATATCCGTGCCCCGGGGAAGGATGATCCGGCATGGCGCTCGCAGCCGAACCCGGTGGTTGAACTGGGCCACCGGTTGATTTTTGAAGGAGGGAATGACCCGGTCCAAATCGCGCGATGGGCCCGCCTGCCAGTCATTCTGCTCGGGACAGCCCTGGTGCTTTGCGTTTTTGCCTGGGGCCGCCAGTTGTGGGGAACCGGCGGCGGATTGGTGGCGGCTTTGCTGGTTGCGTGCGACCCCAACTTGCTCGCCCACTCGAAGCTTGCCACCGAAGACCTCGGTTGCACCGTCTTCATGCTGGCCTCGGTTTGGATGCTCCATCGGGCCTTGATCACTTCGCAGCGCCTGCGCGACTGGCTGGCCTGCGGGCTTTTGACCGGTCTGGCGCTCATTGCCAAATACACGGCTTTGCTTTTGCTGCCGGTTTTTTGGGCCATCGTCCTCTGGTATGCCTTCAATACCCGGACAAAATCCGGTGCCTGGTTGTGGCTGCTTCCCCGGCTGCTGCTGCTGGGCGGCACGGCGCTGCTGGTCGTTGGCGCGGGCTACAAGGGAACCTTTGACTACGCCGCTTACATCCGGGGCATGCATGCCATTTATGGGGACATGGTGGCCAATCCCACCTTCTATCTTTGTGGACAGGCATCTTTTCATCCCTTCTGGTATCACACCTTCGTAAGTCTATTCTGCAAGACTCCGGTTGGCACGCTTCTGCTCCTGGCCATGGCGGCTGTTGGTGCGTGCCGTTGGCCGCGGCGCCAGGCCGAGGTGTTTGTATTCCTCCTGTTGCCGGCGCTGCTGATCATTGGCGTCTCCTGTTTCGATCCCTTCAACCCCGGGATTCGGCGGGTATTGCCGGCGCTGCCCTTTCTCCTGCTGTTTGCGGCGCGTGCCTGGGTGGATTTTGCCCGGCTCCGCTGGCTTTCTGCCCTCCTGCTGGGCGGCTGCGTGTTGGCAGCGGTATCCATCTATCCGCATCATCTGTCCTTTTTCAACACGCTGTGCGGTGGTCCCGAACGCGCGCCCTACATCACCGATGACAGCGATGTTGATTGGGGCCAGGACCTCCCGGCACTGGCCGGGTGGCAGCGTCAACATCCAGAGGCCCAGCCCCTGCGGCTGCTTTATTTCGGAACCGCCGTTCCAGCAGCCTATGGTGTTGTGGCTGAAGAACAATTATCGGGTCAGGACCTTGGCGCTCCCAGCGAGGGTTATTATGCAATCAGCGTGACGACCCTGGTCAGCCTGCGCAAACTTTCGCAACTCGACGGATGGGATACCGACTGGCTTCGAAAATACAAACCCTGTGGCCGGGCGGGCTATTCCATTCTCATTTACCGGTTCGGCAAGGATGCACAGTAACATCGCAGCTGGTTTTGGGACCGGAAGCGCGTCCCAAACGGGATTGTGATGCGCCACTTCTAACGCCGGCAGGTCAATCATGCTGCCGGCAAAAAAGTGTCACAACGGTGTCAGTCCCGGCTATTGTAGAACTATTTTCCCGCCTCTTCTTCACCTTCGCGCGGCGGGAATTCAAATGTGACTTTGCCGGCGTCATCCATCACCAGATAAGCCGGGAACGGCCGGCCGGCCTTGGAAATAAAGTGGTCGAGTAAATCCGTCTTGCGCGCGGCCAACAGCTTTTGCGCCTGCGCCCGCTCAATCGGCTGCTGCAAAATTTCCCGGTTGATTTTGAATTTGCACGGCTTCCGGTCCGCCTGAGACTTCTCGCAGAGGTAGGCACCGTCGGTTTCAAACACCTTGCCGCCGCACTTGGGACATTTGCCCGGCAACGGTTCCTTGCCGGTGAAATCTATCTTCGCCTGCGGTTCCTTCGGTTTGGCGTCCTTCGACCGTGACTTGCGTTCGCGCGGCAGAAACGCAAAAGCCGTGCCGCCATCCTTGAGCACCAGGAACGCCTCGAACTTGCGATTGGTCTTTTTCGACACAAATCCTTTGAGCAAATCCGTTTTGCCCTCGGCGAGCAGTTTGACGACCTGCGCCGGCTCGATGTTTTGCTGCAAAATGATTTTGCCGGTGCGGAACGTGCAGGTCTTGTCCGGGCCGGTCGCCTTCTCGCAAAGATAATTCATCCCGGCGTCGAACACCCGTGCGCCGCACTTTGGACATTTGCCCAGCGGCTCCTTGCCGGTGAAATCAATCGGCGCGGCCAGTTCGCCATTTTCGTTTCTCTGGTCGTTGCCAAAATCGAACTCAATCTTGAACTCCGGCGTCAATCGCAGCATCGCGGCGAACGGTTTGCCCATCTTGCTCCGGAACCCCTGCAACGGACCGACCTGCTTTTCCCCGATGAGCTTTTCGATCTCCTCCATCTCAAACATCCGGCTGCACAGCGTCTTCCAGATCGCGAAGTCGCACTTCACGCATTGGAACTGCCGGTATTTCTCGTGGACCTCGCCGCCGCATTTCGGACACGGCGTCTTGAGCACGCCAAAGTCGCCCGGAATCGTGTCCTGCTCGTATTTTTTCGCGCGCTCGACAATGTGCCGGGTCATATCGGCAATCTCGGACATGAATTCGTCGCGGCTTTTTTGCCGGCGCTGGATCTGGTGCAGCTTGAACTCCCAGTCGCCGGTCAGCTCCGGCCGGGTCAATTCAGGGATGCCCAGGCCGTTGAGCAGTTCCATCAGCGAAAACGCCTTGGCCGTCGCCTGCAGCTCCCGGGCATTGCGGTGGACGTAATCCTCGTAAATCAGCCCTTCGATGATGGCCGCGCGCGTGGCCGGTGTGCCCAGCCCCTTCTCGCGCATCGCCTCCCGCAATTCGTCGTCCTCCACCAGCTTGCCCGCGCCTTCCATCGCGCTCAACAGCGTCGCCTCCGTGTAGCGCGGCGGCGGTTTGGTGGCGTTTTGCTTCACCTCGACGCCGCTGGTGTTGACCTTTTCATCCGGCTTCACCGGCACGAGGCTCGGTGTGTCGTCGGATTCCGCCTCCTTGCCATAAACGGTCAGCCAGCCGGGACTGACGATCACCTTGCCGGTGCTCTTGAACGGCTCGCTCTCGACGCGCGTGACGCGGATGGTCTCCAAAAATTCCGCCGCCGGATAAAAAATGGCGAGAAACCGCTTCGTCACCAGGTCGTAAAGTTTTTGCTCCGGCTCGCTCAAACCGTGTGGTACCTGTGTGGTCGGGATGATGGCAAAGTGGTCGGACACCTTGGCGTTGTTGAAGATGCGTTTGTTCGGATGCACCCAGTCATTTTTGAGGATCGTTTCGGCAAACGTCGAGTAACGGGTGTCGCCGAACATCTTCAGCGCGTTCTTGACGGTCGCAATGTAATCCTCCGGCAACGCCCGCGAATCCGTTCTCGGATACGTCAGCACCTTGTGCCGCTCGTAAAGCGACTGCGCCAGGCCGAGGGTGTTTTTTGCGCTGAACCCAAACCGCGAATTCGCGTCGCGCTGCAAACTCGTCAAATCATAGAGCAACGGCGACAGCGACGTGCTGGGCTTGCTTTCCTCGGTGACAATGCCCGGCTTGCCCAAACATTTGTCGCGCACTGCTTGCGCCCGGCCAACCTCCCAGATGCGTTCGGGTTTGAGCTGGTCGTCACCATCCTTCGAATCGGGCTTGGAAAATTTCTCATCGAACCAGCGACCGGTGTATTGGCCGGCAGCGGCATCGAACGTGCCGATGACCTCCCAAAAATCGCGGGAAATGAACTTTTTGATCTTCTGCTCGCGTTCGACCAGGATGGCCAGCGTCGGCGTCTGGACCCGGCCAACCGTCGTTTTGAAAAAACCGCCCATCTTGGAGTTGAACGCCGTCATCGCGCGCGTGCCGTTGATGCCCACCAGCCAGTCGGCCTCCGACCGGCTGTAGGCGGCATCGGCCAGCGGCAGCATGTCCGCATCTTCGCGCAGCCGCTCGAACCCTTCGCGGATGGCCGCCGGCGTCATGGATTGCAGCCAGAGGCGTTTGATGGGCTGTTTGGCCTTCGTATGTTTGACGATGTTGCGGAAGATCAATTCGCCCTCACGCCCGGCGTCACAGGCGTTCACCAACGCGTTCACGTCGGCGCGTTTGATGAGCTTTTTCAGGACCTTCAGCCGGTTCTCGGTTTTTTCAATCGGCTGTAGATCGAAATGCGGCGGGATGACCGGGAGACACTTGAACGTCCATTTGCCGCGCGCGGCCTCGACGCCTTCGGGCGGCACGATGGTGAGCAGATGGCCGACCGCCGACGAAACGACGTAGTGCTCGCTTTCGTAGTAATCGTCCACTTTCTTGAACCCGCCGAGCGCCTTGGCGATGTCGCCGGCGACGGACGGTTTCTCCGCGATGATGAGAGTTTTGCTCATTTGCGTGCCGGGCTTTTACACCGGGCGGGGCAAACATGCGAAGAAAATCTTTTTTGTCAAACCGAACCTGAAGCGTTTTTAACCGCGGACCTGTCCTCCGTAGCAGGTTCTGCGGAGGAGGATGACACGGATAAACACGGATTTGGAGGACCGAATCGCAATTCCGTAATCCACAATTCCCCCACCCTCAACCCTCAACTTTCAACCATCAACCTTCCCATCACTGCACACCAACCCGATAGAAATACTGGCTGCCATTCGTGGCGCTGGTGTCCGTGTAACTCGTGGTGACCGCCTGACCAACGATGTTGCTTTGAATCGTTGAAAACGCCGGTTGCAAGGCAAGATTGGTGCTGCTTTGTAGAAAATAGGTGATGCCGCTCACGCTTTGCCAGGTCACAACACATCCGACCGGACTATTGGTTGGAGCAGCCGAGGCCATCTTCAAAACCGACTGGGCGTTGGTCGGAGTTGTGCCGGCTTTCCATTCCTGCCAGTTGTTCATGCCGTCGCCATCCGGGTCGGCATAATCCGCCGAGCCGTCCGTGGGAAAACCGTATTGCTGCGCCCAAGCGTAGGAAAGAACCGAAGATGGCGTCTGGTATTCATAAGCGCCAACGTCCACCGTGCCGCCGACGATGCGCGGGCTGCCGTCGAAATCCGTGCTGCTGGTGATGTAAGAATTATTTCCGGCGTTGATGCAGGGCGAATTGGACTGTAGGTGAAAATCTCCACCGGCTTGGTTCACAAAAAGCGGAGCGTTGGTAAAATTTCCCGGCCCCGAGACGAGGGGAGGAGGGATACAGCAATATTGGGCGACGACACCAAACATGCTGAAGGTCTTATTACTATAAACTATGCAATTATTCAGGGTCGCCCCATTCACCATAAAGGTGCCATTATTAGCAATAGTGCAATTGTTGAGACTCTCAATATTGCCCGCCTGAACCTGGCTGTTATTAACAATGGCACAATTTGTATAATTGACCCCTGAGGCAATGACCGAATTGCTCACCAGCATGCAACCCGTCAACTGGCAGTAATATGATGCGTCACCGCCCGAATTGCCAACAAGCACGCAGTTGTTGAGTATGCAATTCGTGGAATGCAATGGGCTGCTAGGGTCGGTATTTCCCGCTCCGCTGCCATAAGTAGCGGTATTATTGCTGATTGTGCAATGGTATAAAAATGCAGGAATGGTCAAACGAGCCGGCGGAGTGCCTCCGCAAACACCTCCACCATTATAGGCTGAGTTGTTGGCAAGCATGCAGTTATTCAGCGTCCCGCCAAATGCCCCACCGCCATAGCTGGTGCTTACAGCGGCATTTTTTAGCACCTTGCAGTTGTTGAGGATGCTTCCGAATACGCCGGCACCGATGGATGCCGAATTATTTGAAATCGTGCAGTTATACATTGTGCTATAGCCAGCCCCACCTCCATACGTAGCGCTGTTGTTGATAATGGTGCAATTGCTTAATGTGCCAGAATAAACACCGCCTCCAAACCCCGACGCAAAGTTGGCGGCAATTACGCAATTGGAAATGATGGCATTGGCAGATTCACACCACACGCCGCCGCCGCTTTGCTCTTTAATCGAGTCGCCTGTATTTCTTAAAGTGGATCCGTTGGTCAACGTGAATCCAATCAGCGCCGCTCCATTGGTCAAATAAACACAACGAATGGTGCTGTTTCCGGAAATCCATGTCACTGCTGGCCCGCTAACGCTTTGCACCGTGACTGGTTTGGTGATCGCCACGCGATTTGACAACGAACCATAAACCACCCGCCCACCGGTTTGATAAATCCCGCTCAAATGTTCTCGGCTGGAAGGGTAGCCGTTTGTCACTAGAATCAAAGCACCCGCACTGGACGCATCAATGGCGTCCTGGATATTCGTGGCAGCTTTTGCCCAGGAATCATAGGGAGCAACGGGCGTCATGTTGTTGTTCGCCACATACAGCACGGCTGGCAAATATACATGCATTATGTTTGTCGCACTTTGCCCATCAGGATAGGTGTCATTGTAAGCGGTCAAAACAACCGGATAATCCCCGACCGCAGACCAAACATGCGACAAGTAAAGTCTGTTGCTTACCACGGTTCCATCACCAAAATCCCATTTGCCGGCATAAACCGCACCGGAAATATTAGCCTGAAAATTTGCCGCGGAACCGGGCGCCGTATTAGTATCGAATACACTGATGCTTACGCCAATATTCCCAGTCACGTTGCCAGGATAAAGTTCGTCACAGCCCATGGACGGCGGATTGGCCCACGGTTCGCCATCAATATCCACCCCACTGGTCACCGCCGCATTGCCGACACCCCGGCAAGGTGAGTTGAGGCTCAAATGCGAAGCGCTGGCCAAAAGAGGATCGCTCGAAATGTTGCCCGCTCCGCCAGGCAGCGGCGTCGTGCAGCAATAGCTAAAGGATCCACTGAAATAATTGGTGGGGGAGCCTCGGCTGCGATTGTAGTAATTAACGCAATTAATTTGATTGGCATAAGCGGTCCCACCGCCATCCGATGAAGCAAAGTTGCCTGTGATCGTGCAATTTACCAGGTTACCGCCATATGCACCACCCGCCTCAGACGAGGCTGAGTTACCCGCTATGGCGGAATTCACCACCGTTGAATTAAACGTTCCACCCCCGGATGAGCTGGCCACGTTGCCAAGCACGATGCAATTGTTGAGAGCGCCTAGATACGCCCCGCCACCGGAAGCAGCGGAATTGGTTTCCAGCGTGCAATTTACCAATAGGGCAGACGACACGCCGCCGCCGAATGTGCCAGCGGAATTATTTGCCAAAGTGCAATTAACCAAAAGAGCTGAAGATGCCCCACCACCCGCTCCACTGGAATTATTTGCCAAAGTGCAATTGGCCAATGCTCCTTGATAAGCGCCACCACCCATGTTCCATGAGGCGTTCGCGGTGATTACGCAATTGGAAACAATCGAGGTGTTGGTGGATTCACACCAAATGCCGCCACCACTTTGTTCCTCGACGCTATCACCGGCTCCGCGCGTCGCGCCATTGGTCAATGTGAACCCAATCAGCCATGCATTATTGGTTAGGTAAACACAGCGGATCGCAGAATCGCCATTGGTTGTTCCCGGTGTTTGCGAACCCTGAATAATTGTAACCATTGGTCCGTTCACACTTTGAACCACTATCGGCTTATTGACCACGACGCGGTTGGTCAGAGAGCCATAAACCAACTCGCCTCCAGTTTGATAAACGCCATTCGACACCAAAACTAAACCGGCGGTCACCGACACATCAATTGCATCCTGAATATTTGTTGCCGCTGTGTCCCATGATAGATAAGGCGAAATGGGATTTGTGCCATTCTCTGCCACGTATCTTACTAACTGGCCCAGCACGTTGACCGTCACCGATGCGATTGCACCTCCCGGTGTGTAGTCGTTTGATGCCATCAAAGTTACCGTATAAGTTCCCGGCGTGGCCCAAGCATGTGAAACCACTATTTGATTTGTAAGGATGGTACCA
>Ga0265340_10000561_pt1 | contig 20608 bp, 9 predicted proteins | sample 4CB225metaG_FD_202082 | JGI IMG/M metagenome (GOLD analysis project Ga0265340, IMG submission 202082) | Rhizosphere microbial communities from Carex aquatilis grown in University of Washington, Seatle, WA, United States - 4-CB2-25 metaG | ecosystem: Host-associated > Plants > Roots > Rhizosphere...
CAGCGCATTCAGGATCGCCAGGTGCTCGGCCGTGGTCCGGGCGATGGCGCCCTCGTCGGCAATGGTCCGGTGCACCCGGGCCCGGGCGGTGCGACCGGCGAAGGCCTGGATCAGGGCGGCCAGCACCGGGTTTCCGCTGGCCTGCCCGATCACTTGATGGAAGCGGATGTCCGCCTCGACGAAGGCCAGCGGTTGGCCGGCCGCGCCGTCGACGGAGGCCGAGTCCAGCGCGATCTGGGCCTCGCGTAACCGGCCGTCGTCGATGTGCAAGGCGGCCAGGCCGGCGGCCTCGGTCTCCAGGATCCGCCGCACCGCGTGCAGGGCCGCCGAATCGTCCAGAGCGTGCAGATCGACGAGGAATCCTATCGGGGCCAGCAGCAACGACGAATCCAGCGCGGTGACGTAGGTTCCCGCGCCCTGCCGGGTCTCCAGTACCCCCATCAGCGACAGCGCGCGCACGGCCTCACGCAGCGGGCCCCGGGAGACCCCGAGTTCGCGGGCCAGGTCGGCCTCCACCGGTAACCGCTGTCCCGGCGTGAGGGCACCGTCGAGGATCATGCGCTTGATTCCCTGGACCACCACATCCGTCTGTGAGAGAGCGGGGCCTTCGACATCGGCCGGTGTACCCATGGCGCGTTCTCCTCTCGGCCGAGTTCGGACGACTCGAACTGTGCCGGACGACTCGAACTGTGCCGGACGACTCGAACTGTGCCGGACGACTCGAACTGTGCCGGACGACGGCGAACTGAGTGCCGGCCAACTGCAGGGCACCGGGCACCGGCGTGTCACTGACCAGGTCGAGCCCGGTGATCGGGTGGGGTGGGTCAGCGATTGGTCGGTCAACGGCCGGCAGATCAGCAACTGACGTGCATCGGTCCGGCGGCGATGGTGGCGGTTGACCCCAGGCCCAGGTCGCCCAGGACCATGGAGATCTTTCCGCCGTCGAAGGGATACGTGCCCACCGTGATCCAGGTGCCCCGATGGTGGCCCTGGTCGATGCTGAAAGAAGTGATCCGGTTCTGGTAGCTGATGGAGCCGAGGCCGAGAAAATAGTGCGCGATGCCGGCGGCCCGCGGCGAATTCGGCACATAGACAGCGATCTCGCAGCGCAGTCGACCGCTCAGACCGCTGCTGATTTTCCAGTCGACCTCGTCCTGCCACTGATTCGGGTCGGTGGGGATGTTGGTCGCCGAGGTGTAAAGGAAGGAAGAGGTGCAGTCGCTTCCGGTCCACCCCGCGGCGGTGGCTGAGTGCCAGCCGTCGGCTTTCGGACTGTTGTAGACGTTCATCGTGCGCCCGCGGGTCTGCCCGCACTCGGGGCCGGCCGTACTGGTGAAAGTGGCTCCAGCCCGGTTCGGTGGCCCGGTCGGCCCAGAACGCAATCCGGACGACGATCCGGACGCCCCGGACGACGATCCGGACAGCCCGGACGACGATCCGGCCCGTGGGGGACCGGCGGGCGCCCCGGACTGGTGGTGGGCCGCGGCCAGGACCAGCGTCAGACCGCCGATCACGGCCAGGAGCCCGGCCCCCACCGGATAGCGCCACCGGTGCGCGGCTCGTAGCCGGCGGCCCCGATCCCGTTTCGGCCGGTTGCCGGCGCGAGGCCTGATGACTGTCGGGGCGTCAGACCCGGCCGAGGGGCCGTCCGGGGTCATCCCCTCGGCCATCCCCTCGGCCATCCCGGCCGTGGCCCCGACCGGTCCGGCGGGTTGGGGTTGGGGCTGGGCCTCGGCCCCCGGCTGAGGCCCCCGGTTGAGCTCATCGGCCACGCTTCGCCAGCGATCGCGCCAGGCCTCGACATCGCCGCCGCAGCCACGCACATACGCCAGGGTTACCTCCAGGCTCGGGAACCGCGTGCCACCGGCGGCATCGGACAGGGTCGTGGTCGAGTAGTGGGCGCGCTGGGCCAGTTGCCGGTAGGTCAGGCCATCGGCCTGGAAACGTAACTGACGCAGGTCCTCGGCGAAACGGGCCAGCGGCCCGTCCTCGCCGTTCAGCTTCCGATTCGGCCTGCCCACGCCTGCCCCGCTGGATGCTCGATGGTTTGAGCTGGAGGCCGGATAATAACGCGAAACCGGGCGATCTTCTTGAGTGGCGCGACCCTTCACAATCTCCCTGAATTAGGACCCGAGGTCCTTCCCCGGCCTGGGCTACATGGCGTGCGTGGTCATAGCGTCGGCACCGGTGGTGGAACCGGGGTCGCTACTGCCATCTTGGGCCGGTGCCGGTGCCGGTGCCGGTGCCGGGGGGTCTGGGGTGGCGGCCGGGGCGTCGTTCGGGGCGACGGGGGCGTCGTTCTGGGGGGTGACGTTGCCCGTGGCGTTGGCATCGTCTCGGGCGCCCTTGTCGACGGTGTTGGTCGGGGTGTTGCCGTCATTTGACGGGTCCTGCTCGGAGTCGGCGGGAGGCTTCTTCTGGTCGCTGTTGCCTCCGTTGTTGTTCCCGCCGTTGTTGCCTCCGTCGGTGGCCGCGACCTGCTCCTTGGTGCGGACCTCGTTCTGGGCGATCTGCTGGGACTCCACGGCATCGGCGGAGTTGTCCCGGGCCTTGCTGAGGTCGGTCTGGGCCTGCTCGACGTTCGCCTGATCACTCGGATCCTTTTGGGCCTTGGTCAGGTTGTCCTGGGCGTTGTTCAGGTCCGTGGTCGCGGCGTCCGTGTGCTGCCGGGCGCTGTCAACCTTGGTCTGGGCCTGATCGAGGGCCACCTGGTTGTCGTTTTTGCTATCGGTGGAGGACTTGGCGCCCGTCTGGCCGGTGGTGTTCTCGGATTGGTTGTTGACCTTGAAATTGAGGTTCCGCTGAGCGATCTGCTCGCTGTCCACGGCATCGTCGGCATTGCTCTTGGCGACGGTCAGGTCGGTCTTCGCTTTTGCGATCTTCGTCGGGTCGGTCGGGTTCTTCTCGGCATCGGCCAGGTTGGCCTTGGCGGTCGCCAGGTCTGTGCTGGCGTTGGCGGTGTGCTGCTGGGACTGGCCCACGATCTTCTGGGCGGCGTCGATCTCGGGGGTGTTACACGTGCCGGTCGTGGTGCAAACAACGGCGTCCCACCCGGCGGCGGTAGAACCGTGGGAGGCCAGGGCGGCCGGTTTGGTGCCGGTCGTGGTGTAGTTGGCTCCGGTCTGTTCCGCTGAGGGCAGGAAGGTGGCCGGATCGGCCCCATCGGCGATCTTCGCTGCGGCCTGCGAGCGACGGTCGAAGAAATGTTTCTGATCTTCGCCGGGCAAGGGGCTGAGGTTGTCGGTGACCCAGCGCAGGGCGCCGTCGAGTTTGGAGTCGTACTCGGATCGGGCCAGCGCATAGTTCGACTTGGCCTGAGCGTTACCGATCTGCTTGGCCTTGTCGGCGGCGGCGTCGGCCTGGGCCGGGCTGGCGAAGGTGCCCTGAATCTGCCCCTTGCCGTCGAGCCAGACGGTGTAACCGGATCCCTTCAGCCCTTTGATCACATCCTGAGTGGTCAGGGTGTTGGCCCGGGCCAGCACCCGGCCGCCATCGGCGGAATTGATCTTCTCCTGCAGGCCGTAAGCCGCGCCGATAGTGGCGAGCTGGGTGTTCAACCCGTCGGCCTCCTGCACCGCGGAGAGGCTCTTCGGGTCCTTGGCGGTGAAGGTGCCGTTGCTGAAGCCGACCGTGCCGCCGTCGAAGGCCAGCATGTTCGCCGTCGCGTCCTTGGCGTAGGGGCTGGCCATCGCCTTGGCGTTCGTGGCGCTGTGATCGGAGACCTGGGTGGCCAGGTAGTTCTTCAGATTCGTGAAGTTCTGCTCGGCGCTGGCCTTGGGGTCGGGGGTGAACCCGCTGATCAGCGCGGAGTATCCGCTGCCCGAGTCGGCGGCAGCCAACTGCTGCTGCACGGCGTGGGTGAGATCCTCGGAGCCGGTGCCCTTGGTGTAGTACTCGGCCAGCAACGCCAGGTGGGCATCCGCATTACCGGTACGCGTGTCTATGGCCTCGAGGACCTGACCGTCTTCGGCTCGGTAGATCTTCGCGTGGGCGAGTGGGTCGGGGCCATAAGTTTGCAGGTCATCGGCGCTCTCCTGGGAGAGGGCCGACCCGACTTTGGTCGCCCAGTCGGTATTCTCCCGACTGGTGCAGCGGGACAGGTCGCCGCCTCCGCAGGCGTCGGCGAGCTTCATCGCCTCCGGATCGGCGCTCAGCCTGGTGTACAGCAATCGCAGGTAGGCCGAATTGTTGCCGGAGTTGGCGATCGTCCAGTCGATGGTGGACTGCAGGCTCTTGACCCGCTCCCACTGTGCGGCCCGGCCTGGGTCGTGGTTGATGTACTTATAGCCTTCGGCGCTGGCCAGGTCGGCGTCTCCGGCGGTCAGGGCGAGCATCTGATTATGGGTGGCGACCAGATTCATCAGCGTCATCGTGGGATCCCAGCCCGAGATCGTGTGGGCGGTGTACCCGGCCTGGACGGCGTCCGTCCCGATCGCCAGGGCGTTGGAGGCGGCCTGACTGTCGGCGATGTTCTCGAGGGTCGTGGTGCCGGCGTTCAGCTCCGGAGCAGCCGCAGCGGCCTGCCGGATCGTGAATTCCTTGATCTTGGAGGAGAACTTGTCGCTCTTCGGGGTCGTGGATTCCTCGTCCAACGGGAGTACCTTCGCCGTGCTGTCCACGATGCGAGTCTTCTGAGCCGGGACCCGCTCCACCTTCTGCGGGCGCTCCGCGATTCCGTCACGCACCACCGGTACCAGCGCCTTCGATCCGGACGGCGTGGTCTGGTCGGACGGCGTGGTCTGGTCCGACAGCGTGGTCTGGGTGGTCTGGTCGGCGGCCGGCGCGGCCAGATCCGCCGATGATGCCGGTGTGCCCCGCCGGGGCGGGCTCGGCGGCCCGGACTGCTGTTGCTGCTGCTGTTGATTCCGCCTGGATTCCGGCCCGGACTGCTGGGCTGATTGCTGGGTCGATTGGTCGGTGGACAATTGCGCGGTCGATGGTCCTGGCTGGTTCCAGGGCTTGCTCGTGGCATCCGCGGGGGCCGCGGCGCTCAGGACCGGGATCGGTGAGTTGTCGGGCCCGAGCAGGTACACGCTGGCCCCGGTCCACGTGGTGTTCGTCGGATCGGCCGCCTGGGTGATGATGTGGCCGGCGACCTGGGCGGCGAGCGCCTTCGACGCCGTCCTGAGATCGATCACCAGCCCGTGCGTATCCTCGGCGGCGCCGGCGATGGCCGCGGCGCCGGCCTCGGCGGCGATCTTCGCCGGATCGCTGGAGCTGGGGGTGTGAATCTGATAGTGCACCGGGTTGAGCGAACTACCGGGTCCGCGCGGGGCTTTCACCGTGACCTCGTCTGGATACGAGGTGACCGCCCGGCCCCCCAGATGCTCGACGTAGCCGATGAAGTGTTCGGCGGCCGTCTGCTGCGACTGGGTTCCGGGCAGCCACGGTCGGGGAAGCGCCGGGTTCTTCTGCGGTTGCCGCCGGGCTTCCAGGTCGGAGCCGAAGGTCTGCAGGTAAGCCTCACCGACGCTGGCGGCGGGTAGCTTGATCTCTTGGCCCCAGACGGGCCGGCCGTCGGCGGTAGAGGTGCCGACCTGCACGGTGACGTCGTTGACCAATCCCACGGACAGGGTCGAGATGGAGCCCTTCGTCTTGAGGGTGCTCTCGGATTGCTGACCTTGGTTGTCGGCGGTGCTCTGGGTCGCCTGCGCGCCGATGGAGAGCCCTGGTGACGAGCCGGCGATCGTGCCCTGCCCACCAGCGGTCGGCGACAGCAGGGGCTGGTCCGAGGAAGATACGCCGGTCGTGCTCTGATAGCGGTCCGCTGTGCCCAGCCGTTGCTGGGAACTCGCGGACCCGCTCACCTTCAGGTCATGCAGGCGGGTGTGCAGTTTGATCCGGACGAACCGGCCGGGGTGTCGTGGGTCGGGCAGGGTGAGCAACACGATCCCGCCGCCGGAGGTCGCGGCGATCAGTCGCGCGTTCCGGGTCAGCGCGGCGGTCGCCGACTCCAGGACCTTCTGATTGCGGTGCACGCCCTGGGGCCCGAGCAGGCTCGGGTCGGCCAACCGGGTGGTCAGAGCCTCGAGCAGGCCGCTGTCGGTGGACGACGAGACCTTGACCCCATGGGGCAATCGGCCGGCCACCAGTGCCTTCGGTGTACTTGGTGCACTCGGGTCGGCGGTGGTCACTTCGGCGCTGGGAACCAGCCGGGTCAGGGTCCCGCTCAGGTGCAGGGATTCCGAGGACGCCGCGCCGCCGCGAAGCAGATCGTTCGCCCCGACCAGCGGGTTGGCCCACTGACCGCGCGGTAGCGAGCGTTCCACCGTGACGGTGAGCTTGACCGGGTGGGTGAAGCGTTCCGCGGTGGGACCGAGGTCGGCCTTATGGGTGAGCTCGGTGTACTGCCGGCGCAGGGACCCGCCGCTGGTGTGCTGCAGCGAGCCGCCCGCCGAGCGATCCAGGGAGGTGCCGGGCGACCCGGCCGCGTCTCCGTCCAATGTCCCGGAAAGAGTTGTGCTGTGGGTGGCGCTCTGGTCGATCTGCCAGTACTGGTAATCCTGATGCTCGCTGTTCAGGGGCACGCCGGCGACGTGAGTTCCGGTCTGAAGATCCAGATTGAGCCGGATGGTGAGATCCTGGACAAAGGTGGGGCTGAAAGGTGGCGGGGCCGGTAGCTGCAGTCGAAAGGTCAGACCCTGCGGGTCCTGCATGGTCTGCAGGTGGGCACCCAATACCCGGCGCCCACCGAGCTGGGATCGCAGGCCGTCCGCCAGGCCGGGCAGCAGTTGTTGCGCGTTGGGGACGACCTTCTCGATCAGTTTCAGGATCCGGGGGTAAAGCTGGACCGGTTCATTACCCTCGGACAGGTCCAGACTCTCGACCGCGCTGGTACCCAGGTTGTGACTGAGGTGCTCGGGCAGATAGAGCTGGCTGGGCGCGGTCGGTAGCTGGGCCGCGGTCGGCGCGGCGGTCGGCTTCGGCAGCGCGCCTTTGGCGTACTGAGCCAGCGCCTCGGACAGCGGTAGCGCGTACACGACATCGACATTCACGGTCCGCCGGCCCTGGTCACCGGCGACCGTAACGGCCAGGGTGGTGCGGTACAACTGGGTATTCTCGAGGCTGATCGGTAGTTGCTCGCGTCCCACAATGGTCGTGTCGCTCTGGCTGACCCCGAGGCTCCCGGAACCGGAGCCCCCGGGCTTGAGGTCGCCGACCGCCGTCCGGCCCGGAACGATCGCGAGGTCGAGTTGGCCGCCGCCACCCGTCGAGGTGGAGGTGGAAACGCTCGATCCCTGGGCCCCCAGGGTGAGGTTGATGGCGCTCAGCACCAGCTTCGCCTCGCCGAGCTGCTCCGAGGGGCCGGCCTTGGCGGTCAGGGTGAGCCGGGCGTGGCCGGCCCCGGCCCCGCCGGTCGACGTCAGCAGATCGTGGTGGACGCCGTCCAGAAGCTCCGGGATCTGGACGGCCAGGGTACGGGTGCTGGTGTCGGCGGCCAGATGCCCGAGCAGGGTCGAATCCTGGTTGCCGTGGCCGCCGACCACCTCGAGGGCGGCCTCGAACAGGCCGGAGGCGTCCAGGTGCACGACCTTGCCGCGGGACAGGACTTCCCGGGAGGTCGGACCCGACGTGGTTGAACCCGGCTGGGCCTGCTTGGTGGTGTCGAGGAAGTCGGCGGGGATCAGCACCTCGGCCTGGCCGTCCGCCTCAGCGACCGGTTGCCAGGTTCCGCTGGGATCAAGCTCCTCGGCCACCAGTTCGTGCTGCTTCAAGAACGCGGCGGCCTCGTTCACAGACTCGAGGAGCTGGACGTCGTTGACGGTATTACCGACCGATCGGCCGGAACTGATGCTGGTGCTGCGGTTACCGCTGAGGTCTCCGCCGACCGGTGCCTGCGCGGGCAGCGTGCTCCCGCCGCCCACATGGACCCCGCCGGTGTGAGAGGTCGTGACCGATTCCTGGCTCGAGAGCCCGAGCGATTGCGACAGAATCCGCAACTTGACGGTCTTCTCATCGTTGGTTACTCCCAGGAACTTCGCGCCGCCCGGCTTCAGCGCCAGCCGGATCCGGTAGGTGACCCGTTGGGGCGGCCGGCCCGGACGTCGGTCGACCATTTCCAGCAGGACTCCGGACTGAGCGGCCTGGTCATAGCGGCCCTCGAGGCTCCCCGCGGAGAGCTGATCGTCGAACTGTCGCTGATTGGACACCTGGGCCTGGCGAACCTTCTCGTCGTCCGCCCAGTGCCAGGTGCCGTCGGGGTTGCGGGCTGGCAGCAGTCCCGCGCTGATCAGGGTGGGTAGCAACGCCGCGCGTAGTTCGTCGACTCCGGTCAGATTCCGTACGGTCGACAAGCCGGCTCCGGTGGTCCCCAGCCAGGCCGGCCAGGTCTGATCGGAGGTCGCCGCGGGTCGGTCGTAGGCCAGACCGCGCAGCGTGCCGTCGGAGATCGCGGTCCGATCCACGGGCAGGCCGAACCGGTAGGCATCCGGCTCGCTCATCCGGACCAGCGCCTGGGACTCGGTCCTGACCGCCTGCGGCTGGGGGTAGCCGGCCGGATCGAAGAGCTGGAGCCTCGAGTCCAGCTCGAAGTGCATCAGGTAGGCCTGGGTGTAGCCGGAGTAGCGGGCCACCATCGGGTCGATGGCGGTGCCGCCCGTGCTCAGGGTGCTGGAGCTGGAGTGCTCAACTTTGCTGGTGAGTGCCGCGGTGGCGCTCAGCTCCGGTCCGCCGGGGGCGATCAAGCCAGTTTCCAGGTGTCCGCCCAGGTTCCAGGAGCTGCTGGTGGTGAAGGAATTCGTGGCCATCAGGAACGCGATCCGCAGGAACTCCTGGTGCATCAGGTTGCTCGCCGTCCCGACCGGTTCGGGCTCGGGATTCTCCAGCAGCGCGGCTTTGATCTGTACGGTGCCGATCGGCTTGCCTTGATGGGTGATCGTGAACCAGTACCCGTCGTCGCCTCGGTCGGCCGTGCCCGGCAGGTTGACGGCTTGTCCCAGGTGGGTGCTGAGGGTGTGCACATCGGAGCGGATCTGGGCCAGCGTGAGGGAGTCGCGGTAGCCGCGCGGTAACTGTGCGATCACGGCGTCGGCCAGTGCGTCCAGACCCGTCATTCCGGTCACCACATGCTCGGGGAACGCGCCCGGAGTGACGGTCTGCTGGGTGGTGGATTGCTGGGTGGTGGATTGCTGGGTGGTGGTCTGTTTGGGAGCCGTCTCGGTGTAGGCGTGCTGTACCCACAGCGGCAGCAGTTGGGCCTGGGCGGGGTCCTGACCGAGGCTGGCCACGGTCTGCCAGTTCGGGTTCCGGGCGGAATCGGGTCGGCGCACCTCCAGAGTGGCCTGGGTGGTGACCACGTACTGGGTGGAGGTCCCGCGGTTGTCCGAGACCGCCCCCAGTTGGGTGTAGTCGTCGCTCTGGCTGGTCTGCTGCCGGCTGGTGCCGGCCCCGGCGTTCGCGCGCAGAGAGAGCAGCTTGCTCAGCGGCTCTAGGCGAGGAAACGCGGCGGCCAGGGCGGCCCCGACCGGTAGCTGAAGCGAAGAAGTGAAGCTGCCGGTGTGCCCGGCCGTGATCGCCCGTCCGGTCTGCGGGAACTGCCCGGTGATCGTTTGGTCGCCGATCTGGTCGGGACGGATCTGCTCGACCGGATCGGATAACCGCAGCCGCACCCGCACCTGTACCCCACCCGATTCCCAGACCACTCCGTCACCCGAGGTGGCTTGGGCGAACTGGGCCCGCAGCAGCCCTTGCAAGGTTCGTGGATCGGTCAAAGAGCTACCGGCCAGTTCGGGAATCTGGCCTAGGCGGGTGCTCAGTTCCTGGACGTACGGGATATCACCGGCCGGCAACGCGGCCGGCAGCGCCGCCAGCGCCGGGCCGCTCGCGGCCAGGTCCTGGCGATACTTCGCGTACCCGGCCGAGGCCGCCTCGAGAGCATTGACCGTGTCCTCGAGGTGACTGGGATCGGGGTCGGTCCCGAGCGCCTGCACCCGGTCGGCCAGGTTGCTGAACTCGGTGGCGGCCGTGGCCGCCGCCTCCTTGGCGTTCTGGTATGCCTGCGCCTGGCGGGCGGCCTGCTCGCTCGTTGGCGTGGTCTGCGCCGTCTGCGCGGCCGGGATTATGGCATTCCGTTTGAATGTCTCCCGCTCGGACAAGTCCGTGGCCGCGCGCCGCAAGGTGGCGGCCATCTCGGTGGCCGAACCGGCCAGCCGATCCACCCGCGGCACCGGGTCGGGAGCCGACGTGCGGATCGCGGTGCTCAACTCGGTCAGATCGTTCTGGATCGCGGTGAGCACTGCGGCCGACCGCCCCGGTCGCAGATCGACCGCTGGATCGGTGACCAGGGCCAGGCTGCGCCTCGGGTTCAGCACCGTCCGGGCCAGGTCGCCGCCGGGGCCGGCCCGGGTGGTCAGCAGGTCGCGTAGGTCGGGCCTGGCAGTCAGGACGTCCTGGGCCAGTTCCTCGATCGCGGTCCGGGTATCGGGGTCGGTGGCCGGGTCGGCGTGCCTGCGTCCCAAAGCGGTCAGCGCGCCGTCCACCTGCCCGGTCGCTCCGGGCGGGGCGAGTGCCTCCGCGCCCACCGCCGCCGTCGCCTCGGCCCGCAGCGCGGCCAGGGACGCTCCCTGATCGACCAGCCCCTCAACCAGGGTGCGGGCCGCGCCCAGCCTGACCACTCGCGCGGGCCGGGATCCGTCTTGAATCGAGATGTCACCGTTCGGCAGTCGTTGTAGTTGTACCTGGGTTCCGGTTCCGGTCAGCCCGGCGATCGCCTCGTCCATGACGAGGGTACTGAGCTGAGCCCGAGCCGCAGCCGGAGCCGCAGTCCCAGTCGGAATCCCAGCCGGAGCCGGCGGGCTCACCCGAGCCAGGGCCTTCCGAGCCTGACCGAGATCATCGAGGCCGGCCTGCAACTGGTCGTTCAACTGCGGTAGCCGGGTGGGATCGGTGAGTGCCTTGGGATCGGCGAGGGCCGCCCCGAGAGTGGCCCGCAGTTGCTTCACCCGGGTCGTGGCCAGTTCGAGCTCGGCCGCCTGATCGACACCCTGCGGTTCCCGCGCCGAGTCGACGTGGGCCAGCCAGGCGTCGGCTTCCTGCTGTGCCGCCGCTGTCGCCAGGTCCGCCTGGCCCTGGAGACGGGCGGCTCGGTCGATGAGCGGCTGGCCGGAACCTGATTGTTGGCCGGAACCTGATTGTTGGCCGGAACTTGATTGTTGGCCGTCGCTTGGCGCCGGTGCTGCCCAGGCCGGCTGAGCGAAACCGCTCAGCAGAGCCAGCACCAGGGCGGAGATCGCTCCGAGAGTGAGCCAGCGCCGGATGCCCCGCAAGTGCGATGGGCTGAACGCGGCTGCCATCAGCGGTTCACCCGGGAGTGGACGGTGGGATGGACGTAGGCGTCGACCGAGCCGGGCCGGGGCAGCGGGGAGATCTTCACCCGAGCACCGGTGTGCGGGGCCTGGATCACCTGCCCCCTACCGGCATACAGCGCGATATGCCCGTATCCGTTGGTCACCACCAGGTCGCCCGGTCGCAGCCGGGCCCGGGTGGTGCGGCGACCCGCACCGGCCTGGGCCCGGGCGACTCGCGGCAGCCGGACGCCACCGGCCTGCCAGGCCCGCATCACCAGCCCTGAGCAGTCGAAACTGTTCGGGCCGGTGCTGCCCCAGCGGTACGGCTTGCCGACCTGGGCCCGCGCGAAGCGCACCGCTGCCGTGGCGGCGGAAGCCGAATGGGAGGAGACCGGAGACCTCGTAGTGCGGAAGGTCAGTGCCTGTGTGGCGATGGTGTGCCGGAAGCTGGTGTGCCGGTAGCTGGTGTGCCGGTAGCTGGTGTGCCGGTAGCTGGTGTGTCGGAAGGTGGTGTGCCGGGCGGTGGTGGGCCGGGATCGGGAGGTTCGGGCGCCGGGCGCCACCCGGTGCAGAAGGTGCAGACCGTGCAGACAGGGAACGGTCAGTTTCCGGCCGGCGTAGATCCGCGTCGAGTGCCCCAGGTGGTTCAGCCGCTGCAGGCCGGCCACGGAGGTGGCCTGCTGGTGGGCCAGAGCGCCGAGAGTGTCTCCCCAGTGCAGCCGCACCGAGCATCCGGAAGCCCCGCTGCGGGCGCGAGTCGGGGACGCGGTCGGCGCCGTCGGTACTGGCTGCGCTTTCGGCACTGGCTGTACTGCCGGCGCGGTGGCGGAGCCGGCCGGGCGGGCGCTCTCCACCGTCAGGGTTGCCGAGGTTGCGGCCAGCAGCACGACCACGAGGAGTATGAGCACGAGCCGAAGACGAGCCCGGCCGGAGCCGGAGAACCGGCCCGCGGCCCGATCGGGAACAGGCACGGGGCGCCGTGCGGATCTGCTCACAACTTCCTCCTCCGGAAACAGCGGGTCGGTCGGTCGAGACCCGCGACTGCCATCAGAGAAGCTGTTCGGTTGGTTGGCCGCTACGGATCCAGCCCGCTGCCGGACATATTCCGGACAACCGGAAATCCCCGCAGCCACCGCCTACCCGCGGCCGGAAACGCCGCTGAGCTGGCCGGACGTCGGTTGAGTGGCTATCTCGGGCCGGCGTAGATGTCGCTGGCCAGGCGGACCAGGGCCGCGCGCAGGGCCGGTGGATCATCGCGCCACCAGGCCAGCCAGACCGGCATCGGCTGAGCGTCCCGCACCGGCCGGTACACGATTCCCGGCCGCGGATACTGTGCCACCGTGGCCTCGGAAGTCATGCCGACCGCCTGCCCGGAGGCGATCAGGGTGAGCCACTCGTCGACGGATCGGGTGTCGCGGACGACGGCCGGTCCGGCCCCGGGTCCCCACATGTCCATGGTCGTGGTGCCGGTGCGGGTGTCGAGACCGACGGTGCGCCCGGCGAAGTCGGCGAGCCGGACGAAGCGGCGTTTGGCCCAGGGGTCATCGGCGGCGACGGCGGCGTACCGGGCTTCGGTCGCGATCAGTGTCGTCTCGAACCGGTGATCGTCGAGCGCCCTTCTCACCACGGCGATCTCGGCCAGGCCCTCGCTCAGGCCGGCCGTGGCCGAATTGGACTGGACGAAGACCAGCGGGCTGTCCGGGTGTTCCCGGGCCCACTGGCGCTGCAGCACGGTGGTGTGCCGGCCCAGAGCCGACCAGGCGAATCCGAGCCGGAGTTCGTGCCGGGTACCGGAGACGAGCTGTTCCAGGTCGTTGACCTCGGCGAGAATCCGGCGGGCGCGGGCGATCACCCGGGTTCCCACTGCGGTCGGCGAGACGTGCCGGGTGGTCCGGCGCAGCAACCGGACGCCGAGGTCGGCTTCCAGGGCCGCGACCGTGCGGGAGACCGCGGCCTGGGAGATCTTGAGCTCGATGGCCGCGTCGGTGAAGGTCCCCTGATCGGTGACCGCGATCAGGCAGCGCAGGTGGCGGAGCTCGACACTCATGCGTCTAGCGTATAGATGTTCTGGTCCGTGCATTATTGAGCGGGCCGAACACCGTCCACAGTGGGATTCATGAGCGTCAGTGCCTCCGAAGTCGTGCCCACCGCTGAAGTCCTGTCCGCCGCTGAAGTCCTGCCCGCCGCTGAAGTCCTGCCCGCCGCTGAAGTCCTGCCCACCGGATCACCGCGGAAAACCGGATCGGGCCAGAACCTCGAGGCTGGGCGCCGTGGTCGAGGGCTGGCCGGATCGGTGCTGGGCATGCTGGGCAGCGGCACCAGCAGCCAGGTCGGGGCGGCCCTCGGCGCGCACGCTTTTCCCGCCATCGGCCCGGCCGGCGTCGTCGCGGTCCGGCAACTGGTCGCGGCCATCGTGCTGGTCCCTCTGGCCCGGCCGCCGCTGCACCGATTCGGCTGGCGGCAATGGTGGCCGACGTTGCTGCTCGGACTGGTGTTCGCGGTCATGAACCTGTCGCTGTACCTGGCCGTGGACCGGATCGGCCTGGGTCTGGCGGTAACCCTCGAGTTCCTCGGCCCGCTCGCGGTGGCGCTCGCCGGCTCGCGCACCAGAACCGATGCACTGTGCGCGGTCGCCGCCGGTGCCGGCGTCGTTGTCCTGGTGCTTCCCGGCCCGACCAGCGATTACCTCGGGGTCGGGTTCGGCCTGCTCGCGGCCTTCGGCTGGGCGTCGTACATCCTGGTCAACCGGTTGGTCGGCGCCCGGCTGCCGGGACTTCAAGGACCGGCTGCGGCCGCCGTCGTCGCGGTCCTCCTGTACGCGCCGGTGATCGCCGTGCTCGCGGCTCAGGGACGGTTCACCGAGGCGGCGCTGTTCTACGCCGGCTGCGCGGGACTCCTGTGCTCCGTCGTCCCGTATGCCGTGGATCTGATCATGCTGCGCCGGGTGCGGGCCCAGTTCTTCGGTGTGTTCATGAGCATCAACCCGGTGCTCGCCACGCTCGCTGGGATCGTCATCCTCGGTCAGGTCCTGAGCCTGCGGGAGTGGGCCGGAGTGCTGATCGTGATCGCCTCGAACGCGGTGGCGACGATCGCTCAGAGTCTTCCTGTCCGCAGTCGGGCGCGGTAGTCGTCGCCAGTAGTCGTCGCCAGGCCCGCGAGCACGGTGTCGACGATCTCGCTGATCTCCTCGTCGGTCGCGGTGAGTTGCCAGAGCGCGCGTTTGAAGAGAACTCCGGTGAGCAGGTCGATGACGAGTTCGACGTCGAGGTCGGCCCGTAGTTTTCCTTGTTCGATGCCGCGGCGCAGGACATCGCCGAACGGGCCGTTACCGCGGGCGAGGTAATCCGTCCAGTAGGTGTGGCTGAGGTCGGGGCGATGCGCGGCCTCGGCGGCGAGCTGGGGGATCAGGCGCCCGAGGCGAGTCTCGGTCAGGATGCGGTGCAGCGAGCGGAGCAGAAAGATCAGGTCCTCGCGGACGTCGTTGCCGGGCGGTGTGGGCGTGGGCTCACGCAGGTGCTCGAGGGCTTCCAGGCACAACTGCTCCAGGCCGGTCCAGCGTCGGTAGATCGTGCTGCGGGCCACCCCGGCCCGGAGGGCGACGCGCTCGATGGTCATGCCGGCGAGACCGCGCTCGACGAATTCCTCGAGGGCCGCGTCGAGGATGGCCTCGTGGGCCCGGGAACTGCGGGGCCGGCCGGCCCGGCGCAGTTGCGTCATCGATCCTCGGCCAGGTGGTGCCCCGCCGGGTGCCCCTTGGCCGGCAACCAGATCAACGCGACCAGGGCACCGACCAGCGAGACGGTGGCCCCACAGACGACCGCGACGTGCATGGCCGAGACGAAGGCGTCGTCCGCCTGCCCGAGGAGCTGGCCGAGCTGAACCTGGAGTCGTTGTCCGGCGGCGGGGCTGAGCTGCCCGCTGGCCGCAGCGGACCGCGCACCGGAGGCGACCCGGGTCACCGCCGACAGCGTCCCCCCGATCGAGCTGGCGGCATCGTCACGGTACCGGGCGGGCAGCACGTTGACCGCTGAACCGAGATGGGTGCGATAGGAACCGGACAAGGCGGCACCCAGTACGGCGACCCCCAACGAGGATCCGATCAGGCGTGTGGTGCTGTTGATCGCGGCCCCGGCTCCGGCCTGGTCCCGGGGGACGGAGGCCATGACTGCCTCCGTGGACGGCGCCAGGGCCGCCCCGACGCCGAGCCCGATGGCGAGAATCGCGGCCTCATAGTGCCAGGTCGGGGTGTCCCGGCCGGTCCAGATCGAGGCGAAGAACCCCGCGCTGGTCAGCAGCAGGCCGACCGTGACCACGACCCTGATACCCAGTGGCCGGGCCAGCCGGGCCGCGATCGGGGCCCCGGCGGCGATTCCCAGCGCGGCCGGGAGAATCAGCACCCCGGCCCGCAGCGGTGAGGCGCCCCGCACGGCCTGGAGGTAGTAGGTGAGGATGAAGGCCAGGCCGAGCAGGGCGAAGAAGACCAGAGCCACCGCCACCGAGGCCGCGGAGAACGTGGCCTGGCGGAACAGAGAGACGTCCAGAGCCGGGTGGTCGCTTCGGCGTTCCACGATCACGAAGAGGGCAAGCAGGGCGACGCCGCCCAGCAACGGCCCGAGCACATCCGATCGCAGCCAGGAGGCCTTGTCGCCGGCCTGGACAATGCCGTAGACGAGCGCGATCACGCCGACCGTGGACAGTACGACGCCGAGCGGGTCGACCCGGCCCGGTCGCGGGTCGCGTGAGTCCGGGACGATCACCAGAATGGCGATCAGGCCGAGAATCACGAACGGCACGTTGACCAGGAAAACGCTCCCCCACCACCAGTTCTCCAGCAGGTAGCCGCCGGTGAGGGGGCCGATCGCGATGCCGATCCCGTTGGCCGCCGACCACAGCCCGATGGCCTTGGCCCGCTCGCGGTCGGGAAAGACGTTGGTGATGACCGATAGCGTCGTGGGCAGGATGGTGGCGGCCCCGACCCCCATCAGGGCCCGGGTCCCGATCAACTGCATCGGGCTGGTGGTCCAGGCCGACATCAGGGAGGCGATCCCGAACAGGGCGAGGCCGCTCAGCAGCACCGGCTTGCGCCCGAAACGGTCTCCGAGCAGGCCGAACGTGAACATCAGCCCGGCGAAGACCAGGGTGTAGGCGTTGACCACCCACTGCATGTCAGCTTGGCTGGCGTCCAGGTCCTCCTGGATGGTCTTCAGGGCTACGTTGAGGATGGTGGTGTCCAGCGAGACCACCGCGAGGCAGGCCATCATCACGGCCAGCGCCGCCCACCGCCGCGGATGGCCCTCCCAGGGTGCCGCCGGAGCGTCCTCGACGTCCTGCACGAATGATCCGGCCATGGCTGGCTCTCCCTCGAAGCGGGCGACGCGCACTAGAAGGCACTACCGAGCTGGCGCTATCGCGACACTTATGTAGCGTAATCCGAACTTTTCCGCGGCACAAATGACTCGAATTAGCGGGTCGACGCCATCTCGCTGGTCAGCAGCGCCTCGGTCGCGGAGGCCGGGGTCGGGCGGGCGAGCAGGTGACCCTGGATGTAGGTGACGCCGAGCTCTTTCAGGGCCGAGAGCTGGGCCGCGGTCTCCACCCCCTCCGCGGTCACGCTCACCCCGAGCCCGGCGCCGAGGTTGATCAGCATCTCCACGACCGCGTGATCGCGGGCATCGGTGAGCATCCGCTCGACGAAGGACCGGTCGATCTTCATCTCAGTGACGGCGAAGGCGGACAGGTGACGCAGACTGGAGGCCCCGGCGCCCATGTCGTCCAGGGTCAGCAGCACCCCGGCCTCGACCAGGGCGGCCAGCTCGCCGGAAGCGGAGACGGCCAGGGCCAGCGAGGCCGTCTCGGGCAGCTCGAGGCGCAGCCGGCCGGGCGCGCAGCCGACGTCGGCGAGGAGGCCCAGAACGTTGGCCGACAGCCGTGGATCCCCGACACTGGCGTTGGAGACGTTGACGTTGATCCAGGCCGGTGCCCGGTCGGCCAGCAGATCGGTCCAGGTGAGCAACTGCTCCAGGGCGGAGCGCAGGATCCAGAGATCCAGGTCGACCAGGGCTCGCTCGGCCTGCGCGGCGGCCAGCACCCGGTCGGGCCCGAGCAGCCCGAGGGTCGGATGGTTCCAGCGAATCAGCGCCTCGACGCTGGTGATCCGGTTGCTGACGACGTCGAGGATGGGCTGGTAATACAGCTCCAGTTCGCCCCCGGCCAGCGCCACCCGCAGCGACAGGTCGGCGACATTCATCGGGGCGGTGTCCAGGTCGGCACTGACCCGGGTGGTGACGACAACGCGATCCCCGCCGGCTTGTTTCGCTCGGTACATGGCCACATCGGCCTCGTGCAGCAAGGTCTGGTAACCGAGCGCCACGGTCGAGGCGTGCGACGCCGCGGCCCCGATGCTGGCGGTGCTGCGGGCCCGGCGATCCAGCGCCGGATCGGGGCGCCGGACGGCGGCGAGGTAGCGGTCCGCGAGCTGGGTCAGCAGAGCAGTGGCATCCTTCCCGTTCAGAGTCGGCAACGCGAGCGCGATGGCGAACTCGTCCCCGCCCAGCCGGGCAACCAGGTCGCCGGGCAGGCTCGCGGCCACCAGGCGGCGGGCCACCGACACCAGCAGGGCATCGCCGAAATTGTGGCCGAGAGTGTCGTTGACGGCCTTCATCCGGTCCAGATCGATGAAGATGACGGCGATGTCCGTGCGGCTCACCGGGTTGCCCGTCACCCGGGTGCTCAACTGCTCCAGGCGCTGGAAGAAGGCGGCCCGATTGGCCAGCCCGGTCAGCTCGTCCCGGCTGGCCCGCCAGGCCATCGTGGCCGCCAGTTCTTCCAGCACCGCCCCCGCGGCCAGTCGCCGCCACTCGTGTGGGCCCTGAAGGAGCAGGTCGTCGTACCGGTTTCCGGGTAGGCGGGACAACACCGCATCGACGGCGGTGGTCAGGGTGACCGTGTCCGGCAGAACCACGGCGTTCCAGTCGGTGATCCGGCCGACCGGGCTGCGGGCCAGCAGCGCGCGCCCGAATCCGAACCGTCCGCTCATCAGGTGCTCGAATCGCAGCCGGCTCAGGAAGCCCACCCGGCCGGTGTCCGGATCATGAACGACCACGCTGGTGTGCTCGGCGGCGGCCTCGATCCGGAGCACCTCATCGACGTCCGCGCAGGCCCGCGTGGCCGGCACGACCAGAGCCGGAACCGCCAGGTCCCACAGCGCGTGCCCGGCCCAGCCCGGCGCGGACGAGAACCGCGCCGCGTCGGACAGGGTGACTCTGCCTTCGTCGGTCAACCAGACCCCCGGGGAGAGCTTCAGGACCACACCACACTCACTGACCATGAGCCCATTCACTTTATCGGCCCAGCTCGCCCGATTGGCGACCGCGCCAGTGTGGTGAGCCCTGGTGGGTGAGGAATCCAAGGGTTTTCCAAGCATTCGGGATTTACTATCGCTTGGGTGACCGGCCATGACTCTCCGTTGCCTTCGGCTGGGCGTTCCCTGGCCGAAGCGCAGGCTGATGCCCGGGTCGCGGCCTGGGCCGGGGTGAAACCCAGTTCCCTGCCGGTCGCATCGGCTCGGGCGGCCAGATCGACCGGGCCGAAATGGCTGACCTGGTTGGGTGGATCAGCTCGGCCGGGGCTGGCGATGGCCGCGGCCACCCTGGCCCTGCTCGGATGGGGAGTGGGCCGGCCGGCCTTCTGGCTGGACGAAGCCGCCTCCGTGGTCGCCACCGAAAGGTCCTGGCCGAATCTCTGGCGGTTGCTGCACGGGCCGGACGCGCCCCTGGTTCCCTACTACGCAGTGCTCAAGGTGTTCACGACCATCACCGGGAACCTCGTTCCGCACCTGGTCTCGAATCCAGAGGTCTTGTTTCGGGTGCCCTCGGTCCTGGCGGTCGTCCTTGCGGGTGGAGCGCTGATCAACTGGTTGCGGCCGTTCGGGCCGCCGCGGTTGCTGTTCGGCACCGGGGCCATGTTCCTGCTGATCGGTGGAGTGTCCCGGTACGGTCAGGAAGCCCGCGGGTACGCCATCACGCTGCTGCTCGCGGTGCTCTCGACCATTGTCTGGTCGCGGCTGGTCCGCGACCGACGGCCGCGCTGGATGATCGGCTATGCGCTGCTGGTCGCGGCCCTGGCGGTCATGCAGACCCTGGCGGCCAGCCTGGTGGTGGCCCATCTGGTCGCGGCGGTGGTGACGGCCCGGCCCGGGGAACGGCGCTCGCCGGTGGTCCGGACCATGACCGGTGCTGCCGCTGGGCTGCTGGCCGCCGTCCCGCTCGCTCTCGATGCGATCCGCTACGGCCGGGGCGCGACCGGGTACCCGACTCTCACCGCGCGCCATTTCGTGTCCGAGTTTCTCCGGTTGTTCACCCTCACCCACAACGTCTGGCTCGGCAGTGGGCCGTTTCTGCTGCTCACGGCCCTCGGTCTCACCCAGGTCTTCCGGTCCGAGTATCGTTTCCTGGCCCGGCTGAGCGCATCTTGGGCGTTGGTACCGCCGGCCGTGCTGCTACCCGCGGTGCTGGTTAGGCCGAATCTGCTGATCGGCCGCTACCTGATGTTCGTGGTGCCGGCCTGGGCGATCCTGGCCGGGCTCGGGATCGTCACGGTGATGGATCGGGCCGTCGCTGCGCCACCGGCCTGGTTCCGTCCGCGAACCCGGCGCCGGGCGCCCACTTTGGCCTGGTCGATCGCCGCGATCATGGTGGTGGCCGCGACCGTGGCTCAGTTGTCCACGCTCGAATCGGTCCGCGGCCGGGCTGGCCACGGAGAAGATATCCGGCCGGCACTGACCGAAGCCGATCGGCCTGCCTACCGCCAATTGCCGATAGTGATCACATCGGGACTGAAGGCGACCGAACTCGAGGTCTACGATCCGGCCGACGACTCGCGGGTGGCCAATCTGGCAACCCAGGAGAACCAGACGGCGGTTTGGCCGTCCCGGGTCTCGGGAAAGGCCCGATCCCGGGCAGTGCGCGAGAGCTTCATTCTCCTGCGCCGAGGTGCCACCGGCTTGCTGCCCTGCGACCAGGTCGGGAAGCTTACCTCGGACCCGGCGGTGGCCACCTGCCTGGGTGTGACCTGGCTGAAGCAGCCTTACCAGGTAGTGGCGGCCGAACCCGGCGGGCAGGATTGGTCCTTCACCGTGTTACGGCGGGTCAAGTCGACCGCGGACCGTCGTCCCCCGATCCCCGGGCCGGTTGCCAGCCTGAAGCTCTAACGTCTCCGCCGGAGCTCCGTTGAATGAGTCTCGAGGTGTTTGTGCTGGTGATGTGTTTGTGCTGGTGAATTCGGGGAGGTAGCGGGACGGGGAATGGAGGATCTCCCTGGCGGTC
>Ga0265340_10000562_pt1 | contig 20607 bp, 21 predicted proteins | sample 4CB225metaG_FD_202082 | JGI IMG/M metagenome (GOLD analysis project Ga0265340, IMG submission 202082) | Rhizosphere microbial communities from Carex aquatilis grown in University of Washington, Seatle, WA, United States - 4-CB2-25 metaG | ecosystem: Host-associated > Plants > Roots >...
TGACAGCTCCCAGGCGCAGATCGAGGGCTCGGAGCTGCATCCCCAGCGCCTCATCATCGGGCTCGATCTGTCCAAGAGCAATCCGCTGATCGAGGATCCGGCCTTCGCCGCCAAGGTAGGCGCGCGCATCGCCGGCATGGTGCGCAATCTGGGCTTCGCTTCCGAGATTCATGTACGCACTTTCGGCAATTACGACGCCTTCTCGAATAATTTCGCCTATGACATCGTGGTGTCGGTGCGCGAGCGTCCCGAGAACGTCGCCGCCGAAGTTCAGAAGCTCGTCACCGGGACGCCCATGTTGGTCAAGACCGGCCGCTGGCACGCCCAGAACAACACCAACATTCTCGCCTTTCTCGACAACGTGTCCCACGGCATCGGTTGCGCCGGAATGCCGACCACGATCGTTCTGGCGAGCGACGGGATCGAGGATTCGAGCTACGCGAGGCTCTATCGACTGGACGCAGAATTGCCCACTCCCGCGGGTCGCCCGTTTGCAGGCTGTGCCGCGTTCCAGATTCTCGGCCTTGGCCAAGGCGCCGGCAGCCCGCGTTTGACCAACCATCTGCGCGAGGATTGGGCGGTTTGGGCGCGCAGCGCCGGGTTCGCCCAGTTCGTCGGCCTGAACGACTGGTAGCCGTCGGCTCACCACACGAACGGCAGGATTGCCCAAGTGCGGCGGCGATGCGCTTCGAAAGCGGAGCCGAACCGCTCTTGCAAGGCCTTCTCCTCGACACGGATGCGCCAAGCATAGGCGAGCAGAATGCAAACGATCGCGCCGAGCGCAGAAATCCAATTACCCGTGGCGAGTCCTAACCCGGTAAGCGTCATCACGCCGCCGCTATAGGCCGGATGCCGTAACAGGCGATAAGGACCGGTTGTCACCAAACGGTGGTCGTCAAGGACAAGCACCGTTGTGCGAAAGTAGCGGCCGAGCGTCGCGATCGCCCACAGACGAAGAGCCATGCCGAGCCAGAAGAGCGTCATCGCCGTATAGAAGACGGGTGCCGACGGCAGGGTGATGCGCGCTAGCGGAACATAGTGCGGCGCAGTGAACGTGATGGCGATGCCGAGCGTAATGAAGAAGAAGATGGCGACGATACTGCCACGGTCCCGCTTCGCACCACGTACGGCGCGGCGATCTCTACTGAATACCCAAATCTCGAATGCGAGCCAGACGGCATAGCTGACCGTGAAGATCAGCCTCCATTGCGGCGTTTGCGCAAAGAGAAACAGCGGAATGGCAGCGTTCATTCGATTACCCCAATGCGGAACGAAATGTCCTTGACATAGATTACTCTATAATATAGAGTTATCTAATGGATTCAAGGAGCGTCCTGAAAACAATGTCGCTGACCTCAAAAGAAGCCGCCGAAACCTTGTCGGACGTCGAACAGGCCGCCCGGCGCAGCGCCCGAGCTTTCGGCTACCGCCAATCCTCGCCTTATCTGATTCTGTGGGGCGTGGTTTGGGCAGTCGGCTACGCCGGCACCTTCGTCCAACCGCATTATGCGAATCTCATTTGGCTTGTTCTGGTGACCATTGGTGGGGGCGGCTCGGCCTATCTCAGCCGCTGCGAAAGGGCGGCCGCAACCGAGCGCAGCAAAGGCGGCTGGCGCGCGCTGGGCGTGCTTATACTGTTCCTCGCGTTCATGGCCGGGACCTATGCCATCATGTGGCCGGTGCACGGACCGCAGTTCGGCGCCTTCCCGGCTCTGCTGGTCGGTGCGATCTATTGCGGCGTGGGATTGTGGCTCGGGCTGCGTTTCGTGATCACCGGCGCGCTGGTGATGGCTCTGACGCTGGTCGGCTTTTTCTTCCTGCACGAATATTTTCTGTTGTGGATGGCTTGTGTCGGCGGCGGCGGGTTGGTCCTCGCAGGCTTCTGGCTCAGGACGGTGTGAGATGGAACAGCCCGATCCCATCATCCACCAGCCCGTGCGCCTCAGGATCATGTCCGCCCTCAAGGTCCTGCCGGCCGGCGAACAGATCGAATTCGTCCGCTTGAAAGCCATCGTCGCGGCGACCGAAGGAAATCTCGGCGCCCACATCACGACGCTGGAAGAAGCCGGTTACGCAGCGGTGGAGAAAGACTTCGCAGGCAAGCGGCCACGCACGCGCATCGTTCTGACCAAACAGGGAAGGCGGGCCTTCGAGGACTATGTTGCCTATCTGCGCGAGATCATCGACGCGGCCTGAACTTGGCGCGGATATCTCCAGGTGTCGCACCGCTCTCTCGCAGCGCGCGCAGCGTGGCGGCGCGGTCGCGCTTGGAAAATTTCCGGCCATGCTCGTCGAGGATCAGCCGGTGATGGGCATAGGCAGGCGCCGGCAGTGCGAGCAACGCCTGGAGCAGCCTTTGGACATGCGCCGCCGCGAACAGATCGTTGCCGCGCGTTACCAGAGTTACGCCTTGGAAGGCATCGTCCACCACCACGGCGAGATGATAGGCGGCGGGCGATTCCTTGCGCGCTAAAACCACGTCGCCGAACTTGAGCGGATCGACTGCAATGCGCCCGGTCTCTCCGTCCGGCCCCGCACCATGTTCGTCGAAACAGAGAAGTCCCGTTTCCCGCGCCGCTTTCGCGGCATCGAGCCGCAACGCATAAGCCTCGCCCGCCGCAACCTTGCGCTTGCGTTCGGCTGCATCCAGGGCCCGGCAAGTTCCAGGATAAAGCGGGCCGTCGGGACCGTGCGGGGCTTCGACCGAGCGTGCAATTTCCGCGGCGATCTCCTTGCGGGTGCAGAAGCAGGCATAGAGCAAGCCGCGCGCTTCCAATCGGTCCAACGCTTCACGGTAAGCGGCCATGCGCGCCGATTGGCGCAGCACGGGCTGCTCGAAACGAAGGCCCAACCAGGCGATATCCTCCATAATCGCCGCTTCGAACTCCGGCTTGCAACGCCCCGCGTCGATGTCCTCGATGCGCAGCAGGAAGCGGTCGCCCGCCTCGCAGGCAGTGATCGCCGCGAAGGCGTGGCCTAGATGCAGCAGCCCGGTTGGACTCGGCGCGAAGCGCGTGACAATCATGGCCGGAAGTCTAATCGCAAGGAGCGCCGATGGCACCGGCTGCGCTCACCGGACCTCGCCTTCCGCCGCAGCAGGGCAAGGCCACGCATTTGATCGTGCTCTGCCACGGCTACGGCGCGGACGGCAAAGATCTGATCGGGTTGGCGCCGCATTGGCAGCGCGCCTTGCCCGGCGCGGCCTTCGTCGCACCCGATGCACCCGAGTCTTGTCCCGGCGCAGGGCGCCAATGGTTTCCGATCGCCCGGCTCGACCCGCGCGAGATGCATCAGGGCGTTGTCGGCGCGGCAGGTGTGTTGGAAGCTTTCATCAAGGGCGAGCTGGCGCGGCTCTCGCTTACGCCCGACCGCCTCGCGCTGGTCGGATTCAGCCAAGGCACCATGATGGCGTTGCATGTCGGCCCCGGCCTCGGCCCCGCCGCCATTGTCGGTTTCTCGGGTGTCCTGACGGGCGATCCGCGGCCTTCGGACAGCTTTCCGCCGGTCCTGCTGGCGCACGGCGATGCCGACAGCGTGATCCCGCCCGAAGCGCTGCTTTTCACGGCGGCGGCGCTCGGCGCGGCCGGGCTTTGCGTGCAGTGGCACCTTTCTGCGGGCCTGGGGCACGGCATCGACACCGCCGAGATCGAGATCGCCGGACGCTTTCTTTCCCTGGCGTTCGGCGGGCGGCTAAAAATCGCAGGCGAAGCTTGCTGCCCCGTCGCCAATTCGTCACACCGAATCGCATAACATACGGGGTGTATTGGCATTATCGGGGCTTGCCCGTAAACTGCGTTGCCAAATAGGAGAGACGACCTTCAGGGAAATCTCGTCGTGTTAGCCGCCGCCCGCAGCCCGGAAGCCTGCCCGGCATTGGTCCTCAACGCGGACTATCGCCCGTTGAGCTACTTCCCTTTGTCGCTTTGGTCCTGGCAGGACGCGATCAAGGCCGTGTTCCTTGAACGGGTGAACATTCTCGAGGAATACGACCGCACCGTGCATTCGCCCAGTTTCGAGATGCGCCTGCCTTCCGTCGTCTCGCTCAAGACCTACATCAAGCCGGCGCGCAATCCCGCCTTCACGCGGTTCAACGTCTTTCTGCGCGACCGTTTCGAGTGCCAGTATTGCGGCGCCGACGAGGATTTGACCTTCGATCACGTCATTCCGCGTTCGCGCGGCGGGCGCACCACCTGGGACAATGTCGTGGCGGCTTGCGCGCCGTGCAACCTGCTCAAAGGCGGCAGGCTGGCGCATCACTCCGGGATGCATCCGCGCCAGCGCCCGCACCGGCCCACCATCAACGAGCTGCGCAACAACGGCAGGCGTTTCCCGCCGAACTATCTGCACGACAGCTGGGCGGACTATCTCTACTGGGATTCCGAACTGGAGCCCTGAGCCGGCCGCCACATCGTAATCAGAGGCGGTGATCCCGGCGGCGCGATATTGCGCCTGGCGACGAAGCCTGCGCGTTCGTAGAGCCGCGCATTCTTGGGATTGGAATTTTCGAGATAGGCCGGCATCGCTCTTTCGTCGGCGCGCTTGAGCGTGGCGGCGAGCAACGCGCTGCCCAGCCCGCGCCCTTGCAGGCGAGGCGCCACCGCGAAGAAGGTGAGATAAAAATGCGGTGACGCCGGATGGTTCTTTTCTATCAGGGCGGCGAGCGCCGGACCGCGCCCCAGCCTCGCCAATCCGCATAGCCGCACGAACGGCAGCAACAGCTGCATCTGCTCGAACAGCCCTTCGGGATTGGGCTCGGCGCCCGGCGGCAGCCAGGCGGCGGCGGCGCCTTCGCTCATCCAGACTTCACCGAACGGAATGGCGCGTAGGCGCAGAAGCTGGAAGAAGAACCGCTCCAGCGCTTGGGCGCGCTTGGGCCCGCGCCGCGCGATCCAATCGAACAGCGGATCGCTAAGAAACGCCGCGGTGAACAGGCGCGACAGAACCGCGGTATCGGTCACCGCGGCGCGGCGCGGCGCAGCGGCTTGGGCCAGCAGATCGCTCAAATTCTAGTCGAAAGCGCGATCGCCAGACGGCATCCCGCCTTGATCGCGCCGCCGAGCAAGGCGGGGGCATCGCCTCCGCCATGGGCCAGTGCGGTGTCGCGATGGGCGATTTCGTCGGCGCGGAATTTCTCGACCGTCTTCTTAAGCGCCGGATCGCTGTCGCCGAGCTTTTCGATCTGACCGGCGTAATGGCTGTCGATCACCTCTTCCACCGCGGCAGTGCAGGCCATCGCGGCTTTTTCGCCCATCAGCGCGGTCGCCGCCCCCAGCGCGAAACCGGCAATGCGCCACACCGGCTCCAGCGCCGTCGGGCGCACGCGCCGCTCGTTGACCAGTACATCGAAGGCCTTCAAATGCTCCTCTTCCTGCTTGGCCATATGGCGGATCGCGGCGACGGTTTTCGCTTTCGATTTGTCGGAGGCGAAGACGGCGAGCTGACCTTCGTAGATCCGCACCGCGCCGTATTCTCCGGCATGGTCGACGCGAATCATGGCGGCAATCTCGTCCGTGGCGGCGACGCCGGGCGGAGCCGGACGCGGCTTGCGGCGTTTCGCGTTCATCGCCTTCTTCCTCTCAACAGAAATACCCGCTTCGCCGTCAGCAGATAGAAGCCGAGGAATGCCCCGCCAAGCGAGAAGACCGCATTGTAACCGGCCAGCGAAATCCCGAACAGCCGCCACGAAGCTTCGTCGCAACGCACGACGGGTGCGGCATGGGTGAGATCCGTCGCACCGTGAAAAGCGACGAGCGAACCCGTGCACGACGCCGGTCCCGGCAGGAACTTCCATTCCACCCCGGCCTGATAGGCTCCGATGAGGCCGCTCGACGCGATCAAGATAAGCGACAGCCACGCCAGCACGAGCGCGGCCTTGCGGTCGAGAATGCCCGTCGCAAACAGCGCCGCCGCGCCAAGTCCGGTGACGATGGCGGCGTCCAGCGGCCAACGCTGCCAATGGCACATCTCGCATGGCGCGACGCCACCAATATATTGGAAACCCAATGCGCCCAAAATCATCGCTAAGGAATAGATGCCCGCCAGGACCGCGATTCTGTTTGCACTCATGGCGCGAAACTCCCCGCTTGCCGGTGGAGCGCATTGCTGCGCGAAACACTCAAAGCAATGACGAAATCGACATGATTATACGCTTTATGGATGCGCCGGATCGGGCTTAAATGCGCAATGACGTCGTGATGTATTCCGGGACGGGCGTTCATTGAGGTCCTCGTGCCCGCCAGAGAAGCAAGATACGCGGAAAAAGGGAAGCCCATGCGTAGAAAAGAGGCAGCCCGCGGCAAAGGGCGTCGGCGCGTCGAGCGCCGCGAGCTCCTGAAGATCGAGGGCCGCGCCGTGGAAGTGAGCGTGAAACTCAATCCGCGGGCCAGGCGCTTGATCGTCAAGGTCCATCCGTCGAGCGGCGAAGTGAGTGTGATCGCGCCCTCGAAAAGGGCGCTGGAGCGGGCACTGGAATTCGCCCGCGGCCAGAGCGACTGGATCGCCCGCCAGCTCGCTCGTGTGCCGAGCCGCGTGGCGCTGGTGCCCGGTGCGCGGCTGCCGTTGCGCGGCGTGGAGCACACGATCGCCCATGCCGAGAGCGGCTCGGTGTGGATCGACGAAGACACGCCAGTAATCCGCGTCGGCGGCCGCGCTGAACATGCGCCGCGCCGCGTGCTCGATTTCCTCAAGCGGCTGGCGCGCCGGACGCTGGAGGCGCGCGCAATCGAACTCGCCGCCAAGCTCGGCTCGCGCCCCAAACGCATCACCGTGCGCGACACTTTCAGCCGCTGGGGTTCCTGTTCGACGGCGCGCTCGCTGTCATTTTCCTGGCGACTGATCCTGGCGCCGTCTTATGTGCTCGATTACGTCGTGGCGCACGAGGTGGCGCATCTGCGAGAGATGAATCACGGGCCGCGATTCTGGCAGCTGGTGCGCGAACTCGTTGGCGACGTCAAACGGCCTCAAGGCTGGTTGCGCCAGCACGGCGCGGGCCTGCATCGCTACGGCGCGAGATAGCTAAACTTCAGGTTCCGTTGAACAGCTTGTCGAGCAACTGTTGGAAGGTGTCGCCCGGTTGCGGTTGCGGCGCGCTTTCGCCGGCGGGAGCCTGACCGGCAAGCGGCCTGACCGGCAGTCCGGCCTCGGCGCTTTCCATGAAGCCCTTGAAGATGTGCGCCGGTAGCCCACCGCCCACCGCATGCTTCATCGGCGCGTTGTCGTCGTTGCCGACCCACACCCCGCACACCAGATCGGCGCTGAACCCGACGAACCAGGCGTCGCGGAAATCCTGGGTCGTGCCGGTCTTGCCCGCGGCTGGCCGCTCGGCGAGGCGCGCCGCCTTGCCGGTGCCCGTCGCCATGACTTCCGTCATCAGCCCGGTCATCGCAGCGAGATTCTCGGGCGACATCACCGCACCCAGGCCGGAGTTCTTGCGCTGCCAGAGGACCTTTCCGTCCTTTGTGCGTATACGGACTACTCCATAAGCGACAACCCCCTGCCCGCCGTTGGCGAAGGGCGCATAAGCTGAGGTCAATTCGAGCGGCGTCACCACGGAGGTGCCCAGCGCCAGCGACGAGACGGCCATCAGCGGCGTGTCGATGCCGAGCCGCTTGGCGGTCTCCGCCACCGTCGCCGGGCCAACTTGCGCCGTCAGCTGCGCCGCTACCGAATTGGAGGATTCGGCGAAGGCCTGGGTCAGCGTGATTTCGCCCAGGTACTTGCCCTCGAAGTCAGTGGGCTTCCAGCCGCGGATGTCCACCGGGCCGTCGTTCATTACGTCGCCGGGTTTGCTGCCGTGCTCGAGAGCGGCGAGATAGACGAACGGCTTAAAGGCCGAACCGGGCTGGCGCTCGGCATCGGTGGCGCGATTATAGGTGCTTTGTTCGTAGGATGCCCCGCCTACCATGGCGCGCACCGCGCCGTCCGGCGTCATGGCGACGAGCGCCGCCTGGCTCACGCCCAACTTTTCGCCTTCTTGACTAAGACCGGCGCTGACCGCGCGCTCGGCTTCCGCCTGGGCGTCGAGATCGAAGCTGGTGTCGACGATCAGGGCCTCCTTGGCCTCGCCGATATAGCCGGGGATTTGCGAAATCACCCAGTCGGCGAAATAGCCCGAGCCCGGCGTCGCTGTGCCCCGCACGATGCGCGCGCGCGTCGCCTGCGCATCGGCGCGCGTCGAGTCGTCGACGAAGCCCGCATCCTCCATGGCGCGCAGGACGATCTGTGCGCGCGTCTCCGAGGCGTCCGGATCGGCGAGCGGATTGTAGCGCGCCGGCGCCTTGACGCTACCCGCCAGCATCGCCGCTTCGGGCAGCGAGAGATTTTCAGCGCGTTTGCCGAAGAAGCGCTGGGCGGCGGCTTCGATGCCGTAAACCCCGGCGCCGAAATAGATGCGGTTGAGATAGAGCGTGAGAATCTGATCTTTCGAGTAACGCGACTCCAGATAGACCGCGAGCATCGCCTCCTGAACCTTGCGCTCGAAGGTGCGCTTGGGCTCCAGGAATAGGTTCTTCGCCAATTGCTGGGTGAGCGTCGAGCCGCCTTGCACGACACGGCCTTGCATCATGTCCTCGAAGGCGGCGCGCAAAAGCCCGATCGGATCGACTCCGAAATGCTCGCGGAAGCGGCGGTCCTCGATGGCGATAAAGGCGTTCGGCACATAGGGCGGAAGCTTCGACACCTCCACCATCACGCCTTGAGTGAGGCCGCGCCGGGCGATCAGCCTGCCGCGAACGTCCAGGATGGCGATGTCGCGCGACGGTCCGTTGACCAGGAGGCTGCCGACATCGGGCAAATCCGAGACGAAATGAGAATAGAAGATCGCTCCGAAAATGACGCCCCATGCCAGCAGGAGTGCCATGGCATAAGGCCAGATGCGCGCGCGCTGCTTGCGCGGGCGCGGCTCCTCGCCGCCGCTTGCGGCGATGCGCTGGCGTGTGCGGCGCTCGTTTTCGGACTGGGCCATGGGCTAACCCCTAAGGGCGCGACTCTCGCCCCCAAGGGTTAACAGGCGTTAAACAGTTGGACGTTAACGGCCGGAATTAATCCCGCTTGCCGCCGATTTTGACATCGGCCATGCCCGAGGAACTCATCTTGCCGCTATAGGATTTGATCCAGACGTCGCCCGAGCCGATGGCGCTGATCTGGGGATCGACCGCCTCGCCGTTGAAACTGACATCGCCCGAACCGACGATGGAGACTTTGAACGGATCGGCCCGCCCGCCATTAATGGTGGTCTCGCCTGCCCCGGCAATGGAAAGCACGACCGGCCCGGCGACCGATCCCACGGACAGATCGCCCGAACCGGCGATATCCGCGTGGAGCGGCCCGCTGATCGCACCCAGCATCGAATCTCCCGATCCCGCGATGCTCACCTTGGCGCCCGCCGCCGCGGCGACTTTGACGTCGCCCGAACCGGCCACATCAAGCTCGAGCGGCCCTTTGACCACGCCGATCTGGATATCGCCCGAGCCCGCAGCCTTTACGGTCGCTTCGCTGACGCGCCCGACCTTCACGTCGCCGCTGGCGGTTTCAAGCCACACTTTGCCGTCGAGATCGCCGACCGTGAGGTCGCCGATCATATGCTTGGCGGTGATCGCACTGCCGTGCGGCACGTTCAGCGTGATCCTGATCTTGTTCTTGTCGTCGACATGAGAGTAGTCGAACCATTTCGACCAATCCCACACGTTGAAGCCGTTCTCGGAATCGCGCGGCCCGGAGATGACGAGCACGCCCGAAGCTGTCTGCGCCTTTACTTCGTCAACCAGAAAGCGCGGTCCGGAGATGTCCATCGTGACGGAAGCGGAGTCGCCCACCGGACGGATCGTGACGTCCGCGGAGACCGACTCCAAATCGACCGCATGCGCCCGAAAGTTCTGCGCCGGGCGGTTGACCCAGGTCCAGTCCGCCGCTTTGGCGGGCAGGGTGATGGCGGCGGCGATCGCCGCGCCGATCAAGAGCGATGGAATCTGGATCTTCATGGGTGTCTCCCGGCTGCTGTCGGATACACAGATAGGCCCTTGCCACTGTTACGCACAGACACCTGATTTTGCACAGCCTCCGTCCCCGGTAGGCATAGGAACAAAATAGCTACCTTGTCAGGGCGTCACGGAAAAGGCCTGTGGAGGCAGGTTTGCGGCATGGCGTTGCCACATCGTGCAGTAAGCCGCCTCGACGGAACGGCAAAGCGCCACCATATCGAACCGGCTGGCGGCGTTGCGCCTGAGTTTTTCGCGCAATGCGGCAAGCCGTTGCGGTGCGTGCGCCAGATCCAGCGCCACTTTCTCGTAGCCGCCTAAATCGGAGGCGATCAATTCCGGCGCATCGAGCGCGCTGACGAGGCTGGCGCCTACGCGCGCGGCGAAACTTCTGCCCAAGACGGTCACAACCGGCACGCCAGCCCGCAACATGTCGCAGGCCGTCGCATGCCCGCCATAAGGCTGGGTGTCCAAGAAGAGATCGGCAAACCTCAGCCGCGCCAAATGCTGCCGGCGGTCCGCTTTGTGCCCAGCGAAGACGAGCCTTTCGCGATCCACGCCGCGCCGCGCTGCCTCGGCGTGCAGGTTTTCCTGCGCGATCGGATGGCGCAGGTTCAGCCATAAAATGCTCTTCTCGACGGCCTTGAGCAGGTCCATCCACACCGCGAAGATTTCGGGCGTAACTTTATAGGCGTTATTGAAGCCGCAGAATACAAAGGCCTCCGGCGGCAATCCCTCTTCTTGCCGCGACGGCACGACACCATCGCGTTCGGCACTGTCGGACGGCATGAAACAAGAGGGCAAGCGCACCACCTGCTCGCTGTAGAACGCCTCCGCGCTAGGCGGGATCACCACGGAGTCGGCCAGGATGTAATCGATATATTCGGCGCCCAGCGTTCCGGAATAGCCGAGATAATTTACTGCGATTGGCGCCGGGCGCAGGGCGAAAATCTTCGGCCTGCTTGCGCGGGTAAGGCCGCTCAGGTCGATGGCGATGTTGATGCCCGCCTCGGCGAGAAGCCGCGCCGTGTCGGCGTCGGAGTGCTTACCCGCCTCCAGGAAATGTTCGAAGGCGGATTTGAGCCGTTGGCGCTTAGCACTGACGGGCCGATCTTTCAGACACACGCCGAAAATTTCGAAGCGCGAGCGATCGTGCTGTTCGAGAAGCTCCACGATCTGATGCGCTACGGGATGGTCGTGGAAATCAGCCGACAGATAGGCGATGCGGAGCCGCCCAGGCGCTTGCGCAGCGGTTCGTGCGTCTTGCTGTGCTGTGATCGCCGCCGTCTTCGCTGCCTTTAGATGCAAAGCAGGCTCGTCGAATGCGCCCAGCAGCGCAAAGGGGTTACATTTGCCGGCTTCTTCGACACGCCGTTTGAGATCCTCGATGCGGGCTGTGCGGTCCGACCAGTCGCATAGTTCCGCGTGGGTGAAAAAGCCTTGGGACGCCGCAAGACCGTTCGTGGGATCGAGCCTCACGGCCTGGTCGAAGGCGATCGCGGCCGCGTCCAACCGATTCGTCTCCATGAGCGTGGACCCGAGGTTGAAACAGGTTTCGGCCGCGCCGGGATTGAGCGTTAGCGCTCGCCGGTAGGAAACAATCGCCTCTTCGTGCCTCCCGAGATCGCCGAGAATATTGCCAAGATTGTTGAATGCGTCGAAGAAATCGGGCTTGGCGAGCGCCGCTTTTTGGAACGCTTGCGCCGCTTCTTCGGCGCGGCCCAACGCCTGCAATGCGCAGCCGCGCCCGTTCAAGGCGATGACATTGTTCGCGTGCTGTGTCAGAGCCAAGTCGAAGGCCTTGAGCGCCTCTTCGGCGTTGCCTAGCCCCAGAAGCGCGTTGCCGCGGCGAAAATGTCCTTCCGGCCGCTGCGGCGCCAAGGCAAGCACCTTTGTGCTGGCCGCAAGCGCGTCGTCGAAACGGCGAAGCTCCGACAAGACCCCTGCGCGCACATCGTGCGCCTGGGCGAAGTCGGGCTCCAGTGCAATAGCGCGGTCGTAGCTGGCGAGTGCCTCCTCGTAGCGCCCCAAAACGCGCAGGGACTCGGCCATGTGAAAATGGACAAGCGCGACCTTGCCGTTTACCGCCAAGGCCTTGCCGAAGGCCGCGATCGCACCTTGTTGATCGCGGCGCTGGGCGAGCAATACGCCAAGGTAATGCCAGGCATCGGCGTGGCGCGGATCGGTTGCGAGCACCTGCCGGTAGGCGGCCTGTGCTTCGTCCAGGCGCCCGGCCTGGTGCAGCGCCAACGCCTGTTGCAGCAGCCAAAAGGGCGAGGTGGCCAAACGCCGCTCCTCAAGCGATCAGCCGGTAGCCGCCGCTTTCGGTGATCAGGATGCGCGCCTCGCCGGGGTCGCGCTCGATTTTCTGACGCAAGCGGTAGATGTGGGTCTCCAGCGTGTGGGTGGTCACTGCCGGATTGTAGCCCCAGACCTCGTGGAGCAGCGTCTCGCGCGGCACCGTCTCGGCCGAGCGATAAAGGTATTTCAGGATGTTCGTTTCCTTTTCTGTCAGGCGGATCTTCTTCGACTCCGCATCTAGCAGCACCTTGGCGGAAGGCCGGAAGGTGTAAGGCCCGATGCGGTACATCGCCTCTTCGCTGCGGGCGTGGCTTCTCAAATGGGCGTGGACGCGCGCCATCAGGACGGCGAAGCGGAAAGGCTTGGTGACATAGTCATTGGCGCCAGATTTCAGCCCTTCGATGGTGTCGGCGTCGGTGTCGGCGGCGGTCAAGAGCAGGATCGGGCAGCTGACCCCTAGAGCGCGCAAATCGCGGCACAGCGCGCGCCCGTCGCCGTCGGGCAGGCCGACGTCCAGGATCATGAATTCGTAGAGGCCGTCGCCGGCGGCAAGGCGCGCGGCGGCGCAATCGGCGGCCTCCACCACCGCATAGGCGCCCTCCTGGTTCAGCTGCTCGGCCAGAGAGGCGCGAAGCATGGCATCGTCTTCCACCAGAAGGACGCGCTTGACGCTGGACATGAGCAGGAACCATCCGAGGTTGGAGGCGAAGTCTACCCGGATTCGGAGCGCTGGTGTATTGGGAAGACGCATGACTCGTCCCCCCCATCGCTCGCGACCAAAGGCTCCCGGACCCGGCCTCAGCGCCGTGGCGCGGGCGGCCGACGCACTGAGGGCCGGCCGGCCGGTGCGCCTGGAAGGCGGCGGAACGTTCACGATATTGGCCGCGGAGGTCCTGGACGAGGCGGCCCTCGCGCCAATGCGCCGGGCGCGCGCCTTTCTGGTCCTGAGCCATGCGCGGGCCCGCACCTTGAAGATCCGCCTTTGCACGCAAGATGTCGTCGCGTTGCCGCTGACGGCCGAAATGAACGCGGAGCGGCTGCGCGCCATCGCGGATCCCACCGCCGACCTCGCCACGCCGATGAAGGGCCCGTTCGACACCGTCCGCGAAAAACTCCCCGCGGCATACGGCGGCGCCGTGAAACTCGCCAAGCTGGCCGGCCTGCTGCCCGCCGTCCTCGTGCGACGCGGCGGAAAGGACGGCGTCGCGGTTTCCCTGCGCGACATCCTTTCCTACGAGAGTGACGCGGCGGCCAGCCTAAAAGTCGTGACGCGCGCCCGCGTTCCGCTGGAGGGTGCCGAGCGCACCGAACTCGTCGCGTTCCGCGCCAGCGACGGCACACCCGAGAACATCGCCATCCTTATCGACCGTCCGCCGACGCCGGGGCCAGTGCTGACGCGGCTGCATTCGGAATGCTTCACCGGCGATCTTCTGGGTTCGCTCAAATGCGATTGCGGCCAGCAATTGCGCGGCGCCGTCGAAACGATTTCCAAGGCAGGCGGGGGCGTGCTGCTCTATCTGGCGCAAGAGGGCCGCGGCATTGGGTTGATCAACAAGCTGCGCGCCTACCGCTTGCAGGATCAAGGCTTCGACACGCTGGAGGCCAACGAACGGCTGGGCTTCGAAGCCGACGAGCGGGTCTACGCTATCGCCGCGCGGATGCTGACGCTGCTTGGTTACAAGTCCGTCCGTCTACTGACCAATAATCCGGCCAAGGTCGCGGGCCTCAAGGCGGCAGGCATCAAGGTGGTGGAGCGCGTGCGCCTCGCCTTTCCCGCCAACAAGCACAACCGCGCCTATCTGAAGACCAAGGCCAAAAAGGCCGGGCATCTCTTCTAGCCGGTAATTCTTGCCCGGTGTGCGAATTGCGCCCGCCGAAAATCCTGGCTTCGGCGCTGGCAAGCTCCTTGCGTGGTGGGGGCCATGCCGGCGATCGATTATTCCAGCCACGTTACGAATCCGGCGGCCTTTGGGTCCGTTGCTGCGGTCTCCTCGGCCGCGAGCGCCGGTGTGCCGGATTTCTCGTTCGCCGACTTCCTCGACATCGTCAATCCGCTCGAACATATCCCTGTGGTCTCGACGCTTTACCGCGCCATTACCGGCGACCGGCCGGGCACCTTCGAGAAGATCGCCGGAGACGGCTTGTACGGCGGCTTTTCCGGCTTCGTCTCTTCGCTGGCGGACAGCGCCTTTCAAGCCGTCACCGGCAAGAGTGTCGGCGACACGGTTCTGGCGTTTCTGACCGGCGACGACGCGGCGCAACCGGCGGCCGGCGAAGTTCCGGCGCAGGTGACACCCGCCGCCTCCGTAAGCGGTCCTGATTTCTCCGCGCTGATCGACTCCGACACCGCGTCGCGCGCCGTCACCGCTTACGGCCGCAGCATGGGCCTGACAAGCACAGCCGCAGAGCTGCAGCCTTATTAGATCAGTCCCTCTCGCCGAAGATCGCAGTGCCGACGCGCACATGCGTGGCGCCGAAGCGGATCGCGGTTTCGAAATCGTCGCTCATGCCCATGCTGAGGAGCGGCAGATCGCTATCCGCGGCGAGCTTGGCGAGCAGCGCGAAATGCGGCGCGGGGGCTTCGCCGAATGGCGGGATGCACATCAGCCCCTGGACGTTCAGCCCCAGTGCGCGCGCGTCGGCGACGAGGCCCGCCGCGTCCTTCGGCGCGACGCCCGCTTTCTGCGGCTCCTCGCCGGTGTTGACCTGCACGAACAGCACGGGCGAGCGGCCCGTCCGGTCGCATTCGCTCTTCAAGGCGTGCGCCAACTTGGGACGATCGAGCGAATGGATCGCATCGAACAGGGCGACGGCCTCGCGCGCCTTGTTCGTCTGCAAGGGCCCGATGAGATGCAATTCGATATCGGGAAACTCGTGCGTCAAAGGCAGCCATTTCGCCTGGGCTTCCTGCACCCGGCTTTCGCCGAATAGCCGATGGCCGGCCTCGATCAGCGGGCGGATATGCGCCGTGTCATGGAACTTGCTGACCGCGACCAGTTTGGTGGAAGCTGCGGGCTTCAGCGCGCTTTTTCGCGCAGCTTCAATCCGCGCCAAGATGACGGTGAAATTCCGCGCGATTTCTTCCGGGGCCATGAGATGAGCGATAGCTTGGCAAGGCGGAAGCTGGCAAGGGCGGCGGCGAGATTGGCCTCGCATGCCCGCCATGCCTTGCCGGCGCTGGTGCTGTTCACCGATGACGAGCGGCTGGCGGACCCGCTGGCGGCGGCGCGCGCTTTGCCACGCGGCAGTATGGTCGTGGTGCGGTCGCGCGATGCGGTGCGCCGCATGGCCCTTGCCCGTGCGATGATCGCACTCGCACGCTCGCGTTTTCTGATCGTGCTGGTCGCCGGTGAGTTCGAGCCCGGCGCGGACGGCGTGCACTTACCAGAGGCACGCCTTGGCGAGGCGGCCCATTGGCGCGCGCGCCGCCGCTCCATGCTGATCACCGGCTCCGTGCATTCACTGACGGCGCTGGGCAGGGCGACGCTGCTCGATGCGGCCTTTCTGTCGCCGGTGTTTCCAACCGCGAGCCATCCCGGCCGCACGACGCTCACCGCCGTGCGCGCCAATCTGATCGCGCACGCCACGCGATTGCCGCTTTATGCACTGGGCGGGATCGAGCCGCGCAACGCTGCTTTATTGTCTGGTTTCGCCGGGATCGCCGCGATCGGCGCCTTAGATGTGTAGGCGCAGATGAATGAACACCGCATCCATTTCGATGTGCGGCGCGCCGTTGTAGAAGGTCCCAACATCGCGGCTGTAGTTCAACTGCTGCCAACCGAGCGTCGCCTGCCAATTGGCGTTGAACACGTAGCCTATCGAAGCGCCGGCGCCGTGCACGCCGAGCCTGGGCGCGCCGTCGGCGTTGCCGGTACCGAGTTCACCGCCCGCGATCCACGGCCCATCGCTGAGCGTCGCGCTCAAATGCAAGCTTGTCGTCTGGCCGTGCGCCAGAACATCGTTGATGTCGAATCTGGAGGCATTGCTGTGGCGATAAGCGCCGCCCACCGCAAGTTTCATGTCGTCGTTGATGTTGTAATCGAGCTCGCTGCCCAGACCCCACTCCGTCAGCCCTTCATGGCCCGGCGTCTTGGACGCTTCGTTGGCGTGGGCGAATGAAAAACCGGCATAGACGCCAAGCGATACCGGCCCCACCTCGTCGCTGTAGCTGGCCGCGCCTTCCCAGATGCTCTCCTGCCGGTTCGCCACCAGCGTCCCGCCGGCGACGAAGGGGAGAACGTCCTTTCCTTCCGAGGGCGTGTAGGAGGCGGCGAGCTCGATTCCGAACAGCCTTGGCGTGTAGTAGGAGAACTTGGCGTAATTGAGCGAGGACTCCACCGCGCTGTTCAGGTGAAAAGCATCGATGAAAGCCCTGCCGGTCGTCGGATCGCGGAAAAAAGTGGCGTTGGCGTTGTCGATGGTGGTCGCGTCGTCGACCACCGGCCCGGTGACCGCCAGCGTGTAAGCCGCGCCGTCGGTCATGCCGACTTCGACCCGGCCGATCCCGGTTTGCGCCATGGCGTAAACCTTCTGCACGAAATCGTCGCCGTAATTGTCGCCCGAAAGACGGTCATGATAGACCTCGAAACCGCTCTTGATCCCGATCGTCAGTCCGCTGTCGTAGTCGCGTTCGAGGGCGACGGTCAGCTCCGCGGCGCCGCTGGCGCTGGTCTTGTCGATGCCACGGGCATCGGGCTGATCGGCGATGAACGCTGTGCCCTGAGCCCGGCCGCCCACCGTCACGTCGATATCGGAAATATTCGTCGTCCAGGGACTGAGCGTCCAATCGCCGGCCAGGGCGGGCGCATTGGCGACTACGGCCATGGCTGCGCCGGCAAGCAGATACGCTTTCATGACCCCACTCCCAAAGCCGACCCCGCCTGATAGCGGAGGGACCATCCCGATTAAGATTAAACCTTTATAACATAAGACGATCCGCTCGTTGCACGGCGGCCCGCAGCCCAGTATAAGCCAAAACCGCGCGAAATTCGGGGGTATGCGCGCAGATATGCTGATCTCGCCGAAAAGGATGAAAAGCAGCCCGATGCGGATTTTGACCTTGGTTGCGTGTGGCCTGCTGTTGGCGGGCTGCGGCTCGTCCAACACCGACGTCATGCAGGACAGCGACACCGGCTCGACCGCCATTTCAAGCGCGAGCGGCCAGCGGACTTTGGGTGTAAATTCCTATCTGTGGCATGCCGCCCTCGACACCTTGTCCTTCATGCCGCTGGCCTCCGCCGACCCTTTCGGCGGGGTGATCATCACGGACTGGTACTCCTCGCCTCAGGCCCAGGACGAACGGCTGAAAGTCACAGTCTATATCCTGGACCGGCACCTTCGCGCCGACGGGCTCAAAATCGCGGTCTTTCGCCAAGTCCGTTCGGGCGGCAGTTGGACGGACGCCGAGGTCAACGCCGATACGGCCACCCGTCTGACCGATTCCATCCTGACACGCGCCCGTGAGCTCCGGTTGGCGACCCAGGCCCCCAGCAACTAAACCCGTTCCAGTTCGCCTATGCGCCAGTCTGCCCTGATGGAGAGGGTGGAATTACTGCGGCATTTGCCGCAAAACACCGTGGGTCCAAGGAATCGAAGCCCGCATGGCGCGCTACAACGCCAAGGAATCGGAAAAGAAATGGCAGGAGGCCTGGAACCGGTCGGGCGTCTTTCTGACGCCGACCGATACCACGCGGCCCAAATGCTACGTGCTGGAGATGTTCCCCTACCCGTCCGGGCGCATTCATATAGGCCATGTGCGCAACTACACGATGGGCGACGTCATCGCTCGCTTCAAGCGCGCCCAAGGCTTCAATGTGCTGCATCCCATGGGCTGGGATGCTTTCGGACTTCCCGCCGAAAACGCGGCGCGCGCGCAAGGCATCAGTCCGCGCGACTGGACCTATGCCAACATCGCCGCGATGCGCGAGCAGCTCAAGCTGATGGGACTGTCGATCGATTGGGGCCGCGAGTTCGCCACCTGCGATCCGGCCTATTACCGACACGAGCAGAAGCTGTTCCTGGATTTCCATCGCCTGGGGCTGGTTTACCGCAATGAAGCCGACGTCAACTGGGACCCGGTCGACGAAACCGTGCTCGCCAACGAACAGGTGATCGAGGGCAAGGGCTGGCGCTCCGGCGCGCCGGTCGAGCGGCGCAAACTTGCGCAATGGTTCTTCAAGATCACCGCTTTTTCCGATGAACTGCTGGAAGCACTGGATCGTCTCGAACGCTGGCCGGAAAAAGTCCGCCTGATGCAGAAGAACTGGATCGGGCGGTCGGAGGGCTTGCGCTTTACGTTCGATCTGTCGAACGGCGGAAAGCTCGACACCTTTACTACGCGCCCAGACACGATATTCGGTGCCAGCTTCGCGGCGTTGTCGCCGGATAATCCGTTGACGGAGGAACTGGCGGCGAAGGATCCCAAGCTCGCCGCCTTCGTCGCCGAGTGCCGGCGCATCGGCACCGCCGAAGAGGCCATCGAGAAAGCCGAAAAGCTCGGCTACGACACCGGGCTCACCGCCACGCATCCCTTCGATGCGGGCTGGAAGCTGCCGGTCGTAGTCGCCAATTTCGTGCTGATGGCCTATGGCACAGGCGCGATCTTCGGCTGCCCCGCCCATGACCAGCGCGACCTGGAATTCGCCCGCAAGTACAAATTGCCGGTGCTGCCGGTCGTCATTCCCGAAGGCGCCGACCCGAAGAGTTTCGCGATCGGCGAGGTGGCCTATGTCGGCGCCGGCCGGCTGGCCAATTCGCGCTTTCTCGACGGCATGAGCGTCGAAGACGCTAAAGCCGAAGTCGCAAAACGCCTAGAAGCCGACGGCCGAGGCAAGCGCACGGTGAATTATCGTTTGCGCGATTGGCTGGTCTCGCGCCAGCGCCCCTGGGGCTGCCCGATCCCGATGATCCATTGCGCGAAGTGCGGGGTGGTGCCGGCCAAAGAATCCGAATTGCCGATCAAGCTGCCTGACGATCTCGCCTTCAACGTCAAGGGCAATCCCCTCGCCGCCCACCCGACCTGGAAGCACACAAGCTGTCCCGCATGCGGCGGCGCGGCGGTGCGCGACACCGACACGCTCGACACCTTCGTGGATTCGTCCTGGTATTTCGCGCGCTTCTGCGACACGACTGCGGCGGAGCCGGTCAACCGTGCCGCGGTCGATTACTGGCTGCCGGTCGATCAATATATCGGCGGCATCGAACACGCGATCCTGCATCTGCTCTATGCGCGGTTCTTCATGCGCGCCATGAAACAGGCGGGCTATATCAAGATCGACGAACCTTTCGCCGGCCTGTTCACCCAGGGAATGGTCTGCCACGAGACCTACAAGGACGCACACGGTGACTGGCTTTCACCCGACGACGTCGAAAAGCGCGACGGGCATGTCTTCCTCAAAGGCGCGAACCAGGAAATCGTGGTCGGCCCGTCGGAGAAAATGTCCAAGTCGAAGAAGAACGTGGTCGCGCCCGAGAAGATCATCGATGTCTTCGGCGCCGACACGATCCGCTGGTTCATGCTCTCGGACACCCCGCCGGAACGCGACATCGAATGGACTGACGAAGGCGCCGAGGGCTGCTGGCGCTTCGTGCAGCGCATCTGGCGGCTGGTAAGCGAGGCCGAGGGCCTGCCGCCGCTGGGCACGCCGATCGCCGGCGCAGAAGGTGCGGCGCTGGAGTTGCGCCGGGCCGCGCATCGCGCCATCGCCGCGGTAACGGACGACCTGGCCTCGCTGCGCTTCAACCGCGCGGTGGCGCAGATTTATGCCTTCGCCAATGCTATAAGTGCCGCCGAGGTCTCCGGCGCCGCGCGCCGCGAAGCCCTGGAGATGCTGGTGCTGTTGATCGGACCGATGATGCCGCATCTGGCGGAAAGCTGTTGGGAAGCGCTGGGACATGGCGAGCTTGTCGCGAAGACGCCATGGCCGGTTGCCGACGCCGCGCTGGTCGCCGCAGACACAGTCACCATAGCCGTGCAGGTCAACGGCAAGCTGCGCGGCACCATCGAGGCGGTGCCCGGACAGGACAATGCCTCTCTCGAACAGGCCGCGCTGGCGCTCGACACCGTCGTCCGCGCCCTGGACGGCAAGACGCCGCGCAAGGTAATCGTCGTGCCGAACCGCATTGTGAATATCGTCGCATGAGGACCCTTCGCGCCATAACGGTTGCTGGCGCAGCGCTCGGGCTTTGCGGCTGCGGCTTTCATGCGCTCTACGCGGACCCGCGCGGCAGCATGAAAGCGACGATCGGATCGATCTATGTCGAGCCTGTTCCCGACCGCACCGGTTACGAGCTCAGGAATCAGTTGCTGGATCTGTTGGATGCGCGCGCCGAT
>Ga0265340_10000563_pt1 | contig 20579 bp, 19 predicted proteins | sample 4CB225metaG_FD_202082 | JGI IMG/M metagenome (GOLD analysis project Ga0265340, IMG submission 202082) | Rhizosphere microbial communities from Carex aquatilis grown in University of Washington, Seatle, WA, United States - 4-CB2-25 metaG | ecosystem: Host-associated > Plants > Roots >...
CTGGATCGACGGCGTGGCGTCGGCCGACCAGCCGATCGGAGCCGACGCGTGACGGCAAAACGCGTGCTGGTCGTCGGTCTCGGCAACATGGGCATGAGCCATGCGCTGGCCTACACGCGCATCGACGGATTTGAGGTCGTCGCGGTTTGCGAGCGCAACGTGGTGCAGCGGCGACTGCCCACGCCGCTGGCCGGCGCACAGCGCTTCAGCGTGTTCCAGGAAGCTCTTGAGGCGACGCGGCCGGACGTGGTGTCGATCAACACCTGGTCCGACACCCATGCCGACTATGCGGTGAGGGCGATGGAAGCGGGTGCGCATGTTTTCGTCGAGAAGCCGCTCGCCGCCACCGTGGTCGATGCCGAGCGGGTTGTCGCGGTCGCCAGACGCACCGGCCGCAAGCTCGTCGTCGGCTATATCCTCCGTCATCACCCGTCGTGGGTGCGGTTCGTGGAGCTGGCGCGCACGCTGGGGGCGCCGCTCGTCTTCCGGATGAACCTCAATCAGCAATCGAGCGGACTGCAATGGGAAGCGCACAAGCGCCTGCTTGAGAGCCTTTCTCCCATTGTCGATTGCGGCGTGCATTACGTTGACGTCTGGTGCCAGATCACGCGGGCCGCGCCGACCAGCGTCCATGCCGTCGGCGCGCGACTGGCCGATGATATTGCTGCCGGCATGTACAACTACGGCCACTTCGAGGTGACCTTTGCCGATGGCTCGGTCGGCTGGTATGAGGCCGGCTGGGGTCCGATGATGAGCGAGACGGCATTTTTCGTCAAGGATGTGATCGGGCCGAAAGGCTCGGTCTCCATCGTCATGGCGGAGACGGACAGCGGCGCGCGGTCGGCCGACATCAACACGCATACCAAGACCAACCAGATCCTCATTCACAATGCCGAGCTCAGGGCGTATGGCGCACCGGCCCACCCGGACGTGCGCGAGTCCACTGCCGACGAACCCGATCACGACGCGCTCTGCGAACGCGAGCAGCGATTTCTGCTGCGCGCGATTGAGGAGGATGTCGATCTCGGTGATCACATGGACGATGCGGTGAAGAGTCTACGAATCGTCCTTGCCGCGGACGAATCGGTGCGCACGGGACGCGTCGTCAGCCTCTAGAGCAATTCCCGATTCGACTGATTCGGGAATTGCGCTTGATTCCTTTGTCTTGCGCAATCCCAGACGGAAAAATGGAATCCACTTTTCCTGGAATTGCTCTACGACGCGTGTACCAGGGCCTTTCCGGTGGCCGGGTCGAACAGGCGCACCGCGGCCGGATCAAGCACGAACTGGCGCACCTCTCCGCTCGTTACCCGCGAATTCGGATCGAGCCTGGCGGTGATACCCTGCCTGCCCAGCCTGGCGAGGACGATCTTTTCGGGACCGGTCAACTCGACCAGCTCGACCTTCGCGGAAATGGCGAAAGGCTCGCCGGGAACCGCGAGGCGGATCGATTCAGGCCGCACGCCGAGCGCGACGGAAAGTCCCGCAGATTGTGCAGCGCTTTCGTCAAGGGCGACAGCGACCTCGCCATCCTCGAGGCGCGCAACGGTCCTGGTGCCTTCGACTGCCAGCGTGGCCGGCAGGATGTTCATCGCGGGCGAGCCGACGAATCCAGCAACGTAGAGGTTCGCCGGATTGCGATAGATCGTCTCCGGATCCGCCAGCTGCTCGATGCGACCGTCGCGCATGACGGCAATGCGTGTCGCCAGCGTCATCGCCTCGATCTGGTCGTGCGTGACGTAGACGATTGTCGCGCCGAGGAGATCATGGAGACGCTTCAGCTCCACGCGCATCTCTGCTCGCAGCTTGGCGTCGAGGTTCGAGAGCGGTTCGTCGAACAGGAAGATGGCGGGGTTGCGGACCAGAGCCCTGCCGATGGCGACCCGCTGGCGCTGGCCGCCGGAAAGTTCCGCCGGCCGATGCTTGAGCAGCGGCGTGATCTGCAGGGTTTCGGCGACGCGCGCTACCGCTGCCTGGCGCTCTGCCTTCGGTACTCGGCGCATCTCGAGGCCAAAGCCGATGTTCCGTTCGACATCGAGGTTGGGATAGAGCGCGTAGGACTGGAACACCATCGAGATGTCGCGGTCCTTGGGATGGACGCCAACGACCGAACGGCCGCCGATGCGAATGTCGCCGGCGGTCGGCTGGAGCAGGCCAGCGATGCAGTTGAGCAGCGTGGACTTGCCGCAGCCCGACGGCCCGAGCAATACGAGGAACTCGCCGTGCTTGAGTTCGAGATCGATGCCCTTCAGCGTGTCGGTGCGCCCGTATGCCTTGCGCAAGCCCGAGATGACGAGGTCGCTCATCGCTCAGCCCTTTACCCCGCCCTGCGTCAGTCCGGCGACCAGCGCCCGCTGCAGCACCATGCCGATGATCACTGGCGGCAGCGCCGCGAGGACGCCGGCGGTGGCGATCAGTCCGTAGTCGGTGATGCGGCCGCCGGCGAGATCGGCCACTGCGACGGTCAGCGTCTTGGCGCGCTCGTCGGAGGTGAAGAGCAGGGCGTAGAAGAATTCGTCCCAGCCGACCATGAGCGCAAACAGCGCTGCGGTGGTTACCGCCGGCGCCGCCAGCGGCAGGGTCAGCCGGCGGAGAATCTGGTCGAGGCGGGCGCCGTCGATCATCGCCGCGCTCTCGATTTCGCGTGGCACGCCGTCGAACCCGGACTTGAGCAGCCAGGCCGTGAACGGCGCCAGAATGCTGAGATAGACACCGGCCAGGCCGAAAACGTTGTTGAGCAGGCCAAGGGCGTGGAGACCTTTGTAGAGCGGTACGGAAAGCGCCACGGCCGGCAGCATGTAGCTGCCGATCGCCAGGTAGATCGACCAGCCGACCTGCCGGTGGCGAGAGACCGCCCAGGCCGCCGGGATGCCGACGACCAGAGCGCCGAGCACCGCCATGCCGGACACTTCAAGCGAATTGCGCAGCGACGACAGGAAGGCTTCGCCGGCGGAATGCTGCGCGACCGTGAGCAGTTTCACATAGCGCGAAAAATCGAGCGTCTGCGGCAGCCAGTGCAAGGGGAGCGAGTTCAGGTCGGAAGCCGACGAGATGCTCATCACGACCAGCCAGGCGAAGGGGGCGAGGATCGCCAGCGCGAGGACCGCGGCGGCGGCATAGACGAGAATGGTCTGTACTGGCGGACGCCGCTCCATGGTCAGGCCCTCAGCGTGTTGCGCCGAATGGCGGCGATGTAGACGGCGGCCAGAAGCGTCACGATCAGCGTCACGATCAACGCCATCGAAGCACCGGAACCGGCGCGGCCAAACGAAAAGGCCTCCTGGTAGATGAGGATCGACAGCGTTCGGGTGGTGTCGGCGGGGCCGCCGCGCGTCATCACCCAGATGATATCGAAGACCTTGAACGCCTCGATGGTCCGCAGCACCAGCGCCACCATCAGCGGTCCGGCCATGTAAGGCAGCAACACGAAGCGGAAGCGCGAGAAGGCACCGGCACCGTCGACGATCGATGCCGCCTTGATGTCCGCCGGCACGGTCTGCAACGCCGCCAGTCCGATCAGGGCGACCAGCGGGAAATTCTTCCACACGTCGGCGACGATGATGGACACCATCGCCGCGCCCGGTTCGCCCAGCCACGAACGATACGTCGGGATGAGCCCGGCCTGGGTGAGCAGCGCATTCAGCGCGCCGTATTCGGGATTGTAGATCAGCCGCCACAGCGTGGCGTTGACGATGGTGGGCAATGCCCAGGGCAGGATCATCAGGGCACGCAGCATCGTGCGGCCGCGGAACTCCTGGTCGAGAAGGAGCGCGGCCAGAACCCCGAGAACCATTTCGGCGGCGACCGAAACGAACGCAAACAGGGCCGTATTGACGAAGGCGCCGGAGAACGCGGCGCTGCGCAGCGCCCGGGCGTAGTTGGCGATACCGACGAGATTGCCACCGGTGCCGACCAGGCCCGCATCGGTGAAGCTCAATCCGACGGTGTTGATGAGCGGCCAGCCGATAACGGCGACGATGACAGCGAGGAGCGGCAGCAACAACAGCCACGCCCTCACAGTCGTCCAGCGGCTTTCCAATGGTTCCTCGTCGCGAGAAGCTGTGCGCGGCCGTGTATCGCCAGCGCTCCGGGTCCGGACGTTGTGTCGTCCGGACCCTCACCGTATCAGAAATCAGAGGCCCGAATTGTTGGCCGCTTCCTTGAGTGCATCCTCCGGCGATTCCGTTCCGAGGACCGCCTTCTGGATTGCGACCTGAAGCGCCTGCGACATCTGCTGGTACTTCGGCGTGAAGGGTCGCGGGAACATGACGCCCAGCGAGGTCTTGGCGGCGGCGACCAGTGGTTCCTGGCCCTTGGTCACGGCCGGATCGCCGTAGGACGATGCCCAGATCGGCAGGCTGAGCTGCGCGTACTGGTTCTGCACCGGCTGGCTGGTCATATAGACGATATATTTCCAGGCAGCGTCGGGATGCTGGCTGGCCGTGGTGATGCCAAGGCCCATTGAGCCGTTGACGCCGGAAGCCGTGCTGATGCCATCGACGCCGGGAGCGGGCTCGACGCCCACCTGGCCGGCGACCTTGCTGTCCTTCGGGTCATTGCCGAGGGCGTAGGCGTAGGTCCAGTTGAGCATGAAGGCGGCGTCGCCATTCTCGAAGGTGTGGCGGACGTCTTCCTCCAGGAACTCCTTGGAGTTCGGATTGGTGATACCGTCCTTCACGGTCTGAACCATATACTGCAACGCCTTTAGGCCGCCGCCGGTCTGGAACGCCGGCTTGCCGTCGTCGCCGATGAACTTGCCACCGTAGGCATCGACCAGCGTGGCGTAGTCGCACACGGCGGCCTCGGCCTGCGACCAGCTCCATGCGATCGGATACTGGACGATGCCCTTCTGCTTGATGATCTTGGCATCGGCCGCCAGTTCATCCCACGTCTTGGGCGGATTGGCGATGCCGGCCTTGGCGAGCATGTCCTTGTTGTAGAACAGGTACTTGGTGTCGAGGATCCACGGCATGCCGTAGAGCTTGCCGTTGTACTCGGCGGTGGTCATGGCGCCGGGCAGGATCTGGGCCTTCACATCCGCCGAGACGCGGTCAGTGACATCGATCAGGACCTTGTTGGTGGCGAATTCGGCCGGCCAGATCACGTCGTAAAGCACGACGTCGTAACCGCTGCCGCCCTGCGCCAGCACGGTCTTGTCGTGCAGGGCTTCGTACGGGACAAGCTCGAGATTGACCTTGATGTCCGGGTTGTCCTTCTCGAACCCGGCGGTCATGTCGCGGATATTCTGCTCGCTGTAGGCGGCCTGCGCCATGAAGAGGGCGTTGATGGTGGTCGTGTCGGCCATCGCGGCCGTCGTGCCGCCAAGCACTATTGCCAGGCCGACACTCAAACAAAGCTTGTTGTGCATGGGTCCCCTCGTGGCTGGGTGGACGGCGGTGACGTCGCGATGAGCGCCGATCGCCGTTGACTGCGCGATGCGTCGATCGTATTAAGTCAATTAACTTGACTTAATTGCCAATAATGATTGTGGAGTCCGTCGCTTGTCAAGACTTGGAAAGACCAAGGCCGACGGGCGAACGGTCTGGCCTTCGCTGGCCGGTACCAACCTCGGTGCGGCCAGTTCCCACAACCGGCGCGTCATCATCGGGGCGCTGCGACGCAATGGTGCCATGACGCGCGCCGAGCTCGCGCGTTCGACACTGCTGACGCGGCAGACCATGTCCAACATCATGGGCGAACTGGTTGCTGCCGGTCTCGTCGAAGCGGAGGCGGCGGTGAATCTGGGGCGCGGACAGCCGGCGATCCCCTATCGACTCGTGGCGAGCGGTGCCTTCGCAATCGGCCTGCACATCGACCGACGATATCTGCGCGCGGTGGCGGTTGATCTTCTTGGCCGGCCGGTGGTGCGCATCGGGTGCGAGCTTCCCGACGAGGGGCCGTACAAGGGGGCCCCAATCGCGCTCGATCTCATCGCGCGGATCCGCCGTGAGCTGCGTCAGCGGCATCCGGGAGCCGATGCGCGTACCGTGGGTCTCGGTGTCGCCATGCCCGGACCGTTCGGGGTGGAGGAACCCGGCCGCCACCAGGGCCCGGCGGCCCAATGGCATTCCTACCCGACGCTCCGCGTCCTCACGGAGGCGACGGGACTTTCGGTTCGCATCTTCAACGACGCTGCCGCGGCCACTCTGGCGGAGAAGTTGACTGGCCTTGGCCACGACATCGATAATTTCGTTTATGTCTTCCTCGCCCACGGCGTCGGGGCGGGGGTTGTCGTCAACGGCGAGCTGGTCGAAGGCGCGCGCGGCAACATGGGCGAAGTCGGCGAGATGATCATGCATCTCGTCGATGGTGGTGCCGGCTCAACGCTGGAGCAGGAGATTTCGCTGACCGCGCTCGCCGGGTTTCTCGGCGCTTCCAATCCCTCCTCGCCGGAGACCTATGATCTGATCGAGCGGGCGCTGAGCACCAGGGACCCAAGGATCGGCGAGTGGATCGAGCGCGTCGCGCCGCGGCTGCGGCAGGCAGTCCAGATCATCGAATCGATGTTCGATCCCGACACCATTATTTTCGGCGGCGAGGTGCCGAAGGACTTGCTGCAGAGGCTGATCCCGGCGCTCGATCCGCTTTTCCCTTCCCTTGCCAACCGACCCGACCGGTCGCTGCCACGGCTGCTGACCGGTGATGCGGATCGCTGGGCGGTGGCGCTGGGTGCTGCCAGCGAACCGATATCGAGGGAGTTCGACCCTCGCCTTGCGGCGATGCTCAAAGGCGGGACTGACGCCACCGTCGCCCGCAGCTGAAGCGTCCCGCGGCGCATTGCGGCTTGCGTCGCGCTATCGCCTTCGGCCATCCTGTATCGGCTGTATCGGCCGCTTGCGCACGAGGAGGCCCGCCTGCTCCCCACATCAGTCCCGGCTGCAGTTTCGCTTCAGGGCGTCGCCAAGTATTTCGACGGCCAGCCAGCGGTTGACGGTGTGTCGCTGGACGTCGCCAAGGGCGAATTCCTCGCCATGGTCGGGCCGAGCGGCAGCGGCAAGACCACGCTGATGCGGCTGATCGGCGGCTTCGAGATCGCCGACGCTGGCACGATCGCCATCGGTGGACGCGACGTCACGCACACGCCCGCCGAGCAGCGCAACGTGAACACCGTCTTCCAGAGCTATGCGCTCTTTCCTCACCTGACCGTGCTCGACAACGTCGCCTACGGGCCGCGAATGCGCGGTGTTGGCCGGCGGGAGCGATACGCGACGGCCGAGCGTCTGCTTGACCTTGTCAGCCTGCGCGATCTCGGCCGCCGGTTTCCCGGCGAGCTTTCCGGCGGTCAGCAACAGCGCGTGGCGCTGGCGCGGGCGCTGGCCAACGAGCCGGAAGTTCTTCTGCTCGACGAACCGCTGGGCGCGCTCGACCGCAAGCTGCGCGATGAGATGCAGCGCGAACTCCGGCGCGTGCAGGCTGAGCTCGGCGCGACATTCCTCTACGTCACTCACGACCAGGAAGAGGCCTTCGGCATGGCCGATCGTCTGGCCGTCATGCGCGCCGGCCGCTTCGAGCAGATCGGCGCGCCGGCGGAAGTGTACGATGCGCCCGTCAACGCATGGGTGGCGCTTTTCGTCGGCGCCGCCAACACCATTGTCGGCGAAGTGACTGTGGCCGGCACTTCCGCGCGATTGTCGTCATCGGTTGGACAGCTTGCGGTGGGCTATCTCGCTCGAGGACTTGCAAAGGGCGATCGCGCAATTGTCGTGGTGCGGCCCGAGGCGACGGTCTTTCAACGAAAGGGCGCAGGCGCGGCGGGAGACAACGTGATCGCCGCGACACTCGTCGATACTGTCGTTCTCGGCGCATCCCTGCGGCAGCGTGCCATTGCCGCGGACGGCGCTATATTCGAATCCATCAGCCGGCGGTCCGGCGGCGGCGACGCGGCAGGCCCGACCGGCGAACCTGTCGTTGTCACATTCGCGCCCGAGGCTGCGCGCGCCTATCGCGAGGATATAACCGGCGCATCGGCGCCTCTGCAGCATTCACAAAAGGAAACCCATCGATGACGCGTTCCATGTCCCGTCAGAAGTCGAGGCACTTCAGTCGCCGGTCGGTTCTCGGCCTGCTTGGCGCCGGCATCGCCGGAACCGCGCTGGCGGGATTGCCCCGGCGTGCGGCCGCGGCCGGCGGCCAGCTCAACATCTACAGCTGGCCGGACTACTTCTCCACCGACGACCTCGCCGCCTACACCGCCAAGAGCGGCGTGACGCCGGCGATCACCACGTACAATGCCAACGAGATTCTCTTTGCCAAGTTGAACAGCCCGGCCGGTGCCGGTTTCGACATCGTCGTGCCGAGCTCGGGCTGGATCAGCCAGCTCGCCGGCAAGAACCTTCTCCAGCCGCTCGATCACAGCCGCATCGATTTCGGCGCGCTCGATCCGTCGCTGCTCAATCGCGACTACGATCCCGGCAACAAGTACTCGATCCCCAAGGACTGGGGTGTGCTTGGCGTCGTCTACGATCCCGACGCGGTCGGCGGCGAGATCAAGACGTGGCAGGATTTTTTCGATGCCGGTGCGAAGCCCGGTGCGTCGGGCAAGATCCGGCTGACCAAGGCACCCAGCGAAACCGTCGGTCCGGCGCTCTGGATCAGCGGCAAGGACTGGAACAAGGCGACGGTCGCCGACATTCAGGGCACCAGGGATTTTCTCACGGGCTTCGCCAAGCACGTGAAGACCTTCTCGAGCTTCGATCCTCAGGCGCTGGCCAGCGGAGCCATCGTGCTCGCGCAGGCCAATCAGGCAGCGGCGCGCGGCGCGCTCCTGCAGAACCCGAAGCTCAAGTGGGTCGTGCCCGGCCCGAAGAGCGAAATCTGGGTGGACAGCTACGCCATCCCGTCGAGCGCGCAGAACCTCGACCAGGCGTACGACTTTCTGAACTTTTTCCTGTCGGCCGACATCCAGGTCAAGGAAACCGAATATCTCGGTTATCCCGCGGCGATTGCCGGTCTGAAAGGGAAGCTGTCGGCGGACACCAAGCTGCCGGACATGATCTTCGGCGGCAGCGGCGTCGATTTCAATGCGCTGACGTCCTACATCGTCAATCCGGACACGGTCGCGGCGTATCAGGACGTGCAGAATGCGGTTCAGGCGGCCGCCGGCGGCTAGGCGGGTGGATCGCACGGGGTGCGGGGCGTGACTCCGACAGCGCGCACCCCGGCGCGCCAGCGAATCGCAGTGCCGACGAGCGACGCTCTCCTCGCCGGCATTCCTGCGGCGTGGCTGTTCGTGTTCTTCGTGGCGCCGCTCGCCTTCACCGTCTTTTTTTCATTCGGGCATTCCACCTTCGGCGGCATTGCGCCCGGCTTCACGTTCGACAACTACCGCGCGGCGTTGTCGGGCTTCTATGCGCAATCGTTCCTGCGCACGCTGCGCTTCGCCTTCGCCGGATCGGCGCTGTGTCTGCTGGCGGCCTTCCCCACGGCCTATTTCATCGCGCGGCACGCCGGGCGCTGGCGTGCGGCCGCGCTGGCGCTGGTGCTGGTGCCCTACTTCACGAGCTTCCTCATTCGGGTCATGTCCTGGCAGATACTTCTCGCCCGGGGTAGTGCGGTCGAGACGCTGCTCAATTTTCTGCATCTGCACTCCGGTCCGCTCGACGTCCTCGACACGCAGACGGCCGTCTTCATCGGCATCGTCTATGCCTATCTGCCAATTGCGATCGTGCCGCTCTACGTCGTGCTGGCGCGAATCCCGGCAACTTTGGTCGAGGCGAGCCGCGACCTTGGCGCCTCGCCGTGGCAGACGTTCCTGTTCCTGACGTTGCCGCTGGCGCGACCCGGCGTCGCGACTGCGGCACTGCTGACAGCCGTACCAATGCTCGGCGAACTGGTGGTGCCGACGCTGCTCGGCGGCGACAAGGGGGTGCTGATCGGTCGCGCAATTTCCTCGCAGTACATAGAGTCGCAGAACTATGCGCTGGGATCGGCCATGGCTGTGCTCGTGATGATCGCGGTCGGAGTGGTCGTCGCCCTGCTTGCCCGTCTGACACGCGGTTTCATGGAGGTCGCGCCGTGAGCCGCACGCGACTGGCCTTCCGGCAGCCCGCCGGCATCGGTTTCGGTGCCTGGTATCTGCTCGCCGTGGCCTTCCTTTTCGCGCCAATTGCGACCTCGGTGATCTATTCGTTCAACGTCGGTTCGCTCGGCAAGCAGACGTCCCTGTTCACCGGCTGGACGTTGCACTGGTACGCCATGGCATGGCGCGACCTGACACTGCGGCGCGCGGTCGAGACCAGCGTGGTCGCGTCCTTCTGGTCGGCGCTGCTAGCGACACTGCTCGGTTCCGCGCTTGGGTTTACGATGGTGCGCCATCCGGTGCGCCGCGTCAGGTCGCTGCTCTCGGGATTGACCTATCTGCTGCTCATCGTACCGGAGACCGTCACCGGTGTTTCGCTCCTGCTGTTTTACGCGGTCACGCGCGTACCGCTCAGCCTGGCGACGTTGATCGCCGGCATAACGCCGCTGGCCATTGCGGTGACCGCGCTCATCGTGCGCGCCGGCGTGCTCACGCTCGACCGGCGATATGAGGAAGCGTCGGCAGATCTCGGTGCCAATCGCTGGCAGACGTTGAGATTCGTTATCCTGCCGCATCTCGCCCCCGCGGTCGGGGCCGGCGCGCTGATGGCGTACGTCTTCTCCTTCGACAATCTCGTCGTCTCGACGTTCCTGACCACGCCGCGCGTCAATACCTTGCCGGTTTATCTCTTTGGCAGCCTGCAGTACGGGCCGGCGCCAACCGTCTATGCCGCGGCTGCGGCAATCATGTTCTTTACCCTGGCGCTCATCGGGCTGGCGGCGCTGCTCTATCGTCTGGCTGCCCGTCGCGACCTGCAGGCGAGATACCAATAATCATGCCGCTGCCCAGTTCCTTGCTTGATGTGCCCGCCTACCCCGCCGCCGGGTACGCCGTTCTCGCTGATCGATTGAAGCGCCTTCTGGGTTGCTCGGGCGATCTTCTCTTCGTTCAGGGTGAGGCCGTTGTCGCGCTGGAGGCAGTCGCGGCAAGTCTGGCGCGACCGGGGCTCGAGGCGGTCAACGTTGTGACCAGCCCCTATGGCGGGCTGTTTGGCGCATGGCTGCGGCGCGGTGGCGCCAACGTCGTCGATGTCGTCGCCGCGCCGGGGCGCCCGATCGCGGTGGAAGCCGTGGCCGAAACGCTCGCCGCGAAGAAGCGGGTCGACATTGTCGCTGTGGTCCATGCCGAGGCGGCCAACGGCTCGCTCAATTCGCTGTCCGAAATCGCGACGCTGGCGCATCAGCGGAGCGCGATCGTGGTTGTCGATGCCGTTGCTTCAGTGGGTGCGCACCGTGTGGCGGTCGATGCCGATGGACTCGACGTGATTGTGATCGGCCCGCAAAAGGGGCTGGGAGGCCCCGCCGGCATTTCGGCCGTGACGATCAACGCGGACGCGTGGCGACTGATCGAGGCTGAAGGCGCCCCCGTGCAGTCCGTGCTGTCCCTGCTCGACCTTCGCGACAACTGGCTGAAGCGGGGCCGCGGCGTGCTTCCGGGAATGCCGTCGGCGCTGGAATTCTGGGCACTCGAGGCGGCGCTCGACCGCGTCGAAGCCGAGGGCATCGATGCGCTTGTCGCCCGGCATGCCAAGGCGGCGCTGGCGACCCGCGCCGGGCTGCGTGCATTGGGGCAGGATCCCTGGATCGAGGCAAACGAGCGCGCGGCGGCGGTCGTAACCACCGTGCGCGTGCCGGCGGGAATGGACCCAAAGGTGATCGTCAGGATGACGGCAGCAGCCGGCGCGAGCCTCAGCCCGGGCGTAGGGGAGGGCGCCGCCGATCTGGTGCGGCTCGATCATACGGGACCACGGGCCGCGTTTGCGGCGGTATTGACCAACATCACGGCCTACGGTGCGGCCCTCGCGCAGGCGGGCGTGGCGGTGGACGTCGGCGCGGGGGCAGCGGCGGTCGCGAGGGTTTATGCGACACTCGGATAGGCGATCACCGCGATGGATTTTGCCAGCAGGCGGCGATCGTGATACCGAGCCAAGCGATGCTGCAATAGCGCGAGTGCCAAGCATTTGTTCAGCGTTCGGTACGAGCTGGTCATTTTCGATTGTGACGGGGTGCTGGTCGACAGCGAGCTCTTGAGCTGCCAGTGCCTTGCCGAAATGCTCAGCCGCCATGGGGTTGTCACCGACCGCGAGGACGCGATGCGTCGCTTCCTTGGGCGCAGCGCGTCCGCCGTTGCCGATCATTTCCTTGCCACGACCGGTCGGCCGCTGCCGCCGTCGTTTGCTGATGAGCTGCAGGCAGCGCTGACCGACGTGTTCAGGGCGGATTTGCAGGTCTTCCCCTGGGTACGCGAGTTTCTCGCCACGTACGACGGGGTCTACTGTCTGGCGTCGTCAAGCCATCCGGAACGGCTCGCAATGACACTGTCGGTAACGGGCCTCGACCGCTATTTCACGGGTCGCGCCTTTACGGCGGCGATGGTGCGGCACGGAAAACCGGCGCCCGATCTGTTTCAGTTCGCCGCGCGCAAGATGTCCGCCAAGCCCAAAAATATCCTGGTCATAGAAGACAGCGTCAATGGCGTGCTTGCCGGAAAGGCGGCTGGAATGACGGTGTGGGGCTTCGTCGGCGGCAGTCACCACAAGGACGGCGCAGGCGCCGCGCGGCTGACGGAAGCCGGCGCCGATCGAATTTTCCATTCGTTCGAGGAATTGGTACCCAAGACAAAAGGCGCCAGATGAAGCGCCCGAAGGAAGAGAAACCAGCGGCCCCCTCGCGGCTTGACGACGCCGCCCGCGCGGGCTGGCTCTACTACGTCGCCGGTAACACGCAGGACGAGATCGCTGCCAAACTGAACGTTTCGCGGCCGACGGCGCAGCGGCTGGTGTCGCTGGCGCTTTCCGAGCGCCTCATCACCTTCCGCCTCAACCACCCCATCGCGGCCTGCATGGAACTGGCGCAGCAGCTCAGCGATCGCTACGGCCTGGAGCATTGCGACGTGGTGCCGACCGATCCCGAGCACAAGACGAGTGTGGCCGGTGTCGCGGCAAGCGCCGCCGCCTTTCTGGAACAGAGGCTCGCCGCGACCGCCCCGCTCATCATCGCGCTGGGTACCGGGCGCACGCTGCGTGCCGCGGTGGACCAGATCCGGCCAATGGAGTGCCCACGTCATCAGCTGGTGTCGCTGGTCGGCAATATTGCGCCGGACGGCTCGGCGAGCTTCTTCGACACGCTGACGCGGCTCGCCGACCTCACCCAGGCCAGACATTATCCAATCCCGTTGCCGCTGGTGGCGGCCAGCCCGAGCGAGAAGAAGCTGCTGCTATCGCTGGAGCCGGTGCGGCATGTTCACGAGCTGGCGGAACGCGCCGATCTCACGCTCGTCGGCGTCGGCCAGATGGATTCGGCCGCCCAGCTGTTCATCGACGGCTTCATCTCGCGGCAGGAGCTCTACGACACCATGCGGGCGGGGGCGGCCGGCGAGATCACAGGCTGGTCGTTCGATGAAGCCGGCGTCGCGCTGAAAGTTGGCGTCAACGCGCGCATCACCTCGGTTTCGCTGAAACCCGCAAACGGTCGTCTGGTGCTCGGTGTCGCCGCCGGCCCGGGGAAGGTGAAACCGATCCGCGCGGCACTGGCCGGCCGATTGATATCCGGCCTGATCACCGACGAAACGACTGCGGCGGCGCTGCTCGAGAGCGCCTAGAGAACACGGCGCCAATCCAAATTCGAGCGATGCCTTCGGTGACAGCTGCCAGGCCGGTGCCCGCGAAGGAAAATTCAGCGCACGGCGTTGCGGCGCGCTTGACAGAATGACGCAGGCGTGGTGAGCATCTGATTAATGTCGGAGCAAATGCTCACGACTTAATGGGAGGAAGATGATGAAGCCTATCTTTGGCGCCCTCTTGGGCGCGGCGTCCCTTTTGGCGTTTGGCCAGGCCCACGCCGACACCACGTTGACCATCGCGACGGTCAATAACGGTGACATGATCCGCATGCAGAAGCTGACGGACGACTTCACCAAGTCGAACCCGGACATCAAGCTGCAGTGGGTCACGCTCGAAGAAAACGTGCTGCGCCAGAAGGTGACGACGGACATCGCCACCAAGGGCGGTCAGTATGACGTTCTCACCATCGGCACCTATGAGGTGCCGATCTGGGCGAAACAGGGCTGGCTGGTGCAGCTGTCGGCGCTGGAGAGCGATGCGACCTATGACGTAAACGACCTTCTGCCGGCGATCCGCGGCGGTCTTTCGGTCGATGGCAAGCTCTATGCGGCGCCGTTCTACGGCGAGTCGAGCTACGTGATGTACCGCAAAGACCTGATGGACAAGGCCGGGCTCAAGATGCCCGATGCGCCGACCTGGGACTTCATCAAGCAGGCGGCGGACAAGATGACCGACCGTGCCAACGGCATCAACGGCATCTGCCTCCGCGGCAAGGCCGGCTGGGGCGAGAACATGGCGTTCCTGACCGCCATGTCGAATTCGTTCGGCGCGCGCTGGTTCGACGAAAAGTGGCATCCCCAGTTCGACCAGCCGGAGTGGAAGAATACGCTGCAGTTCTACGTCGACCTGATGAAGGCTGACGGCCCGGCCGGTGCGTCGTCCAATGGCTTCAACGAGAACCTGACGCTCTTCCAGCAGGGCAAGTGCGGCATGTGGATCGACGCCACCGTCGCCGGCTCGTTCGTGACCGACCCGAAGGCCTCGACCGTCGCCGACAAGGTCGGCTTCGCTCTGGCGCCCGACAACGGTCTCGGCAAGCGCGGCAACTGGCTGTGGGCGTGGTCGTTGGCCATTCCTGCCGGCTCGCAGAAGGTCGACGCCGCCGAGAAGTTCATCGACTGGGCGACCAGCAAGCATTACGAGGAGCTGGTGGCGGGCCAGGACGGCTGGGCGAACGTTCCTCCCGGCACACGCACCTCGCTCTACAGCAACACGAACTATACCGGTGCTGCGCCGTTCGCGGCGATGACACTGGCGTCCATCAACGCGGCTGATCCGACCCACCCGACGGTGAAGCCGGTGCCGTACACCGGCGTGCAGTTCGTCGCGATCCCCGAATTCCAGGGTCTCGGCGATACCGTGGGCCAGCTGTTCTCGGCGGCACTCGCCGGACAGAGCAGCGTGGATGACGCCCTGAAGCAGGCTCAGGACGTTGCAACACGCACGATGACCAAGGCCGGCTACATCAAGTAGCCTTCCTCCCAGGCAGGAGGCCGTCCGGGAGCAAACCGGGCGGCCTCCGGCAACCCTGACGCCGCAGGCGAAGGGCAATGAACAAGCTCCGGCAGCAGACCGGACGTCGCGGACAAACCGGTCCACGGGGAGGGGCGGTATGGCAACGGTAAACACCCGCAGCCTGGCGCGCGCGATGCTGGCGCCCTCCGTTGCGGTGCTTTTCGTCTGGATGGCGGTGCCGCTGGTCCTGACCCTCTGGTACTCGTTCCAGACCTACAACCTGATCAATCCGATCAACAACGGTTTTGCCGGCTGGTCGAACTACTACTACTTCCTGACCGATCCCTCATTTTTCCAGGCGTTTGCGAACACCCTCATCCTGACGATTTCGGTGCTGGCGATCACGGTCGTCGGCGGCATCCTCATCGCGCTCCTGATCAACCAGGAATTCTTTGGGCGCGGCATCGTGCGCATCCTGATCATTTCGCCGTTCTTCGTCATGCCCACCGTCTCGGCGCTGGTGTGGAAGAACATGATGCTCGATCCGAACTACGGCATCTTCGCCTGGATCGTGACGCGCTTCGGCATTGCGCCGATCCCATGGCTCGACCGCTTTCCGCTGTCGTCGATCATCGTCATCGTCGCCTGGGAGTGGCTGCCGTTTGCGACGCTCATCCTGCTGACCGCGCTGCAATCGCTGGACGAGGAGCAGATGGAAGCGGCCGATATGGACGGCGCGGGAAATCTCAGCCGCTTCTTCTACATCGTCCTGCCGCACCTCTCGCGCGCGATCACGGTGGTCATTCTGATCGAGACGATTTTCCTGCTCGGCGTCTTCGCGGAGATCCTGGTCACGACCAGTGGCGGACCGGGCTACGCCTCAACCAACATAGCCTACCTCGTCTACCACGCGGCGTTGCTCGACTACGACGTCGGGGGTGCCTCCGCCGGCGGTGTCGTCGCGGTCATCCTGGCCAACATCGTTGCGATGTTCCTGATCCGCATCGTCGGCAAGAATCTGGAGGCGTGAGGCATCATGGCACGGACCGTCTCGACCCGGCGCAAATTGACGTCCACGCTTTTTGCGTGGCTGGTGGCACTCGCCATCTTCTTCCCGATCCTGTGGACGTTCCTCACGGCGTTCAAGACGGAAGGCGACGCCATTCTGTTTCCGCCGGCATTCTTTCCGCCGCACTGGACCCTGGAGAACTTCTTCGAGGTGCAGGCGCGCTCGAATTACTTCAAGCACTTCGGCAATTCGGTGGTGATCGCTGGCGGCTCGACGCTGCTTGCCCTGCTCATCGCGATTCCGGGCGCATGGTCGATGGCGTTCTCGCCGACCAAGCGCACCAAGGACATCCTGATGTGGATGCTTTCCACCAAGATGATGCCGGCGGTCGGCGTCCTTGTGCCGATCTATCTGATCTTCAAGAACCTCAGCCTGCTCGACAATCTCTTCGGGTTGACGGTGATCGTCATGCTGATCGACCTGCCGATCGTGATCTGGATGCTCTACACGTACTTCCGCGAGATTCCGGTCGACATCCTCGAAGCGGCGCGCATGGATGGCGCGCTGTTGTGGAAGGAGATCGTCTACGTGCTCCTGCCGATGGCGGTGCCGGGAATCGCCTCCACACTGCTGCTCAACGTCATTCTGGCGTGGAACGAGGCGTTCTGGACGCTCAATCTGACGGCGGCGAATGCTGCGCCGCTGACGGCCTTCATCGCGTCGTTCTCGGCGCCGGAAGGCCTGTTCTGGGCGAAACTGTCCGCGGCCTCGACGCTCGCCATCGCGCCCATCCTGCTGCTCGGGTGGTTCTCGCAGCGGCAGCTGGTGCGCGGTCTCACCTTCGGAGCGGTAAAATGACCTCAACATCCTGGCAGGGAGGCGTGTAATGGGCGCGATCGTGCTGCGGCGTGTCCGCAAGCAGTTCGGCGAGGCCGAGATCATCCCGGGCATCGACCTCGACATCAAGGACGGCGAGTTCGTGGTGTTCGTGGGACCGTCGGGCTGCGGCAAGTCCACGCTGCTCAGACTGATCGCAGGGCTGGAGGATGTCAGCGGCGGGGCGATCGAGATCGACGGGGTCGATGTCGCCAGCGCACCGCCGGCCAAGCGCGGGCTGTCAATGGTATTCCAGTCCTACGCGCTCTATCCGCACATGACGGTGCGCAACAACATCGCCTTCGGCCTCAAGATGGCTGGCGAGCCGAAGCAGATGATCGCCGAGAAGGTGGAGAAGGCGGCGGCGACGCTCAACCTGACACCCTACCTGGAGCGGCGCCCGGGACAGCTTTCCGGCGGGCAGCGCCAGCGGGTTGCGATCGGCCGGGCGATCGTGCGCGAACCCAAGGCCTTCCTGTTCGACGAGCCGCTGTCCAACCTCGATGCGGCGCTGCGCGGCCAGATGCGCATCGAGATCGCGCAACTGCATCAGTCGCTGAAGACGACCATGATCTACGTCACCCACGATCAGGTCGAGGCGATGACCATGGCCGACAAGATCGTGGTGCTGAATGCCGGACGGATCGAGCAGGTCGGCTCGCCGCTCGAACTCTACAATCATCCGGCCAACCTCTTCGTCGCCGGCTTCATCGGCTCGCCGCGGATGAACCTGTTTGCGCCGCCGAAGGGGTTTGCCGACGGGGATCTTGGCAAGGTGGACCTTGCCGGGGGAGCAGCGACAATCGGCATCCGTCCCGAGGAAATCGACGCCTCCCGCGAAAGCGGGACCTGGAAGGGCAAGGTCGACATCGCCGAGCATCTCGGCTCCGACACCTTCTTCTACATCGAGGTTCCCGGCATTGGCCGGCTGACGGTGCGCCAGCCCGGCGAGTTCCCATTGAAACCCGGCGACACGGTGTGGCTCACCCCGCGCCCCGACCGGATTCATCGCTTCGACCAGAATGGAAAGGCGCTGGCGGCCTGACGGCCGACGGCATTCGACAGGAGTTCTTCATGTACCTCGAGATGTTCAAGCTCAATGGGCGCACGGCGCTGGTCACGGGTGGCGGGCGCGCCATCGGGCTCGCCTGCGTCGAAGCGCTGGCGGAGGCGGGCGCCAAGGTGGTGATCGCCGACTACGATGCCGGCGTGGCCGAGGAGGGCCGCAGCGCCATGAAGGCAAAGGGCTACGACGTCGACATCGCCATCGTGGACGTCACCAAGCCCGACCAGGTGACAAAAGCCGCCGACGATACCGTGCGCAAGCTCGGCAAGATCGACATCCTCGTCAACAACGCCGGCATCGCGCGCAGCGAAACCCCGGCCGAGGCGGTGACCGACGAGCACTGGCTGAACGTGATCGACGTCAACCTCAACGGCGTCTTCTGGTGCTGCCGCGCCTTCGGCAACCACATGCTGAAGGCGAAGTCCGGCACGATCGTCAACATGGGCTCGATGTCCGGCTTCATCGTCAACAAGCCGCAGGAGCAGTCCTACTACAACGCGTCCAAGGCGGGTGTGCATCACCTCACCAAGTCGCTTGCCGCCGAATGGGCGCCGCGCGGGGTGCGCGTCAATGCAGTGGCGCCCACCTACATCAATACGCCGCTCAACGCCTTCGTGAAGCAGAACCCGAAGATGTACGACGCCTGGATCGGCGGCACGCCGATGGGCCGCATGGGCGAGGTTTCCGAAATCGCTTCCGTCGTCTTGTTCCTGGCGAGCGATGCTGCCAGTCTGATGACGGGCAGCATCGTACTGGTCGACGGCGGATATACCTGCTGGTAGCGCGACCTGCCCCAAATCGGGGGAGGGCATGCCCGACATCTTCGCCGGCATCGACGTAGGCACGGGCAGCGCCCGCGCCGGTCTGTTTACAGCAGCAGGCGAGCTGATCGCCGCCGCGCGGCGGCCGATCGCGATTTGGCGCGAGGCCGGCGAGATCGTCGAGCAATCGTCCGACGATATCTGGCGCGCCGTGTGCGGGGCATTGAAGGAAGCGCTGGCGGAGGGGGTGATCGATCCGGCGCGCATCGGTGGCGTCGGCTTCGACGCAACCTGCTCGCTGGTCGTGCTCGACGAAGGCGGACGACCGCTGTCGGTCAGTCCGTCGGGCGACGACGGGCGCAACGTCATCGTGTGGATGGATCACCGCGCAATTGCCGAAGCGCGGGCCATCGACGCAACGCGTGACGACGTGCTCAAGTATGTCGGCGGCAGCATCTCTCCCGAAATGGAGATGCCAAAGATCGCGTGGCTGAAGCGGCACATGCCGTCGACCATGGCGCGGGCAGGGCATTTCTTCGACCTCGCCGACTATCTGACGTGGCGCGCGACCGGCAGCGAGGTGCGCTCGACCTGTACGCTGACCTGCAAATGGACCTACCTCGCGCACGAAAAGCGCTGGAGCGACACGTTCCTTGCGGCGATCGGTCTCGGCGAACTGGCGGCCGATCAGCATCGGCGCATCGGACGAACCGTCGCCCCACCGGGGACGCCGGTCGGTTCTGGCCTAACACCGGAAGCGGCGGCCGAACTCGGCCTGAAGGCGGGGACGCCGGTGGGCGCCGGATTGATCGACGCCCACGCCGGCGGCCTCGGCACCCTCGGGGGCCGCACCGCGACCGGCGGGAACGCCGATCCGACCCGACGCCTCGGCTACATCATGGGGACCTCGGCCTGCATCATGGCGACGACCGCAGCACCGGTCTTCGTTCCGGGCGTGTGGGGGCCCTACTACGATGCGATGGTGCCGGGGCTCTGGCTGAACGAGGGCGGCCAATCGGCGGCCGGTGCGGCGGTCGATCACCTGGTGCGCTCGCACGCGGCGCACGAGAAGGCGGCGGCCGAGGCGCAGGCGGCGGGCATGGGCCTGCTCGACTATCTGGAGGCGCGGATCGCTTCGCGTTTCGACAATCTCTCCGAGGCCGCGCTGCTGGCGGCCGGGCGGCACGTGCTGCCCGAGTTTCTCGGTAACCGCTCGCCCTACGCCGACCCGGAGGCGCGGGCGGTCATCGCCGGCGGATCGCTCGACGACACCATCGCCGATCTCGAGGTGCACTTCGTGGCGGGATTATGCGGGCTCGCCTACGGATTGGCGGAGGTGATCGATGCGCTCCTGGCCACGGGCGTCGTGGCGGCACAGATCGTCGCCAGCGGCGGCGCGAGCCACAGCCGGCTCGTTCGCCAGATACTCGCCGATGCAACGGGCCTGCCGGTGATCCTGCCCGAGACGCGCGAGCCGGTGCTGCTCGGGGCCGCCATTCTCGGCGCCGTGGCCGGCGGAGCCTTCCCGTCGCTGCCCCTGGCGATGGCGGCAATGTCGCGCGACGGCGTGGCGACAACAGCCGAGCCGACCGTGGCGCGGTTTCACGCCGACAAGCGGCGGATACACGCGCTCATGCGTCAGCTCGACGGCGATATCCGTCGGGCGATGCCCAGGCAGGCTTGAGCCGCTCGCAGGCCAGCGATCGAGCCCC
>Ga0265340_10000565_pt1 | contig 20551 bp, 20 predicted proteins | sample 4CB225metaG_FD_202082 | JGI IMG/M metagenome (GOLD analysis project Ga0265340, IMG submission 202082) | Rhizosphere microbial communities from Carex aquatilis grown in University of Washington, Seatle, WA, United States - 4-CB2-25 metaG | ecosystem: Host-associated > Plants > Roots >...
CGAGGTGGCTGACCGCCACACAGCCGATCGCGACCGGCAGCCACACCCAGTCGGCCGCGGAGGCGAGCTGGGACATGGCGCCGAAACCGGCTACCCAGCCGACCCCGGCAAACGCTCCGGCGGCGAGCGCCGTCCCGACGAGCACGGCCGCGAACATGCCGGTCGGCGTGACCCGCCGATGGTGACCCTCCAGCCAGGCCGCGATGCTCGCCCGGGCCCGCCGACCGCGGAAGCGGGATCCGGGTTCGGCGCCGACCGGGTCGGCGGCCTCACCGGGGCTCACGCCCACGAGCCTGACACCTCGCTCCATCGTCGTCCAGACCTCGATTTGGCCACTAACTTTCCCGCTGATATCGGTCGACAACCGGCCAAACCAAAGACCTCGCTGCACCGAGCATTGCGCTTTACGTCAGGCGTGCGGCCGACGGCACCGACGTCCGATCGTCACCGGGCAGAGCGGGCAACCCGTCGCGCAACGCGGCGCGAAGGGCGGCGATCGGAAGCGGCCTCGACCAGACAAAGCCCTGACCGACCGAGCAACCGTTCTCCCGCAGCCATCGCGCCTGGCCGGCGTCTTCAACCCCTTCGGCAATCGTCTCCAGCTCGAGGCTCTTGCCGATCGCGATGATCGCCTCGGTCACCGCGGCAGCCTGCGAGTCGAGCGTGATCCGGTCGACGAAGGACTTGTCGATCTTGAGGATGTCGACGTCGAGGTGGCTGAGGTAGGCCAGCGAGCTGTAGCCGGTCCCGAAGTCGTCGATCGCGATCCGCACCCCCATCGCGCGCAGCGCGGCGAGTCGGGGCGCGACTGCTTCGAAGTCCCCGAGTAGGGCGCTCTCGGTGATCTCGAGGACCAGCTGGCCGGGCCGGACCCCGTTGACCCGCAACGCCTCAGCGACGGTCGGCACGAGATCGGGATGGTCCAGGTAGGCCACCGAGACGTTCACCGACATCGTGATCGCCCGCGGGTCGTCCTGTAGCTCGGCCGCCGTACGGCACGCGGTCATCAGCACCCAGCGGTCCAGGGAGGTGATCAGCCGGGTTTCCTCGGCCATCGGCACGAAGCTCACCGGAGGCAACAGGCCGCGGGTCGGGTGCTCCCAGCGAATCAGCGCCTCCACGCCGGTGATGTCCCCGGTCGCCAGGTCGATCTCCGGCTGGTAGTGCAACACCAACTCGTCGCTGCGCAACGCGTGTTGAAGATCCGCACGTAACTGCAACCGCTCGAGCGCCTCGGTGTGAAGTCGCGACTCGTAGACCGCCGACGTGGACTTCCCGCTGTCCTTCGCCCAGTACATCGCCAGGTCGGAGTTGCGCAGCGCGTCGGCCGCGGTGACCTCGCCGGGGATCGCCAGCGTGATGCCGATGCTCGCACTGATCTGCACCGTCACCGCCTCGAGGAGGATCGGCACCGAGATCGCCTCGATCAACCGCTCGGCCGCCTGCTGGGCCTCCTCGATCGTCGCGCCTTCCAGCAGTACGGCGAACTCGTCACCGCCGACCCTGGCCACGGTGTCCCCGGCCCTGAGCAAGCTGCCGATCCGGGACCCGATCTCGGCGAGCACCTTGTCGCCGATTCCGTGCCCGAGGCTGTCGTTGACGGTCTTGAAGTCGTCGAGGTCGACGAACAGCACTGCCTGCGGCTCCATCCGATCGCCCCGGCGCTCGAGTGCGTGCGCCAGGCGGTCGGCGAACAGCCGGCGGTTGGCCAGGCCGGTCAGCGAGTCGTGCAGAGCCTGATGCGTGAGCTGCTCCTCCAGCATCCGCCGCTCGGTCACGTCACGCAGCGTGACCACGATCCCCCCGACCGCAGGGTCGTCCAGCAGGTTGCGGATGACGCCCTCGGCGTGGATCTGGTCCGTGCCCGAGCGGCGGACCCGGACGTTCAGGGGCTGCTCGGCGTCGGGCGAGGTCGTGGTCAGGACCTCGATGAAGTGGTTGATGTCGTCCGGATGGAGCAGGTCGGTAAGGCGGCTGGCGAGCAGCACCTCGGGCGCGGCACCGAGCACCGAGGCCGACGACGGGCTGACGTAGGAGATCGTCGCTTCGCGGTCCACGACGGCGATGACGTCGGAGGCGTTGCGGACCAGCGAGGCGAGCTTCGCCTCGCCCGCGGCGTGCGCGGTCTGCTCGGTCAGCGTGCGCTGGAGCTCCCGCTGCTTGCGCACGACCCGGCGGAACCAGCCGAACCAGCCGATCGAGGCGAGCGCGAGCAATACGACGTAGATCGTCTCGGCCTCGTCGTCGATGTCGCGCTGACGATTGGCGAGCTTCGCGCCGAGTGCGTTGTCGGCGGAGCGGACCCGGTCGAGTGCGGGAACGCTGGTCGGCTGCGTGGTCAGCGTCCGGGCAGCATCGTTCAAGGTGGCCAGCTCGTGGCTCGAGACGCCCTGCGCGCTCAGTGCCTGGACCGCCTGGTCGACCCGCGGGACGACCGCTGGGGTCGGCGCCCGGACCGCCCACAGCGTGCCGGCCAGCTGGGCCTGGGTCACCCGCTGGCGGTGCACATCGGCCGGCCGCCGGTAGACCCCGGTCAGCAGCACGAACTCCCCGAAGACGACGAGCATGACCGCGGTCACGGTGAGGCCGGAGCGCAGCCGTCGCCGGAACTCGGTCGCTGCCATGGTCACGGGCCCTTCGAACCGGAAGTGTCGGCTTGGGAGTTGTCGACCCAGGGGCACCGATAGTTGAGGCATCGCGGTCAAAACGGACACTTCAGGCTGCCGGGTCAGCCCAGCACGGCCTCGGCCTCGATCTCGACCCGCCAGCGGGGATCGAGCAGCCCGGACACCACCACCATCGTGGCCGCCGGACGGTGCGCACCGAAGACCTCGCCGTGGACGGCGCCGACCGCGTCGGCATCCTCGGCAGCGGTGATGAACATCCGGGTCCGGATCACATCGGTCGGCGCCGCGCCCGCCTCCGCCAGCGCGGCGACGATGATCTCCAGGCAGCGCCGGGCCTGCACGCCGGCGTCGTCCGGGCACGAGCCGTCCGGCCAAACCGGCGCGGTCCCGGAGACCACGACCCGCTCGCCGACCCGGACCGCTCGGCTGAATCCGATCACCGGCTCGAACGGCGACCCTGAGCTGACCCGCTGCCACTCGACCATCTGCACTCCTTCGTCGTACCCGAAGGCAGCATCCCCTACCGAAGCGGAACGCTCAGGTCGCAGGTCAATGTGTCCGGCGTCGCAGTGCGCTGGTCCGCGATCAGCAGCTGCCGCAGCGGCCCGGCCGGCCGGCGTTGGTGGTCATGGACCCAGCGCTCGAGCGCGTCACAGGCCGGGAGCATCGCCGGCCACGCGACCTCCTTCTTCGGCAGCCGGATGTACGCCTCGCCGTGCGCGGGTTCGATCCGTCGCTCGACGCCACTCGAAGCGTCTGCCGCCGGATTGCCCGCGTCGGCGGCCACCGGCCGGCACAACTCGATCGGACCGTCGCTGTCCGCACTCACCTCGCCGTAGAAGATGAGGAACGGCACGCCGGCGATGCCGGCAACACCGGGACCGCCCGCTCGCAACTGCGCAAACGCGTCGCCGAAGAACTCATCGGTGTCAGCGAGATAGACGTGTCGGTTGATGGCGAGCAGCGTGCGCTCCGGCATGGCCCGGACTTCGATCTGGTAGCTCACAATGTCCGCTCCGTTCAGTCGGCGCTCGAGATAGTCGGCGAGCAACCGGCGGTCCGCCGTCGCGGATTCGACCCCGGACCAGTACGACGCAACCGCCTTCGCCGCGTCGGCCGGATCGAGCGCGAGCACCGAGGAGATCGTCGCGAGCGGCATGTCGAGGCGGCGCAGCATCCCGACCAGCCGGGCCGGCTCGACCTGGTCGGCCGAATACATCCGGTAGCCGGAGTCGGGGTCGACCTGCGCGGGCACGACGAGGCGCAGCCGGTCGTACAGGCGCAGCGCCTTGACCGACAGCCTGGTCTGCTCGGCGAACTCACCGATCGTCATCAACGCCATGCCGACCTCCGCCTCGGGCGTCGATCGCCCGCCACCTGATCGTGCGGCCTGCCCCTGGGTCAGGGTCAAGCGCCGACCGCCGACCGCCGACCGCCGGCCGCTGACGCGAACCACCTGCCGTCGTGGCTAGAGCGGCGGGTCCACGTGCTCCTGGTACGACGGGTGGCGCTGGACGAAGTCCCGGATGAACGGGCAGCTCGGCGTGATCAGCTTGCCCCTTGCGATCACGTCGTCGAGGGCCGCCCGCGCCAAGGCACTGCCGACCCCGTGACCCTCGAACCGCGGATAGACCTCGGCGTGGGTGAACACCACCCGGTCCTTGGCAACGACGTACGTCGTCAGGCCGGCAAGCTCGCCACCGACCCGCACCTCGTAGCGGCGCGCAGCCTGGTTGTCGGTCACGACGACGTCGGCGGGCGCGTCATCCGGGGTCGGCTCCATTGCTGAATCCTCCATCATCGGGGGATCGTCGGCGGGGTCGTGGAGGTCAGCGGTGGTGCGGTCGCGCCGACACACGGCTGCGACAGCCGGGGATGGTCGGCGATGTGGTCGTGAGTGTTCGAGATCGCCAGTCCGGCGATGACGGCACCTACTGCACACAGACCGCCGGCGAGCACACTGGCGATCCGATAACCGTGTGCGAACACCGCCGGGTGGAGATAGGCATCACCGGTCAGCCCCGACACGACCGGCAAGATCGCGACGGCAAGCAGCCCGGCCGCGCGCGCGACGTCGTTGTTCACCGCGGAGGCCAGACCGGCGTGCTCACCGGGCGCCGAGCTCATCGCGGTCGAGGTGAGCGGAGCCACTGTGATCACCAGCCCCGCGCCGAGCAGGACGATGCCCGGCAGCACGCCACTCCAGTACGAAAAGTCGGTCGTGAGCCGTGCGAGCAGCACGAGGCCGACGCCGGCAACCAGCGGGCCGGCCGACATCTGCAGGCGCGGCCCGATCCGGGTCGCGAGCCGTCCCGATGCGGCCGACAGCGTCAACATCAGCACCGTCACGGGGATCAGCGTGAGGCCGGCATCGAGCGGGGTGTATCCAGCGACCTGCTGAAGCGCTACCGGCAACAGGAACAACGCGCCGCCCAAGGCCCCGTAAACGCAGAAAGTCACGGCGTTGGTTGCCGTGAACTGCCTGGACGCAAACATCGACGGCGGCAGCATCGGCGAGACCGACCGCCGCTCGGTGACCGCAAAGGCAGCTGCCGCGACCACGCCGACGATGAGGCAGCCGACAACGGCAGCACTCCCCCAGCCGTCGGCCGGGGCCTCGATCAACGCATAGATCACCGTCGACAGCGACAGCACCGCCCACACCGCGCCCGGCACATCGATCCGGCCGCTGGTGGCGGCGGTCGACTCGGGCACGTGACGGCGGGTGATCTCCAGAACGGCCGCCGCGAGCGGAAGGTTGATCAGGAACACCAACCGCCACGATCCGACCGAGAGCAGGTATCCACCGAGCAGCGGTCCAGCCGCCGTCGCGAACGCACCGAGCCCCGACCACGCTCCGATCGCCCTCGACCGATCGTCGGGAACGAACGCGCTCTGCAGGATCGCCAGGCTCCCCGGCGTCAGCAGCGCCGCGCCGACTCCTTGCAGAGCGCGGGCTGCGATCAGGGGCGTGGCGGTCGGCGCGGCTGCGCACGCACCCGACGCGACCGCGAACCACACCACACCGATCGCGAAGACCCTTCGCCGGCCGTAGCGGTCACCGAGCGTCCCACCGAGCAGGAGGAACGCAGCCAGCGTCAGCGTGTATGCCGTCACCACCCATTGCAGCGACGACACCCCCGAATGAAAGTCCTTGCCGATCCGGGGCAAGGCAATCCCCACCACGGTCGCGTCCAGCAGGGCCAGCCCCGAACCGAGCACGGTGGCGACGACGACCCACCGGCCGCGAGCGCTCTTGTACGTCAGCACGGCATGCGGTCAAGCCTTGGCGTCCACGTCAGCGAGCCCCTTACGGATCCTGCGCTCGACCCCGGGCTTGATCATCCGGTCCAAGCCCGGCACCACCGCCCTGAACTCGATCACGTAGGTCAGGTGTGACCCGGTGCCGCGCACCGAGAAGGACATCGAGCCACGGTGGTTGCGCAGCGGGCTGCCCTTGGTGATCCGGTAGTCGATCCGCTCGTTCGGCACGGCATCCGTGATCGTCTCCTGGAAGGGCGGCAGAATCGCCAAGCGCAGGGTGCGAACCGAACCTTTGCCGTTGCGGGAGGTGTCGCCGTCGCGGACTCGGGTGATCGTGGCGCCGAACATCGGCCCGAGGTTCTCGTGCTCGGCGAGGTAGGCATAGACCCGGTCGACCGGGAGCGCGAAGTCGTGCTCGATCTCGATCCGCTGCATCCGGCGACGATAGATGAGGAGGCCTGTGAGCGACGCCGACGGACATCCGTCGTACCGCCGGGTGTTCGCGGTCGGCGAGTTCCGTGCGCTGTTCACCGCCCAGGTGGTCTCGGTGCTGGGCAACGTCATCGCCCAGGTCGCACTGGCCGTCCTCGTCTACGACCGGACCGGATCGGCGCTGCTGTCGGCGCTGACCTTCACGTTGGGGTTCGTGCCCTTCCTGATCGGCGGGACGGTCCTCGCGGGTGTGGTCGACCGGCTCCCACCGCGCCGGACGCTGGTCAGCTGCGACCTGGTCAGCGCCGTCGTCGTGGGCCTGATGGTGCTGCCGGTGCCGGTTCCCGTCCTGCTGGTGCTGATCTTCGTGGCCGGCCTGGTCGACCCGGTGTTCGCCGGTGTGCGGGCCGCGATCCTGCCGGAGGTGCTCGGCACCGGGCCCGAGTTCGTCCTGGGGCGGGCGCTGTTCGGCATGGTGTGGCAAGGCGCGCAAGTGATGGGGTACGCCGCCGGCGGCCTCCTGCTGGCGGCGGTCGGAGCTCGTGGTGCGCTGGCGCTGGACGCGGTGTCCTTCCTCGGCTCGGCGATCCTCGTCCGACTCGGCACCCGGCGCCGCGACGCGGCCGCACCGAGCAACGAGAGCCTGATGCGCGACTCGCTGCGCAGCGTCGGCGAGATCCTCCGGATCCCGCGGCTGCGCCAGCTGATGCTGCTGCATTGGCTCGTGCCCACCTGCGCGTTGGCACCCGAGGCACTGATTGCGCCGTACGTTCATCTGTTGCATCGGCCGACCAGTGACGTCGGTGTCCTGCTGTGTGCGGTCGCGGCCGGAATGCTGCTGTCGAACCTCGTCATCGGCCGAGCCCTCACGGTCCGGAGGCAGCGGCGCCTGATGGCGCCGGTCGCACTGCTGACCGTGGTGCCGCTGATCGCGTTCGCGGCGCCACTCGGAGTGGCCCTGAGCATCGTCGCGCTCGCGATCAGCGGGCTCGGCACCTGCTTCAACCTGGGCCGGGACGCAGCCTTCATCGCGGCCATACCGGAGCCACTGCGCGGGCGCGCGCTGGCGGTCGACGGGTCCGGGCTGATGGCCGTGCAGGGCATCGGTTTTGCGTTCTGGGGCGCGCTGGCCGAGTTCGTTCCGCTGCGCTCGACCATCGCGATCGCAGGCGTGGCCGGCGTGATAGTCATAGTCGTCCTCACCTGGCCGACCGGACCGAGGCGCTCATACCGGGGCAAAAACATTTAGTACGCTACAGATGTGGCGAACGACTTGGAGCGACGCAGACTCGCGATCGTCGAGGCGCTGCGCGCGGTCATGGCCGAGCCCCACCGCATCGACGAAGCGACCGAACCGACCCAGCCCGAGTCGACCCGGACCGAGCCGGCTCCGGCCGGCCGCCATCCGGCCTGGCTCGCACCGATGGACGAGCTCGACGAGAGCGCCGAGTGGGACGAGGAGTGGGAAGAGCTCGACGACCCGGACCGTCCGGTCGTCCCGCCGCTTGAAGCCGTCGGCGCGATGTCGAGCCGCGCGTCGCTGGCATTGTTCGGCCACGCCTGAGCGATCAGCCCGAGGCGAGGCCCGCGTGCATCTCCCAGACCAAGATCTCCGCGTCGCTCACGGCCGTGACCCGCTGACCACCGGTGGCGGTGAATCGCACCGCATCCCCTGCGCGCAACGCACCGGCTGCTTCGAGCTCGACCGCCCCGGCCGCCACGAAAAGATGCAGGTACGGCGCCTCGGGCAACGTCACCGACTCGCCGGGCGCGAGCCGCGCGGCGTACAGGGCAGCGTGCTCGTTGCCGATGTGGATCGCGGTCTCGTCGTCGTGCGTCGCCATCCCTGAGGCGACCGGCACGAGTGACCCGCGCAAGCGCGCGTCGTCGATCTCCAGCTGCTCGTAGCCCGGTGTGCGACCGCTGGCGTCGGGCAGGACCCACATCTGGATGAAGTGGACCGGGTCGACGTGCTGATCGCCGCCCTGCAGCCGCCACGAGTCGTTCTTCTCCGAGTGCAGGATCCCCGCGCCGGCGCTCATTCGCTGCGCCAGCCCGGGATAGATGACCCCGGAGTGCCCGGTCGAGTCCTGATGCACCAGCGAGCCGCGGAGCACCCAGGTCACGATCTCCATGTCGCGATGCGGGTGGGTCTCGAAGCCGGTGCCGGGGTCGACGATGTCGTCGTTGTTGACCAGCAGCAATCCGTGGTGCGTGTTGTGCGGGTCGTAGTGCGGGCCGAACGAGAACGAATGCTTCGAATCCAGCCAGGAAATCTTGGTGGCGAACCGCTCATCGGCCCGCCGTATATCAACAACCGCTTGAGTCATGCCACCTCAACTCGACGCACCCACGTGCTGTTCCCGGATCGAATCGCTCGGCGGCGTCTCCTGTCATCCCGCGTCGATCAAGACGCCGGGGTTCAACCGACCGGCCGGGTCGAGCGCGGTCTTGATCGCGCGCATCGCCCCGATCTCCTCAGCCGTTCTCGAGAGCGACAACCACTCGCGCTTCGCCCGCCCGACGCCGTGTTCGGCGCTGATCGACCCGTCGTACGACGCAACCAGGCGCAAGACCGCGTCGGTCACTGCCTCGCCGGCGTCGAGTGCGTCGAGGACGTTGACGTGCAGGTTGCCTTCGTCGACGTGGCCGTAGAGAACGGTCCGAGCCTGCGGCGCAACGGCTTTGATCGTGTCCGGCAATGCCGCGCACAGCTCGGCAAGAGCGGCCAGCGGCACCGCCACGTCGAGCTTCACCGGCACGCCGGCAGCGCCCACGGCTTCGGTGTGCGACTCGCGATAGGCCCACAGTCCGTGCCGGCCGCGCGGATCGCTCGCGACCACCGCGTCCAGCACGAGATCGCCCGCATCGTCGAGGGCAGCGAGCAGATCGTCGGTGGGATCGGTCCGACCGGCACACTCGACGAGCACGTACGCCGGGTGGTCGGTCGTGAACGGCGCGGCCAGACCCGCGTGGGCACGCACCAGGGCCAAGCCGTGCGCGAAGAACAGCTCGGCCGCCTCCAGCGACTCGACCGCGCGCATCGCCCGGACGAGCTCGACCGCCTCGGCCGTGCCCGCCACGGCAACGAGGGCCACCACGCGGGCCTCGAGCAACGGCACCAGCTTCAGCCGAAGCCGGGTGATCACGCCGAGCGTGCCTTCCGACCCGGCCAGCAGTGACACCAGGTCGTACCCGGTGTTGTCCTTGGGCAGGCCGGCCAGTCGCCCGACCACCGCGCCGTTCGCCAGCACCGCCTCGATGCCGACGAGCTGCGCCCGCATGGTGCCGTAGCGCAGGACCCGCTCGCCACCGGCGTTGGTCGCGACCATCCCGCCGACCGTGCACGAGTCGCGGGCGGCGAAGTCGACGCCGACGTCGAGGCCGCACGCGCGGACCACGTCCTGGAGTGCGGCCAATGTGCACCCGGCGCCGACGGTGACCTGGCCGGCGATCAGGTCCACCGGCTCGATCTGGTCGAGTCGCACCGTGCTCATCAGCACGCTGCCGTCAACCGGCACCGACGCCCCGACCAGCCCGGTGTTGCCGCCTTGAACACAGATCGACACGTCGGCGTCGGCGCAGGCCTTGACTACCGCGGCGACCTCGGCGGTCGAGCCGGGCCGCACGACGCATCGGGCCCGGCCATGGAACCGCCCGGTCCAGTCGGTCTCGTACGACGCGACGACCGACGGGTCGTCGAGCACGTGCGGATCGCCGACGATCAGTCGCAGCGTGGTCGCGAGGCTGTCCGTCGTCGTGGCCGAGCCGGCGGTCACGACAGCACGCGCAGGCGGACCGTCTGGGGCATGGCCGCCAGCTCGGAAGGAACTGCGGGCGGGTAGTCGACCGCGACATCGGTGATGACGTAGCCGAGGTCGCCCCGCGTGCCGAGCAGTTGCCCTTCGATGTTGACCTTGTGCTCGGCCAGCAGCCCGTTGATCGTGGCCAGGACGCCCGGCACGTTGTGATGGAGGTGAGCGATCCGGTGCGTTCCGGGCCGCTCGGGCAGTTGCAGGTGCGGAAGGTTCACGCTCATGGTCGACGAGCCTTCGACCAGGTAGTCGCGCAGCTTGCCGGCGACGTACCCACCGATGTCTTGTTGTGCCTCTTCGGTCGATCCACCGATGTGCGGCGTGAGGATGACGTTACGCATGCCCCGCAGCTCCGAGACGAACTCCTCGCCGCGGGCCTTCGGCTCGTTCGGGAAGACGTCGATCGCCGCGCCGGCCAGATGACCTGACTCGAGGTGACTTCTCAGCGAGCCGTGGTCGACGAGGAAACCGCGCGAGAGGTTCAAGAACAACGCACCCGATCGCATCCGGGCGAACTGCTCCTCGCCGAACATGTCGGCGTTGCCGGGGCGTCCGTCGACGTGCAGCGTCACGACGTCGACTGTCGAGAGCAGCTCCTCGAGGCTCTCGCACGCCCGGGCATTGCCCAGTGCCAGCTTGTCGGCGGTGTCATAGAAGGACACCGACATCCCCAACGACTCGGCGAGGACGGACAGCTGCGCGCCGATGTTGCCGTAGCCGACGATGCCGAGCCGCCGGCCGCGGATCTCGTGCGCGCCCGATGCGGACTTGTCCCATACCCCGGCGTGCAGGTCGGCGCTCTTGTCTGTCAACCGCCGGGTGAGGGCGATGATCTCTGCGAGCGCCAGCTCGACGACGCTCCGGGTGTTCGAGAACGGCGCGTTGAAGACCGCGATGCCGCGCTCCGATGCCGCACCGAGGTCGATCTGGTTGGTGCCGATGCAGAACGCGCCGACCGCCAGCAGGTCCGGCGCAGCTTCGATGACTGCGGCGGTGACCTCGGTCTTCGAGCGGATCCCGAGCAGGTGCACCCCGGCGAGCCGGTCCGACAACTCGCCCGAGTCGAGCGCGCCACCGACGAGCTCGACGCTCACACCGGCGGCTTCGAGCAGCGCGACCGCATCGCTGTGCACGCCCTCGAGCAAGAGGGCATGCGTGACACCGGACAGGTTGGGTGAACTCACCGATTGCCTCAGATCAGGATGGAGGGGCCGGACATCCGGCCCGGCCAAGTCTAAAGAACGGCGAAACCTCCGATCCGTTCGGGCGGTTCGCCCGAATAACCCTGTTGTGAGGAGTCTGCGCGGCGACGCCGCGCGCACGATGCGCCAGAGTAGACGGATGTCAGCGACGTCACTCGAGGACGCCGCCCTGCTGAAGGCCGTCAACAGCGGCGACGAGGGCGCGCTCGAAACGCTCTACCGCCGGTACGGCGGGGCGTGTTTCGCGCTGGCCCGCCGAATCCTCGACGACCGCCAGCTCGCCGAGGACGTCGTCCAGCAGGTCTTCACCGCGCTGTGGAAAGGCAGCGGGTACGACGCCAGCCGGGGGGCGGTCAGCACCTGGCTGATGTCGGTCACCCACCACAAGTCGATCGACGTACTCCGCCGAGAAGGGCCGCGGCGGACCCGGTTGGCGTCCGAGCAGGCGCTGCTCGAGGTGGCGGTGACCGGGCCCGGTCCTGACGAAGAAGCCTGGATGCGGCTGCGGGCCGACCGCACCCGGGAGTCGTTGAAGTCCCTACCGCCCGAGCAGCGGGAGCTGCTGCTGCTCGCCTACTACGGCGGCTACACGCAGGTCGAGATCGCCGGCCTGACCGGCCTGCCGCTCGGGACCGTCAAGAGCCGCACACTGACCGCGATGCGCAAGCTTCGGACGCTGCTCGTCGGATCCGTCGACGTCGACGGGACGGTGCTGCCATGACCGGCCACGAGCAGTGGGACGAGCTCGCGGCGGGCTATGCCCTGCACGCGCTGAGCCCCGAGGACTTGGAGCGGTTCGTCGGGCATCTCGAGGAGTGCGCGGAATGCGCCGCAAGCCTGGCCCAGCATGAGTACGTCGCCGCCCAGCTCGGCTCGATCTCGCACTTCCAGGACACCGACGAGGCGCCGTCGTGGGAATCAATTCGTGCCAGGGCGGTCGGGACCGTCGACGAGGGCGGCCCGATCATCGATCTTACCCAGCGGCGCCGGTACGCCGTCTCTCGTCGGGTCCTCGCGGCTGCTGCGGCGGTCGTCGTCGTGGCCGGCGCCGGGATCGCAGCCTGGCGGCTCACCGCCGGCGGATCGTCGAGCTGTGTGGCATCGAGCGGCTGCCACATGGTGAAGCTCGATGCCGGGAGCCGCACGCTTGCCTCGCTCGTGGTGCGCGACAACCGGGTCACCGTGACGCCGACCGACATGCCGGCCGCGCCGACCGGCAAGGTCTACGTGCTGTGGCAGCTGCCGCACAACGGACGGGCCAAGGCGATCGGCGAGTTCAGCGCCGGCAGCGGGGCGAAGGCCACCACATCGCTGACCGCGCCGTACTCGGACACCGCAGCGTTCGCGGTCAGCCTCGAACCGGCCGGCCCGGCCCCGGTCATGCCCTCCAACACTCTCGCCTCCGGCACCGCCACCTGACAAAGCAATGTCACATTGCCCAGGGGTTTCTTGGGGTGATGTCACATTGCCCCCACGAAGTGCGGGGCAATGTGACATTGCTTGGCACGCACGGGTTAGGCGACGGCGAGGGCGGCTGCGGCGATGCGGAGGTCGGCAACGAAGGTGGCGTACGCCACGTCCTGGTCGGCGGCACGCAGGACCGCGGACGGATGGAAGGTGGCCATCGCGAACGCACCGCCCGGCGCCCCGTCATCGCCGTCGTGACCGAAGTCGCGGGGCCGCTCGGCACACGCCGGCCACGGCATCAGCAGGCCACGCGAGCGGGTGACCCGGAAGGCCGGCCCGAACAACGCCTTCGCCGCGGTGGCGCCAAGGGCGACCACCACGTCCGGCGAGAGCAGCGCGAACTCCGCAAGCAGCCACGGCCGGCAGGCTTCGACGTCGGTGGCGTCCGGAGTGGCATGGATCCGCCGCTGACCGGCGCCGCCCTGCCGGAGCTTGAAGTGCTTGACCGCGTTCGTCGTATAGACATCGGACGGGTCCAAGCCGGCCTCGTCGACCGCTCGATCGAGCAGTTTGCCGGCCGGCCCGACGAACGGCTGGCCGCGCCGGTCCTCGATGTCGCCGGGCTGCTCGCCGACGAACACCAGGCGCGCCGCGACCGGCCCCTTGCTGAACACGGTCTGCGTCGTACCGACATGGAGCGGACACCCGGTGCAGCCGGCGGCAGCGGCGCGCAACCGGTCGATGCCCGCACCAACGGGTACGAAGTCGGTGGCGCTGCTCATGCCGATCACCTCACGGCACCGGATCCAGGGCGTCGTACTTTGCGAACGAACGGAATCTAGCCGCCAGCGCACCGAGTCCGACCAGGCAGGCCAGCCCGCCCGAGACCACCGCGAACTCGGTGCCGGCCAGACTCGCCACGGACCCGGCTTCGAGATCGCCGAACCGCGGGCCGCCGGTCACGACGACGACGAAGACCCCTTGCAGCCGGCCACGGAGCGAGTCGGGGGTCGCAACCTGAAGGATCGTGTTGCGGAAAATCGCGCTGACCATGTCCGCCGCCCCCGCGATCGCGAGCAGCACCAGGCCGAACCACAGCACCCGGACGAAGCCGAAGCCCGCGATCGACACGCCCCAGACGCCGACCGCGAACAGCACCGCCAGCCCCTGCCGGCGGACCCGACCGGCCCACCCGGACAGCCCGGCGCCGACCAGCGCACCGACCGACGGCGCGGCGTAGAGCAGGCCCGCGGTGCCCGCGCCGCCGTGAAAGGTGTTGACCGCGAGCGCCGGGAACAACGCTCGAGGCATCCCGAACACCATCGCGTCGATGTCGACCAGGAAGGTCATCAGCAGGTTCTTTCGCGGCGCCAGGAACCGAAAACCCTCGGCGACGGACCGTACGCCGGCCCGAGCCGCGCCGCCGTGCGGCGGCAGCGGTGGCAGCCGGTACATCGCGTAGAGGATCGCCGCGAACGACACGACGTCGAGACCGTACGCGTAGGGAAACCCGAGCGACCCGACGATCACACCGGCCAACAACGGGCCGGCCGTCAGCGCGGTGTTCTGACTGATCTGGCCGAGCGCGTTCGCAGCTGGGATCAGCTCGCGCCGGACCAACCGCGGGACCATCGAGCTCCGGGCCGAGAAGTCGATCGAGCTAACCCCGGCCTGGAGGCCGAGCAGGACGTAGATCACCGATACCCGATCCAGATGCAAAGCAGCCTGCACAAGCAACAACGCGGAGAGCACCGTCAGCGCGCTGCTGGTGATCAGCGCGAGGCGGCGCCGATCCATCGCGTCCGCCACCGAGCCGCCGAGCAGGCCGCCGGCCACCACCGGCCCGACCGTGACCAGGCCGGTCAGGCCGACGTAGAACGACGAGTGGGTCAGCCGAAAGACCTGCAGCTGCGCGGCAACGATCGTGAGCTGGCTGCCGACGTTGGAGACGACGTACCCGCTCCACCATCTGCGGTAGTCAGCACTCTCGCGAAGCGGGGTCAGATCCGCGGTGATCCGCTGCCAGGGCTGGTGTCGCCTGACCGGAGCCGGTATGCCGTCCGGCTCCGGTATGCCATCCGACGTCGGCGCGCCTTCGCGCTCGTCGTCCCCGCCAACCGCCCCCGTCACGGGTTCAGTCTCTCCACCACCCACTCGTCGTCGCTGCGCCGGTAACGCAGCCGGTCGTGCAAGCGATCGTTGCGGCCCTGCCAGAACTCGACCGCCCACGGCCGGACCCGGTAGCCACCCCAGTGCGGCGGGCACGGCACGTCCGTCCCGTCGTACCGCGCCGCCAGCTCAGCCACCCGCTGCTCGAGCCGGTCACGGCTGTCCAGGACCTGCGACTGCTCGCTGGCCGCCGCCGACAGTTGCGCGCCTCGCGCTCGGGTCGCGAAGTAGGCCTCCGACTCGGACCGGCTCGTCGGTACGGCGGCCCCGCTCACGATCACCTGCCGCGCGATCTCGTGCCACGGGAACAGCAAGGACACCCTCGGCTCGTCGGCCAGTGCCATCCCCTTGCGGGAGAGGTAGTTGGTGAAGAAGACGAAGCCGTCGTCGTCGGCGCCCTTGCACAGCACCGTCCGGCTGCTGGGCGTGCCGTCCGGATCGACGGTCGAGACGATCATGGCGTTCGCTTCGGACAGGCCGGCCGAGCGGGCATCGGCCAGCCACCGCCGCCATAGCTCGATCGGTCGAGCCGGAAGGTCGCGGCGAGCCAGACCGTGGCCGCGGTTGGCCTCGCGAATCCGGGCCAGGTCGGGCGGTTCGGTCACCGCTTGACGTTCTCACGGACCCGATGTGAGCGCCCACCGAGCGGACACCTACCGGCGAGTAGCACAATGGAGGGACGGCAGCGTCGCCGTCACGCCGATAACGCCACCCCGGTAGGCGCGCCGTCATCTCGCTCACAAGGCGATGCACGAAGAGGAGTCCGTCATGGTCGACGAGCCGGTATTCAAGCCAGGTCTGGAAGGCGTCATCGCCTTCGAGAGCGAAATCGCCGAACCGGATCGCGAGGGCTCCGCGCTTCGCTACCGCGGCGTCGACATCGAAGAGCTGGTCGGCCGGGTCAGCTACGGCAACGTATGGGGGCTGCTGGTCGACGGCCGCTTCGCGCCCGGCCTGCCGCCGGCCGAGCCGTTCCCGGTCCCGGTCCACTCCGGGGACATCCGGGTCGACGTCCAGAGCGCGCTGGCAACGCTCGCGCCCGCATGGGGCCTTCAGCAGTTGCTCGACATCGATGACGAGCAGGCCCGCGACGACCTCGCCCGTTGCTCGGTGACCGCGATGTCGTTCGTCGCGCAGGCCGCTCGCGGCCTCGGCCAGCCGATGGTGCCGCAGAAGCGGATCGACGAGTGCGAGACCGTGGTCGAGCGGTTCATGGTGCGCTGGCGGGGGGAGCCGGACCCGGCGCACACGAAGGCGGCCGACGCCTACTTCGTCTCCGCGGCCGAGCACGGCATGAACGCCTCCACCTTCACCGCCCGCGTCATCGCCTCGACCGGCGCGGACGCCGCCGCCTGCCTGTCGGGTGCGGTCGGTGCGCTGTCGGGACCGTTGCACGGCGGCGCGCCCGCGCGCGTGCTGAAGATGCTGGACGAGGTCGTCGAGGAAGGCGATGCCCGCCGGTACGTCCGCCGGCTGCTGGACTCGAAGCAACGGTTGATGGGATTCGGCCACCGGGTCTACCGCGCCGAGGACCCACGGGCCCGAGTGCTGCGACGGACCGCGAAGGAGCTGCACGCCCCGCGGGTCGAGGTCGCCGAAGCGCTGGAGACCGCCGCATTGACCGAGCTCAAGGAGCGCTACCCGGACCGCGTGCTCGCCACCAACGTGGAGTTCTGGTCGGCAGTCGTCCTCGACTTCGCCGAGGTGCCGGCGCACATGTTCACCTCGATGTTCACCTGCGCCCGGGTCGCCGGTTGGAGCGCGCACATCTTGGAGCAGAAGCGCACCGGCCGCCTGATCCGCCCGTCGGCAAAGTACGTCGGACCGGCGAACCGCCCGGTCGAGGCGGTGGAGGGCGCCGATCAGATCACGATCGGACCCGCCACCGTCGCCTGACCCGTCGTCGGCATGCTTAGGCTGGCGGCGTGACCTCGACCTCGCTGGCCATCCCTGCCCACCTCCGCCCGAGCGACGGGCGGTTCGGGTCCGGTCCGACCAAGATCCGCCCCGAGCAGCTCTCGGCGCTGGTCGCGACCGGTACGTCGTACCTGGGAACGTCGCACCGGCGCGACGGGGTGCGGTCCGTGGTCAAGCGGGTCCGGGACGGCATCGCGCAGCTGCTGTCGGTGCCGGACGGCTACGAGGTCATCCTCGGCAACGGTGGCGCGACGCAGTTCTGGGACATCGCCACGTTCTGCCTGATCGCGTCGCGGTCCCAGCACCTCGCGTTCGGCGAGTTCTCCACGAAGTTCGCCAACGCGGTCCGGCAGGCCACCTTCCTCGAGACCCCGTCGGTGCACACGGCCGACCCGGGCGACGCCCCGGAGCTCGAGGTCGAGGAAGGCATCGACGCCTACTGCTGGCCGCACAACGAGACCTCGACCGGGGTGATGACCCGGGTGGTGCGCCCGGTCGGGGCCGACAAGGGCGCGCTCACCCTGGTCGACGCGACGAGTGGCGCCGGTGGGCTGCCTATCGACCTGCACGCCACCGACGCCTACTACTTCGCACCGCAGAAAGCGTTCGCCTCCGACGGAGGCCTGTGGCTGGCGGTGCTCTCGCCCGCAGCGATCGAGCGGGTGGCCCGACTCGTGCCGAACCGGTGGGTGCCGGCGTCCCTCGACCTGTCGATCGCGATCGAGCAGTCGCGGCTCGAGCAGACCTACAACACGCCGGCCCTCGCAACCCTGTTCCTGATGGCCGAGCAGCTCGACTGGATGAACCGCAACGGCGGCCTGCGATGGGCGGTCGAGCGAACCTCGGACTCGAGCAGCCGGCTCTACACCTGGGCGGAGAAGTCGTCGTACGCCGAACCGTTCGTCACCGACCCGGCGAAACGCTCGCTGGTGGTCGGCACGATCCGGCTCGACGAGTCGATCGACGCGGGTGACGTGACAAGGGCGTTGCGGCTCAACGGGATCGTCGATGTCGAGGCCTACCGCGCCGCCGGATACAACGGGTTGCGGGTCGGCATGTTCCCGGCGATCGAGCCGTCCGACGTCGAAGCACTCACCGCGTGCATCGACTGGGTCGTCGACCGGATCTAGGAACTCAAGCGTGCGAAAGCTGACGGCTGCGGCTGCCGCGGGCCTGGTCGCGTCCGGGCTGCTTGCCGCCGCACCGGCGCAGGCTGCGCCATATCGGACGACCAGGACCGCCTCGACGATTCACTGGTCGACCTGCCCGAGCGCGGTCGAACAGCTGCCGAACGAAACAGTCCGGTGTGCAGCGCTCAGGGTGCCGATGGACTACAGCGACCCGACCGGCACGCACGTCACCCTCGAGCTCTCGCTGGTGCGCCACACGTCCTCGGCAGCGAACTACCGCGGGGTGATGCTGTCGAACCCCGGCGGCCCGGGCGGGGTCGGCATCGACGACGGGCCACAGCTTGCGCCGGCCGTTCCGGACCACGTCGGTGCGGACTACGACTGGGTCAGCTGGGACCCGCGCGGCGTCGGGACCAGCAGGCCGGCGATCCACTGCCAGAACACCTACTTCACCGCGCCTCGCCGCAGCTACGTGCCCACTAGCAAGCGCCTGCTGCACTACTGGCTGAAGCGGGCGAAGTCCTACGCCGACGCCTGCGAGCGGAAATACCCCGAGCTGCTCGCGAACATGACCACGATCGACTCCGCGATGGACATGAACTCGATCCGACAGGCGCTCGGGGTCGCACAGGTCAGCTACTACGGCTTCTCCTACGGGACCTACCTCGGCCAGGTGTTCTCGACGATGTATCCGACGCACCTGAAGTACATGGTGCTCGACAGCAGCGTCGACCCCCGCCGGGTCTGGTACCGCGCAAACCTCGACCAGGACCGGGCCTTCAACCGCAACATCAACCTCTACTTCCGATGGGTCGCGAAGTACGACGGCGTGTTCCATCTCGGCGCGACCGAACCCGCGGTCTCGGCGCGCTACTACGCGACGCTGGCGGCGCTGACCAAGCACGCCGACGGCGACCTCGGCCCCGATGAATGGTCCGACGCCTTCCTCGACACCGGCTACTACACCTTCAACTGGATCGATGTCGCGAACGCCTGGCGCGCCTATGCGTTCCACGGCAGGACCGGCCCGATCCTCCAGCAATATCGGTACGCCGACGGACCCGGCAACGACAACGAGTTCGCGGTCTACAACGCGGTCCAGTGCACCGACGTCCAATGGCCGACCGCGTGGAGTCGATGGAAGAAGGACAACGACGCGTACGCGAAGAAGTACCCGTTCTTCACATGGGCGAACGCCTGGTTCAACGCGCCGTGCCTCTACTGGGGCGCCAAGGCCGGCAAACCACTGGCGATCAACGGCGACGCGACGAAAAGCGTGCTGCTGATCGACGAGACCGACGATGCCGCCACGCCGTACCCGGGCAGCCTCGAGGTACGCCGGCTCTACCCGCACTCAAGCCTGATTGCCGAGCCCGGCGGCACCACCCACGCCGGCTCACTCAACGGCAACGCCTGCGTCGACGACAAGATCGCGACGTACCTCAAGACCGGGCAACGACCGTCCCGCAAGGACTGGAATGGCCCGGACGCGCTGTGCAAGCCGCTGCCCGACCCCACCCCCAGTTGATCATGGCGAAGCGCGGCAAGAATCGCGAACAAACCGCGCGGTTCGCCATGATCAACAATCGGCAAGGGTGGGCCCGGCAAATGGGTCGGGTGTCGTGCTGATCCTGTTGCCGCCGAGTGAAGGCAAGGCGCGCGGCGGTGACGGTCCCCCGGTCGACCTCGGCACGCTGTCGTGGCCCGAGCTCATCGCGACTCGGCAGCGGGTCGGCCGCACGCTCGTCACGATGTGCCAGGGCAACGCGGTGCGGGCACGCGCCCGGCTCGGCCTATCGGAAGCGCTGGACGACGACCGCGCCGCCAACGCCGAGCTCTGGGACTCGCCGACCATGCTCGCCGGGCATCGCTATTGCGGCGTGCTGCACGACGCGCTGGGGTATCCCACCCTCGCCAAGCCGGCCCGGCAGCGCGCCGACCGCTGCGTCGTCGTGTTCTCGGGCCTGTGGGGAGCGACCCGGCCGACCGACCGCCTTCCGGCGTACCGGATCGGGATCGGCACCCAGCTCCCGCGGCAGCCCACCCTGCCCGCGCTCTGGCGCAAGCCGCTGTACGACGCGCTCGACGGGCTGGTCGCCGGCGCCGGTGCGATCGACCTGCGGTCGTCCGGCTACTCCCAGATGTACCGGCCGTCAGCCGGCGCCGCGCCGAGCCTGATCGAGGTGAAGATCACCGGTCCGGACGGCAGGCGGGCAGCAGCCAGCTACCAGAGCAAAGTCGCGAAAGGGCGGTTGGCCCGCGCGATGCTGCGGGCGGGCGAGCCGAGCATCGACGCCTTGCTGGCCGCGGCAACGGAGATCGGAGTGCTCGCCGACGCCGACGCCGACGGCAAGGGCGACGGCAAGGTGGTCGTGCGCCTGCCCGCAGGCTGGGGCCTGGTCGGCACCTGACCGCCCGTCTCGGGTTGTTGTGAGCGCGTAGGGTCTCGCGTATGGGGATGACCCGTGAGCGCGAAGAAGATCTCGCCGCGATCGGCGGCCTGGTCCTCTGGGCGATCGCCCTGGTGCTGCTCGCGACCGTCTTCCGGCCCGACCTGCAGCGCCACCACGCGACCTGGTGGCTGTGGT
>Ga0265340_10000567_pt1 | contig 20540 bp, 16 predicted proteins | sample 4CB225metaG_FD_202082 | JGI IMG/M metagenome (GOLD analysis project Ga0265340, IMG submission 202082) | Rhizosphere microbial communities from Carex aquatilis grown in University of Washington, Seatle, WA, United States - 4-CB2-25 metaG | ecosystem: Host-associated > Plants > Roots >...
AGCTCGGCCGCGGAGAATATGATGCCGGGCAGTATAAGCGTATCGGCAAGGGCGGCAAGGAAATCTGGCTGCAGGCGAGCTACAATCCGATCATGGGTGCGGACGGCAAACCTGTCGGGGTGGTGAAATACGCTACTGATATCACCGAGCAGCTGATCAAGAGCGCCGACTTCGGTGGTCAGATCGCGGCGGTCAACAAGGCGCAGGCCGTGATCGAGTTCACGCTCGACGGCAAGATTCTTCACGCCAACGAGAACTTCCTGAATACGGTGGGCTACGTTGCGGCGGAGTTGGTCGGGCAGCATCACTCGATGTTCGTTGATCCGGCGTATCGCCAGAGCAACGAGTATCGCATGTTCTGGGACAAGCTGGGCCGCGGTGAATACGATGCGGGGCAATACAAACGCATCGGCAAGGGCGGCAAGGAAGTCTGGCTTCAGGCCAGCTACAACCCGATCATGGGTCCGGACGGCAAGCCGTTCAAGGTGGTAAAATACGCCACCGACATTACCGAGCAGGTGATCAAGAACGCCGACTTCAGCGGCCAGATCGAGGCCGTCAACAAGGCGCAAGCCGTGATCGAGTTTACGCTCGACGGCAGGGTGCTTCGCGCCAATGAGAACTTCCTGAACACGGTGGGCTATCTGGCGGCAGAACTGGCCGGGCAGCATCACTCGCTGTTCGTCGATGTCGCCTATCGCCAGAGTCCCGAGTATCGCATGTTCTGGGACAAGCTCGGTCGCGGTGAATATGACGCGGGGCAGTACAAACGCATCGGCAAGGGCGGCAGGGAAGTCTGGCTTCAGGCCAGCTACAACCCGATCATGGGTCCGGACGGCAAGCCGTTCAAGGTGGTGAAATACGCCACCGACATCACCGCCCAGGTCAAGGCTGCCGAAGTCCTTCAGGCTGCCGTCGCGCAGACCCAGGAAGTCGTCACTGCCGCCAAGGAGAATGACCTTCGCCACCGGATACCGATGGATGGCAAGACCGGCGAGATCGCTCAGCTTTGCGATGGCGTTAATGGCCTGCTCGACACCATGTCGTCGATTATCGGCGAAGTGTCGGAAACGGCGCAGACGCTGACTACCGCTGCGCGGGAGATAGCCACGGGTAACACCGACCTGTCGCAGAGAACCGAAGAGCAGGCCGCAAGCCTCGAGGAGACCGCGGCCAGCATGGAAGAACTGACGGCGACCGTGCGCCAGAATGCCGAGAACGCGCAGCAGGCCAACAAGCTCGCGTCTTCGGCGTCCGACGTGGCCGTCAAGGGTGGCTCGGTCGTCGCCGAAGTGGTGACCACCATGGACGGCATCACCCATGCGAGCCGCAAGATTGCCGACATCATCGGCGTCATCGATGAAATCGCCTTCCAGACCAACATTCTGGCTCTCAACGCGGCGGTTGAGGCCGCGCGCGCCGGGGACCAGGGGCGTGGCTTTGCGGTCGTCGCCGCGGAAGTGCGCAATCTGGCGCAACGCAGCGCCAATGCCGCCAAGGAGATCAAGGGCCTGATTTCAGATTCCGTATCCAAGGTGGAGTCCGGCTCCAGGCTGGTCGATACCGCCGGCAAGACCATGGAAGAGATCGTCCAGTCGGTAAAACGCGTCACCGACATCATGGCCGAAATCTCGGCGGCGTCGCAGGAGCAGCGCGCCGGCATCGAGCAGGTCAATAATGCCGTCACGCAGATGGACCAGGTCACGCAGCAGAACGCCGCACTGGTCGAAGAAGCGGCAGCCGCGGCGAAATCGATGGAGGACCAGACCGGAGCGATGGCCGAGATGGTGGGACAGTTCATGCTTGGCGCTGAATTCGAACGAGGCCAAGCCCCGCCGGCAAAAGCCGTAATGAAACCCACGGGCAATCCCGTCGTCGACCGTTCGCTGCGTGCTGCGAAAAGCGCCGTATCTGCGGTGCGCCCGTCCCGACCGCCGGTAACTGGCGCGGCCAATGCCAAGCCGCAGAAGCCCGCGGAAGAGCCGATTGCCAAGCGCCGGGCTGCCGGCGCGGGCGAAGCAGACTGGAAGCAATTCTAGGATTGATTGGCGCCGCCGGTTCATCGCTCGATGAACCGGCGGATCAATCGCGGGGGCGATGGGGTCCAACATGGATACGGAATACGCGCTCCAGGACGGTGACTTCCGCAAGATCACCAAGCTGGTCATGGATACCGCTGGCATAGTGCTCAGCGAGAAAAAGCGCGCGTTCATCCACGGCCGCCTGGGCCGGCGGCTTCGCATTCTCGGGCTGGCCGATTTTACAGAGTACTGCCGCCTGCTGGAAAGTCCGGATGGCGAGACCGAACGCCACAATCTGATCAACGCGGTCACGACCAACCACACCAACTTCTTTCGCGAGCCGCACCATTTCGATTATCTCGCGAAGACGATTCTTCCAGCGCTCGCCGATGCGCAAGGCAAGGGGCCAGGCAGGCTCAGGATATGGTCGGCCGGATGCTCGACGGGAGAGGAGCCCTATACGATTGCGATGACACTGCGCGGCCATCAGCCCTCGCTGTCGGGCTGGGACGTCAAGATCCTTGCTACCGACCTCGACACCAACGTTGTGGCCCACGCGGCGGCCGGCGTCTATGACGCCGAGCGGCTCGAATCGATCCCAGCATCCTACCGCAAGCGCTATATGACCGAGCAGCGGGACGGGCACGCGTTCATGAACGATGAACTCCGCTCCTTAATCATGTTCGCTCCGTTGAACCTGCTCGAAAACTGGCCAATGCGCGGACCGTTCGACGTCATTTTTTGCCGAAACGTCGTGATCTATTTCGACAAACCGACGCAGCGCCGGCTGTTCGACCGCTACGCCGAAATGCTGAAACCCGATGGGTGGCTGTTCGTCGGCCATTCGGAAAGCCTCATGAACGTGACCGACCGCTTCGATCTGGTCGGCCGCACAATCTATCGCAGGACGAAATGACCGGCGGCAAACCAGCTCACGCCCGCCGGTTGGTCGTCCCGGAATCCGAAAATGTGACGTCGGGAACTCGGCGATACCGCGATCCGCGTTTCGACGCCATCGCGGTCAAGGTATTTCCCGGCGAGCACTACGTCACGGCAAGCGCAGATGAAATGCTCGTTACCATCCTCGGTTCCTGCGTCACCGCCTGCATCAGGGATCCACTTGTGGGCGTCGGCGGAATGAATCATTTCATGCTGCCGGAGGCCATGGGAGGTGGTTGGGATACGGCCTCGGGAAGCATGCGCTACGGCAATGTCGCCATGGAGCGCCTGATCAACGACATCCTTATCCAGGGCGGCGTCCGCCAACGGCTGGAGATCAAGGTCTTCGGTGGCGGCAACGTGATGAAGGGAGCAACAAGCAACATCGGCCACCGCAATGCCGACTTTGTCGAGACCTACCTTTTGGCGGAAAACCTGCCAATCGACGCCCACCATCTGCGCGGCAGCCTGCCCCGTCGCGTTCACTATTTTCCGTCCACGGGTCGGGTGATGCTGCTCGAACTGCAGCGCACGGAAGAGGAGGCGATAGTTCGCAGCGAACGGCTCTACAAGTCGAAAATCCAGGTTGAGCCCATCGCGGGTTCGGCCGAGCTGTTTTGAGGGCGTGACGTGAAGCAGATACGCGTACTCATCGTCGATGACTCTGCCTTCGTACGGCAGGTGCTCTCGGAGATTCTATCGTCGGATCCGGCGATCATCGTCGTCGGCGCGGCGCCCGATCCGATCGTCGCGAGGGAGATGATCAAGGCGTTGAACCCGGACGTGGTGACGCTGGACATCGAGATGCCACGGATGGACGGACTAGCGTTCCTCGAAAAGATCATGACCTTGCGGCCCATGCCGGTCTTGATGATATCGTCGCTTACTCAAAAGGGAGCCGATACCGCGCTGCGCGCGCTGGAAATGGGTGCCGTGGATTTCGTGGCCAAGCCGATGATCGGCCTGAGCGATGGCTTCGCGGCGTTGCGCGATGAAATCATATCCAAGGTCAAGTCGGCGGCAGGCGCCCGCGTCCGGCCTCTGTCCAACAGCAAGCCAAAGTTGGCCCGGCTGTCGCCCGGCCCCGCCTACAGCTCGTCAGAAAGGCTTATCGCCGTCGGTGCGTCGACCGGCGGCGTCGAGGCGCTGCAGGAGTTCCTCACGGCGTTCCCGCCTGACGCGCCAGCCATACTTGTGACCCAGCACATGCCGGCGATGTTCACCGCGTCCTTTGCGAACCGGCTCGACCAGTGTTGCGCCGTCGGCGTCAGCCAGGCGAAAGACGGCGAACGCATCCTGCCGGGCCACGCCTACATCGCGCCGGGCGGATTCCATCTTGAGCTGGCCCGGAACGGGGCAAACTACGTGTGCCGGGTGCATGAGCAGCCGCCGGTATCAGGCCATCGTCCGTCCGTCGATGTATTGTTCCGCTCGGTCGCCAAGGCCGCGGGAGCCAACTCCGTCGGGATCATCCTGACGGGCATGGGCAAGGACGGCGCCATTGGTTTGCTCGAAATGCGCCGTGCCGGTGCGTCGACCATCGGTCAGGACGAGGCCAGCTGCGTCGTCTATGGCATGCCGAAAGCGGCGCACGATTGCGGCGCCACCGAAATCGAGCTGCCGCTCAACAAGATTCCCGGGCAGGTGCTCCATCATTGCCAGGCCATCGTCGGACGCGGCGTGAGGGTATGACATGTTTGGATTGAGCCGAAAGCCCCGCGAGCCGTTAGCGATCCCGGTCGCAACGTTGCCGCAGCCAGTTCATCCCGAGGCCGAGGTACCGTCGCCGCACGCGAAGTTGCTGCAGCGATGGATTTCACTGGCCGCAATGCAGCAGCGGGTAATTCAGGCGCTGGTGTCGGAAATCGCGCAGACGTCCGGCTTCGTCGAGACGGAAGCAGATGCCCTGAGTGGACGTTTTCAGAGGCTCGCGGTCAGCGCGGAGCAGCAGACGACACGGGTCGAAAGCTTGACCAATCTGGCCACCGGTATCGAGGTTGAGGGGAAAATCGTTCCGATCGACCAGATCACTGGACTGCTCGAGGGAACCCTCGGCGACGTCGTCGAAAAGATTCTGCATTTGTCGAAAGATTCGATGTCCATGGTCTATGCCCTGGACGAACTCAAGGCGAGCGTTGAACGCGTCGAGAAGTGTATGGAGCAGTTGGACGGTGTCAACAATACCACGAACATGCTTGCGCTGAATGCACGCATCGAAGCGGAACGCGCCGGCACGTCCGGGCTGGCATTCCGCGTCGTGGCCGATGAGGTACGCGAGCTTTCGAAGGTCACGCAAGGCCTCGCTGCATCGATGAAAGGCGAGCTTAAGGGGCTGACGGATGGCATCGCCCATGGCCAGGCCACCTTGCAACGGGTCGCGACCATCGATCTGTCCGACAACATCCTGGCCAAGGAACGACTAGAGGTGCTGATGAAAGGGCTGGCTCGCCGAAGCGCCAGCCTGGGAACCATCGTCGCCGATGCCGTCAAGGAAGCCGGGACGATATCGGCGGATGTCGACGGCATGGTGACCGGTATCCAATTCCAGGACCGAACCAGGCAGCGGCTCGAGCACGTCGTCGACACGCTGCACGTCATCGACCAGGCTCTCGAGGAGATCAAGAGCAGCACGGCGACTAGTCTGCCCGATCTCGTGGAGGCGGTCCCGGATATGGAATGGGTCAAGAAGCTGTTGGAACGCTTCACCATGAGTGAAATGCGCGCTCGTTTCGTGGCGCAGCTTCTTGACGGAGAACGGCCGGCTGACCTGCCGGAGAATAGCTCGGGAAACAATGCGCCCTCGGCCAGTGGGTCGATGGAACTATTTTAGGGGACGAACATGCGATTCGAATTCGACGATGACGATACGAGAGTCTCGATAAGCGGTGAGTTCACGTTCATCGACCATACAGTATTCAAGGCAATAGCGACGCGTCTGTTCGAAAGGCAAGGCGAGCCGATCATAATAGATCTTGCGAAACTCGAATTCATCGATTCGGCGGGTCTCGGAATGCTGCTGATTGTCAGGGACGAGGCTGACAAGGCAGGTCGTGGTCTGGTTCTGCGTGGCCCGTGCGGCCAGGTAAAACGGATGTTCGACGTTACCAAGTTCGACACTCTCTTCACCGTGGAAGCGTAGCGCCGTGACGACTGTGATGCAGGGGCGCAAAATTGCGGGGAGCGCGGCTCCCGGCTTCACCTGCTGGGACGGCGCGTCGGAAAGCTCGCTCGCAGGCGCATTGTCGTTGCCGGTTACCGAATGCATGGAAGCAGCCCTGATTGACGGCAATCAGTACAGCCAGCTTTCGTTCCGCGCGAGAAGCGATGGATGCCTGAGATTGGCGGTGACAACGCGGTCGGCCTACCGACACCAGGTTGTTCGGGCTTACGTCGGGGCCCTCGCAGTTCGAGTGGATTTGTCACGAGACCTTCGGGAACGCATTCATACTGCTGTTCAGGAGGCGATGATGAACTCGGTCCTGCACGGAAATCTCGCTATCGAATCCGGGCTTCGCGACAGCCTGGAAGGCTTGACGAGGGCGCACCAAACCATCGAGACGCTTCTTGCTTCACCGCAAATCGCGCGCAGCATGATCCGCGTCGAAGCAATCTGGAATTCGAGCATCCTCTACGTGCTTGTCCGGGACAGCGGCGCGGGATTCAAGAGAGGTGAACTGCCATCGCCTGCCGCATCGCAGAAAGCAGGTCATCACGGCAGCGGCAGAGGCCTTGGAATTGTGGAAGCCTTTTGTGATCGCGTCGCGTTGCTCAACGGCGGCGCGACCATCAAGCTGGGATTCCGCCTGTGAACCGTTCGGTGATGAGCGCGTTATCCAGGGCCGGCACTATCGAGCCGCGCACCGACGGGAATATCTTCGATTCGAAGATACTGATCGTCGACGACGAGCGGCCCTGTTGCAAGTTGCTGGCGGGGATATTGCGGAGAAATAAATTCACCAATTTCCTGTTCGCCGAGGGTGGCGTTTCGGCGCTGGAGCAGATCCAAAGCTTTCAACCGGATCTCGTGCTGCTCGACATGCAGATGCCGGACCTCAGTGGATTGGGGGTATGCCTGCGCGTTCGTGCCAATCCAGCGTTCGTCGATCTGCCGATCCTGGTGCAAACGGCGACGGTCGACCGCAAGGAGATGGGTATCCTGTTCGAGGCCGGAGCGTCGGACTTTCTCTCGAAGCCGATCAACCCCTCCGAGTTGGTTTCGCGGGTCACGGTGCATCTGGAGCGGCTGAACCTGCTGCGCGAGCTGCGCGCCTATCGGGAGCGGACGTTCCAGGAACTCGACGCCGCTCGCCGGATGCAATTCGACCTGCTGCCCGCGCGTCCCGTTCAGCAGGAAATCGTCGCGGCCAAAGGGGTGCGCATCGCTTCCTGGTCCCGATCTTCGTCGGAGATCGGCGGCGATCTCTGGGGAATGGTGCCGATCAATGCGGCCTCGTTCGGCATCTTCCTGGCGGATTTTGCCGGGCACGGAGTGACGGCCGCGCTGAATACGTTTCGCCTGCACGCCTTGATCCATGAGCACACTGCCCTGCACGGCGATCCGCCACGGCTTCTTTCGATGCTCAATGAACGACTCGCGGCAGTGCTGCCGCCAGGTCAATTCGCGACTTTCATGTACATCGTGGTTGATTCGTCAGCCGACCGTGTCAGCTTCGCGTCCGCCGGTGCGCCGCCCCCGATTGTCACACTCGGTCTGGATGGTGCCGCGGTTCTGGCCGAGGTTTCCGGCCTGCCACTGGGCGTGGTCCGCGGCGCCAAGTACGAACTACACGATCGGCCGTTTGGCCCCGGCTCGATGCTGCTGCTGTTCAGCGACGGGCTTTCGGAATTCCCGGACGACAAAGGGAGGCGAATCGGCGACGAGGGACTGCGGAGTGTCGTCGATACCTGCCATGCTGGCCTGACGCCACATCAGGTCATTGACCGGCTATGCCACGCGGCGGGTGTTGGCGAGGACAACGCGTTGCCGGACGACACCACGGTCGTCTGCGTGGACCGGCGTACGGGATCCGCATCCCGGTCGTGTCGGGAGTGCCTGACCGGTCAGGAATCAATGCCGGAGGCGCCCCGGCCGTGCAGCGACGTCTGATCGACCAGCCGCCGTTCGACCAGGCCCAGATTGCGCTGCTTCGTGACGCGCTCGGGGACGAGGATCTGCGCGCTATGCTTTCGGAGTTTCCGGGTGCTGCCGGGCAGGCATTTCACAAGATCGGGACGGCGCTTGCATCGAACGACCTGGGAGAGGTCCGGCGCCTGGCGCATGCCTTCAAGGGCGTCGCAAGCAGTTTTGGCGCCGCGCGGCTCGCGGCGATTGCAGTCGAGTTCGAGATGGAAGCGACTTCGATCGCTTCGATCGTGCAACGTATGCCGGCTCTCGCGGATGCGATCGACGAAACACTGGCCGCGCTCCCCGACGTTGGATACGCGCCGTCGGCGGGAGCGAAGGTATGACGAGTCTGCAAAAGCCAGCAGAAGCTGACGACCGCATCGCGGCGAAGCAAGGACGCGTATCGCCACTTGTCACGATGGCGGCCGCCGCGGCGCTGGTGGTGCTGACAGTCTGCGCCGCAGGTACGACAGTCTGGAAAATGCATGGGCAGGTCGATCGGGAAACCCGAGCCAACCTTGGCAAGCTCGCGCTGGTGATTGCCGACCAGACCTCCCGCTCGTTCCAAGGCGTGGATTTGGTTCTGACCGACCTCGTAGCTTATCTCGCCACGAATGGACCGGATACCGCGGACGGCTTGCGTGATGGCATGAGCGGTGCATCGGCGCACGAGTTCCTGGTAGACCGTGCGCGCAACCTATCCCAGGTTAGCAATCTCATTCTGGTCGACGCCGATGGTTGGTTGATCAACCAGTCGCGCAACCAGCCGACGCCACGAATATCGATCCTGGACCGCGAGCAATTCCGCCACCTGCGTGACAATAACGACGGTGCGCTGTTCGTTAGCGAGCCGGTTCGCAATATGGTGGATGGCACCTGGACGATCTATCTGGCGCGACGCATCAACGGTCCGCAGGGTACATTTCTCGGAGTCATGGAGGCGGCGATCAGGCTTCAGCATTTCGAGGCATTCTATCAGACCATTGCACCGGGCGAGGGCGGTTCGATCGCGCTGTTGCGGCGCGACGGCGTGCTGCTGGCGCGCTATCCCGCGGTCGAATCCATGATCGGCCGTTCGCTCGGCTCCCAATCTATGTTCCAGACCATAGACAAATACATCGATCGCGGTGGTATCCTGAAAGTGGGATTGGTAGACGGCGTTTCGCGTTACGTAGCTTTCGGCACGGTGCGCGGCTTTCCGCTGGTGGTTTCGACATCGTTGAAGGAAGAGGTCGTACTGGGCGCCTGGCGGAGAGACGCGTTAATGCTGCTGGTGGGAGCATTGGGCGCCTTGGCCGGTGTGGTGGTATTGCTGCTGGCGCTGGCCCGACAAATCCGCTGCATGCGGCGGTCGGAGGATTTGCTCGCCTTGCAGAACCTGGAGTTGGAGCGCGGTAGTAAGCAACTGCTTGAAGCCCAGCGCATCGGCAAATTTGGACACTTCACGTCGGATCTCACAACACAGCGAACAGTTTTTTCGCGGGAGCTGATTGAGATATCCGGCCTGCCGCCGGTGGCCTCATTTTCGCTTGATGAGGTGCGTTCACTTTACCATACTGACGACGTCGAGGGCATTTGGCGCGCGCGCAGTACCAGTATTTCGCTGGGAACAACCATGGTACACGAATTTCGCTGGATCCGTCCTGATGGACAGCTGCTGTGGGTCCATTTGGAAGCCGATCCAGTGTTTGACTCGGACGGTCAGGTCGTCGGGTTGTTTGGGATTATTCAGGATATCACGAGTGCCAAGTTAGCCGAGGCGCTCCTCGATCAGCGGGTGGCCGATCTCGAACTGGCTCGAAATCACCTCGAGGCACAGAAGCGGGAGTTGGCGAAAATAAACCAGCAGTTCGACGCTGCCCTGTCCAATATGTCTCAGGGACTCTGCCTGTTCGACGCCGACAGGAACCTGGTGATCTCAAACAAGCGCTTCCGCGAGATCTACAATCTGACGGAAGACCAGACCCGGCCGGGGATATCGTTGGTGAACCTGTTGCAGTTTCAGGTGGCGAACGGTGAAAAGACCGATCGAACCCTCGATGAAGAGGTTGAAGAAATTCCAACGCAACGCAACCAGATCTTCAGGCTTGTTGACGGCCGCACGATCATGATTCAACGGACGCCGATACCGGGTGGCGGCTGGGTCGCAACGCACGAGGACATCACCGAGCGCGAGCGTGCCGCGACCGTCCTTGCGCAGCGGCTTGCAGAACTGGAACTGACGCGCAGCCGGCTCGAGGCGCAGCAGCGGGAGTTGATCGCCACGACGGCGGATTTGAGGGCCGCCAGGGATGTGGCGGAAACGGCAAGTCGCGCCAAGTCCGACTTTCTCGCGATGATGAGCCACGAGGTCCGTACGCCGATGACCGGGATGATGGGCATGATCGGGCTGCTGTATGGAACGCCGCTCGACAAGGAGCAGCAGCTCCTCGCCGACGCGGCGCGTGAATCGGCTGGCGACCTGCTCGTCGTGGTCAATAACATCCTTGACTTCTCCAAGCTGGAGGCAGGCAAGCTCACCGCGGAGTCGATCGGCTTCAATATCGAACGCTTGATCGACGGTGTGGCTTTGCTGCTAGGTGCCGAGTTGCGCGGAGACCTGTCGCTGCAGGTATCCGTGAGTGACGACATGCCGGCCTGGTTGAATGGCGACCCGAACCGGATTCGTCAGATACTACTGAACCTGACCAGCAACGCGATCAAGTTCACCGCGCGAGGCACAGTCAGCCTCACGGCGGCGTACCGTGCTCTGGCCGGCGACCTCGTCGAACTCCGCATCGAGGTGATCGACAGTGGCATTGGCATATCAAGGGATGTCCAGGATCGCTTGTTCACTCCGTTCACCCAGGCTGACACATCGGTGTCCCGCAGATATGGCGGCACCGGCCTCGGCCTGGCGATCTGCAGGCAGTTGTGCATGACGATGGGAGGCACGATCGGCGTCGAAAGCGCGCCGGGCGAAGGCAGTACGTTCTGGTTTACCGTGCAATGCGAGCGCGCCGAGGCGCCGATAGTGCCCGCGCCTCCCCTGCAGCCGGCCATCGAGCACAGCGGCCGTCCTCTCAGCATCCTGGTGGCGGAGGACAATCCGATGATCCAGGGGTTGATATCCAAGCTGCTGTCCAAACAAGGACATCAGGCGGATCTGGTGTGCAACGGGAAGGAGGCGGTCGACGCCGTGCAATGCAAATCCTACGACCTCGTCCTGATGGATATGCAAATGCCGGAGATGGATGGCATTACGGCGACCAGGACGATCCGTGGCTTGCCCGGGCCAGAGCGCCATGTCCCGATCGTTGCACTGACCGGCAATGCCCTGGTCGGCCAGCGCGAAGCCTACCTCGCCGCCGGCATGAACGACTATCTGTCCAAGCCGATCGAGCCGGCCGATTTCTACGCGGCGATCGATCGCTGGGGAACCGCCTCGAAACTATCGAAGCAAACCAGTGGCCCTCGGTCCCCGGTTGCAAACGAAGCTCCAACTGACGCTCTGTAAGCGCTGTCTGTATTGATCCAGCTCATCCGGCCACCACCGCATCATCCGCACCCGCTCATGCCATAATTCGGCAGCGTGGGTGTATGCGCCCGGGCTTCATTCGCCGCTTGATGCGCAAGCTGGCATTCGATTGCGTCGGCACGTCATCTGCCGCTTTCGTTCAACGGCACTGATGCAGTGGATCGCAACCCGTGAACGGTCAGCTCGGTCTTGTCATAGCCGAGCCGGCGTGGTGCCGCATTGAGGGCATTGTCGCTGATCGGGCGACGCCAGGATCGTGCCGGCGGAAAGAGATATTTTGATCCGCCGGTGACGCCCTGGAGCTCGCGCAGGACGGTCAGCGCTTGAGGGGCGAGCGGCACTCGATGCGGCCGCCTCATCTTCATCTTGGCGGCTGCGATGCGCCATTCGGCGCCTTCAAGATTGAACTCGGCCCATTCGGCCTTTTCGGAGCTCTGACACCGCGCGGACACGACGATTTATACAATGGCCGGCGCGCTGGCTAAGTTGTTGATTTTGATGGTGCCCCATTCAGAATAAAACTTACGAACTGTTATGTTGTTGAAATTATGATATAATTATCCAAGACGTCCAAGTCCGCCGCCGTCGATTTGATCGACGGCCCGCATACCCGCTGGCCACCTGGATGGCCATGACGACGCGCGGCCTTCGCAACCGAATATCCGAGCCTAGTCCGCCGGACAGGCCTTGAACTTCACAGTCACCCGAAGCCCAACGGGCCAATTCAAAGTGCCATTGGTCGACGCGAGCGTGACCTCCCGAACTCCGCGCTCGTGGCTCGGGGCCGCCATCTCGCCGATGCTCTCCGTCACTGCGTCCTGCGCGCCGGGAAAGTTCTCCGACGTCACTACGGCGCCCTGCTTGAGACAAATCCTGGAGACATCCCGCTCATCGACGTCCGCCCGAACGCCGCGCTGATCTTTGTCGATTAGTTCCAGCAATGTCTGCGGTACTGCCGCGCTGATGAATTGACCGGGCGTGACTTTCGTGCCGAGCACAATACCGGCGAGCGGCGCGCGCACCGAGCATCGGCTGAGCCGCGCGGAGACCTCGCCGACCAGCGCCTCGGCCGCGTCGCGCGAGAACCTTGCCTCCGAGACATCCTCGCTCCTCGATCCCGATCGAAGCAGCGAAAGCTTCGCGCGCGCCTCCTCGAGTTGAGCGGTCGCCTCCCTGACGCCGCGCTTGGCCCGGCCGATCTGCGCCTCGCTCGTCGTGGGACCATCTGGCGCCATGCTTTTCAGGTCGGCGGCGGCCTGCTCCACCCGGGTGTCTGCCAATTCGACGTTGGCAGCAGCCACCGCCAGTTCCTCCAGACGGGGCCCGTGCTCCACACGCGCCAAGACCGCTTCGACCGCCGCAAGCTTCGCTCGTCTCGCATCCAGCTCCTTCTCGAGATCCGCGCACTCGATGCGGACGAGCAGTTGTCCCTTCTCGATACGCATTCCGTCCCGAACCTGGAGATCGGTGACGACGCCGGAAGCGGCCGTGCCAATCGACAGCACATTGCCCAGGCGCACGATCCGCCCGGGCGACACGACCGCAGTCTTGGGCGCTTCGGCCCGAGCCGGGCTCGCCCAGCATATCGATGCAAGAAACAGAGAACCCGATTCGATAGCCCATCGACGAGGCTTCGCCCGCATGATGCACCGCCTTGCTTTCCCGTGGACCCGGGACAGGTCGGCTCGACTTCGAGAACGAAGCAAGAGCCGGGTGACCATTCATATTCGAGCAAAACTCGGAGCTGCGTCAATGCCGCAGCGCGCCTTCGGGCTCCCGGAAGCTTCGCGACCGCCGGCCGCGATTGCAAAGCATCAGTGCATCCGCTAGCGTTTTTTTCGATTTCGCCGGCGCGGTCACGGAGCGATTTTTGGGGGAAGGGAACGTATTTTGTGGCCTTCAAGAAATCTGATGGTGGCGGGAGCGGTCGTGGCGCCGCTGGTGTTGGGGAGCGTCATCTTCCATGCCGTCAGAAGCGAGACAACCCAGACGAGTGCGCTCCACGACGAACAAGCCGCTCCGCGCGGCATGGTCGCTGCGCTTGGCCGGATCGAGCCAGCCAGCGAGATCGTGAATCTCGGCGCCGGCTCGTCGCCCGACCGGCTCGATTCACTGCTGGTGGAGCGCGGCGACCTCGTGAGGAAGTCGCAAGTTCTGGGATATCTCGGGGGCTATGCCGAGCAGATCGCCCAGCGCGACGTTTTCAAGAGCCAACTGCAAGAGGCGCGGTTGCGGCTCAGCACCCAACTCGATCTCGACCATGCCCGCGTTGAAGCCGCAGAAGTGCACCAGAGGCAGGTGCTCGAGGTGGGGCCGCAGGGCATTGCGGCCCAGGAGGCCACCATCGCCAGCCTGGAGGCCAAGCTTGCCAACGACAAAAGCGTGCTCGACGCACAAGAGCAGCTGATGGCACGCGGCACCGGCACCCGCAGACAGACCGAGGACCAGAACAGCCTGGTGCTTCAGGACGCGGCGAATTTGAATGCCGCCCGGGCGCGCCTCTCGGAGGTGCGTCTGCAGTTCGAGATCAACAAGATCGACGCGGGCGTGCAGATCAGGATGGCGCGCGCCACGCTCGAACATATGCAGTCCGAATTTCCGCTCGCATCGATCGAGCGCCAGATTGTCCTCGCCGAGGCTCGCGCCCGGCGACTCACGCTGATCGCGCCGATCGATGGCCGGATCCTGAATATCCTGGTCAAGCCCGGCGAGGTGATCACGACCGGTCCGATTCTGGCGATGGGCGACACCGACCGGATGCGCGCGGTCGCCGAGGTCTACGAAACCGATATCGCCAGGGTGCAAGTGGGTCTGCCGGCGACGGTGAGCAGCCGCGCGCTGGCGAATCCGATCCGCGGCAAGGTCGTCCGGATCGGCAACATGATCTTCAAGAACGACATTCTGAACATCGATCCCGCAGCTCGCGCCGACGCGCGTGTGGTCGAGGTTTGGATCGATCTCGACGATCCGGCCGCAACGGCGCAGCTCACCAACCTGACCGTCGACGTGCGGATTGACACCTCCGAGGCCGGCCGGGCGATCGCCGGCGCGGCTGGCCAACAGCCGCCCATCGCGGGCGCTACGGCAGGCTCGCCACCCACGCGCAGCCAATGACCACGGCGCAGCCCGCGCTGAGATAGAAAGTGCGCTTCAGACTCCCGGGCGATCGCAGCACCATCCAATCCGCGATCATCGCGCCGAGGAGGAGCATGCCGATGCCGAGACCCGGAGCCAGCCGGCCCGGGCGGCCGCCGACCAGCCACGTGCTCGATGCCATCAAGACCATTGTCGCGGCGAGCGACAGCCACAGCACGATGAGCGCCCTTGTCGTCCCGAGCTTATGGGTGAAGCCGCTTACTCCCCCCTCGACGTCGCGATCGATATCGGGAAGCGTGTTCGCCAGATTCAGGCCGAGCGAAAGCAGCGCCCCGACGGGATAGGCCAGCAGCAGCGCGGGCGTGAACCTCCCGGCCGCGACGAACCCCAGCACCGGAAGCGACGGATAGAAGGCCATGAAGGGAAGCCAACTCAGGCTCGTCGACTTGGCCCAATAGTTATAGGAGAGACCCAGCAGCCACAGCAGCGCGGCGATACCGACCACCCGCAAGTCAAAATGATATGCGGCGGCCACTCCCAGTGCGGCCGTCATCAGCCACAGCACCAACGCCGCGGTCCGCGACACGTCTCCCGCAACCAGCGGTTTCTCCTGTCGGTTACTCCTTCGGTCCAGTGGTTCATCGACGTAATCATTCATCGCGCCGATGGAATAGAGAATGAGGTAGACGGAAATGAACACGAATGCAGCGTCGAGAGTGATCCTGGCATCGTTGCGGCCGATCAGGAAAAACGCCGTGCCCGCGACCGCGGTCAGGAACGTCGGCAGCGGGTGTCCTACGATCAGCAGGGCCCGCGAGAATCGGTAGAGCCGAGGCATTCGAGAGTGTTGGCTGCTGATCACGACCTTCTGCCTCTGTTTGGCACGCCGCTGCTCCCTGGCCAGGCAGCTGACGCCGCAGCGCGCGACGCTGTCGCGGGATTCAACCGGGCGCGCCCTTGTTAGCCCAGAAGTTGCATGCTAACTCCAGCGGTAATACCGGGGGTGGCTATGGTAGATGCCTACATCAATCGAATCGGCACCGCCGTCCCACCGTTCGACGTTCATCAGACGTTTTCAAAATCCCTGGCCTCGCTGCTGCCGGGAAGAACGACGCCGGCGATTATTGGCAGATTGGTAGAGCGGGCGCAAATCGATCACCGCTACTCGTTCCTGCCTCCGGAATTGTTCTTGAAGCCCGGAGGGTTCTATCAGCAGGGGCAGTTTCCCGACACCCTGGAGCGGATGCGTTTCTTCGAACAAAACGCACCGGTGCTGGCGACGCAGGCGCTCGAAGGCATCGATCTCTCCGGTCTAAAGGACGACGTCACGCATCTGATCGTCGCCTGCTGCACCGGGTTCTATGCGCCCGGGATCGACGTCGATATTATCAACCGGTTCGGGCTGAGACCCTCGGTCGAGCGGACGTTCATCGGCTTCATGGGCTGTTACGCCGCCGTCAACGCCCTGAAGCTGGCGCGCCACATCGTCAGGTCGGAGCCCGGCGCAAAGGTCGTCGTCGTCAATGTCGAGCTTTGCACGATTCATCTGCAGGAAATCCGGGACCTGGACCAGATGCTTTGCTTCCTGATCTGGGGCGACGGCGCCTCGGCATGCCTGGTTTCTTCCGAGCCGACCGGGATCGAATTGCAGAGCTTTCATTCGATGATGATCAGCGAAGGCGCCGATCAGCTGGCGTGGCGCATCGGTCAATCCGGGTTCGACATCCTGCTTTCCAGCAAGGTCGCTCAGACGCTGGGCCACAGCCTGCCCGGCATCATCGGCTCGATCCTGGGGGGCCGGCAAGCCAGCGACATCGCCCTGTGGGCGGTGCATCCGGGAGGGCGCGCGATCCTCGACGCCGTCGGCCGTGCCTTCGGCCTGCAGGAGCCGGCGCTGCACCTTTCCCGCGAGGTGCTCCGGCAATTCGGCAACATGTCCTCGGCCACCCTCGTCTTTGTCCTGAAGGATATACTCGAGAGAAAGCTCAAGGGCCTGGGCAGCGCCATGGCGTTCGGGCCGGGTCTGGGGGCGGAGAGCATCGTGTTCGAGGCAGCGGGCTAGACGCCATGAGCACCCTGCTGGCCTGGCGAATCCTGCTGCACGAGAAGGGACGCAATGCGCTCGCGGTCGCCGGAATCTTCATTGCGATCCTCATGATCTTTCTCCAGCTCGGATTCTACGCCTCGGTTCCGCGGGCCGGCATGCTGGTCTACAATCAGCTGACGTTCGACATCATGCTGACGTCGAGCGATTATGTCTTCCAGGAGCAGAGCTACGATTTTCCGCGCCAGCGTCTCTATCAGGCGCTGTCGATCCCGGAGGTGGCGAGCGTCTCGCCGATGTATCAGGGCGAGGCCCAATGGCTGAACACGACGGACCGCCTGCGGCGCGACGTCTTCGTGATGGGATTCCGGCTCGATGACGACAGCGTCAGGGTGCCGGACATTCGCCGGCAACGGTCCCTGCTTCAGCGCAACGATACGGTGCTGGTGGACAACATGACTCTGCCGATGTACGGACCGCAAATACGCGGACACGTCGCCGAAATCGCTGACCGCGCCGTCGAGATCGTGGGGACCTACCTGCTCGGAACCGGCTTTCTGGGCCTGGGTGCCGTCGTTACCAGCGATCTGAACTTCGTCCGGATCTTTCCGCGCCGCTCGCTCGACAGCGTGAATCTCGGCCTGGTGACGCTGAAGGACGGAAGCGATCCCGCCAGGGCCGCTACGCGACTGCGCGCCCTGCTGCCGCCCGACACCAGGGTTTTCACGCGCGCGGAGCTGGACGCCTACGAGGAAACATTCTGGAGGAAGCGAACCTCGACCGGACTGGTGTTTGGTTTCGGCGTGGTCGTTTCCTTCGTCGTCGGCATGGTCATCCTTTACCAGACGCTGGCGACCCAGATCATCCGGCACCTGCCGCAATACGCCACCTTCAAGGCGATCGGATACACCGACGGCTATCTGCAGCGCGTCGTGCTCTCGCTGGCCCTGATCACCGCGGGCGTCGCCTTTGTCCCGGCCCTGGCGGCTGCCGTCATGGCCTACGACAAGTTACGTACGTTGGCTCGGTTGCCGATCGAGATGACCCCGACCCGCATCGCCGCGGTGCTCGTGATCGCGCTCACGATGTCAGGGGCGACGGCGCTCCTGGCCGTCAGCAAGGTTCGCCGGGCCGATCCGGCGGATCTGTTCTAGGCGGAAGGGCGGGTCATGATCCTGCATCGGAGTGCTGCCCGCCTGCGGGTTCTCAGCGCCCGTACGCTGCGGCGTTCGCCGGTGCCTCTGGCATGGCGGAACCTGTTGTCCGACAGGCGCCGTCTGGCGCGCTCCGCCGCTGGCGTGGGCTTTGCGGCGCTCCTCATGATGGTGGAGCTCGGCTTCCGAAACGGCTACATCGAAAGTATGCTGCTGGTCATGCGCCGGCTCGATGGCGACATCATGCTGGTGAGCGCGCAAAAATACCAGTTCGAGCGCGTCGCACCGTTTTCCCGCCGGCAGCTTTACGAGGCGGGCGGCGTGCGCGGAGTTGCGTCGGCCCGGCCGCTTTACCTGGAGCGTACCGCCTCGGTCTGGCGCAATCCGCAGAACGGCAGGCATTTCGCGGTTCTCACCTTCGCTTTCGACCCGGACCAGCCGGTCCTGCTGATCCCTGAAGTGCAGGCAATGCTTCCCGAGTTGCGCGCGCAGGATACGATCCTGATGGATCGTCGCGCGCGCAGCGTCCTCGGCGACGTCGCAGCCACGACCGATGGCGAGCTTTCGGGCCATCGCATCAAGGTGGCCGGGACGTTCTGGCTCGGCCCGAACTTCTTCAACGACGGAAACATCGTCATGAGCGATCGCAACTTCTTCAAGCTGCTGGGCGGGAGCGGCCGCGATCATGCGGATCTTCCCGACGTCGAGGTCGGCGTCATAAAGGTAGCGCCGGGCTTCGCGGTGTCCGAGGTGCAACAGGCGCTTCGCGCCGCCATGCCGCCCGGTGTCGCCGTCCTAACCAAGCAGCAGCTGATCGGCCAGGAGGCCAGCCTGCATGCGAAACTGTCGCCGGTCGGCCCGATCTTCACTGCCGGCGCCCTGGTGGGCTTCGCGGTCGGGATCCTGATCTCCTACCAGATTCTGTTCTCGGAGCTCTCCGACCAGCTGGTGCAATACGCGACGTTGAAAGCAATGGGATACGGCAACGGCTATCTCGTCAGCGTCGTGTTGCAGCAGGCCGCCTTCTATGCTTTCGTAGGCTATCTGCCCGCTTGGGCGCTGTGCATCGGGCTGTTTCGCTACATCGGCGACATCATGGTCGGACCCATGCAACTGACCCTCGCCCTGACCGCGCAGACCCTGCTGCTCACGCTCGCCATGTGCATGCTCGCCGCGCTGCTGGCATTGCGACGCGTCATTACCGCCGATCCGGCGGAAGTGTTCTGATGACGGCCGGCTTCGCTTCAACGACAACGCGGCCGGTGGTGCGCGTCGACCGGGTCAGCCACCATTATGGCGAGGGTGATTCCCGAAACCAGGTGCTGTTCGACGCCTCCATCGAGATCGGTGCGGGCCAGCTGGTCGTCGTGACCGGGCCGTCTGGATCCGGCAAGACCACGCTGCTGAGCCTGATCGGTGCGTTGCGCTCGGTACAGGATGGCGCGATCGAGGTTCTCGATTGCAGCCTCACGGGCCTTGGTCGCACCGAACTGGTCGCCGTGCGCCGGAATATCGGCTTCATCTTCCAGGCGCACAACTTGTTCGATTCGCTGAGCGCGTACGAAAACGTCAAGATGGCGATGCAGCTCGGCGACTGTCCGCCGGGCGAGATGCGCAAGCGAGGCATGGCCATTCTCGACCGGCTCGGCATGGCGGATCGGGCCGACTACAAACCGCGGGCGCTCTCCGGCGGCCAGCGCCAGCGCGTGGCGGTCGCCAGGGCCCTGGTGAACCGACCGAGACTGGTTCTCGCCGACGAGCCCACCGCCGCGCTCGACCGGGACTCCAGCGGCGCCGTGGTCAAGCTGCTGAAAGAGCTCACGCTCAAGGAAGCCTGCACCATCATGATGGTCACCCACGATAACCGCATTCTCGAATTGGCCGACCGGGTCGTCAACATCGTCGACGGCCGCATCATCTCGGACGTGACATTGCGCGATGCCGTGGTGATTTGCGAGCTGCTGCGCGGGATGGAACTGTTCAGGCACCTCACCCCGAGCGAGATCACGCACACTGCCGAAAAGATGCGGCGGCGCCGCTTCGCCAAGGACGAGACGATCATCCGCGAGGGCGAGGCGGGAGACGAGTTTTTCGTCATCAGCCAGGGCTCCGTCGCGGTGCGCCGGCGCGCCTTCGACGGCTCGGAGCGGCTCTTGGAGACGCTGCAGGCCGGGGCATTCTTCGGCGAACGCGCGCTGATGGTCGATGAGCCTCGCAACGCAACCTGCGTGGCTGCGACCGACGTCGAGACTCTCGTCCTGGACAAGGTCAATTTCAGGCAGGCGCTGGAGCAGAGCCCGAGCTTTCGCGACCAGATCCAGTCGTTCTATTTCCAGCGCCAGTAATTCCAGCGGTCATGGCAGGTTTCGGATGAACAAATATGTCGGATTGCTTTTCGGCTTCGTGGCGGCTCTCATCGCCGCCGCTGCGGCGCTCTATGGGATCGCATTCATGGCGAATGTTGCGCCGATATCGATCGACATCGGCGCCGCGGAGCCCTGGCCAAAAGCGCTTGTTGTGGATTGCGTTCTGCTCGGCCTGTTCGGCACCCAGCATAGCGTGATGGCACGGCAGGGCTTCAAGCGCTGGTGGACCCGGCTCGTTCCGCCGGCGATCGAGCGCAGCACCTACGTGCTCGTGGCGA
>Ga0265340_10000569_pt1 | contig 20525 bp, 20 predicted proteins | sample 4CB225metaG_FD_202082 | JGI IMG/M metagenome (GOLD analysis project Ga0265340, IMG submission 202082) | Rhizosphere microbial communities from Carex aquatilis grown in University of Washington, Seatle, WA, United States - 4-CB2-25 metaG | ecosystem: Host-associated > Plants > Roots >...
CGACCGCGACCCAGGGCGGCTGCGTCAGAGCAACCGGTCCGAGAACGTATGCCAACAGGTTCGAAGCCGGAATCATCAGACTGCCGGCGTTGGGGGTGGTCGGTGCGCTGCGCACGTAGGCCTGCAACCACAAGGCCAGCGCAAAGGTCCCGCCGACGAAAGCAAGCGCGTGCTGGGGTTCGATCAGGAACAACATCGCGCCCGCCATCGCGAGCATCGGGAACGAGCGTATTCCGCCCGGACTTGAGCGCTCTTGTCGCTTGTAGACCTCTTCAAAGGCGAGCCCGACAAAGACCGCAAGGGCGAGCGAGAGCAACAGCCGCCCGGCAAGCTCCAAAGGGGACAGAGCTGTCATGTGATTTGCTTCCCGACGACGTCGTCACAGTCGGCGATTGTCGTGCGCAAGGCTATCGTCACACGCTTGGTCCGCACCAGCCGGGAAGGTATTTTGCCTCGGCGCTTTTGGCGAGTTTGAGTGCCTTTTTAAGCGCGCCGCCAAAGTCCTTTTCAATCGCCGCCAGCTTCAGCCGGCGACGCAGAAAATCAGCCCACAAGAATTCACTGTAAGGGGTGGTGTCCTTGGCAAAACCGCCGATGCGGCGCAATTCTCCGGCCACGCTGCGATAAGGATCGTCCCGGAGTTTCGATACGGTCTTCGGAATATCAGCGTAGCCGCAACGGCGACCTTTGGCGTCGTAGGGATAGACCCAGCCGTGATGATCGAGGAACGTCCAGAATTCTTCCTGATCAAGGCTGTTCAATTCCGCCGCCACGATCACGAAGACCTGTTCCGATCCTTCCTCAAGTAGCGCGCGGGCGAGATGATGATGGTCGATGATATAGAAGTGGTCCTTCGGTCCCAGGATGACCGGGATCATATGCTTGCCGAGAAACGTCACCTTCTCCTTCTCCGGAAGCGTTCGCCAACGCCGTCGCTTTTCGACCACCTCGCGCATTCCGACGGTGATCTGCGTGGGCCGCAGAAGCCTGATCGACACCGGCTTGAGAACGGGCTCACGTACCACGAACATGGGTGGCTCCTTCGGGCGGACGTTTTCAATCCTGGGCGGTTCAGGATGACCTCGTCGCGCAGTCCGCTAAATCGTACGCAGAAACGAGCGGTACCACCGGCTCGAATCGAATACACGCCAGGAATTCAATCATAGGCGGAGAGCAATTTGCACGCCATCGTCGGGCCTCTCCATGAGACCGGACGGCGGGCTTAGAGAGAGGCTTCAATGTTGACCCCGCCCCGTTCCGACCCCGCCGATCAGGCGCTCAGCCGAGGCACCAGACGGGCCGCGTTGCCGCTCTCGATCGCTTGCAGATCGCCGGCCGGCAATCCCATTTTCCGCAGTGTCTCAAGCTGATTCAGCGGGAAATAGGGATAGTCGGAGCCGAAGGTGATCTGCGTGACCGGAACCAGCTTCATCAGGGCCGCCATCGATGGTGCGCTGGTGGCGTTGGCAGTATCGTAATGAAGGCGACGAAACTCAGCTTCGATGCCGTCCGGCGCGAAGCCGCCGGGAAGGGTCGCCCGCTGACTGTAAAATGCGTCGATGCGGCCGGCGAGCATCGGGATCGTTCCCCCGGCATGCGAGAACAGCCACTTGATGTCGCGATGCCGCGCCAACGTACCGCTCAGAAGCAGGCTCGTCACTGTTCGGGTGGTATCGTGCGGCACCTCGATCACCGCAGGAAACGCACCCACGCTCAGCTGTCCACAGCACGCCGCCACCAGCGGGTGCACATAGACCACCGCCTTGCGACGGTTGAGTTCTTCGAACACCGGCTTGTAGGTCTCGTGACCAAGCCACTTGTCGCCGTAATTGGTCTGCAAGCCGACGCCGTCGGCCTTGAGCGTGTCGAAGGCGTATTCGATTTCCTTAAGGGTTGCATCGACATTGAGCATCGACAGGGTCGCGAACAGACCGAAGCGCCCTTTGTTGTCGCGCACCATCTCCGCGCCGTAGTCGTTGCAGATGCGAACCATTTTTTCGGCACCCGGGGCATCGAGGCCAAACCAGGTCCCCGGCGTCGAAGCGATCGAGAGCGCGCCCGTCGCCACCCCATTCTTGTCAAGTTCCTCCACCGCCTTTTCGCGGGACCAGCCGACCTGATTGGCGAAGTGCGGAATCTTGCGCGCGTCCTCCCAATCGAGCCATGCCTTCTGATAATCCGGCGGATAGAAGTGATGGTGGGTATCGATGACTTTGCCCTGAGTGCCCTGCCCGCGCACGGTCCCCGCCGGCAAAATGCTGGCCGCGCCGAGCGCGGTGGCCCCCGCCAGCAGACGGCGCCGGGACGGCGTCCACGTGGATAGCGACGTCTGGCACCCGCAGGAGGGATCGTGTCCGACCTGCGCGTTGCCGCACTGCAGCGTATGATTGGAGATCATGGCCTGCCCCCTCCCTGATTTTGTTGGGGCAAGCCTAATCGATGTCGGCGAGCCTGAACAGGGTCCGGTTACAGCAGGCCGAGATCCCGCGGCTGAACCGACGCGAAAACCCGCTGCAGGCCGCTCTGATCGAGCCCGTATATCCGTGCAATCAATCCGCCCAGCAGGGCACGATAATCGGTGAGGACCGGATAGTCGCGGTTCTGGAACAGGTGGGCCTGGTCGACCGCCACCTGCTCGCCGGCGACGCGGCCGCCCTTGATCCCGCCGCCCAGGACCCAATAGACGCTGCCGTGGCCGTGATCGGTGCCGCGATTGCCGTTTTCGCGAAACGTGCGGCCAAATTCAGAAATCACCACAACGGTCGTGTCGTTCCAGCCGGGGCCCACTTCTTCCGCAAACCCCGCCAAACCGCGGCCGAGTTCGCCGAGGCGGTCGGCCAGATAGCCCGTGGCCGCGCCCTGGTTGACGTGGGTATCCCAGCCCCCGACGTCGACAAAGCCGAGATTGAATTGCTCGCGCATCAAGCGGCCGATGCGTCGCGCCGCCAGTTCGAAGCCTTTTGGCGAGACGGCGCCGCGGCTGGCTTCCATCATATGTTCGGTGATCGCATTATAGACCCCGTCGCGCACCCGGAAGCCTTCCTGCACCGACGTGGCCAATGGCTGGCCTTCGTACATCGACACGATCAAGCTGGCTTGCCGCGCATCGATGCCGGGCTTGCCGACATTGTTGATCGCAATATTGGGCACGGGATCACCGCCCTGGAAGGTGAGCGGCATCTGGTCGGTAAAGGCGATCGGCCGAACCCTGGTCAGCGCGCCGGCGAGCCTCGCCATGAAGCCGGAACGGTAGTCTCGGGTGCCATTGACGTTCTGGCCAAGCTCGATCGTGTCCTGGGTCTCGAAATGGCTGCGGGTCAAATCGTCGGTGCCGGCGAATGGAACAAAGGCGGCCTGCCCTTTCTGATAAAGGGCAAAAATCGTATCGCGCAGGACAGGATGAAGGCCCCAATTGGGGTCGAGCGGCAGCGCCGATGTCGCAATATTTGGATCCGGGCGCGCGATCGCCAGATTCGGGCGCGACGCATAATAGAATTCGCTGCCGATCGGAATGACGACGTTGGCAGCGTCGTAGGCGCCGCGCAGAAACACCACAAGCAGGCGCGCATCGGTTTTCGGCGCCGCCCAGACGTGGCCGGCGATGGTCATCGGCGCGAGCGCCGCCAGCCCCCGAATGATATCGCGACGATCAATGCGCATGCGCTTCCTCGTTGCTTCGATGCTAGTGCATGAATTCCGGCGACGACAACAACAGCGTGTTCCAATCCTGCGGCGAGATGGCCTTGTCCAACGCCGCCTTGGTGGCGTTCCCGAGCCTGTCGCGCAGACTGGAGAAATAGAGTGCGTTTTGAAGCAGCGGAAACGCCGGATGCTCGATCGCATCGGGTTCAGGCGGCTTGAACAATCCGGCAGAATTCGATCCGACCTGCCGGGCGATCTCGAAACGCGTCATCATCTGCCCGGGGCCGCTCCATGCGGCCGACGTCAAGGCATATCCGTCAGGGGTCTGGTGATTGTACAATCCCTCGGCAAGGCGATTGAGCCAGTTCTGGATCGGCGCGCTGTTGACGATCACCTTGGTGTCGTAGGCGAGACGTACAGCGGAAAACACGTAGCGTGCCGGATCCTTGAAACGGGTGCCGAGTGAAGCGGTGAATTCCGGAGCGTGAAAAAGCGTGTCGAGAACGCTTGCGATATCGCCGTCGGTGCGGATGAACGTTTGAGTCAGGTGTTCGACCAGCGCAGGCGGCGGGTCATCGGCCACGAAGTACGTCGCGATCTTCTGGGAAACATGGCGTGCGGTCGCCGGATGGCGGCACAGGAGATCCAGCGCCTGCTCAACTTCCGCAAACCCCCTGCCCTTGATGGACTGACCTAAGAACACCTTGTCCCCGTAATCATGGCGCGCCGGATTGAACTCGAACAGTCCGTCTCGGATCAGTTGGCCCTGCAGTTCCGGCTTGAGTTTCGGGTCTTCCGGTTTGAGATCGATGCCGACACCGGTCAGAATGCGGGCGAGTTCCTCCACATCCTTCTGGCTGTAGCCGGAACCGACGCCCATGGTGTGCAATTCCATGATCTCGCGCGCGTAGTTCTCGTTGATATGACCGGCGGCATTTTCGGCGTTGTCGAGATAACGCAGCATCGCCGGGTGCCGCAACGTGGCCTCCAGCAGGTCGTGAAAACGGCCGAGCGCGTGCGTGCGAATGGCTTTGTCTTCGTAATCGCCGACAAGCACGCGCAGATTGGCCTTGGACTGATGGACGTTGAAGTGATTGAACCAGAACCAGGTCATGCGCTCACGCAACTGATCCGGCGCGTAAAGCGCGCGCAGGATGCTCCTGCTCGCGGCCTGCCGTGCTGTCTCGCTCATCGCCTGCTGGAACGCCTGTAACGCTGCCGCCCGCTGATCGAGGTCGGTCATCTGGTTTGCCGTACGCGCCTGGGCATCGAATTTGGTCGCGAGCTCGAAGGCCGGCTGACGCACCGTCATGGCGTCGATCTGCGTTTGCGCCGCCTCAGGAAGAGCTTCGTCCGAAACAGGATGCAACTGGCTTTGCAACCATTTCTCCCCGCCGACAGACTGAAAGGCAGCCATCGTCGAGGGTGTCACACCCCAGGTCACCGCGTCGACCAAAGCCAAGTCGCGGACGCTCTGCTGCGGATCGTGATGGCTCGCTTCCGCGTGCGGTGCGCCGGTCATGGTGATCAGCATCGTTCCCACGACTGGAAGCAAGGCTGAAAAACGACCAAGCATGTCCGAACCTCGGTATCGAGGGGTATGTTGAAACGGCGAAAGCGGAAGAATTGAGGCCGCATGTCTTAAGAATTAGTAAGACTTGCCGCAGCCGCGCAATGGCACGCCAAACGGGGTGAATGCCCTGCTATTCAATTCCCGACGAGCGCTGCTGCACTGAACATTATGCGAAATTTATATCAAAACGTCCGGAGCGCTCGTCGCCGATTTGGCCGGCGGACACTCGCATCCAGCCGCGACTGACGGCACGCTGCGTGGACCGCCGGCCCCGTGACGCGCCAAGCATAGGACGGGCGCGCGCGAATCTGGCTCGCGTCGGTCGATATTGTTCAATGCAGGCCGCGCTGGACTTATGTCCTGCCCAGCCTGCCGCAGATCAGGCCGTCAGGCCCCGATACCCCCGGACCCGAACATGTTCGAGAACATCGTCTGGTTCATCTGGTTCTGATAGAGAGACAAGGCCATTGCGAGATCGGAACTGTTGATTGTCCCTGTCGACGACCCATTGCCGTTGCCGTTAGTGCCGTTGCCGGAACTGCCAGAGCTGCCTGAATTGCTGGCGCCGCTGTTCTGCAGCAAAGCCAACAGCGCATCCTGCGCGGTGTTGCCCGATGTGCTCAACCCCGATGCGCCGCTATTGCTGCCGTTGTCCAGCATTGCCAGCAACGGATCCTGATTGGTGTTGCTGCCGCCGAACAGCGAGGAATCGTTGTTCAGCAGCGACCAGAGTGCGTCCTGAGCGGAATTTCCCTGGGTGGAACTACCGGTGAGCGCGCCGCTGTGGTTGGTAGAAATGCTTTGAAGCAGTGCGGAGAGCGCGTCCCGTGCGCTGTTGCCGCTGGTCGAGTTCGTGCTGCTTGCGTCGGTCGACGACGCGCTCGAAGTGCTCTGAGTGCCCTCGATCAATGCCAGCAAAGCGTCTTGCGCCGTATTGCCGGTCGGCGATGGCGGCTGCAGATATTGCGCCAGTTGCTGCTCACTCACGCTGCCGGTGTTGTTGGGATCAAGTTGTGAGTAAAGCGCGTCCGCACCCTGCGTGGTCCCGCCGGCCGACGTTACGGCGCCTTCCAGCTCGGTCTTGGAGATCGAACCATCGCCGTTGCTGTCAACCTGGGAGAAAATGCTCTGCGCGAGTTGCGCAGGCGACGTCGCGCTGTCTGTCGAACTGATCAAGGAGGCCAGCGCGCCTTCAGCGCTGTCACTCCCGCCCGCGTCGGCGTCAGCATGGTGATGATGGTGATGGTGGGTTGCCTGCGACAGGGTCTTGGCGAATTGCTGCTCGCTCACGCTGCCGGTATTGTTCGGGTCGAGCTTGGCATAGAGCGCATCCGCGGCCTGCGTGGTGCCGCCGGCCGCGGTGACCGCATTCTCGAGCTCGCTTTTCGTGATCGACCCGTCGCCATTGCTGTCGATCTGTGAAAACAGGCTCTGCGCCACTTGGCCGCCAGGGCTCGCGCCAGATGAGCCCGGCCAGCCGGTCGATTGGAAACTGATCATCTGCGCGCTCATTTGATCGCTGAACGGCGGAGCGGGGAGATTTTGACTGAATTGCTGCTCGCTGACGCTCCCCGTCTGGTTCGGGTCGAGCTTGGCATAGAGCGCGTCTGCCGCCTGCGTGGTGCCGCCGGCGGTCGTTACCGCACTTTCCAGCTCGGTCTGCGTGATCGAGCCGTCGCCGTTGCTGTCGATTTTGTTGAAGAGGTTCTGCTGGAAAATCGCAAAGGGATTGGAGCTACCGCTCGCACCGACGCTACTCATCGCACATCTCCTCGGGATCTCGTAGATGCAACTGGCATCTGCACACAAACTGCTATCGCCGCCGATGCAGCCTCCGCAAATGGCGTGCCAGGCCCCGAAGTTAAAATTCCTCAGCAAAATCCGTTGATTATTTCCATGCTGTTTCCGGATCCGACGGCTCGCCGGTAGCTTTTACCCCGGGGGTCGGAATTATTCGCCAGGCGGCAGGCAATATCTGCCGACTGGCGTGCTTGCGGAATCGACAAGGGATCATCACCCTCGTCGCATCACGACGGCGGGCAAGCCGACCCCGGTCCGCTTAGGCGCGCGCGTATTTTCCGCGGCCGAAAAGGCGATCCTTGACAGCGTCGCTGGCGGTGTCGCGTTCCGACTTGATGGTTGCGACCTTCGCCAGGGCGCGTTTCACCGCGGGACGCTCGCTCAGAGTCTCAACCCACTTCTTCACGTGCGGACGCCTGCCCAGATCGATGGCGAGCAACTCGACATTGCGCAGCCAGGGAAACGCGGCGATATCGGCAATGGTGTACTCGTCGCCACCGACATAGGCGTGCTGAGCGAGGCGCTGATCATAGACGTCGAACAACCGGTTGACCTCGGAACGATAGCGGCTGTTGGCGTAATCACTGCCGTCCTTGGGCGCGAATTTGCTGAAGTGCACGAGCTGCCCGCTCATCGGGCCAACGCCGCCATGCTGGAGCAGCAGCCACTGAATTGCGTCAAATCGTTTTGCCGGGTCCGACGGCAGCAGCTTCTTGGTTTTTTCGGCGAGGTACAACAGGATCGCGCCGGATTCGATCACGGTATAGGGCTTTCCGCCGGGTCCGTCGTGATCGACGATCGCGGGAATTTTCTGGTTCGGATTGATCCTGGTGAATTCCGGCGTGAACTGGTCGCCTTTCCAGACGTCGACGAGATGGGTGTTGTAGGGCAGTTCAAGCTCCTCGAGCGCAATGAAGACCTTTTGAACGTTCGGGCTGGTGAGGGCGTAGAAATCGATCATGACAGATCCTTGAGTGGTAAGAGATCGTGGGGCTTCTCTATAGCCAAAGGGAGCGGTGTTTGTCCCGGTGGTCGGCGTTCGACCCACTGTCCGGATGACATTGGGGGGCCGGCGCGCTTGCAGTAAGATTGCATCAAGCCGGCGAAGGAAGGCCGGACACAGGAGGAGGCTGCATGACCCGATGGCGGGCTTTTGCCTATGTGTTTTTTGTGATCTTGGTCGCCTTCGGTGGACCGGCAGCGGCGGATGATTATCCCAGCCGGCCGGTGATCCTGATCGTTCCCTTCCCGCCGGGCGGCGGAAACGACGCGATGGCGCGGCTGATGGCGGAAAAGCTGGGCGCGGCGCTCGGCCAACCGTTCGTCGTCGAGAACCGCAACGGCGCCGGGGGAAGCATCGGCACGCGCGATGCGGCGAAGGCTGCAGCCGACGGCTACACCCTGCTGCTGGCCTTCAGCGGGACCTTGGCGATCAATCCGAGCTTGTATCGCAATGTCGGGTACGATCCGCAAACCGACTTCGCAGCGATCGGACTGATTGCGTCCACACCCTCGGTGCTGGTGGTCAATCCCGCATTTCCCGCCGCGACGCTCCCGGATTTGATCACCTACGCCAAACGGAATCCGGGCACCATCGACTACGCCTCCTCCGGCGTCGGTACGGTCGTGCACGTCTCGATGGAAAGCTTCGCGGCGATGGCAGGAATCACGATCAATCACATTCCCTACAAAGGAACCGGACCGGCGGTCACCGATCTCCTGGGCAATCACGTGTCGATGATGATGCCGCCCCTGCAGCCGGTCATCGGTCAGATCAAGAGCGGGCAACTCCGCGCGATTGCGGTGGCGAGCCCCACCCGTTCGCACCTGTTGCCCGACCTGCCGACCATCGCTGAATCCGGAGTGCCGGGTTACAGCGCCTCGATGCGTTACGGGCTGGTCGCCCCGGCCGGCACGCCTGCGGTCGTCATCGCGCGATTGAGCAAGGCATTGAACGCGGCGCTCGCCACCGAGGAGGTTCGCATGCGGCTTGCCGCTGAGGGCGCCGAGCCATTGGCGTCGACGCCCGAGGAGTATCGCGCTGATATCGCCCGCGACCAGGCGTTCTGGGCGCCGCTGGTCAAGAAGCTCGACTTGAAAGTGGAGTGAGGCACCGGGCATGGTTGGCGGCAGCAACCGGAATGCCATGACCCGCGGGACGAGCGGCCTCAGGCGATCCTCCGGCGGCGGATAGGGTGTTGACGAAGTATTCTGTATTGACGGCTATTCTTCCTTTCTCGCAGCGCCATTCGGGAGCCTGACCGCATGAATCGGATCGAACGCGGAATTGAATCCATCATTTTCAACAGCCGTTGGCTGGTGGCGCCGTTTCTGTTCGGGCTGATCGTTGGTCTCGCAGCGTTGTTGTACAAGTTCATCAGCAAGCTCATCGACTTTGTCGTTCAGATGCGCACGGCCGCCCCGTCGGACGTCATCCTCGGAATTCTCAATCTCGTCGATCTCACGCTGACGGCCAATCTGATCGTCATCGTCATGTGCTCGAGCTACGAGAACTTCCTTGCCCCTATCGACCCGGCGAAACATCCGACTTGGCCGGAAGGCTTGGTGAAAATCGGATTCTCGGGTCTGAAACAGAAATTGCTCGGCTCGATCGTGGCAATTGCCGCGGTCAATGTGCTGGAATGGTTCATGGACATCGACCAGCACGCCGACAACACCAAGCTCAGTTGGGTGGTCGGCATTTTGATTGCGCTCGCGGCCGCCATGCTGATTCTCGCGCTCGCGGATCGCCTGAGTAGCGGTTCCGACAGCAAGGGCCACTGAACCGACGCTCAACGGCCATCGCGCTGACCTGCGATTGCATTTTTAAGCGGACACCACGCGGAGTTCCAGCCTTTTGCCTTTGACGGGGGCCGGCGCGTGCCGAGCATCCACAGCATCTATAGACCCGTTGAAAATCTCGATATTTTTATATAACCTATAGATATGTCCTCAGATCTCATGCCCTCGCGGCCCGAAAAATCGCGTGTTTCGACCTTTGCCGAACACGCCTTCAACCTGCTTCACGCCGACATCGTCAAAGCCAAGCTGAGACCGGGCGAGAAGATGTCCGTGGAACGGTTGCGGGAGACCTATGGCGTCGGCGCAACGCCGCTGCGTGAGGCGCTGTCAAAGCTCAGCTCGCTTGATCTGGTGACGGCCGAAGGCCAACGCGGATTTCGGGTCGCTCCGGTGTCGCTGGCGAACCTTCTGGACATCACCAAGACGCGCGCGTGGATCGAAAGCGTTGCGTTGCGCGCGGCAATCGCTGGCGGCGACCGGCGCTGGGAGGCGGATATCCTCGCCGCAGCGCATCGCCTGCGCGGTTGTCCCAAGAACGACGGAGAGAGCTTGAGCGACGATTGGTACCGCGAAAACCGGGCCTTTCACGACGCCCTGGTTTCAGCAAGCCATTCGCCGCAGCTCGCGAGCTTTCGGGCCCAGCTCTACGATCTCAGCGATCGCTATCGCCGCCTCTCCGTGCGCAACGGTCTCGCAGGTCGCGATTTCGATACCGAGCATCAGTCGATCATGGATGCGGCACTGGCGCGCGATGCCGACGCCGCCGTGTTCCACACTGTGAACCATTTTGTCGAGACGACGCGGGTGATCGTGTCCGGCGAGCGTTCAGACGCGCAGGACGTCGACGATATCATCACGGGGCTGCGCGCCGATATCCAAGCGGGCCTCGGCCAACCGGCGAAACCCGGTCATCGAAACACGGATCAAAAAAGCCGATCGTCCTCACGGACAAAACAATAGACCGACGGCATCGGCTCCGCCGCGCCGGAACAAGAGGGAACGTCATGTCGCTACCGATCAAGAGCATTATCGACATCAGCCTCGAACTCGACGATTCCAAATTCAGCATGCGCACCCCTGCCGGTTTCAAGAAGGATTTGCAGTTTCAGATCGAAGTCCTCAAGGAACACGACGCAGCGGAAGGCGCCGGCCAGATCGTGCGCGGTGTGCACATGCGCCTGCACGCCGGAAGCCACATCGACGCCCCCGAGCACAACGTCAAGGGCGGCAAGCAGGTCCAGGATCTGCCGCTGGAAACTTTCGCCGGCGACGCGGTGATCGCCGATCTGCGTCACCTCGTCCCGGGAAAGGCCGTCACCAACGAGGAATTGGAAAAGTCGGTCGGCAATGTCATTCGCCGCGGCGACCGCCTGTTGCTGCGCACCGATATCAACAAGACCTACATGATCAATGACTGGATGAAGCGGGCTCCGTATTTGCGATCCGATGCCACGCAATGGTGCATCGACAAGGGTGTCGTGCTGGTGGGCTACGATTTCTATCACGGCGTCGATGAGCCCGGCGCACCGCGGGTGTTCAACGCCTCGCGAACGTTCAGCGAAGCCGGCATCATCACCCTGCCCTATCTCAACAACCTGGACCGCATCACCGAGCAGCGCGTGACGCTGATGGCGCTCCCTCTGAAGTTGGTCGGAGCCGAGGCTTCGCCGGTGCGCGCGGTTGTTCTCACCTGAGGCCTCTTCACCCGGCGTGGAGCCAAGTCGCACCGCGCCACACAAAAAACACTGCGCCGCGAGGAAACCCATGAGACTGACATTGATCGGCGCGCTGATCATGACGATGCTCGCCGGCGTCGGGACGCCGCGGGCGGAGGAACCGTATCCGTCACGGCTGATCACAGTGGTCTGTCCGCTCGCCGCCGGAACGACCGGCGACTTTCTGGCACGGCTTTACGCCGACAAGCTCTCCAAACGGTTCGGCCAGCCGATGGTCGTCGTCAATCGTCCCGGAGCCGGTGGGGTTGTTGCGGCGCAATCAGTGGCAACGGCGGCGCCGGACGGCTACACCATTCTGCTCGCCAATTCCGGCCATACGATCCTGGGGACATTAAACAAGCATCTGCCGTTCGATCCGGTCGCCGACTTCGCCGGCGTTTCCCTGGTCGGAGAAGCGCCGGCGCTGGTTGTCGTCCCACCTTCCCTTGGCGTTCGCACGCTGCGCGAATTCGTTGATCTCGCCAAGGCCAAGCCGGGCACCATCAATTATGCGTCGGCCGGGATCGGCTCGTCGACGCACCTCGCCGGCGCTTATTTCGCAAAACAAGCCGGCATCAATATCGTCCACGTTCCTTACAAGTCGGGCGCGGACATCATTGCCGATCTGGTCGCCGGCCGCGTCCAGGTCGTGTTCGCGCCCGCCGCCTTTACGCTTCCGATGTTGAAGGGCGGCAAATTGCTGGCGCTTGGCGTGGCGGCTCCCGCGCCAATGCACGAGCCGGTGGATGTGCCGAGCGCGCCGTTGGCGAATGTGCCCTATGAATATGCCAGTTGGTACGGATTCCTGGCTCCGGCCAAGACGCCGCAAAAAGTGCTGCAGATCCTCGATAAGGCGATCGCTGACGTCAGCGAGGATCCGGAACTCAAGGCGAAAATTGTCGATCAGGGCATCACCCCGCGTCATGTGAGCCTTCGTGATTTCGATGCTCATATTCAGCGGGAGATGGACCGGCTGGCGCCGCTGCTGAAAAGCATCGGCGATCAAATCGACAATTAGCTACCCGCCATGGGTTGCTGAACGACGTTAGAATTTGCTGCCCGATGGTTCTGGCGCGACAAAGGGCGCATAAATTTCTCATAACCAAGCAATCACGTTACCATCGAGCGCCGATTGCCGTCCGCACGATCAAGGAGCTATAACAGTTTCAAGGGCGCGATACCTGCCGCCGGTCCGGCAACGGACCGCGACGATCTCAGGTGTGTTGAGTGCGGTGAACTCGATGACGCCGTTGAAACAAACACTTGCACGTAGCTTGGCGGCCGTCGGCTTGGAGCAACCGGCGCGCGCGATCCTGCAACGATCGCGCAATTTCGGCTTGCGGCATCGCTGTCCAATGTGCGGCGCTCGCATCAAGGAATTCCTGCCGGGGGGAGAAGGCCACACCGTCCTGATTGAGAAATCCGTCATCGGGGGTGGCCCGCGATCCAATGCGCTGTGTCCGATCTGTTTCGCCGTTGACCGCGAACGGCTGATCTATCTCTATTTGAACAACAAGCGTCATTTGCTGGCGCCCGGAATTCGTCTTCTCCATATGGCGCCGGAGCCAAAATTGGGCGCTTGGCTGAAGGCGGTTCCTGGACTCGATTACGTCACTGCCGATTTCAGCATGAGCTATGTCGATTTGCGGATTGATTTGACCAAGGCCCCATTCAGGGATGCGACCTTTGACGGCATCATCTGCAACCATGTGCTCGAGCATATCCCCGACGACGCCCAAGCCATGGCGGAGCTTCGCCGCATTCTAAGGCCGGCCGGTTGGGCCATTCTGCAGGTGCCGATCTCGTCTTCCCTGCCGTCGACCTATGAAGATTTCTCGATCACCGATCCCAAGGAGAGGGAGCGCGCATTCGGCCAGGACGATCACGTTCGCATTTACGCGAGGGACTATGTGGATCGATTGGCCGATGCCGGATTCTCCGTTTCGCCCTTTCGCTGGCTCGACGACAAGCAGAATTACGGTGGCGCCGCCAACAGATTCGGGCTGATCGAACAGGAGGCCTTGTTCATCGCCTCGCGTCCCGCGGACGAGCGGCGGCTTACGTCGGCACTTCATCCGTCCAGACCTTAAAGCTGACCAGCGTATTGGGGCCGAACGTCGTGCTGATCGCGACGTCGATGGCGTCGCGGCCGCGGGCCATCAGGACGCGGCCGATCCGCGGCGTATTGTTGCGCGCATCAAACGTGTACCAGCGGCCACCGAGATAAGCTTCGAACCACGCAGCAAAGTCGGGCAGCCCGTAGGGCGGCAGCGTTCCCATGTCGCCAAGATAGCCGGTGCAGTAGCGCGCCGGAATGTTCATGCTACGGCACAACGCGATCGCAAGATGCGCATAGTCGCGACACACCCCGCGCCGCTCGTTGAACGATTCCCACGCCGTGCGGGTCGCACGGGCGTGCTCGTAACCGAATTGGATGTGGTTGTGCACGAAATCGCAGATGGCCTGAACCCGGGCCCAGCCCCCTTGCGTCTGGCCGAATAATCGCCACGCAGTCTCGACGAACTTTTCCGTGTCGCAATATCGGCTGCCGAGGAGAAACACGAGCGCATCTTCCGGCAAATCCTGAATCGAATGCTGCTGCGAGGACGGCGCGACGATATCCGGTTCCCCGGAATCTTTGACCACGGCGTTACTCGCAATCTTGATCTGCCCTTTTGGAGCGACGATGCGGCTGCACCAATTGCCGAAGCCGTCGCGATAGGCCGCAATCGGGGTAAACGGATCGGTAGTGACCTGATCGGCCACCAGCATATCGGGCGCCCGCGAGTAATGGACGTTGAGGACCAGCAACATCGGCGTCGGCTGCGGGCAGTCATAAATCAACTCGTAGCCTACCCGGATGTCCACTCATCAACTCCTTTGCGCGCCGAAAACCCTTCGCCGACACGCGCAGACGATCCGCGCGCGTTTTGCTGGCTGCCAATGACGAGTTCCGGCCCAATAGACCAAGCCGACGAAGGCCTGCTTTGTTCCAAAGGAATGGGCCGTCGCTGTCTTACCGGTTTGCGAGTGCCACGCGGCGGTTCAATTCAGGCTCCGCTGCCTTGACGCTCACCGCAACAGTCATTTCCAGAAAGTCCGAGGGAAAGCCGATCCAACTCCCGTACAGCGGAGAGGCCTGACTCGGGTCGCGGACCACCGCCACCCGCACAAGATCGCGGTTGCCGATGATCACGCTCGCGGGATCAAAATCGACCCAACCCGGACCAGGCAGATAAACCTGAATCCAGGCATGCGTGTTGCCGCCGCTGATGTCGACGTCATCGTCGTCGCGGACATGCAGATAGCCCGACACGAATCGCGTCGCCATTCCGAGCGAACGCACCGCCTCCATCATGAACATCGCGAGGTCCCGACAGCTTCCGCTGCCGATCTCGAGGGTGCGGTGCGGTTCCTGAACGCCCTGCTCGTGCCGGACGCGGTGCCGGAAGGACTTGCGGATCGTCTCGGTGAGGCTGACGAGCAGCGCGCGGGTGTCGGATGTGCCGCAATTGCGCAGAAATCCCAGCATCCAATGATCGACCTGCTGGCCGGAATCCGGGCAATGGCGTGCGATATACGGCGCGAGATCCCGCTGATCCTGGGTGCGATAGTTGAACGGAAACGTGCGCGCGAAATCCTCAATACCGCTTTCGTCCAAGCTCGCTGCACGATGATCGACACGCACCGTACTGTCGAAGCTTAGCGTTGCAGCGCGGCCGGCGAACCGCGCGACCGCAACCTGGTTGTCGAACAGATCCGTGCTCCAGCAGAGGTGTGTCGGCTTCGGCGAAATCTCCAGCGTGGCCTCGAGCAGCCGCTGGTCATGACTTTCCCGCGGCCGCAGCATCATTCGGTGTTCCCCGAAGGAGACCGGCTGCTTATAATGATACGTGGTGATATGCCTGATGGTCAGAATCGCCATGTCAGCCCCGGTTGCATCGGCCTCTGCATAGCATGCATTTTCCACGCCAAGGTCATGCTCGGCATCATTACTTCCTGAACTTCCGGATAAAAGGTGAGCAATAATGGACACTCCGGCGCGCCTGTTGGCCGCGGACGAGCAGGAACCTGTCACGGTCGCCCACGAAGACGGTGGCTCTCCGTTCCTGATCGTCGCCGATCACGCCGGCAACCTGATGCCCCGCAAGCTCGGCACCCTCGGCCTCACCGCGGCGGACCGCGCTCGTCATATCGCCTGGGACATCGGCATCGGCGCCGTTTGCGAGGTGATGGCCGATGCCCTCGATGCCGTCCTCATTCGGCAAAACTATTCCCGCCTGGTGATCGACTGCAACCGGACCCCGGAGACCGACACGTCGATCCTCGAACTGAGCGAAGCGACCGCCGTGCCGGGCAATATCGGCCTTCGCGACAGCGACCGGCGCGCCCGCATGCGGGAGATCTTTCGGCCCTACCATAACCGCATCGAACGCGAACTTGATCGGCGGCGCGATGCGGGTCGAGCGACCGCCTTGATTGCCATGCACAGCTTCACGCCGGTCTTCAAGTCGGTGGCCCGGCCGTGGCACGTCGGCGTGCTGTATCAACGCGATCCTCGCTTCGCCCATCTCCTGATGGACCTGCTTCGCCGCGAGCACGGGCTGATCGTCGGCGACAACGAACCCTATAGCGTTACGGACGACTCGGACTACACCATTCCCGTCCACGGAGAACGACGGGCGCTGCATCACGTGGCGCTCGAGATTCGTCAGGACCTGATCGCGGAGCAAGACGGCCAGCGACACTGGGCGGCAGTGTTCGCGCGCGTGCTTCCCCAGGCCTATGGAACACTGGTCGCGCGAGAGTCTGGCGCGAAGGTCGCGCCTTGATGACAACAATCGGGTTCCAATGCTCCCGCTGTCCTCCTCGCTTGCTCAAGGTCTCCCGCGCTGATCCACTGGCGTTGATTCGAACGCTTTCCGCTGCCGACGTCGTCGTTGCAGGCAAACGGGACGCCGTTCGATCCAGGGAGGACATAAAATCATGAATATCATCCCGCTCGTTGTTCACATCTCGGAACTCGCGCTTCTCGCCATCATCCTGTGGCACGTGGTGTCCGCGCAATGGCCAATGCCGGAGACAATGATCAAGACCTGCCAAGGCCTGATCGTGCTGATTGTCGTCCTGGTGGCGCTCTCGATGATCATCGGGCAGCCGCTTCCGGTCGGGGTTCCACCCGGACCGCCGAGCATCATCCGTTAACGGGTCGATGATATTCGCCGGCGTGTCGCGACCACCTGCTCGGCCGCCGACACGCCGGTCAGAAAACCGCCATGCGCGGTCGAGAAGTCGTGGCTGGAACAGGCCTCGCCGGCGAAAAACAGGCGATCGTCCACCGGCGCGGCGAGCCTCGCACGGCAATCTGCATGCCCCGGCAGGGCGCACGAATAGGATCCGCGCGCGAACGGATCGGAGCCCCAGCGGTGGATGCGGATCGGCCTGATCCGACGAACGAAGGCGCTGCCGAGCAGGTCCGTGAGTTCGGATACGGCGAAATCGAAGAATGCGTGCTCGCCCTCCGCCTCGAGCGCTGCAGCCTGCCGGCCGCCGAAATAGGCTTCAATCTGCGGGCGACCGAACGGCCGCAGGTGATAGGTCGCCGTTCCCGCGCGATCGGTTCGCCCGAACAAGCGACTGTCCTGGTCGAATTCCTCTGCGTCGTCGAGGGACAGAAACAGTTTGTCGGCAAGCCCGAGCGGCAGTCCGCGCGCGGCGGCAACCTTTTCCGGCAGCGATGGCGCGAATAGATCGTCTTGTTCCGCGATGACCGTGCTCGGCAGCGTGATGATCGCCTGATCCGCGGTAATCACGCCCTTTGCCGTCTCGATCTTCACGCGCTTGCCGCTATGGTCGATCCGGCGAACCGGACAATCGAGCGCGACGGTAAGCTTCGCCGCGGCGACCGCGATCATCGCGCCATACCCATCGATCAAGCGCCAATTGACGCCGCTGTCGTCGTAGCGGTCAAAATCCAGGATCGACACGTGATCGAGCTCGGTGCCACTGATATAGGTACTGACCGCATCGATCAGATTGTTCCAACGGCCATCGGGGGCGAGCAACGTCGAGGCCGGGCCGTCATGCGCTTCAGCGGCCGCGTTTTCCAGCCGCTGATAAAATGCCTGCGACGCGGCGCGGTACTCTCTTTGCGCCGGCAGCGGGAATCCGATCGTGAGTGCTGCGCGGCCCCAGGGTGGAGGCGTCTTGTCGATCACCCGCCCCTGCGCGTGAGCCACATCGGCCCACGGATTGCGATCGGCCGAATGCAGCCACCCGCAACCGAGGTCGATCGCAAATCCGGACGGGTCGGTGATCGTCCATGCCCGCCCGCCGAGACGCGGACGCGCCTCTACCACCAGACACTTGATCCCGGCATCGTGCAGCTGTCGGCCGGCGGCGATGCCGGCGGCCCCGCCGCCAATGATTGCGACCTCGGTATCGCTCTGTGACATCCGGAAATCCGCCTGTTGTTCAACCATGGTCTCGGGTGCGACCCCGCCGCTCCGCGACGGCGAGGGAACGAATCCCGATATATGGTCGCGGGACCCACGCCGCACAGCAGCGTCGACCGAACAAACATGTTGCAATTAATAGTTGAACACTTATCAATTGAAGTGATTGGTCGAAACTGAACGATCGGGCGGACTCATTATACAGGGTGCACGCGTGCAACCACGACCATGAGCCTTGTCAGCTTTTCCCTGGCGGCTGGTGCAACCAGCCTCGATGACGCCGCCCATGCCGGCTTGCTGGCGGACCGCCTCCTGCTCGCGGATCCACTATTGCGGCGAATGGCGTTCGCGGTGGGACTGGCGACCGATCATCGCAACACCTTGTGCGTCATGGTTCTGGCCGATCGCAAAGCGGGCATCGGCGGTCTCGGCAGCGACGATCCGCTCCCCCTGCCCGAGGCCGGCGAATTGTTTGCCGCCTTTCAACGCCTGCTGCTGCCGGAGGCCCCGGAGCAAGCGCGCCGCTACGCGCCATGGTTGGAAAAGATCTGGGTCACCCCGACCTTGGCGCCGGTGCTGCATGCGGCGCCGACCGAAAGCATATCCTCCAATCCGTCAGGAAAGCTCAGCAAGATCGGCACCAACGTCTCGTGGCCCGCCGGCGCCGGCTATTTGGTCGCCGGCCACGGGACCGATGCACCCCCGGGCGGATCGACGACGGATCAGTCCGGAAACCTCGGCACGCTGAGCTATCACTGTGATCCCACCAACGGCGTCAACGCCGTATTGCCCGACGTCGCCGTGGTAAGTTTCGGGGCGCGCCTGGTCCAGACATTCAGCGCGCTGGCACCCCCGCTCGGCCCCAACGCCAGCGTCACGGTCCGGACCTCGCGATCCGGGGTTGCGCATGCGCCCAAAGCCACGATCAAGGGCGCGATGCGCTACGCCTTCTTCGCTCCGCCGATCAACGGCACCTGGGGCGAGCTTTACTATGCAAGCCCGTGCGTGACCGTGCCTGGCGATTCCGGCGCCCCGGTGGAAGACGCCAATGGCGCTCTGGTCGGCCATGTCGTCGCCGGCAGCGGCTATACCTACATTCAGGAAGCCGATTACCAGCTCAACGAGATTCGACAGAAAAGCTCCGCGCATGCAACCATAAGCTTGTGACTGCGATGTGATCGGGGGAGCGCATTGCCATGCTCGCATTGGTTTCGGACGTCGCGCTGGTCCTCAGCGTCGGCAATTTTCTCGTCTTCCTGGTTTTTTCCGCGATCGAATTGTGGGATCAGATGCGCCGGAGACCGCCGGCGGTCGTCACCGAGGCCGGCGTTCATGATCGCGTCAACCTTCAGGCGCTCACCCCGGACGCCCTCGGCAAACTCGCGGAGTCCCTGGGGAAAGGCGTTGAAGGCCTCGGCAATGCCGCCGACAAGTTAAAAAAAGCAGGACCGGCGGCCAGCGCGGCCGCCCTGTCGGTCGGTTGCCTGCTGATCGCCTTGCTTGCGGCCGGCCTCGAACTGATTCCGCATTCCGCCGATGGCAAAGAAGCCCCGAAGCCGGCGCCCCCCATCAACGAGTCCTTGACCCTGCTGACCGAGCGCATCGATCGACAAAGCGTCGACATCAACGCCAAGTTCGAGGCTCTGAATCAGCGTCTCGACGTCACCGCCTCAATCGCCGGCGCCATCAAAGCCCTGCTGTCGGACAAAGGCGATCGACGCATTGGCCCGATCACGATCTCGATCGGCGGCACACCGGAACAGCCTTGGTGTGCTGCGAGGCTCCCGTGCGCTTGCCCGACGCGGGCGTGCCCGGAAGCCAAGAAGCCGATGCCGGTCCATGACGTCGCGACCAAAGATGCCGGGCGCGCCAAGATCTGCCGGTAGAAACGCGACCCCGGTCGTGCACGCAAAAAAGACCGCCCAGCCCGAGGGCTGGGCGGTCAGGCGTTTGGCACCTCGCATCGAGGATTTGGCGGCGTGGGCTAGCTGCGCATTTTCGAGCCTCGCGGATCAATCAATCTCTGTCGAACCTGAACTGCCTGCGGGCGGCCGACGTCGCCCGGTTGTTTCTGGTGGCGCGGAATTCGATTTCGCCATCGACGATCCTGAAGTCGAGATCGTGCACCAGATGACAATCGCAGCACATTTCCCGAAACTTGCGCTTCTTGGGCCTGACCCATTCGCCATCGACGACTTGATGATAGCGATGTCCCATCCGCCGGGCCCTGGTGATTGGTACGTGTTCGTAAACTTGCACCGCAGATTGTTGCCTGCCGCGCGGGTATGCTAGTGTTGACGTCGATAATGCTCTGCGAACGTGCTGCGAATTGGCGTTGCCGTTCCTTCGCTCCGCGCAGGAAGCATTGCCGGTCACTGCAGCGCCGCACGGGGGGAACCAATGTCGTTGCGCGTCCTCGGTCTCGCGTTTGTCATTGCCCTTGTGCTGGACGCCCATTCTTTGTCAGCGCAACAGTGGCAGACCCTTGAGAACGAACCATCGCGGGCGGAGCTGTTTGCGCAATTCGTCGCTCCCCGG
>Ga0265340_10000570_pt1 | contig 20515 bp, 23 predicted proteins | sample 4CB225metaG_FD_202082 | JGI IMG/M metagenome (GOLD analysis project Ga0265340, IMG submission 202082) | Rhizosphere microbial communities from Carex aquatilis grown in University of Washington, Seatle, WA, United States - 4-CB2-25 metaG | ecosystem: Host-associated > Plants > Roots >...
CTCGCCCGGCTCAACCTCACCGGTCTCCCTGGACCGTCCGCTACCGCCGCCCGGCAAAGTGTGTTCGGTGGCGTCGCGGTAGCCCACAAGATCGGCTCGACGGTCTTGCTGCACTCGGTCCGAGCCGGCTTCGTGCACGGCATGGACATCGCACTCACCGTCTCGGCCGGCTTCGCTGTTCTCGGTCTCCTCGTCGCACTGGCCTTCCTGCCCACGACCAGCGCGTCAAGTGATCAGCAGCCCGCCGCCACGACCCCGGAGGCCGTCGTTGCCGTCAGCTGACCGACCGGTGGACGGGCTCCGCGAACGCAAGAAGGCCAGGACCCGGGCCGAGATCCAAAGCCACGCCCTCAGGCTGTTCCGCGCGCAAGGTTACGACGCCACCACCGTCGCCCAGATCATCGAGGAAGCCGAGGTCTCCCAAAGCACGTTCTTCCGCTACTTCCCGACCAAGGCCGACCTGGTGCTCACCGATGAGTTCGACCCGGTGATCGTGGCGGCGTTTCAGGCCCAACCAGCCGACCTAGGCGTCATCCCCGCCCTGCGGGCCGCATTTCGCGTGGCCCTCTCCCAGCTCTCCGAATCCGAGCTCGCCGACCAGCGCGAGCGCACCGCGCTCAGCCTCTCGGTTCCAGAGCTGCGAGGAGCCATGCTCGACCAGTTCGCCTCCGCGATGACCCTGCTCGCCGACATCGTCGCCGAGCGGACCGGTCGACCGACCCAGGACCCGGCCGTCCGAACCCTCGCCGGCGCCGTCGTCGGCGCCGCCGTCGCCGTCATCTTCGCCGGCGCTGACGACCCGTGGGCTGACCTGCCCGACCAGCTCGACGACGCCCTGGCCCGCCTTGAAACAGGGCTGGTCCTGTAGGGCGAAGCCTCACCCGCCCAATCGCGGCCGCAGTCGCCCGCAAACCGTCGTGACGTCGGATTCCGGGATGTCGTCATAGCGCACCACGACGGCTTGGCCTGCGAGTGCCACGACTTCGGTCAGGCAGCCGTTTGCGTCGACGTACATGTTTTGGCTCAGGTAATCGTCTGGCATGGAAGGACCGTAGTGATTTCGGCCGGTTGTCTCTCTCGTTGTCCACAAGGCCTGAATCTGGAACGCCGGACGCGAGGACTTTCAGTGTCCAGGCCGGCAATGGCTTGCCGTCACGCGACCACACCGCGTAGCACGCTGTGGGAGGAGTGTGTTCCGTGGTCGGCGGGTGTCTGGATGCTGACGTCGAGCGCGTCGAAGCCCGTCAGCTCACTGACCGGGAGTGGGAAGGTGGCGGTCATGACACGCCCGGTGGTGGCGGGCATTGTTCCGATGGCGCGGGTTCGTCCGGTACGGGTGTTGAGCAGCCAAACCTCCACAGTGTCGTGTGAGGAGGGAAGGGTCAGACCGGACAGGGTCACCTGCATCTTCTGCCCGGCGCCAGATCCGACCATGCGAGCGGCTCCTGTCGCCGGGGTTGGAGGTTGGCCGATGGCCGCAAGCCTGACTTCTGCCGTCGGATGTTTCGACGCCTGGGACAAGTGCCCGATCGCGATCCCACCGGCCAGTGCGGCGACCAGCGCGCCCGCGGCGGCCAATGCGAAGCGACGGTTGACCGGTGGGCGCCTAGGTGCGGTGGCCGCGGCGGACTGGTACTTCCCTGGCGAGCCGACGTCGGTCGGTTGGATCACTGGTGGACTCGGCATGGGCGCGGAGGCTTTGAGGGCGGCGAGGTTGAGTGGAGGGACCTCAGAGGGGTCGACCGGCCTGTGCCGTCCGGCGTCCTTGAGCTCGCCGACGGCTGCGGCAGTCTCGGCGAGCTGATCACGGCAGTAGTTGCAGCCGCGGACATGGTCAACGGTGACAGCACGCTCGGCCGGGAGGAGCTCGCCGCTGAGTAGTCCGACCAGGTCGACGTGATCGCTGCCTCTGGTCATCGCGGGACTCCTTCCAGCGCTGCAGCGAGTGCGCGTAACCCTCGCGCGGCTCGTGCCTTGACGGTGCCCAGCGGCGCGCCGACCCATTCGGCGACCTGCGGCAGGCTCAGGTCGTCGAAGTAGACCAGCACGAGCACTTGGCGTTGTTCTGGGCTGATCATGGCTAGCGCGTCCCGGACCTGCTGAGAGCGGGTGAATCGTTCAGCCAGGTCGTCGTCGGCGATGAGCGCGGGGTCCTGCGGCAGGTCCGCGACGGGTTCGGGCCGCCTGGCGCGGAGCTGGTCGGCGGCGCGATGCTTGGCGATTCCCATCACCCAGCCCGCGAGCGGCCGGTTGGCGTCGTATTGGTCTCGGCAGCGCCAGACGTCGAGGAAGGTGCGCTGCAGGACGTCTTCTGCGTCGCCCGGTGAGACCACCCGACGGAGGTAGCCGAGCACTATCGGCGCAAGCAGGGCGTACGCCTGCTCGATCGCTTCGTCATCGACCGCCAGCCGTGCGGCGATGTCGCTGATCGCAGGCCCGGCGTCCATCCCCACACTCTCTATGCGTATCGATGTCCGTGTGCGGTTGCATCGGCGGGTCGGTGCAACCGTTCGGCTGCCGCGAGCCGCATACCTGCACAGGAGTGGGCAACAGGCCCGCCCACCGTCAAGGAGGACACCGTGCCAGTCAAACATCGTTTCGTCGCCGTCGCGGCCGGGTGCGCGTTGGTGCTCACCGGCTCGTCTCTCGGTGTGACTGCTGCCACCGCGCACCCAGCGGTAGCTGCTCACCCCGTGGCAAAGCACCATCCCGCAACGCTGATTGTGTTCACCGGCGGGGTCACGATGCTCAAGCTGGCGCCCTCGACCGCCTCGGCACTGAGTTCTCACGGCGTGTCGGTTGCCCCGGCAAGCGAGGCGACAGTGGTCTCCTCAGGCATCGCGTTTCCGATCCAGGGCGGCCTGATCAACGCCAAGACCTTGGCCGGCACGATCACCCACGACGGCGGGCTTACCTTCACCGCCGGGACCAAGACCCTCACCATCCGGGACTTCACGGTCAACACCGCCACCGGCACCCTGTCCGCCTACGCCGACCAGGCGGCCGCGCGGATCACAGTCTTAGACCTGAGCCTGCGCAAGGCGAAGATTGTGGCCGGCCGGCACACCCTCGTAGTCGGTAACGTCACCGCGACGCTCGACGCCGCCGCCGCCAAGGCGCTGAACAAATACTTTTCGACGACCCTCTTCACCAAGGGCCTGCCGATCGGGACAGTACGGGTCAGCGCCAAGATTCGCGAGGTCAAGAGCTGACGAGACCGCCGATACAGATCTCCGGCAGTGGCGGGAACGAACCTGCGTCCCCGCCACTGCCGGTCGACGTTCCGTCGCCCTCAGAGTCCACTAAGGCGGGCCGTCACGGAGTGCCACCACCCGCCGGTAGTGAGTTAAGGACGCCCGTCATCTGCGCAACCGTTCGGTCCGCTAGCCGCTCGAGGCTCGACCTCAAGAACGGCGCGACGAGCGCCGCCACACCATGGAAATCGAACGTCGCAGCGTAGGTGATCGAGGTCGACGAGCCGTCGGGCGTAAAGGTCAGGTCGTCGGTGGAGGTGACGGTCTTGTTGCGACCCGTGAAGACAAGGTGGCGGCCAGCCTCGGTGTGGCTCAGTTCGTAGTCCAGCTCGGTCTGACGGCCGCGGAACTCCGAGACATTGTGGAAGCGTGCACCGACCTCGAGCGGGCCGTCATCAATGCGTGTCGTCCGGATTGTGCCCGGGTCCCAGCGCTCGGTGTTGGTGAAGTCGACCAGGAAGTCATACACCTCTGCCGGCGAACGGTCGACCGTGAACCTGCGGCTGACCCTCAACACCGGGGCGCCCTCCGGGACCTGAAGCCGAGCCTCGGCCAGCGGCGCTGTCCTCGACGGCACGGCGAGTGCTCTCAACCTTATCCGTCACGACTCATGGCCCCTAGCCGCCGTCGTCGACGAAACGCGGTGGCCCTGCTGGTGATCGCCGGCTCGCGGTCTTGTCCAGCTCACCCGGTGGCCTGGCGTCTGGCTCGGAGTGCAGATGGGGATGGTTGCCGTCGCGGTGGAGGTGGTCGGTGTCCGGATATGCATGGACGTCCGACCACAAGGATCGGCGCCGCTCGTCGCCGCTCGGCCAGCGGTCAGCTCTTGCGGGTCGAACGCCGCGTGGCGTTTGACGCGGTCCGCTTCGGGGGTCTGGTCGCTGAGATCGGTGCGGTCCTCAGCCACTGATGCTCCTTCCTCTCTGCCCGAAGTTCGGCGTTTTGTGCTTCCAGGTCCAAGACCATGGCGATCCCGGCAAGGTTCAACCCCGCTTCAAGAAGGTCGCCGATGTGTCGGAGCCGGTCGAGGTCCTCGGCGCTGTATCGGCGGGTACCGCCCTCGGTGCGGGTCGGTGCGAGCAACCCCCGGGACTCATACAGACGGAGGTTCTGCACTCCGATGCCCACCAGCTCGGAAGCGACCGAGATGCCATAGACACCGCGGTCGCCGGCCGGACTGGGCACTCCCGCCATGAGCCGTCCTTCCGCCAGCAGTCACGCAAAATCACTCTTGCGATAGCATCCCACATGTGGTAAAAGAAATCTATAGCGTATGCCATAGATAACCTGGTCTATGGCCCTACCTGGAGCATCACGAGAGGAGACGATGGAGGTGGACACGATGCTGATGCGCACTGACCCGTTCCGTGAACTGGACCGACTCACCCAACAGGTCTTCGGCACCAATGGCACCCTCGCCCGCCCGTCGGTCATGCCGATGGACGCGTGGCGAGACGGCGACACCTTCCACGTGGAGTTCGACCTTCCCGGGGTCAATCCGGACTCGATCGACCTCGATGTGGAGCGCAATGTGGTCACCGTCAAGGCGGAGCGGCCGGCCCGAGCCAGCGACGCCGAGCTGTTGGCGGCCGAACGGCCCCGGGGGGTGTTCAGTCGTCAGCTGGTCCTCGGCGACAACCTCGACACCGAGAAGATCGGCGCGAGCTACGACGATGGTGTTCTCACCTTGCGGATTCCGGTCGCCGAGCAGGCCAAGCCCCGCAAGATCTCGATCACCAGCAAGGCCGAAGACCGGCAGGCCATCGACGTCTGAGCGGGTGATGCGCGATGCGAACCCAGACCCTCGACGGCGACCGGTTGGACTGCGCGCGCAGTACCAACGAGCAGTTCCTCGACCTCATCTGCCGCGACGTTGAGTTGTTGCGCGCCGAGTTTGACGCCATCATCACCGCGCAATGGCCTGGCTCGCCTGCGGGTCGGCCAGGCTGCGGCGGGTTGAGGTCTTGGCGCCCGCAGAACTCCCTTCGCGGCGCTATCAGCCGCGCCAATCCGAGGCCAACCGGACCACCGATCCTGCATCGACTGACGGGGTGGCCACGCCCGCCGCCGACTGAACGCCGCTGTTGCGGCCGTTAGCCCTAGCAGCTCAGTTCTGGCATCAGTCCGACGTGACGCACGCGCAGCACCGACGTTGTGCCGTTGTGTTCGGAGGTCTCATTGCCGGACCGTGGCCTCGTACCACTTGGGGTCTCCAGTGCGCTCCGCGCAGGACTTCCTATTCCTCACCACCCGAGGCCCGCATCCGATGCGCGGGAACTTCGGCCGCGACGTCCTCAAAGCCGCCACCGGCAGAGCCGGGCTGGGGGACCGGCACATCACCTGGCTCACCCTGCGGCACACCGCCGCATCCCTCATGTTCGACGCCGGAATGACCATCTTCGAAGTCCAACACCGCCTCGGCCACAAAAGCCCGACCATGACCGCCGAGGTCGACACCCACCTCATGCGCGAACGATTCAACGAAGGCCGCACCCGACTGGAGACCTACATGAGTGAGCATCGGGATTAGCAGCCTCGGGGCACCTGTGACACCCATCATCCCGATATCCCCACTGAGAGGGTTTAACTGGAGTAGCATTGTCCAATGGCTGCCGGTATCTCATCGACATCTAGGTCAGATCTCGCCCGTCTTACCGGTCGCGGTCAGCGGTTCATCGTGGTCGCGGACGCCGAGCGCGAGCTTGGATTGGATCGTGAGGGTGCTCGCCGGCGGCTTGTTCGGTGGGCGGAGCAAGGCTGGCTGCGCCGGGTTCGCCGCGATCTGTATATCCCGGTGCCTGTCGACGCAGAGCACCCTGAGTCATGGGGCGCCGATCCGGTGGTGCTCGCCGATGAGGTGTGGGGACCGTGTTACGTCTCGGGCTGGACAGCGGCGAACCACTGGGGTCTGAGCGAGCAGAGCTTCCGTACCACGGTGATCAGGACCACCAGACGTGTCCGGCAATCCACCCAACGATTGTTGGACAATGAATTTCTCCTCGCACACGTCGCGCCGGAGAACATGACTTGGGGACTACGTCGTGAGTGGCGAGACGAGAGGCGGATCCAGTTCGCCGACCCAGCGAGGACCCTCGTCGACATGCTTGACGATCCCGCGCTCGGCGGCGGCGTTCGATTGGTAACCGAGTGCCTTGGTGCCTACCTCGAGAGCGAGGATGTCGGGGCCCTGATAAGCGCTGCGGATCGGCTGGGGAATCGTGCGGTATTCAAGCGGCTCGGTTACCTCGCGGAACAGATCGGCGCTGAGGAGCACATCCTCGACGCGAGTGAGGCTCGGCTGTCGCAAGGCTTCGCGTTGCTCGACCCGACCCAGTCAACCGGAGGCTCTCGCTCACGACGGTGGCGGATCGTGGCGAATGTTCAGGTCGACGCGACCGAGCCGTCATGATCCCTGCCCGCGAGGTGCTCGCACTGCGCACCGAGTGGTCGCTTCGTGCCGATGTCATCGAGAAGGACTGGGCCCTGGGATGGGTGCTCGCAGGAATCGCGGCGCACCCGCAATTGTCAACGTGGATCTTCAAAGGCGGGACATGCCTGCGCAAGTGTTTTTACGAGACCTACAGGTTCTCCGAGGACCTTGACTTCACCGTCGTCGGGGATGGACCGGAAGAGCCCGAAGAAATCATCCCGATCTTCCGGGAGGTGGCCAGTTGGCTCGCCGATGAAGCCGGTCTCGAGATGCAGATCGACGACCGATCGTTCATTCGACGACGCAACCTGCAAGGCGTGTCCACAACGCTCGGACGGGTGGCCTACCGGGGGCCGTCAAATCCCCTGACGATGACGACCCCACCAAAGCTGAAGATCGACCTGACCTCCGATGAACTGATCGTGAACCGACCAGTTCGACGCGGCGTGATGCACCCGTACTCCGACGCACCACAGCCTCTCGCAGCGATCAACTGCTATTCGATCGTCGATCTGTTAGCCGAGAAACTACGCGCGTTGGCGCAACGCTGCAGGCCGCGTGATCTGTACGACGTCGTGTTTCTGTTCCGTCACCCCGACCTGCTCGGGCGCGCGCCGGCCGTCGCTAGTTCGCTTGCACGCAAGTGCACCCACGTTGGCATCGATCCGCCGACACTGGCCAGCATTCATGCAACGCCTTACCGGGCCGAGGTGGAGACAGAGTGGGCCAACATGCTCGATCATCAGCTTCCGAGCCTGCCGGCGTTCGGTCACGTGTGGGCAGCCTTGGAGGAGCTATTCGGTTGGCTCACAGGACAGATCGCGCTGCCAAGCCTGCCCCGCGCCGAGTCCAGCGGTCTCACCGACTGGCGCGCGCCACGGTCGATGACTTCCTGGCGCACCGGAGCACCTCTTGAGCTGATCCGCTTCGCTGGCGCCAACCGCTAAAGGTCGAGATCGACTACCGACCTGAGACCGGCCGAGCCGGTCGCAGGATCGTGGAGCCCTACTCGTTTCGCCGCACGAGAGACGGCAACATTGTTCTGCTCGTCATCAACCATCACGGACAGCTGCGCTCCTATCGCACGGACCGTATTGCGGCGGTCTCCGTCACTCGGGATGCATACCGACCACGACGCCAGGTCGAGTTCTAGAACCCGGCTTGCCGATCTCGGTGGTAGTCGAGCCCTGGCCCCGGACGCCCAACCTGTCGGATACGCGGACGTCTGGTGAAAATTCGCGCCGCTGGGCAACGCAGTCCACACGCACGCCGTGGGTGCATTCACCGCAGCCATGGCCGACAGGTACCGCGTCGTCGCCGCTGTCCTGCTGGTCGCTGCGGCCGGGGTCGGGGAGGGACTTCGACACCCCGCTCGATGGCTCGTGCCGTCAGGCAAGACCGCCATTACGACTGAGGGCGGGTGAGCCGAAGACCAGTCGTAGCGGCGGCGGCAGTGGAGGCGTGGACAGTATTCGTCGATCACGGAGCTATAAAACCAGGGTCGGCCTAGGGTCGCGCCCTCGGGACATTCCGATTGGATTGCCATTGGCTGTGACCCATGGACAGCTCGATCGATTTCGCCAGTCTCAGCAACTCACTCACAGCCGATCCTTCCGATGGTGTCGAGCGGATCCATGCGGGTGCGAAGACGCGGTCCCGGCTGCTTGCTATCTCCTTGCCGATTGCCTCCGGGTTGTACGTCGCCGCTGTAGCTCTGAACCCGAAGGGCACCGATCAGGTCATTACGAGCATGGCCACGGCGGCCACCCTCCTGTCGATTGCGGGGAAGCACACGACTCAGCTCTACATCTCGGGCGCCCTGACGGTCCTCGCACTCGGCGCCCTGGCGATCGCATATGCCGCTATCGCGACGCTGGCGAGCAGACGCGGCGCCGGCCTCGCCACGGTCGCCGCAGTCATCGGGATAGTCGCCAACTTCAGCGGTGCTGTCTACAACGTTCTGGTCGGATTCAACCTCGCCGCTGCGGCCTCGGCACCGATATCGCGTGAGGCAGCTGCTCGGTTCCTGGTCACAACCTTCGACTCTGGATTCGCGACGGCGTTCTCTTATGTCTATTTCGTTGGCATATACCTTGCGCCGATCCTGATGGGAATCGCCTTGTGGCGTGGCCGAAGCGTGCCCCGTTGGCTCGCGATCTTCTTCATCCTCGCTCTGGAGGTCGCTCAACAAGCACCAGCCAAGGGCGTTGTTGCGGCCGCCTACACGGTGCCTTTCATGGTCGTGATGGTGATTCTCGCCACCCGGATATGGCGCTCGTCAGCGCAAGAGCGCAGTGAGCTCTCGTCGTGAGGTGATGTCGAGCTTCATGTAGCTATTGCGGAGGTGGTATTCAACGGTCTTCACGGACAGGTAGAGCCGGCTGGCCACCTCCCGATTGGTCAGGCCGGTAGCGACGAGTCGGGCGACGGCGAGCTCGGCGCGGCTCAGGCCGAGGATGGTTGCTGGGCTGGCGGTCGCTGCGCTCACTCGTAAGGTGGCAAGCTCCTCCGCACACGCCTGAACGTAGGGATCTGCGCCCATCGCTGAGAAGAAGCGATGCGCGCGCTCCAGCTGTGTGATGGCTGCTGCTGGATTACCCGTCTGGTGCAGGTGTCGGCCGTGATGAAGCCCTAAGAGTGCATGTTCAAAGGGCATCGACACCTGCGCCTCAATCGCATGCGCCGCAACGAAGGCCTGATCCGCTTGAGTGTCGTTGCCGCGGGCTGCGGCGAGATTGCCGCGGCAGCGTGCGATGGACACCGCTGCCGAGGCCAGACCGTCGTCAGGGATGGCGTTCTCGAACTCCTCAAGCGCTGATTCGGCCTCGTCAAAGCGACCTAGTCCGATCAGCGCATCGACCTCGGTCGACCTCCAGTTGAAGACGCCGGGTCGGCCCCCGACGCCCAGCAGGTTGGTCGCGCGGATCCGCTCGGCCGCGACGAGGACCCCTGGCAGGTCGGTTCGCGATGCTGCGAGAGCCACGGCGGCTGTTCCTGATGCGGCCACGGGGAGAACAAGCGGAAGCCGCTCAGCGGCCGCCCTCGCGGCAGCGACATGCAGCTGTGCAGCGTCCCACTGGCCGCGGCAGGCCAGGACTTGCGCTGCCCGACCATGTGCCCGAGCCAGGTCGACTGGCCGATCATTGTCCTGCGCCAACGACGTCGCGAGCTGGGCGTGCGCCACCGCCGCGTCCCAGTCGCCGCGACGGAAGTGGGCGTCGCTCAGTGCCGCTAAGCACGGCACCGGATAAGTGGACGGCAACCCCGCCTGCAGGCGCGCCGCGGCGACGCCGAGGTCGGCGATCGCCCCGGCGAGGTCATCCGAGTACACCTTGACGATGCCGCGCATGATCAGGGCGTCAGTGGAAGTGAGCGGCACCTCGTTGCCAGCGGCGGGAAGGAAGCTCAGTACGGCAAACCCTTCCGGGCTGCGGCCGTCGGCCGCGAACGCATAGGCCTGCCCGGTACGCGCCATCGCACGCAACGCTGAACCCTCGACCGTGCCGGCCACCGCACGGTCGGCCCAGACGAGCGCTTCGTCGGGCCGACCGGAGATCACCATCCAGTTCGTCAACGATGTGGCAGCACGCGCCCCGATATCAGGCTCGGCCACCGGATCGTGGCCGCGCCAGGCGGCCAACAGACGGTCCTCGGCAGTGAGTGAACCCGTGAAGACCTCCAGCAGCCCAACCAGCGCGTCACGACGAGCGCTCGACACCTGGCAAGACTCAAGGACCCTCGCCGCCGCCAACGTGTCAGCCGCGTTGAGCAGGATCGCCGCCGCGTCGAGCAAGCGACGCTCCCGGTCAGCCGCACCGGGCGACAGGGCAGCAGCCTGCTCGATCGCCCAGGCAGCCGCAGCCGAGTCACCGGCCGGCGAGGAGGCGGAGGCAGACGCTTCGAGTTCGGCAGCGAGCGCCTCATCAGGTCCCACTGTCGCCGCAACCAAGTGCGCGAGCCTGACGCGCCCGGCAACGAGGCCAGCAGCTCGGGCATGCAGCTCGCGACGGCGCGTTGCGGACAGATCAGCGTAGATCGCGGCCCGGTACAACGGGTGAGCAAAACTCGCCTCGGACCGCAGCGGTCCTTCGGTCAACAGGCCAGCCACGACCGCGTCATCCATCTCGGGCTGTGCATCAGCGAGCTGCGCCACGGTCGCGATCGCCGAGAGCAATCCGTGCTGACCAACCACCGATGCTGCCCCCAGGAAGGCCTGAGTCGCTGACGAGAGTGCAGCGACGCGGGCCAGGATGACAGCGGACAGTTCACGCGGCGCCGGCAGGTCACCCTCCCCGGCACGGTTGAGACCTGCGACGCCGATCTCGTCGAGCAACGCCCGGCAATACAGCGCGTTGCCCCCGGCGTGGACCAACAAGCGCGACGCACCCTGAGCCGACAACGATCCCAGCCCGAGCCGGCTGGCCAGCTCGCTGAGGTCATCCGCGCTGAGCCCGCCCAGCCTGATCTGAGTCACCCGAGGATCCCCAGCGACGAACCGGGCCCAGCCGGGATCGACCACCTCACCAATTCGCGTCGACACGATGGTCAGGACTCGATCTGCCCGCAGCCGCCGGAGCGCGAACAGCACGGCACGTGACGATGGCCGGTCAGCCCATTGCAGGTCGTCGATGCTCAGCACTGCCACGCGCTCGTCGGCTTGCAGGTCGTCGAGCCGGGCCAGCAGCTGCGCCCCGACAGCCATCGGGTCGATCCCCGGATCCGTCGCCCCAGGCGTGAGTTGGTCGATGACCCCGTAGGAGAGCAGCACCTCCTCTTCGTCGCCGCCAGCCTCGAGGACGACCGCATCCGTCAGTGAACCCAGGAAGCGAGCGAGCAGGCTCGACTTGCCCGATCCCGGGTCGCCCTCGACATAGACGACCTGCGGGTGACCTTCTCGCGCCGCAGCCAGCCTGTCGTCCAGAACGTGGAGTTCGGGCAGCCGCCCAACGAAGTCGGCTGGGGCACTCACAACACTCACCTGCCGACGCTCTCGTGCAGGACTATTCTCGCGCGTACCGCTCGGACCCTGCGGGAAGCACAAGCGTACTGATCTCAGCCATCGAGGTGCGGCCGCCAGCCGACGCGGTCGCGATCGGTGAGCACCGGCAAGGGACGATCGTGACCGCCAGCCGAGGCACGCCGGGCGAATCAGTTCGGTGGCGCATGCTCGCGATCGTCAGCTTGGGTGTCGTCGCACTCACGTTGAACTGGTTCGACATCGCCACTGCGTTCCCGCCCATCGGCGCGGAGTTCAAGGTCGGGCTCGGGTCACTGAGCTTCCTGATCTCGCTGTTCATCGTCGGTTACGGGCTCGCGCACCTACCTGCAGGCACGCTCGCCAAGGCCATCGGGATGAAGAAGGTTCTCGTCCTCGGGTTGACGGTGCAGGGAGTCGCCGGGATCATGTCCGGGCTGTCCTACAACTTCACCGAGCTCGAGCTCTTCCGCATTCTCAGTGGAATCGGCGGTTCCCTTTTCGCCACCGTCGGCTTCTCCGCAGTCGTCGTGTGGTTCCGCGGCAAGGACGTCACCCTCGCGCTCGGGATCTTCGGTGGCGCCGCCTTCAGCGTCGGCGCCGCCTTCGCTCTCTATGTATGGGTCTACCTGCAACGCGACACGAGCTGGCACGCATCGTTGATCATCGCCGGCGTCATCGAGCTGGTCGTGGTGGTCGCAACGATCGTCGTTTTCCGGGTTCCGGCTGGTGCCGCTCCGCTGGGTGGCGCCCGGTTCGACCGGGCCGCCATGCGCGCGTCACTCGCAAGCAGGGACCTGTGGATCTACGGCGTCGCGCTGCTCGGGGGCTACGGCGCCTACTTCACCGTCTCTCAGCTGTTCTCCGCCTACGCCACTACCGACCGGCACTTGGACCCATCGACCGGCGGGCTGTTGTCGGCGCTGATCGTGCTCGCCGGGATCCCGGGCAGCCTGCTCGGTGGCTACTGGGCTGACCGCAGCCGCCACCTGCGCGTCTTCATCGTCGGACCCCTGATCGCGGTCGCCGCGCTGCTGGCCCTGATCCCCGCCGTGCCGACCGGTGCGCTCTGGGTCATCGGGATCGGGATCGGCTTCTTCACCATCTTCGGATTCGCCGGCTGGTCGGCGGCACCAGCTCGCGTGGCCAACATCGAACCCGACTACATCGCCGCCGCAACCGGCCTGATGCTCACCCTGGCTGCCATCGGTGGCTTCTTCATCCCGATCATCTTCGGGCACATCGTGCCGCACCACGGCTTCACCGCCGGCTGGATCTTCCTTGCCATCGTGTCCTTGGCGTTCGCCCTGGTTGGCCTCGCTGGCCGCAACCCGCCCGATCGGTGCAGAACCAAGGGTTGACCTAGGGTCGCGCCCTGGGGACAACAGCGGCCCAGTCCCGTTCGATGTGAGTCATGGGCACATCGAACGCAACGAGCCAACCGATCAGGCTCCTGGTCGACGTCATCCGAACACCCGACGGGCGCCTCGAAGGCCGCATCTGCCCGGGCTCCTCCGACGCGGGACACGACTTTTCCGGCGTCCTCGAGTTGCTCAAGGTGCTCGAAGACCTCCTCGACGCCGACTCTGCTGCCGGTGCATCCGAAAGCCACGGAAAATGACGACCGGGCGACCGTTGTGGTGGCTTCGAGCTGAGGGTCTCGTCCTTCTTGTCACCGCGTTGGCTCTCTACGGGTCGACCCACCAGCACTGGTGGCTCGTACCCACCGCCATTCTGCTGCCCGACCTGCTGATGGCCGGCTATCTCGGCGGGACCACCGTCGGAGCGGCGGCCTACAACCTCGCTCACGCCTACCCGCTTCCGGCCGGCCTGGCATTGATCGGGATCGGCCGGCACGAGCCGCTCGTATTGGCGCTCGGATTGATCTGGCTTGCCCACATCGGCGTGGACCGCGCCATGGGCTACGGCCTGAAGTACGACGACCACTTCCAGCACACCCACCTCGGCCAGATCGGCCACTCCCAGAACGAGGCGATGTCATGACCAAGACCGCGAACAACGCATCCGCGACGCCTCGCCCGACGTTTGAGGCGTGGGGCCACCTGCTGTATCACCGTCGCCGCCTCGTCCTCATCATCGCCGCGCTCGCTGTCGTGTTCGCAGGCGTGTGGGGGACCGGCGTGTTCGCCCACCTTCAGACTGCCGGCGGCTACACCGCACCGCACAGCCAGAGCCAACGTGAGGAGAGCCTCGCGACGCAGGCCTTCGGGCGCAACGGCGGCGACGTCGCGGTGCTGTACTCGAGCAAGACCTTGACGACCGCATCGCCAGCATTCAAGTCCGCGGTCACTGCGACGCTCGCCAAGCTGCCGCACGATCGGGTCGAGTCGGTGGCGACGTACTGGTCGACCGGCTCGTCGCAGTTCGTCAGCGCCAGCGGGCACCAGACGTACGCCGTGATCGAGCTCACCGGCGCCGGCGACACCGGACGCATCGCGAGCTACAACGCGATCAAGGACTCGCTGTCCGCGCCAGGGCTGACGACCCAGGTCGGCGGAGTGATCCCCACCGAGTCCGCGATCAACACCCAGGTCAGCTCCAACATCGGCCGGGCCGAAGGCCTGTCGTTGCCGATCCTGCTGATCCTCCTGCTCATCATCTTCGGCAGCCTCGCCGCCGCCAGCCTGCCGCTGGCGATCGGAATCGTGGGCATCCTCGGATCATTCACCGCTCTCCGGCTGCTCACCGAGGTGACATCCGTCTCGAACTACTCGGTCAACATCACCACCATCCTCGGGCTCGGGCTCGGAATCGACTACGGGCTGTTCATGGTCACCCGGTACCGCGAAGAGCTGCACCGACAGGCCACCGTCGAAGATGCCGTCGCCCGGACCATCGCCACCGCCGGCCGTACCGTCGTCGTGTCCGGGATCACGGTCGCGGTCGCCCTCGGCGCGCTGATGCTGTTCCCGGAGACCTTTCTCCGGTCGATGGGCTACGGCGGAGTCGCGACCGTTCTCGTCGACATGATCGCCGCGCTGACCATCATGCCGGCGCTGCTCGCCGTGCTCGGACCCAACGTCAACGCGTTGCGGATCCGCCGTTCGGTGCAGCGTGCACCGGTCGCTGAGCAGGAGGGCGGCTTCTACCGGCTCGCCACCCGCGTCATGCGCCGGCCGGCCGTCTACGCGGTCGTGATCGTGGTGGCGCTGCTCGCGCTCGCCGCGCCGCTGTTGCACGTCAGCTGGGGCGGCGTCGACGCCACCGCGCTTCCGGCCGGCTCGGCACCGCGGACCGTGACCGAGGCGCTGAACCACGACTTCCCCGGCAACCCGACGGCACCAATCGAAGCCGTCGTGAGCTTCCCGGGACCGATCGCCGGCTCACCCGCCCGAACCGCCGAGCTGACAACGTACGTCACCCGGCTCGGGAGCGTTCCCGGCGTCAGCCACGCACAGCAGACAGGCATCCACGGCAACGACGCCCGGATCGACCTCAGCTATGACGCGAGCCTCAACTCACCGGCAGCTCGCAGCCTCGTCGCCCAGGTCCGTGATGTGTCGCCACCCGCGGGAGCGACGTCGTCCGTCGGTGGCCAGACCGCCGACCTCGTCGACGAGCTGTCCAGCCTCGGACACACCCTGCCGTGGATGGCGTTGGTGGTCCTGCTGGCGACGTTCGTGATGCTGTTCCTCGCCTTCGGCTCCGTGGTGCTGCCGGTCAAGGCGATTATCATGAACCTGTTGTCGCTCTCGGCGATGTACGGCGCGATCGTGCTGATCTTCCAGGACGGACATCTGTCCCGCCTGCTGCACTTCACCTCCAACGGCACCATCAGCCCGACCACGCCGATCCTGATGTTCGCGATCATGTTCGGGCTCTCGATGGACTACGAGGTGTTCCTGCTGTCGCGGATCCGCGAGCGTTATGACGTCACCGGCGACAACACCGCCGCGATCGCCAGCGGTCTGCAGCGGACCGGAGGAGTCATCACCAGCGCCGCACTACTGCTCCTGATCGTGGTCGGTGCGTTCTCCGCCTCCGGTGTGACCTTCATCAAGCTGCTCGGCGTCGGCATGATCATCGCGCTGATCATCGACGCCACCATCGTCCGGATCCTGCTCGTGCCCGCGACCATGCGGCTGCTCGGCGACAAGAACTGGTGGGCACCGAAGCCACTCCGTGGCCTGTACGCCCGGTACGGCATCCACGAGGAGAGCGAGTCCGCGCTGGCCGACGTGGACCTCACGCCGGCAGTCGCCGAGCCGCTGCCGGTCTAGACACCCGATGTTCGCAGCTAAGAACCAGGAGCACGCCATGAAGCTCGACACGCTCGAAGCAGTACAGCTGGGCGGGACCACACAGTGGATCCGCGTTCGTGGCACCGATGCCGCCAACCCGGTTCTGCTGCTGATCCAACAAGGCCCCGGCCTGCCGATGCTCAACGACGCCAGCCGCTTCGACCGGCTGCTGGGTCTGGAAGAAGACTTCACCGTCGTCTACTGGGACCAGCGCGGCTGCGGCCGCTCACTGCGCAGACCCCAGGACCGAACTGACATCAGTACGGAACGGATGGTGGCTGACACCATCTCCTTGCTCGAGCTTCTCCACGACCGCTACCACCGACACACCTATGTGGCCGGGTTCTCCTTCGGCGCGACCGTCGGCGCGTACGCAGCGGCCCAGCGTCCCGACCTCGTCGCGACCCTGGTCGCGGTCGGCATGGACATCGACGGCACCGCGGCTGGCAACGCCGCCTACCACTTCGCGCTTGACACTGCCCGTGAGCGTGGCAACCGGCGGGCGATCCGGCAGCTCGAAGCGATCGGCCCACCGCCACACCTCGACGGGAAGCAGTTCGCCACCCGGGTCCGGTGGGCGACCACCTTCGGAGGCGTCTCGACCAACGAGACATACGGCAGCCTGGTGCGCGGATTGCTCGCCAGCCTGATCCGATCCTCCGACTACTCAGCCGGTGACGTCCTGCGCACCGTGCGTGGTGTCACCGCGACACAGGCCGCGCTGCTGCCCGAACTCGCCAGCATGGACCTGGTTCGTGACCTACCCCGGATTGACGTGCCCGTGATCATGGCGCAGGGCCGGCACGACCACGTCGCGCCCGGTGACGCCGCACAGCGGTACTTCGACGCGCTCACCGCACCGAGCAAGCAGCTCGTCTGGTTCGAGAACTCAGCGCACACACCGCAACTCGAGGAACCGGAGAGGTTCCGCAACCTGCTCATGTCAGCCCGAGCCCGCCAGCTCGCCACCGCCTGACCCGCAGTCCGCTACTTCGCTACTTCGCTACGCGACCCGACGGGAACACGACATGAGCACAGGCGCAACCTGGATGCTGTACGGCGCCGCCGGCTACACCGGCGCACTCATCGCCCAACACGCACTCGACCAGGGCCACCACCCCATACTCGCCGGACGCAACGCGTCGGCGCTGTCAGCCCTAGCGGCCAAGCTCGACGTGCCATACCGGGTCCTGAGCCTCGACGACCGAGCCGCACTCAGCCCTGCGTTTGCCGATGTGGACCTGGTTCTTAATGCTGCCGGCCCGTTCCTGCACACCGCGATGCCGCTTGCCGAGGCCTGCCTCGCCGCCGACGTGCACTACCTCGATATCAGCAATGAGCTTCAAGTCTTCCGCGCCCTCTACGACCTCAACCCGCGCGCCCAGAACGCCGGCGTCGCGATCATCCCTGGCGTCGGGTTCGGTGTTGTCGCCACCAACTGTCTCGCACGCTACGTCAGTGACGCCGTCGGCGGCGCGACGCACCTCGAGGTCGCGAGCAAAGCCGCGACAGCAGAAGCTGGGCCGGGTGTCGCCGCCACGAGGCAAGTGAGTCTCCCGTTCGGTGGCTGGGTTCGCCGCAACGGTGGGCTCGAGGCGCTTGCGCTCGGATCAGGCATCACCGCGATCAGCCTGCCGGACGGAACGTGCACGGTGATGCCACTGCCCACCGGTGACCTGGAGGCCGCCTTCCACGCCACCGAGGCGCCCAACATCACCGCATACGCGGCCATCCCCACCGCTGACGAACCGCAGAGTCTCCGGTCACATGGCTGGGCACGAGCCACCAGTGCCGACGGCGCGACCGCCCAAGCCTGGCTCGAGACCGGTGAGTCGTACGCCTTCACCGCGGCCGCCAGCGTCCGCGCTGTCGAGGAGACGTTGAGCCGGTCGTTGCGTGGATCGTTCAGCCCCGCCGCAGCATTCGGTGCCGAGTTCGCGTTCACCATCGACCACACAACCCGGATCGAAGCACTCGCCGCACAGCCCGTGCTGACGACCGGGATCTAAGACCCCGAAACCACAAGCCTCAACAAGGAAGGCACACATCATGTCGCACGTCATCGTGGGAGCAGGAACCGTCGGTCAGGCGACCGCACTGGTTCTCGCCGACCAAGGACACCAGGTTCGTCTCCTCTCACGTCGAGGACAAGGTCCCGACCACCCCGGCATCGAGAACCTGGCAGTCGACGCCACCGATGCCGACGCCTTGACGCACGCGAGTGAGGGCGCGGCTGCTCTCTATAACTGTGCGAGCCCGCGTTCATACGCGCAGTGGGCGAGCGAGTGGCCGCCGATGGCCGCCGGAATCCTCGCTGCCGCCGAACGATCCGGAGCAGTGCTCGTCACGCTGTCCAACCTCTACAGCTACGGGCCGGTCGATGCACCGATGACCGAGGACATGCCAGCCGCATCGACAGGGAAGAAGGGCCGCATCCGCGCCGGCATGTGGACCGACGCTTACGCCGCCCACCAGGCAGGACGGATCCATGCCGCCGAAGCCCGGGCGTCGGACTACTTCGGCCCCGGGTTCACCGACACCGCCACCATGGGCAGTCGCACCGTGCCCCTCGTTCTGAGCGGTCGAACCGTCCGGGTGATCGGCGACCCAGACCTTCCTCACACCTGGACCTACGTCGACGACGTCGCGAGCACCCTGGCCACGCTCGGCAGCAACGAAAGGGCCTGGGGCAAGATCTGGCACGTGCCGAGCGGCCCGCCGCGCAGCCAGCGCGAGATGATCACTGCGTTCGCCGAGGCCGCTGGAGTAGCGACCCCCAAGGTGAGCACCATCCCAAACTGGTCGATGCGCGCGATTGGCCTGATCTCACCCGTCGTGCGTGAGCTCGGTGAGGTGCGCTATCAGTTCACGGCACCGTTCGTCATGGATTCCTCCGCGTTCACCACAGCCTTCGGCCTCGACGCCACACCGCTCGACGAGGCCGCGGCAGCTACCGTCGCCTGGTGGCAAGACCGCAGCCGGACCCGTCCAGCAGTGGCGGCATGACCACAAAGCCAGTGCTTTCCAGTAGCTCGCGAACGATCGGAATGATCGGAGGCATGAGCTGGGAAAGCACCGCGGAGTACTACCGCCTCGCCAACGTCCTGACCCGCGAACGACTCGGCGGCCTGCATTCAGCTCGGATCGTGCTCGACTCCGTGGACTTCGCGGACATCGAAGCACTTCAAGCCTCCGGCCAATGGGACGAGGCCGGCCAGGTCTTGGCCGGGGCAGCACAACGCCTCGAGGCCGCCGGCGCTGACCTACTACTGATCTTCACCAACACCATGCACATCGCAGCCGAGCAGGTGCAGGCCGCGGTTGGCATCCCGCTCCTTCACATCGCCGACGTCGCAGCATCCGCGGTGACCTCGGCTGGTCTCACGACAGTGGGACTGCTCGGCACGGCGTTCACGATGGAGCAAACGTCATACCGCGACCGGATCGAAAGTCACGGACTGAAGCTGCTCGTCCCACCCGACGACGATCGTGCAGCCGTCCACCGCATCATCTACGACGAACTCTGCCTGGGAGTACTACGAGACGAATCCCGCCAGCTCTATCGGGACGTCATCGGTCGCCTGATCGCCGCCGGCGCGCAGGGCATCATCCTCGGTTGCACCGAGATCGAACTTCTCATCTCCGACGCGGACAGTGCTGTTCCGACCTTCCCCACGACGCGTCTCCACGTCATGGCCGCCCTCGACGCTGCGCTCGCAACCGATGAAACATGAGACGACCAGACGGCCGCGCACGGTAGCGAACCCGCCGACAGGACGTTGCCTGCATGCACATTTCGGAGACCCGCAGGGTTCCGTGGGCGCGCACGCGGCCAACTACCGCTCCCGCCTCCGTGGGCAATTGCGCAGGTTTACGAATGGAACGCCACGGCGCTGACCTGGGAAAACGTGTGCGGCCGAGCGCGCGAGCGCCGAGATTCGCGGATCAGCTGCGGGAAGGCTGTGGGAAGACCAGCTTCCGAAATGATCTTCGTTCAATCCAACAACCGGCTTTGACCTGCGGTTTCACAAAGTGCCCCCGGCAGGATTCGAACCTGCGCCACCGCCTCCGGAGGGCGGTGCTCTATCCCCTGAGCTACGGGGGCGGGGACCCGCCGAGGTTAGCAGCGGTACGCCGCCGGATGCGGGAAGGGACGGCGCCGCCGGATCGAGATCCGGAGTAGACGTTCCGGTTCGTAATAGGCTTCGCGGGAAGCGGAGCCGACACTCCGGTTAAGCGGTCAGGGGGACCGACGGTGACCGAGCAACCCGAGCGCGCTCACTACCAGGCGACATTCGCGGTGCTCGCAACCGCAGTGGGCGCCTACGCGCTCCTTCAATCGTTGGTGATCCCGGTCCTGCCGACCATCGAGCGCGGCCTGCACACCACGCAGAACACCGTGACCTGGGTGCTCACTGCGTACCTGCTCTCGGCCTCGATCTTCACGCCGATCATCGGCCGCCTCGGCGACATGTGGGGCAAGCAGCGACTGTTCGTGGTGGCACTGGCGGCGCTCGCAGCCGGGACGCTGTTGTCCGCGCTCGCCGGCTCGATCGGTGTGATGCTCGCGGGTCGCGTCATCCAAGGAGTCGGT
>Ga0265340_10000571_pt1 | contig 20450 bp, 15 predicted proteins | sample 4CB225metaG_FD_202082 | JGI IMG/M metagenome (GOLD analysis project Ga0265340, IMG submission 202082) | Rhizosphere microbial communities from Carex aquatilis grown in University of Washington, Seatle, WA, United States - 4-CB2-25 metaG | ecosystem: Host-associated > Plants > Roots >...
GAAAAACCTATTGAGAAGCCAAAAAACAAACGCTGGTTCCGCGGATTACGGAAAAAGAATTAACATACTCCACTGATATTTACACGTAGAAAATTTGATATGCGAAATGCGATATTTTTGAGCTTGATGTCTTGATAGTTGGACATCTTGGATTCAAAAAATCAAAATTTCAACATCAAGAAACTCCCATATCTAACATCAAGAAATCTAAACTATTGTCCAACTCCATATTTTTGTATATCTGCTTGTTGCTGATCATAGGTCGCTTCATAATGATTATGCCCTGAAGAATCTGAGATATAAAAGAGATAGTTTGTATGTGGCGCGTTGACAACCGCTTCCAGTGATTCAAGCCCAGGATTTGAAATTGGCGTTGGAGGAAGTCCTGTATTGGTATACGTATTGTAGGGTGAAGAAGGTGCGATATTACCTCCGCTATTTGTTAATGTCGGCCACCAATTGCCAGGGCCACCAATTGCGTACTGCACTGTCGCATCAACCTGCAGGGGCATACCTGCATTAATCCTATTCAAAATAACTGATGCTACAAGTGGACGATCCTGAGAGAACTTCGCCTCACGCTCCACAATTGAAGCAATTGTAACAATCTGAGATTCACTCATATTTGATGTTTTAACACTGGGAATAGTTGCATATTTTTTATCAAAATTGCTTTTCATTGCTGAGATAATGGTATCAATAGCGACATTTTTATCAAAAGCATAGGTATCAGGGAATAGATAGCCTTCATTAGCGTTAAGTTGTTGTTCCCATGAAGGTTGGTAGTTAGAAAAATGAGCTTTGAGTATCTCGGAAATTTCTTCAGAACGCTTCCCTTCAGGAACCGTAATTGACACATCATCCTTTGCTATCTGCAAGACATGTGCTATTTCTCCGGCAGACATTGTAGGAGATAATTGGAACTGACCTGCTTGGATTTTTCCGCCGATATTTTTTTGCTTCACAAGAAGATAAAAAATTACTGGATCTTTTATCAACCCTTGCGCTTTTAAATTATTGGCAATCTCACGAACATTTTCTCCCTGTGTTACTTCAAAGGTCTCCGTTTTTTGATTAGTAGCGTCAACAGGCGATGTCCCATTAATCCACCATGCTCCCAAACCACCAACAACAAGAATCAAAATTACAATAAGAAAGAAAAATTTCCTCATAGATTTTTTATTACTCTTTTCTTTAGCATAATCTTGCATATAGTTTCGCATCATTTAGCCATTCATGTAAAAAGCGCTAAATCACGCTAATTAATCGCAGAACTTAGCAGTTTTTAAACTACTCATATGACAAAATTGGAAAATTGACGAGTGAATCTTTTGTCTCTTCCAAATTTCGCTCTAATTCAGAATAACAAGTATAAACAATTTCTCCAGGCTCTACCTTCTCACCTGATTTTTTATTTAAGTAAATGCCGCTTTTTTTTTGAGATGGTGCACCTAGAATCTTTGCAAGAATTGTCACATTTTTAGAATTTACTTCTTTGACGATACCACCCTTTTTTGCTTTAACCTCATACCTATACTTTCCTGGTTTAAGCTCGCTGCTTATTATATCAGAGTCTCCTCCTTGTGCTTTAATAATTTCTCGCATCTTCTTCAGCGCATGTCCACTTGATAGGACATATGTCGCCCACAGTTTGCCGCTGCCAAATTCTTTTTTTATTTGTTCTTGTAATTTTTTATGCGAGTCTTTCAAACAAAGATCTAAAAGCATCCCAGCAAGTATCAATGCTTTTCCTTCTAAATCCCGCTGACGATAGGAAATTTGCTCAAGAACTTCAAACGCGTCTTTTGTTTCAAGAAGCGGGCCGATACCGCGTCCAACTGGTTGATTGGTTTCATGAAGATACACCTGCAGCTTTACATCAAATTTTCTTGCAAGATATTCAAATTTTTCTTTAAGAATTTCAGCATCCGACCTTTTATGCACCTTCACATGCTCACCGTATGGCAAATCTATCACAATGTGATTTGAACCAAATGCAATTTTTTTCGCCATAATCGAAACAAGTATCTTATCAAAACTTTCCAATGAAAGTGGTTCTTCAACTTTTATCAATTCATCATCAGCCGGAGCAATATCGACACTCCCACCCCACACGATACATGCATTTGCCTGCCGAACAATCCGATAGATATCCTTTTTGCCAAAGGTGACTGGTGCCAAAACTTCCATATCATCCCCTGTGCCGCCCGGTGTGGTAATTGCGCGAGATGAACTTTTGGGAATAAGAAAACCTGCTGCCGCAACAATAGGAATAACTATAAGCGTAGTTCTCGTTCCCGGCACGCCACCAATAGAATGTTTGTCTGCAACAATACCTTTAAAAGAAAGCTTCTCCCCTGTCTCTATCATTGCTTTCGTTAAAAAGTACATTTCTTCATTAGTGAAGCCTTTGGAATAACCAGACGCGGCAAAATATGTTGTGAGAACTGAGGATAAACGCTTATGGCCGATTTCATCCATGACTGCAAAAATTTCAGGATAGGTAAGTTTTTTCCCAATAAGTTTTTTTTGAATTGCCTGCAAGGCAAGTGCGTCTTCTGTCATCAGCCTCCCTTAATACTTTCAATCGCATCTCTAACAAAATTTTTGATCACCATGATAAGAAAATAAAGAACCGCGTTAATGACACGATAAACAAACGGCCAAATTTTTTTCATAAAAACGATAAATGGTGATTGTTGAAGATTATCTTGCATAATTTTATTGTAACTGGTTCAGCTATGTTGTTTCAAGTTTAGCTTTTATAACCAATCGTTCCCATGTTGTCCCAGGAGGCGTACACGTAATTATACTAAGATAGCTACCATTGGTATCCTGTTCAAGATATGACGTGTCCTCAGCAGGAACAATAGTCATACTAATAACGGTGTATGTGTATGTTTTACTACCGACAGTAATGAGAACTGCATCTCCGATTTTTGTATTAAGCGCTGTTGCAAAAATATCATGAGGATTCTTTGGATTAAACCACTGAGGAATTGTTGAATGTCCAAAAACAGCTACATTACCGACATTTGGAGGAAGAGCTGTCCCCGCAAAATGGATAAGATGAAGATTAACATCATTATCAGTTGTTGAAACATATTCAGGCGGTATACCCAGCGCTGGAATCGCAAGGTAAAAATTAGATAATTGTTCTGTTACACCAACTTCTTGATACTGATTAGGATTTGTTGGAGGAAGCCAACTGGTGTCATTGGGATTTGCCAACTGTGTTATCTGATTTGCTGTGTTTGCTAACAAACTCGAAAGAGTATTTTGCGATATGACTGTTGTTTGTGGAATAGGCGAAGCAAACGCTTGGTTCGTAAAAGCAGGTTGGATATAAATTTCATAGGCAACAAGCGGATAAAAAGTAAACGCGGCAAGTGAAAAACCTGCCACTAAAATAAAAAGTCCGGCAAATCGCATGATCATCCGTTTATTTATCATTCTTCCTTTTTTATAAACAAGTTTTTGCATAGAGTAAACTTTTACGCTTATATTTTATTCTGCTGTGAGCATAACAGAGATATGGTGCGGCAATGATGGGAATAATAACGGAAGAAAAGGAATTGAAGGCGAGAAAGTAATATCTGCAGTTTGTACTTGCGGCAAATTACCCAACGTGTTTTTCGCAGACCCAACCGATTTATTTTGTACTGCACTAATAACATCCTGCTGATTAATATTGGGAAGAAGTCCTGCTTGAAGAGAAACAGTTGCAGCCGCAGAACCTTTTGTTTTTTGTTGTGCATCAGAAATCGTTTCTTTTACACTGTTTTTTGCAATATTTGGATCCTGAGGATATTTACTTGTCATAATGGATTTGGCAAAACTATCCATATCACTATTGGCATATTCCATACCGCTATATGCCACTGTTGCATTTAAGCTGACTTGTGCCGCTTGATCGCCAACGTTATGACTAAAAACTTGATTTTGCAGTGTTGGACTTCCAACCAGTGGCAGAACCGCGTAGCCTGAGTCAGCTTGTTGATCCAATTTCTGCTGTGCAGAATTTTGAACACTCTTTGGTAATTGCGAACGCAATTTTGCAATATCAGCTGAGGAAACAACCGTCACTGTCTTATTTGTCCCACCTGAAAATGCATTATCATTTTTTGCAGCAACAGTGTTATCATTGCCGATGGCAAACTCTGTCCCTGAGGGTTCGTTGCCATTTGTCCCAAGATCTTTTGCTGTAACGCTCGTTTGTGTTGTTCCAGGCGTTGTCCCTGAAAAAATATCACCTGATTCAGAAGCAACTGTCACATTATTATCAAGAAGAAATACTTGCCCATTGCTTGCTGTTATTGTGGTTCCGCTGTTAAGCGTAACGGGATTTTGATTATTATTATAAATAGTCACCGTCCCTTTTGCTTTATCTCCCACATCTTTACTGCCAGTTGCTGTTGTTGAAACTTGTCCCGCAATAGATGTAGAAATACTTTTTGCTGCAATAACATTATTGCTGAAATCATTTGATGCCCCAGTTGAGAATGTTACTGTTTCATCTTGGCTTTTTGAATCAGGCTGCATGGTAAGAACAATATTTGCCTGCATATTATTGTAATAGAACCATACAACTCCGACCAAAAGAATTACAATTATTACAATCGGCAAAGCAATTTTCAGAACTGATTTGTTACCCTTCAAGGTAACTTTTGAAAAAAATTGACCAAACGCAGGCACTTTGAGGTTTTTAGGAAGTTTCAGTGCTGAAAGACCAGCATACATACTTTGGGTGTTTTTTTTACGTCGAGGCAACTCATTTTGGGATTCTTCATCATCGTTATAAACTTCCTCATGAGCTTTATCGTCTGTTTCATTCTCATAAAGATCTGCTGGTTGACGCTCTGCAATATCCTGATCAACAACAAAACCAAAATCACTTACAGCTGGCTCTTCATTTGGTTCAATAGCGCTTTTTTGAACATCCTCTTCGGGCTGTTCATCGGAATAAGCGTTTTCTTCTTCATCCTGTGCTTCTTTTATTTCTTCTTGCAGTGCGGCTTCCGAAAGTTTATGCAATTCTTCAGGTTTATCTTCTATAACTTTGAAACCCATTTGTGTCGCAGCACCAAACATAACAGCCCTCGTATCAAATGCCTCAGGCAAGACAGTTACCTGAGGAACATGAAGAAACGGCAGATGTTTACTCCATTGATGAGAAAGAAACGCATGATGAGTTCGTTCATTTGGCTTGCTTTGAAAAACAACAATACGTGCAGGGAGGACAGGAACGGTAAAGTGTCCCAATAGTTTATCAACGGTTAATGGAACAGATTCCAGATGAGGACTTGTGACCGACTCGATTATTTTCCCACCGCGAAGAAGACTCAACGTTACTTCTTTTTTGTGGATTTCGGCAAAAACCGCTGAGACAGGTGCACCTTCTTCTTCCTGCATTAAATGCGTTATTGCCTCAGTTGTCACCATAAAGCCAATTGGCGTAAGATCCAAAGCATTACATGCTTTTTTCAATTTTTCCAAATATTCTTTTTTAATTTTTTTTGTCTCAGGATCAACCCAGTTGTCTTTGACACCAAAAATCGTCTGATGCGTTTGAATATCTGGCGGCAATAGTTCTTCTGCACGGCTGATAGCTTTATCAATCGTTGTAATAAGGTCGTCAAGTGAAGTATCTTCCAAAGACTCGGGGAAAAAAGCTTCATGAGAGTTAACTTTTCTAAGAATTCCCTCTTCAGCTTTAAGAATAACCGCAGCAGCTTTTTCATCCGTGAGGACAAGCGAAAGATAATACTCCGATTCTTCTTTGTTTGATGTGAGAAATGAAAAGGGCAGCTTCATATTTAGATTTCTTGATATGAGAAATGAGAAGTTCTGGAATAATCGATGTCCCAATTCAATAATTCAAAATTTCAAGGACAAAGACATCCCACTTCACATTTCAAAATATCTCAGTATTATCCTACCACCGCATAGATTCTTCGCATTTTATTGCCAAGATTCTCCTGCTTTATTATCTTAAACGATTTTACCTTTTCTGTAAATTCAACGTGCGGTCCTCCACAAAACTCGATTGAATAAGCATCTTTTGGGTTTTTCGAATCGCCCCCGATAAAATAAATTTTTGAGACATCAGCATACGTATCCTCAAAAAGTCCAATTGCTCCTATATTTTTCGCTTCTTCTGTGGGAATCATCTCAAAATGAACCGGTAAATTTTCTTTAATTTTGCCATTCACTGTTTTTTCGAGCTGTGAAACTTCCTCATCGGTTAATTTTCGATCAAAATTGAAGTCAAAACGCAGCCGTTCTGTTGTAATATTTGAACCTGATTGGTGCAGCTGCTTGCCAAACATATCGCGTAAGGCTTGATGCAACAGATGCGTTGCCGTATGCCCCATGACAGTTCTTTCTTGATGATCAGCGAGACCTCCACGGAATTTTTGTTCTCCACCTTTTTTACTAAGCTTTTGATGCTCTTCCATTTTTTCTGCAAATTTTTGTCTATCAAACGTGTATCCCAAACTTTCAATCTGCGTCGGAGATAACCCATGAGATGAATACAGATAAAACACATCATCCGGCGAAATCTCAGTAACCCCCATCAATTCGTCACCCACAGGCTTATATTTCTTCAAAACATATGCTTTTGCTTTTGTAAGAGCTGTAGAATACTTAGTAATTTCTTCAAGAATAGTTAGCTTAATCTCTTCAAATTTATCAACAAGATCTGGATCTGTTTCTTTATATTGATCAATAATTGTTTCAATAATTGGCGAGATCTCCTTCCCATTAAGTTGAGAGAAGTTGTCGTAAGCTCGACGAATTAATCTTCTCAAAATATATCCTTGATCTTTATTTGACGGCTTGACTCCAGCAGCAATAATAAAAGCACCCGCGCCAAAATGATCAGTGATAATCTGCATTGCCTTTTTATTCTTTGTATAAACAGTACCTGTCTCTTTCTCAATACTTTTAATTGTTGGCGCGAAAAGAGAAGTCGTGAACATATCGGATTTATCCTCCGCAGCACCAAGCAATCTTTCAAGTCCGCCACCAAAGTCGACATTTTGTTTGGGAAGAGGTTTGAAGCTTCCGTCTTTCTGTTTTATATATTGCATAAAGACGCTATTTCCGATTTCCCAATAACGCCCACAGTCACAATTTACATGACACTTCTCGTCTTTAAACTTGCTCTTCTCATGCAAACCTAACTTGGCACCGAAATCATAAAAGACTTCACTGGTGGGTCCGCCCGGCTCACCGGCAGGCATATTTGCAGGAACTCCCGCACGAGACCACCAATTTTTCTCAACACCATAGGTGAAAATCTTTTCTCCTACTTTTGCTTCAATTCCGACTTTGGAAAAAAGTTTTTTCCATATTTCAATACTCTCTGTATCTTGAGAAAACTCTTCATTGCCGGCAAATACTGTCACATACAAATTCTTAGGATTAATCCCCAAACCATTCTTTTTATCAATAAGAAATTCAAAGAACCACGGAAGCTGTTCTTTTTTAAAGTAATCACCCAAGGACCAATTCCCTATCATGCGGAATAATGTTGTATGCCGGTCATCTCCAACTTCTTCAATATCATTCGTTCTGAAGGAATTTTGAATATTAAAAAGCCGTGTGCCTAAAGGATGTTCTTCTCCCAATAAATATGGTACAAGTGGCTGCATGCCACTAGAGGTAAACAGCGTTGTCGGGTCATTTTGTGGAACAAGCGACGAATTCGCGATGCGTTTGTGGCCGTGACTTTCAGAAAATGTCACGTATTTATTGATAATATCAGAAGCCTTCATAGTAGAACTCATTATAGCATTTCTACGCTGAAAAACGAAGATAAATCACTTTTATTTTATGACAACACTTTTAATATTAACAAACTCAAGCATGCCAAACCTTCCCAATTCTCGTCCGTATCCAGATTTCTTAACTCCTCCATACGGCAAACGTACATCAGAACGCACAGCTTGATTAATAAAAACGAGTCCAACATGTAATTCGTGAGTGAAATGATGAACCCGTTCAGGATGCGAAGTCCAAACGCTTGCGCTTAATCCTAAATGGGTATCATTTGCAACGCGTAAGGCCTCATCGTCATCCTTTACGGTTATCATGACGGCAACTGGTCCAAAGACTTCCTCATCAAAAAGTGGCATACCTTTTAAAACAGCATCTACTACAGTTACCGAATAAAAAAATCCTTCCCCTTTCAATTTTTCCCCTCCGTAGAGTAACTTGGCACCTTTTTTTATAGAATCAGCAACTTGCCGATCGAGCAAATCTCGTAAATCTTTTCTGGCAAGAGGACCTATTTGCACTTGTGGATCCATGGGATCACCAATTGTTAGTTTTTTAACCTCTTCTACAAACTTTTCTTTAAATTCCTTAGCGATTTTGTGATGAAGAATAAAGCGTTTCGGTGAATTACAGCTTTGTCCAACATTAAGTATTCTTGCATTTACCGCTTGTTTAACAGTTATATCTAAATCAGCATCTTCCAATACAATAAATGCATCAGATCCGCCAAGTTCCATTACTGTTTTTTTCAAATGCTTTCCTGCAACCGCCGCAACCGCCGATCCTGTTTTTTCACTTCCTGTTACCGTAACAGCAACAATTCTGTCGTCAGCAATAATTGATTCAACATCTTTCCCTTCAATAAGAAGATTTGTCATGACACCTTTGGGAAAACCGCATGCAGCAAACATGGCTTCAATTGCCATACTGCACTGCGGGACATTAGAAGCATGTTTTAGAACAAATGTATTCCCACACAGAAGCGCAGGAATCATTCCTCTAAATACTTGGGTAAAAGGATAATTCCATGGCATAATGCCCAAAACAACACCTAATGGATCATACTGGACATAACTTTTCGATGCTTCGGTAGGAATATGTTCTACTTTAAGAAATTTCTTAGCGTTTTTAGCGTAGAAATCACAAATGCTTATTGATTTGTCGATCTCTCCAAGAGAATCTTTATACGGTCTTCCCATTTCAAGAGTTGCCAGTTTTGCGTATTTCTCTTTATTTTTTTGTAGATGAACTGAAAGCTTTTTTATCAGTGTTATACGGTCCGACAACGAAGTTTTTCTCCATACGTGAAAAGTAGTCGCTGCTGTTTGAAGTTTTTTATCAATTTCTTCTGAAGTATAGGAAGAAAATGTTTTTTCAACTTTCCCTGTTGCTGGGTTAACCGTCTGAATCATCGGACAATAGTAGCATAGTTTTTTTCTACTGTCATTTCCAATTTCTAAGTATGTAAAAATATGAGCGCTATTGCTTTACAAGAACAATTATAGTGTTATAATAGCTTCAACATGTCAAGAGAAACGATAGCAGGGACAGGATACAAGTGGACTGGAGGACCAGATTTATTAAGACTCGCCCAAGAAAGAGCGAAAAACCCATTAGAAAAAAGACTAAGACTTCGTACAGAAGTAGTGCTGTTAAAGGATTGGACGTATTAACAAAAGCAGTAAGCAGAGCCCCCTGGGAATAATGAATAAGTTGTTTTAAACTTTTATAATTCTCCACTTACTATAAATTTATCACTTCTTTTGAGAACGATTACATCTATCCTTTTTCACATAATTCTATAGGAAAATTATTATTAGTGAGCAAAAGAGACAAAAACCCTTGACAGGGGAATAAAAAATATGATATAAAGAGAAAACTCTCATTCGGAATGAAGATACAAGGGTATAGCCCGATGTATCTTTTGTTGTATGTTTGGAGTAATTCTGCCTACCGTAACTCACAATGCCAAAGCAATCAGACATTAAAGACAATAATAATACATACACACCTCGCCAAAATTGGGGAAAAACATACAAAGACCTGCCAAAGCTGGATCTTTTGGCAATCCAAAAAGCTTCATACAAATTATTTCAAGAAAAGGGCATTGGAGAAATTCTTCAAGAAATTTCACCTGTTGATGATTTCACTGGAAAGAACTGGACACTCGAATTTCACGAACATAAAATTGGTAAATCAAGCATTACTCCAGAAATTGCACTTGTTAAAGGACTTACCTACAACGCGCCATTAACTGTTGGTGTGACACTCATGAATAAAAAAACCAATGAGAAACACGATGCAGAAGTTTTCCTTGGTGACATCCCACAAATGACTGACCGTGGTACATTTATTGTAAATGGTATTGAACGCGCAGTTGTTAACCAGCTTGTCCGTTCATCTGGTGTATTCTTCACAAGTACACAAGACCTTATCACAGGAAAAACTTTGTTCTCCTCTGAAATTAGACCAGTTCATGGTTCATGGCTTGAATTTGCAACGACTCGATACGGCACACTTACTGTTAAAATTGACAGACGCCGTAAATTCCTCGCAACAACCTTCCTTAGAGCACTTGGCATTTCAGACAATGAAGCAATTAAAGAAAAATTCCGAGAGATTGCAGGAGAAGCAGGAGAAACTTTGATTTCAAACACCTTACAAAAAGATGAAACAACAAATGAAACAGAAGCATTAATCGAAATCTTCAGAAAAATGCACCCAGGAGAGCCAGTTGTTCTTGATAAAGTCCGTGAATATTTCACCAATCTTTTCTTTAACAGTAGACGCTATGATCTTGGTGTTGTTGGCCGATATAAAATTAACAAACGATTGAAAGCTGTTACCAACTTTAACCCCTCAGAAGATCATGTCTTATCAGTTGATGATATTACTGCAACACTTGCCTATATTATGATGCTTGAATCAGGAAAAGGAACAACCGATGATATTGATAGTCTTTCTAACCGCCGTGTCCGAAGCGTTGGAGAGTTGGTTGCTTTGAATGCTTTCAGAGTTGGAGTTCTTCGCGTTGAGAGAAGTATTAAAGAAAGAATGAGTCTTTTACAAGCTGACATTCCTGTTACTGTCGGAAATCTTATTAATGCACGCCCGATTATGGCAGCAATTAATGAATTCTTCCGCACATCACAGCTTTCAACCATTCTTGACCAAACAAATCCACTTTCAGAAATCGACAATCTTAATCGTTTGACTGTTATGGGAACTGGTGGTATCTCACGAGAGCGCGCTGCTTTCTCAATCCGTGATATCAATAGCTCACAATACGGCCGTATTGATCCGATCAGAAGTCCTGAAGGTCCAAATATCGGTCTTGTTACATATATGGCACTCTATTCACGAGTCAATGAATACGGCTTTTTGGAAGCACCCTATAAAAAAGTCGTAAAAGATGGAAAGAACATGCGTGTAAGTGATGAAGTTGTTTATATGACTGCTGATGATGAAGCAGATGCATACATTACTCATGCAAGTATCAATATTTCAGAAGATGGTATTATTTTGGATGATCGTGTTCCAGCACGATACCGAGGAGACTTTACCGAAGTTGATCGCGAAATGATTCAATATATTGATGTTGTCCCTCGACAAGTTGTTGGAACATCTGCATCACTTATTCCTTTCATTGCTCACGATGAGGCAAACCGTGCACTGATGGGAACCCACATGCAATGCCAGGCAGTTCCACTCGTCAATCCACAAAGTCCCGTTGTTGGTACAGGTATGGAAGATGCAATCTCAAGTGTCATGGGAAGAGTTATCCACGCACCTTTTGACGGAAAAATCGCTTATGCAGACTCAGACAAAGTTGTTCTTGAAGGAAGAAATGCTGACGATAAAGTCACCTTCCCTATTGAAACATTTGATCGTACATCAGCAGCAACCGCATACACACAGCGTACAATGGTAACAGAAGGACAAACAGTGAAAAAAGGTGATGTCTTAATTGATGGCCCTTCCAGCCAAAATGGTGAGCTCGCTTTGGGACGAAATCTGTTGATTGCCTACGCATCTCTTGACGGTTTGGGTTATGAAGATGCTATCGTTATTTCAGACAAACTCGTTAAAGAAAACGTTCTTTCAAGTATTCATATCGAAAAATATGAAGCAGCGGTTGTTGAGACAAAATTAGGTCCTGAAGAAACAACCCGAGATATTCCAAATGTCTCAGAAGAAGATTTGGCAAATCTTGATGAAACAGGAATTGTCGTTCTCGGATCAGAAGTTGGACCTGGAGATATTTTGGTCGGTAAAATCGCTCCAAAAGGTGAAACAGAATTAACAGCAGAAGAAAGACTTCTTCGAGCAATCTTTGGTGAACAAGCTCGTGAGGTCAGAGATACATCACTTCGTATGCCACACGGAGAGCGCGGAACTGTGATCTCTATTCAAATTCTTGACAGAAAAGCAGGAGATGAACTCGAACCAGGAACAATGAGAAAGATCATTGTTGAAGTTGCACAATTAAGACATGTAAATGTCGGAGACAAACTCGCTGGCCGACATGGTAACAAAGGAATTATTTCACGAATTCTTCCAATTGGCGATATGCCACATCTTGAAGATGGAACACCAATTGATATTATTATCTCACCTGTTTCAATCCTTGCCCGTATGAATTTGGGACAAATTCTTGAGGCGCATCTTGGATTTGCAGCACAAAAGCTTGGAATCAAAGTTGGAGTACCAGCATTTGAAAAAATTGACGAATCCAGAATGGTCGCACTTTTGGAACAAGCTGGATTGCCAGTTAACGGAAAAGTGAAACTTATTGATGGGAGAACAGGATTACCATTTGAAAATCCAGTGGTCGTTGGTATAGAATACATCATGAAGCTTATCCACATGGTTGAGGATAAGACTCATGCTCGTTCAACAGGACCATACTCACTCGTCACACAGCAACCTCTTGGTGGAAAAGCACAAATGGGTGGTCAGAGACTTGGAGAAATGGAAGTTTGGGCACTGGAATCTCACCGTGCACGATATATTCTTCAGGAAATGTTGACTATTAAATCTGATGATGTTGTTGGACGCGCAAAGGCATTTGAAGCAATCGTTAAAGGAACCGATATTCCGACACCAAAAGTTCCTGAATCATTCAAAGTGCTTATTAAGGAATTACAATCACTCGGACTTAATGTTGTCCCAATGGGTGCGATTGTTGAACCAGAGGCTGAAGAAATAAAAGAAGAACTTGCGGCAGATGCTGTCAAAAGTGAAATACAAGATCTAGAACAATCACTTGAAGCTGTCACTGATGCATCTGAAGTAGAAGAAAAAACAGAATCAATTGAAGAGAATGAGCTAACAGCAAGTCAAGAACTTGTTGAAGAAAGTAAAGATCAAACAGAAGCAGGTTTGGCAGAAGATTAATTATAACCAGTTAACGGATTTACTATTATGAATAATAAAAACAAAAACATATTAAAAGACTTAAATATTTCAGACTTTAAATCCCTGAAATTATTACTCGCGAAAAATGAAGACATCATGAATTGGTCTTATGGCGAAGTAACAAAGCCTGAAACGATCAATTACCGAACACTTCGTCCAGAAAAAGACGGTTTGTTTGATGAAAGAATTTTTGGTCCAACGAAAGATTGGGAATGTTATTGTGGAAAATACAAAAGAATCCGTTATCGAGGAATTATCTGTGACAAATGTGGTGTTGAAGTAACACTTTCAAGAGTCCGACGTGAGAGACTTGGTCATATCAAACTTGCATCTCCTGTTGCACATGTATGGTTCTTCAAAGGAGCATCAAGTGCTTTATCACTACTTCTTGATGTTCAACAAAAAAGTCTTGAATCAATCATTTACTATGCATCTTACCTTTTGACAAATATTGATGAAGAAAAGAAAAAGGAAGCGCTTGAAGCATTCGTTCAGAATATTACCAAGAGAAAAGAAGGACTTAAAGAGCGAATGGATACAGAAGCAGAAAAGATTGAAAAAGATGCTGCTGAAAAGAAAAAAGACGCAGGCGGGAAGAAAGGTCCTGAACAAAAGCAATTGATCGAACAAGAAATCGAACTTGCAGCACGCCAAAAATTGACACGAAATGCTGAATCTCTTGAGAATGAATCCAAAAAAATTGATGAAATTTCAGACACATTCACCAAACTCTTAAAGAGTCTTCGGGTTGGAAGTGTTCTTTCAGAAGACGAATATTTCAAACTTCTTGAATACGATATACCGATCTTCTTTACGATCAAGACTGGTTCTGAAGCGCTTCTGGAAGTTGTTTCGCGACTTGATCTTACCAAACTCATCGCTGATCTGAGAACTGAAGCAGAAAAAGCAAGTAGTCAACGATACTTAAAAATCGTCAAACGATTAAGACTTCTTGAAAATATGCGTAAAGCAGATGTTACACCAACTGCTATGATTACCGATGTCTTGGCTGTTATTCCACCAGACCTTCGTCCGATGGTTCAGCTTTCAGGAGGACGTTTTGCAACATCTGATTTGAATGACTTGTATCGAAGAGTTATAAACAGAAATAATCGTTTGAAACATCTTCTTTCACTCGGTGCACCTGAGATTATTTTGAGAAACGAAAAAAGAATGCTTCAAGAATCTGTTGATGCACTCATTGATTCTTCACAGAGAAGTAGCCAAAGTATGTCATCAACACTCAGATCACTTTCTGATATGTTGCGAGGAAAACAAGGCCGATTCCGACAGAATCTTCTTGGAAAACGTGTTGATTACTCAGGACGTTCAGTTATCGTTGTTGGACCTGAGTTGAGACTCAATCAATGTGGTTTGCCAAAAGAAATGGCGCTTGAGATGTTTAAACCATTCATTTTGCGCGAAGTTATTGTCCAAGGTTTGGCAACCAACATCAAGTCAGCAAAGCGATATATTGAAAAGCGTCCACCAGAAGTCTTTGATATTCTGGAAGAAATTACCAAAAATCATCCGGTGCTTCTTAACCGTGCACCAACATTGCATAAACTTGGTATTCAGGCTTTCTACCCTGTTCTGATCGAAGGCGCAGCGATTCAGTTGCATCCATGTGTTTGTGCAGGATACAACGCTGATTTTGATGGAGACCAAATGGCTGTTCATATCCCACTTTCAGAAAAAGCACAACAAGAAGCTGTTGAACTGATGATGCCAAATCACAATCTTTTGAAGCCAGCTAGTGGTGATCCTATTACTCTTCCAAACAAAGAAATGGCGCTTGGTACCTATTACTTAACAACTATTGACGAAAGTTCACGAAAGAGTGAAGAAGATCAACCTCACTTCAGTGATACCAATTCAGCACTTCTTGCGTATGATATCGGAAAAGTAAAAATGCGTGAACCAGTCATGGTAAAGATTGTTGATCACAAAGGTAACGCAACAGTAACCGAAACAACTGTTGGACGCATTCGATTCAACGAGCTTCTTCCTGAAGATTTCGGGTATGTCAATGATAGCATCAATGCAAGTGCAATTAAAAAAATCATTACTCGCTCAATGAAGCTGTATTCATCAGATGTCGTTGCAGCACTCATCGACAAAATTAAAAATCTCGGATTCTTCGGATCAACAATCTCAGGTATTAGTGTCTCTGTCTTTGACAATGATATCGCTCCCGAAAAAGATTCGATGGTTGAATCTGGAGATAAGAAAGTGAAAGTTATTGATGAAGAATATAAGCAAGGATTGATAACGCTTGCAGAAAAGAAACGATTATCCAACGATGTCTGGCTTAAAGTGACCAATGAAGTAGCTGAACTTACATGGAAAGCTATCAAACCAAACAATCCAATCAAAATCAGTATTGATTCAGGTGGTACTCGTGCAGGACTCGAACAGATCAAACAGCTTTCTGCACTCCGAGGTCTTATCGTTGATCCTATGGGTAAGATTGTCGAACTTCCTGTTAAATCAAACTTCCGTGAAGGACTTTCAATCTTTGAATACGTTGCATCCGCTCGAGGTTCACGAAAAGGTCTTACCGACTCAGCTCTTAAGACTGCAAATGCTGGATACTTAACTCGAAGACTTGTTGACGTTGCTCACGAAGTTATAATCAACGAAGAAGACTGCGGTACAACAGAAGGAATAACTGTTGCGAGAGTTGAAAAAGATAGAACATCGGAATTCTCAGATCGTTTGATAGGACGCTTTCTTGCAGCAAATGCAATGGCACCAAAGTCAAAGAAGATTGTTATGAAAGCAGGAGAAGAAATTAATGAAGAGACGATCAAACTCTTGGAAGAAAATGAAGTCCAGGAAGTTATTCTCCGCTCACCACTTCTCTGCGCACTCCCTTACGGACTTTGTATAAAATGTTATGGATGGGATCTTTCAACCAAACACCGTGTTGGCATCGGCGTACCAGTTGGTGTTATGGCAGCACAAAGTATTGGAGAACCAGGAACTCAGCTTACCATGCGTGTCCGCCATTACGGTGGAGTTGTTATGTCTGACGTGACACAAGGTCTTCCTCGTGTTGAAGAACTTTTTGAAATGCGAACACCAAAGAATATGGCATCTGTTTCAGAAATCACTGGTAAGATAAAGATTGAAGAAACTGAAGAAGGATACAGACTCCAAGTTAAGAATACCAAGATCAAACCAATCGAATCACAAGAATATTTTGTTCCTCTGTCATCAACACTTACCGTTCACGATGGTGATGAGATTACAGCAGGTACACCGCTTGCTGAAGGAGATTTGGATCCAAAGGAAGTACTTAAAATCGGCGGCCTGCTTATGGTACAGCACTATCTGATCACTGAAGTACAAAAAGTGTACGAATCACAAGGAATCGGTATTAATGACAAACATTTCGAAGTAATTATCCGAAAGATGTCCGACAAGATCATTGTTGAGAGTGTCGGTGACACAGCACTTATCCCAGGAGATTTTGTAACCAAAGCACGATTTGAAGAAATCAATGCAGAAGTTCTTTCAGAAGGTGGCGAACCAGCAACCGGACGACAAGTTATCCTTGGTATTACCAAATCAGCATTATTCTCAGATAGTTGGCTCTCAGCAGCATCATTCCAAGAGACAACCAAAGTCTTAACAGAAGCAGCACTTGAAGGGCGCGTTGACAAACTTATGGGTCTAAAAGAAAACGTTATCATCGGTCGTCTCATCCCTGTCTCAGGACTTGATGGTAAAATGGAAACAGAAGAACAAAGACAAAATGAAAGAATTATAGCGGCAGAAACCGTAGAATCGGATCCGCAACCAGTTGCATAACAAGTATAAAGCATTAACCGCCTGCATTTGCATTCGCGTAACGATAGCAGCAGGAGTAAGTATTAATTACTGAAGTGTGTGAATATTTCGATATAATTAATACTTTATACTAGCCCCTTTATACCCATGTATGCTATAATATAAGCCTATGCCAACACTTGCACAATTAGCAAAAAAAGGAAGAGAAAAAAGGATCAAAAAGGTAAAAGCAACAGCGCTTCGCCGGCTCTTTAATGCAAAAAATCGTGAATACTCAGCAGTAAACGCTCCACAAAAACGGGGAGTTGTGACACTGGTTAAAACGATGACACCAAAGAAACCTAATTCAGCGCTTCGAAAAGTGGCTAGAGTCAAGCTTTCCAATAAAATGGAAGTTACCGTCTATCTGCAAGGAGTCGGGCATTCACTTTCTGAACATGGTATCGTGTTAGTTCGTGGTGGACGTGTGAAGGATTTGCCAGGTGTGAAATATCATGCCGTCCGAGGTAAATTTGATCTCTTGGGTGTTGAAAATCGAAAAACAAGTAGAAGTATTTACGGAACGAAATTACAAAAAGCAAAAGCAGCATAAAACGTATGAGACATAAAAAAGTACAAAAAAGACAAATTAATCCAGATACAATGTATAACAATTTATTGGTTGCCAAACTGATAAATTACATCATGCGCGATGGTAAAAAAACCATTGCTCAAGCACAAGTATACAATGCTCTTGAAATCCTTTCCAAAAAAAGTGAAGATCCGATGAAGGCATTTGATAAAGCGATCCAGAATATCGGGCCAAAAGTTGAGGTAAAAGCACGACGTATTGGTGGAGCGAATTACCAAGTCCCTGTTGAAGTCAAACACGAACGCAAAATGGCTCTCGCGCTTCGCTGGTTGATTGATGCTGCACGCAAAAGATCAAACAAAGAATATCACACTTTTGCTGAAAAATTGGCAGCTGAAATGCTCGCTGCAATGAACAATGAAGGAGAAGCAGTAAGAAAGCGAGAAATCGCCCTCAAGCAAGCAGAAGCAAACAAGGCCTTCAGTCACTTCCGATGGTAAATTGCATAAAATAAAACTTTTGCAAATCGCCACCTGGGCGGTTTTTTTATATAAAAAACTACACATGCTATACTTTAAATATAAAATATGTCAGTAAAACTTACTTCCTTCCAATGGGATAAACAAGATCAAGCAGTTTCTTTTATTGAAACGCAAGAAGTTATAAGCGGTGTCCAGTGCGATGTATATACATTTACTGACGATAAAAATAAAGATCTGGGAATAATTAGAATTGAAGCAGGCCATAAAACACCTCTGCAAAAAGTACTGAAAGGAGACAAAACAATCGAAGGATATTTATCTGGTAAAGGGAAATTAGTTATTACAAAAGCTACTGGAGAAGAAAAAACATACCCGGTAGATGAAAATACTAAAAAACCTTTTGAAGTAAAAGTTCGTATTGGAGAACTTATGCAATGGCACGCAGATAACAATTCTGAGCTAATGTTTTATGAAATCTGTTTTCCGCCATACGAAGATGGCAGATACGAGAATCTCTAGAACTCTCACATACTACTCAAGAAGAAGCCAACAAAGCATTCAGTCATTTTAGGTGGTAAAAACTGGTGCAGAAGATAGTAAAATTTTACCAATAATAGGCAAAGCCGCTGCAAACGCAATTTTTCCAATAGCTAACAAACCTGATATTGAAGTTGCAATGATTGCCCAATTTTTAGGATTAGCAATTATTTTTTTAATCAAATCTATTGCTTCATCTGACTTCTCTTTGCCATACTCCTCTATGATTGTTTCTTGAGCAGTATGCAACATTTGTTCAAGCTCAATCTTCTGCTCTTGTTGCTGATGTTGAGTCTGATGTTGAGTATTTTGATTGTTAATTACCATATTAGGAAATTTCGAATTACCACTAAAAGGCTCTACCTCTTCAGAAAAAAATTCTTCATGTAATGTACTTATAAGACCACCCAACTTACTTCTTATCGTTGCGATTTTAACTTGTCGAGCATAGCCAGCATCATCATGACTCTGTATTATTTTAAATTGTTCATAACTCTTACCTGAAACTGTATTCAGTCGATTAATTGCCTCATTAATATATTCCCATTCTGACTTGTCATAAAAAACCGCATTTGGGCTATCAGGTAAAGGCATCTGAGAAAGATACGCTTTGAATTCTTTATAAATTGTTTTTATTTTTTTCTTATTTTCTGTTTCTTCCATATCGAGAATTATAGCTTGATATTTATTCTGACAGCAGTTCTTCTATCGCTTTTTTGTATGTTTGTTTGCCTTGCGCGCCGATTAGTGTTTTGACTGGTTTGCCATCTTTGAAAAAAAGCATTGTCGGCAAACTCATCACGTTGAGTTGTCCTACCACATCAGGATTTTCATCGGCGTCCATTTTGCCAACTATCACTTTGTCTCCAAACTCTTCTGCCAATTCATCAACAATCGGCTCGATTATTTTACACGGAGGACACCACGTCGCCCAAAAATCAATTACCACAGGCAGTTTACTTTTTACTACTTGCTCGGAGAAATTCTTATCGGTAAAAACAGCTGCTGACATAGGGTATAATTCATCGTAACAAAAGTAGTATTTAGTGTCAACAGTATGTTTTAAGCCCTACTGGTAGTATAGTGCAGTTATTTATCCGTTTCAGTTTCTACACTTTTATGTACTTCTTCTCTGAGCTGTTTTGCTGGAGCAAGCACCAAAGAAGAAGCAGTAACGGGAGGTTGGTCATGTTTATGTCTTTCTAAATAATTAGCGACAATCTGATAGCCAATTGCATATCCGGCCGCAACTGGAATATCTTCCTCTTCTGATCCGCTCCTAAACCACTTCTCGTGATCATCCAACGAATATGAGGGGCTGTCATACAATTCTTCTGCTTTCAACATAAGCCCTTGCAATTTCTCTGGTGAAATTCCATAACGGTACTCTTCGGGATCAGTTTCAACTAATTCCCTTTCAAAATGCTGCGCTATTCCTTCAAAAATAAGTGAATCAAAAAAAGTTGTACCAAATCCTGGTCCTTCATAACGCTTTGCATGATGGAGCTCATGTCCTAGATATCGCTTCATTGCCTTCTCTAACAGAGTATCAATATCGGGATGAGAGGGATTGACAAAAATATCAACTGTATCCCTGCTCCAGGCAAAACCATTTACAAGTTCGCGTAATGTATGCCCTGGCCCTAAATCCTTTGATACAATGTTTACAGTAATATTGTGGACGTCAAGTTTTTCAGTAATGGCTATGAGCGCGGAGTCGAAAGCTTTTTCTATCGCTTCTTTATGAGAAACTAATGGTTCACTTTCTTCACCAAACTTCGGGTGGATATTTGTCCTTTCTCGAATAGTTTGCTTTAATTCGGACAACTTAGTAAGATCTGATTGCGGTACGCCTAGGTTTCCTC